>Ga0066395_10000153_pt1 | contig 24810 bp, 22 predicted proteins | sample PanSoiPlot1MoBio_FD_61218 | JGI IMG/M metagenome (GOLD analysis project Ga0066395, IMG submission 61218) | Tropical forest soil microbial communities from Panama analyzed to predict greenhouse gas emissions - Panama Soil Plot 1 MoBio | ecosystem: Environmental > Terrestrial > Soil > Tropical... | reverse complement strand
TGCGGGAGCTTGCCAGGGCTGGGCGTGAAGGAGCAAGATTCATGACATTCAAAGTCTACAGCGGTCCGCCCGGGACCGACGCGGTTTCGCCAATCCACAAGGACCGCATGCTGTTCAAGGAATTCCCGAACTTCGATGAGGCGCTGTCGTGGGCAAGCCACGTCAGGGAAACCGGACGGGTGCCCGTTTTGATCGAAGACGAGACCGGCAGGACCTTCGACAAGCGCGAAATCGCGGCTGCACTTGCCGATCGTGACGTGCACGACATGCGTGGCATCGCTGCGCATCGTAGGTCAGGCGGGCCTCATCAACTGTGACCCAACAAGGGCGGTCACACCGTGGCTGGACGGGTTCCGGAGCTCGTTGTTTGCGGCGCGCCCCAGAAACGCAAATTAAGACTGCTGAAACTTAGGTGGATTCCGGTGAGGTTTGAGCACCTGCCTTTCCCTCTCGAGTCGTGGCCGGGCTTGTCCCGGCCACCTCGATTGGTGATGCTCCGTGCTCAAGAATTCTGGCTCGCCGGGAGAAGCCCAGCGACGACAACGGGATGTGATTCGAAAATGATCGCAATCTGCTATAGTGTCACAGGCTCCTGTAGAGCCGCTCGTCGTATAGCGCTCCGCTCATAGGCCCGAGCTTCTCGCGGAATTCCTTGGTGCCGGCAGTCACGATATGGGAGTCAATCGCGGCACGGTTCTTCCACACTTCTGTGACCGTGAAGTGGTTTGCCCGGTTGTTCTGTTGCCATGCCTCGAATTGCAGGGAATTCGGTTCCTTGCGGCTGTCCTCAGCGAGCTTCTTGAGCATGACGATGCAATCGTCCTTGTTGGGCGGGGTGACGTCCACATGGGTGACGGCGAAGATCGCGCCTTTGCCGATCGATGCCGGTGATGCAGCGACCGCGATGCCGTTGCTTGGGCGCTCGTCGTAGAAGCTGACCTGCTGTGGCTTGAGCTTCTCCTTGAACTGCTTCAGTGCGTCACCGCCCGCATGGGCTTCGGCAGCCCTCAGATCGGTCCAGGCCTCCAGGATGACGAACTGATTCTTGCGGTCGATCCGTTGGAGAATGTCGTAGCGCTCATTGCCGGCTTCCTTGCGGCTTGCGGCGGCGACCTGCTTGAGAAGTCCCGTGACTTCACTCTGGGCTGACGGCGTGACCTCGATGTAAGTGACCACATAAGCGGTTCCGCCCGCTGGCGCTTGCGCCATCGCGACCGGAGCGGCCGCAACAACGGCGATCGCGAGCATCATCCCACAAAAGACCCTCATCGTTTCTCTCCTTGAATATCGAGCCGTCCATACGGTCTTATTCGCGGCGAAAACCTATCGCTGCGAACTGGCGTCCGTCAAATGATAGATGCGCGCCGAATGCCGGCTTTGCACTCCGGCGTTTGTCGCCGCGCCGCGTCACCTCGGCAATGGTTGGATCGCGAGCCCGGCTAACGCTAGGCGTTTTGTGAGGCGCTTGCGCTTGATTATTCCTTCGATGGACACAACACCGCCGACAGATGTCGCCGCATCAGGGGATCGCACGATCGCCCGGAGGTGGGGCCAGCCCGACGTTCTTGAATTTCCAATCACATGCAGTGTCATTTCGGGGTGCCGCCAACGAGTCCGGCCTTCGGCTGGGTCCGGTGACAGCCTCCGGAGCAGGCCGGGAATCCATAGCCCTTGGCCGAAGATTATGGATTCCAGGCTCGCCACCTTCGGTGGCGCCCCGGAATGACCACACTGCGTTTATGGTCCGTTTCATTGAATTCGGTCTAGCTGGACGTCGCCCACTTCACCAAACGATCAAATTGAGTTCTGACATAATCGAACGCTGTTTGCTGCAGTTCGTTGGCGGTCGTCCAGTTCACCAGGGGCTTGGATGCGCCCGGCTCAACGTTGTCGTGGATAGCGGCGCCCCCGATCGTTAACAAGACACCAACGATCAGCCCAAAGATAAATCGCATTGTCGGTACTCCCTGCTGATAGCTCGTCATGACTCTTTTATACTGCGGCGTTGCCAGCCCGCCGCTGCAAGACGGTCACATACAAAATATTTCTCCCCAGGCAATCATAATCGATCGCACGTGGCAGGAACATGTCCGATCCGGAGATTGTGCGACCCGAGATGAAGTGGAAATACGAAATTGAAGGAAAATTCAAGGCCCCGGACTTTCAAAGTCCGGGGCCTCTCTTGGCAAGCCGCGCCAAATCCGATCAGCAGACCCAGCGGAGCCGCGGCCCCCATGGCGTCGGTACCCACCGCCGGCAGCCATCGTCGTAAGCACCGTAATAAGAGCGCAGGCCCCAGCCCCAGCCATGCCAGCGATGATGCCAGCCGTCATGCCACCACGCCGAGGCAGATGTCGGTGCGAGCGCTGCCGTGCCGAGGGCAATTGCGGCAACGCCGGCAAGAGAAAGCTTGCGGAACATGTTTATCACTCCTGTCTTTGGACGGGATGCGCTTTGCGCATGACCCTGCATCTTGGTCTATCCGGCCGAACAAATAGTTCAGCATGCGGCGAACATACCGGTTGCGGCCTGAACCTGAGGTGAGTCGGAAATTTCTCGCATATTCAGTGACATGAATGGCGGTCGTTGGCGATATTCATGTTCCGTACATCAATGCGGCAATGCCTTGCTGGTTGAGGAGGCCGCCGCTATAAGCGCCGCGGTAACTGGGGCAACCTGCGGCCAACTCATCAACGCCGGGCCTGTCCCGGCGATCTCGATCCGGAGGGCGCACTACTCCGATCACCGAGATGGCCGAGACAAGCCCGGCCATGACCAGGTGGGAAGCGCCACGAGTCTTGCCCTTGTCATGTGCCGTGGCCTTACGTCGCTCAAGGGAAGGATCAACACCAGATGGCGATCGAGCGCACATTTTCGATCATCAAGCCCGACGCGACCGCGCGCAATCTGACCGGCGCCGTCAACGCAACGATCGAGCAATCCGGCCTGCGCGTTGTCGCCCAGAAGCGCATACGAATCACACGCGAGCAGGCTGAGACCTTCTATGCGGTCCACCGCGCCCGGCCGTTTTTCCGCGAACTCGTGGACTTCATGATATCCGGTCCGGTGGTAGTTCAGGTGCTCGAGGGCGAAGATGCCATCGCCAGATATCGGGATATCATGGGCGCCACCGATCCCGCAAAGGCGGCGCCGGGAACGATCCGCAAGGTCTACGCCCGATCAATCGGCGAGAATTCGGTACATGGGTCCGATGCCGCCGATACTGCGGCAGTAGAGATTGGCCAATTCTTCGCCGGTAACGAGATTGTCGGTTGACGTCGCGCTGCGGGCGCCATGGCGTCGTGATTTTGCCGCAGGTGCGTATTTCCACGGGGTAGATTTGGAAATTCGATGAGGTAGCTTTCTGGCGTGGATGTGCATGAACCTGCCCCTTTTCCCCGCTCGCGGGGTGAGGGGACCGGGGAGCTCAGGATTGTGAGCTTGTTGGAAAGCGCCTGATCCGGATCGGCGAAGCGCAGTCCGCTCCGAATCAGGCTGGCGGAGGCCCCTTCCCCGCATAGGGCAGGATAAACAAGCTGCTAGCCACCTTCCGGGCTAGCCTTGTAGACTATTCCCGGCCTGGCAGGCACATCATGGCGGCAATTGCTTGTGGACGGCGCATATGACGAATTCCGGGGGAACGATCTGTGGAACTGCTGGTAAACGAGATGATGCAGCTGACCTTCTGGTCCTTCTGGCTGGCCGCCTTGAAGATCTTCTTCATCAATATTTTGCTGTCGGGAGACAATGCCGTCGTGATCGCGCTTGCGGTGCGTGCGTTGCCGCCGCGGGAGCGGTTCTGGGGCATGGTGCTCGGCGCCGGCTGTGCGGCAGTATTGCTGATCCTGTTTACCGGTATTGTCGCGACTTTGTTGAAGCTGCCCTATCTCAAGCTGATCGGTGGGATCGCGTTGTTTTGGGTGGCCGTGAAGCTCGTGGCGCCGCAGCCGCATGACGCCGAGGACTCACCGGAGGCGGTCGAAGACCTGTGGCGGGCGGTGCGCGTCGTCGTCGTCGCCAATATCGTTATGAGCCTCGACAACGTCATTGCGGTCGCGGCGGCGGCGAAGGACAACTACCTGCTGCTGGGACTCGGATTGGCCATCAGCATTCCGGTCGTCATCGCCGGCAGTGCGCTGTTCCTCGCGCTGCTGGACAGATTTCCGTGGGTTGTGTGGGCGGGCGGGGCCTTGCTCGGATGGATCGCGGGAGGGCTGCTGCCCGACGATGCGATCGTCTCACAGTACATCGCCAGGATGTACGGGATGCCTGTCACGCCCAGTGTATGGCCCGACGCCAAAGCGATTTCCGACTTCCTTTCGGAGGCCACCAAGGTCTCGCTGGAGACCAACTATTCGTGGGCCGGAAGGGTGGGTCGGTCGATGTTCGAATTCGAAATGGAGCCGGTCGCACTCATTTGCGGGATTTTGGGCGCGACCTTTGTCGTCCTTATGGGATTATACTTGGTACGCTCAAATCGCGTGGCGGCACCGGAGCCGGCCCCGTCCAAGCTAGGAGGGTTGTCGCGGTGAAACGGACCAGCGACTTCTTTACCTCTCTCCCCGTTTGCTGGGAGAGGTCGGAATGAGCACGTTTCGCGCTCATTCCGGGTGAGGGGCTCTCTTCGGAGTCTGAACTTGTGGAGAGGCCGCTCCCCCGACCCTCCGCCCGCAAGCGCGGAGAGGGAGCAGTCGACTGCGCGGCAATAAGTCGATTTCATCGGGAACGCGCTAAAGGAGAGCGTCGTGCCATGAACCAGACCGTCCGGAACGCCAAGGCCGTAGCCCGGATCGGCGCGTCCGCTTGTCCACATGACTGCCCATCCACCTGTGCGCTGGACGTGGAGATTCTCGATTCCCGCAGCATTGGCCGCATTCGCGGCGCCCCGGACAACGATTACACCTCCGGCGTCATTTGTGCCAAGGTCGCGCGCTATGCCGAGCGGGTGCACCATCGGGATCGCCTGCTTACGCCGCTGCGCCGTAAGGGCAGCAAGGGAAGTGGCGCGTTCACAGCAATATCCTGGGACGATGCACTCGACATCACGGCGGAAGCGCTGCTGCGAGCCGAGCAGCGCAATAGCGCCGAGTCCGTATGGCCCTACTATTACGCCGGTACCATGGGGCTCGTCATGCGCGACGGCATCAACCGGCTGCGTCATGCCAAGAAATATTCGGGCTTCCATTCCACCATCTGCGTCAACCCGGCCTACAGCGGCTTTGCGGCCGGCGTCGGCAGGATCGCCGGGCCTGACCCGCGTGAAATGGCGAAATCCGATCTGATCGTGATCTGGGGTACCAACGCGGTAAATACCCAGGTCAATGTCATGACCCATGCGACCCGTGCCCGCAAGGAACGCAGCGCCAAGATTGCCGTGGTGGACGTGTACATGAACGCCACCATGGAGCAGGCGGATCTGCCGGTCCTTGTCCGTCCCGGTACAGATGGAGCGCTTGCCTGCGCGGTGATGCATTGCCTGTTCCGTGATGGGCGCGCCGATCATGATTATCTCGCCCGCTATACGGATGCGCCGGAGGAACTTGCCGCCCATCTGCGCGAGCGGACGCCGGCCTGGGCGTCGCGCATCACCGGCTGCGACGTTGCCACAATCGAGGCGTTTGCGAAACTGATCGGCGAGCGTAAGCGTGCCTTCTTCCGACTTGGTTACGGATTCTCGCGCTCGCGCAACGGTTCCGTTAACATGCATGCGGCGAGTTGCATTCCGGCGGTGACGGGCGCATGGCTGCTGGAAGGTGGCGGCGCATTTCATGGCAATGCCGACATCTACCACCTCGACAAGACGATGATCGAAGGGCTCGATGTCCTCGATCCTTCGGTCCGCCAGCTCGATCAGTCGCGTATCGGCGCCATCCTGGCAGGCGATGACGAAGCGCTCGCCGGCGGGCCGAAAGTAGCTGCACTCTTCATCCAGAACACCAATCCGGTTTCGGTCGCACCTGATCAGGAGCGGGTGAAGCGGGGCTTTGCCCGCGAGGATCTGTTCGTCTGTGTCCACGAGCAGTTCATGACGGAAACGGCCCGCGTCGCCGATATCGTGCTGCCGGCGACTATGTTCCTGGAGCATGATGATTTTTATCGTGGCGGCGGGCACCAATACATCATCTTCGGACCCAAGCTGATCGATCCGCCGGGCGAATGCCGCAACAATCATGAGGTTCATTGCGCGCTCGCCCAACGCCTCGGCGCCGCACATCCGGGCTTCGCCATGACGCCTCGTGCGTTGATCGATTGGACCTTGCGCGCATCCGGTTGGGGCACGCTTGGCGAACTGGAGGCGAAGCGCTGGATCGATTGCCAGCCCGATTTCGCCACCGCCCATTATGTCAATGGCTTCCCATGGCCGGACGGCCGGTTCCGCTTCAAACCGGATTGGCGGAATGTGCCGTTCCGCAGTTCAGTCAGGTCGGGTCCGGTGGACGATATGCCCTCGCTCCCTGACCATTGGGACGTGATCGAGAGCGCGGACGAAGCCCACCCGTTCCGCCTCGCAACGTCGCCGGCGCGAAATTTCCTCAATTCGACATTTACCGAGATGCCCGGTTCGATCGCGCGGGAAAAGCGGCCTGAAGTTTTGATTCATCCCGATGATGCGGCGGCTGCGCGGATCGCCGACGGCGACGAGGTGGTGCTCGGCAATCAACGCGGCGAGGTCGTGATTCATGCACGGCTCCATGACGGCATACGCCGCGGCGTCTTGATCGTTGAGTCGATCTGGCCCAATGACGCTCATCCGGACGGCCGCGGCATCAACACGCTGACGGGCGCAGACTCAATCGCGCCCTATGGCGGCGCTGCATTTCACGACAACAAGGTCTGGATCAGGCCGCGGACGCGCGTTGGCTGAGCGGCATATTATCTTTGGCACGTTTTGATCAAAATCGATCCACTGCTCCACCCGTCACCCGCGGGCTTGACCCGCGGATCCATCTTCTTCGCATGAAGATGGATTGCCAGGTCAAGCCCGGCAATGACTTGAATCATGCCAGGGGCGCGCGCTTGGACGCCTGTTCACAATTCGTTAATATTATTTGAACGGACGAAACGGAATTTCCCGCGCACTTTGGACGTTGATTCGGCAACACGGTACAGCGCTGTTGCGTTGTAAGTTCTTGGTTGTGTTGTTCGTTTGCGAGCCTTGCTTCGGCCGTATTTTTTGAGTATCCGTTGCGCCCAGCAATCGGAATTTTTGGCCATTCGTTCGGCCGCAGGCGTTGATGCGCGATCGTCTCGAACCCATCCAAAATCCCGGCTTGTTGGCGCGAATGCAGCGGATGCATTTGCGTCTCATCTTACGTTCTGACTGATCTGGGAGACAGACGATGCAAAAAGGCACCGTCAAGTGGTTCAATCCAACTAAGGGCTATGGGTTCATTCGGCCCTCGACTGGAGAGAAGGACGTGTTCGTCCATATCTCCGCCGTCGAACGCGCCGGCCTCAGCACCCTCAACGAGGGACAGGTGGTCGAGTACGAACTCGTCACCAACCGTGGCAAGACCTCCGCGGAAAACCTCAAGGTCGCGTAGCGACCCTTGCCGGGACTCCCGGCAAAACGGGTGTTGCCCCTAGCCCCCGGTTCCACCCCGGGGGTTTTTACTTAGGGTTGATATTTTCTTGCCTTTGCGGTTGCAATTTCTCAGGTCTCGGGTGAGCCTTTATTTCCACAGCTCCTCTTGCCCGATTCGCCGACGCGGGCGCGTCTTTTGACCGTCGATCGCAACGAACTGAGCTTCGCGGATTACCAGACGAGCATTTTTCGTTCCGGCTTTGACGGATTGCGTGGCATCGGTTTTCTCCTTGTCGTGACCGCCCATATCCCGGCGGTGCCGCTGTTTTCATATCTGCAGGGATGGACGGGAGTGTGGGTGTTTTTTGCCATCAGCGGCTATTTGGTGACGATGCTGCTGATTCGCGAGGAACGCAAATCGGGTGCCATCGCGTATGGTTCGTTCCTGATCAGGCGTTTTTTTCGCATCGTGCCGAGCTACGCGGCAACAATCCTGATCTACTGGGTCGCGCTGTTTTTGTTGCCGCCTCTCGCCGATGAATACGAACTGTTCACTGCAAGGCTGCCCTATTATCTCACCCTGATGCCGGAATATGCCCATACGCATGTGTTCACGATTTTCGTTCATTCGTGGATTATCGGCATCGAAACGAAATTCTATTTGATCTTTCCTGCCATCATCTTCCTGACCGTCAAAAATGAGGTTTGGCGATTAGCAGCAGTGGCGGTGACCGCTGCAATATTAATTGCGCAAGGGTCGTTCACTGCGCATGCCTATTGCGCCATTCTGGCCGGCGTCATGCTGGCGCAAATCCTCGAGTGGCCGCGCGGCTATGCGGCAATCGCTACACTGACGCGAGTATCGGCCGCGGTGCCAATAGCGTTCGTGGTCGCGCTGTTCATTATGTTGCAATACGTCGAAGTGCTGCCGGCGGTCGCCGCAGTTGCGACCTATCTGGTTGCTTACGTGCTGCTGCAAGACAGTGCCATGCGTCGTCTGCTCACTTACGGTCCATTGGTCTATCTGGGCCAGCGATCCTACGGCGCATATCTGCTTCATGTGCTGGCGATCCATATCGGATACATGGCGTTTGGCAGCATGACGACCGCCGCCGGCCTGCTGACGACGTGTTTCACGCTCACAGTAACGATGCCGGCCGCGGAGTTGCTGTACCGCGTGATCGAACGGCCCGGTATGGATATAGGGCGGCGATTGGTGGAGTGGATGAAACGCGCGTAGGGTGGGCAAAATTGCCCGGCACGGCCATTGTGATCGCGCAAGGTGCGGGTGCAATTTTGCCCACGCGGTCGCCCCTGAGGTCCGACCGCGTGGGCAACGCACACCCACGCTGTCCTGCTTTTGCTCCACGTTGCGGCGAGTGCGCGTTGCCCACGCTACAAGATCGCCCGATTTTGAAATCTGAAAACCCCTACGCCGCCGCTTTGCAGCCGGCGAGCTCCTGCAGTCCCGGATAGTATCGTGCCGTCATGCGTCCGACGAAGCGGCACAGGTTTTCGCGCCGTTCGGCCACGGTCCGGGTGCGCGACTCGAAATGGGGGCACAACGTCGCGCAGGCAAAAGCGAACATGGTGGCGTCAACGCCCGTTGGTTCGTTGCCCATGAAAAACGGCTTATCGCCGAGGAAATCCGCGATTGCCTCGATAGATCGCGTTCCGAGCGCAAGGATTTCGTCGGGCGAGTGCCGCCCAAGGCCCTGGCCGTGCAGCCTCCTGCGCAGCTGGCGGCGGACCATCGCGGCCACGAACGGCCGCATCGGCGCCGGAACCCGGTCGAAGAACCGCGCCGGGCCTTTGCGGAAATTCTCGTCATCCGTCCATCGCTCGTACACGCCGATCCAATACAGCTGCTCTTCAGCCATTTTCTCGAATGCCCAGGCAGTCGCTTTCTGGGTCGCGTCGAGCGCCTGATCGAAATCAACGCGGTATTTCTTCTCGAGATGCCAGCGGATGAAGGTCGAATCCGCAACGATCACGCCCTCGTCGTCGATATAGGGAAGTTTGCCCTTCGGCGCCTTGGAAAAGCCGGTGGCATCGGTGCGGTAGGGCAGCTTGGCCATCTTCAACAGCGTTTCAACCTTCATGACGAAGGGGCTGGGGTCCGGCAGACCGAAGGCGGGACCGAAATTGTAGAGGGTGATCATGACGCTTTTCTCCGGATCGCGCGGAACTCTCTCGCGGGTCGTGGCCGGGCTTGTCCCGGCCACCCCGATCATTCTTGCTCCGTATCCAAAATACGGGTCGCCGGGACAAGCCCGGCGACGACGCCGGCGTGCGATTCAGAGCGACCGAAATCCGCCCTAACGCGGATCTGGGACGATCAACAAGGCGGTCGGAGGTACTGCGACGGCACTGTGCACCACGCCGTGTTCCGCAATGCTCGATTTTCCGCTTGCGACCAGACCGAGCGCCAACGGATAGAGACGCAGCTCGGCCGCAAGCACACGTGCCGCCAGCGTGTCCGGCGTATCGTCGTCTAGTACCGGCACCGCGGCCTGGGCAATGATCGGCCCGGAATCGGTTTCCGGCTCGACGAAATGAACCGTCGCGCCGTGAATTTTCACGCCCTCCTTCAGCGCCCGCTCGTGCGTGTGAAGTCCTCTGAACGACGGCAGCAGGGCAGGGTGGACGTTGATCATCCGCCCGCTCCACCGCGAGACCAACCACGGGGTCAGCAGCCGCATAAAACCCGCAAGGCATACAATGTCGATCCGATGGGCTTCAAGGAGCGTCTGCAGTGCCCGCTCGAATGCCTCCCGGTCCTTGCCGAACTTGGTGTGATCGACGACCGCGGTGGCGATACCTTCGGCGCTGGCGCGCCGCAATCCAGCGGCATCGGGCCGGTTCGACAGCACGACGGCGATCTCCGCCGGATAATCGGGGCTCTTGGCAGCCGCGATCAGGGCTGCCATGTTGGCGCCGCGACCAGAAATCAGGATGGCAACGCGTTTCTTTGGCATGGTCAGCCCGCCAGAGCGAGCCGGCCTCGATACCTCACACTCGCGGCGCTCATCGCCGGTTGCTCGATCACCTGTCCGAGACTCATCACCTGCTCACCGTGTCGCTCAAGCAGCGCCGTGACGGCATCGGCTGCGGACGGCTCAACGATCGCGACCATGCCGACCCCACAATTGAAGGTGCGCAGCATTTCGGCCTCCGCAATGCCGCCTGCCGTCGCCAGCCAGCGGAATACCGGTGCGACCATGACGCGTGAAAGGTCGAGTTCAACGCCTAGGCCGGGTGGCACCACGCGCGGAATGTTGTCCGGGAAGCCGCCGCCGGTGATATGGGCAAGCGCCTTGACGGCGCCGCTTTCGCGGATGGTGGCGAGGCACGACCTCACATAGATACGCGTCGGCGTCAGCAAGGCTTCGCCGAGCGACCGGCTTCGGTCAAACGGCGCAGGCGCACTCCAGGCGAGGTCGCTCGCCTCCACGACCTTGCGCACCAGCGAATAGCCGTTGGAATGCACGCCCGACGACGCCAGCCCCAGCGCGGTGTCGCCGACCTTGATGTCGCGGCGCGGCAGAAGGCTGCCGCGCTCGGCGGCGCCGACCGCAAAGCCCGCAAGGTCGTAATCGACTCCCTGATAGAGCCCCGGCATTTCGGCTGTTTCGCCGCCGATGAGGGCGCAGCCTGCCTCCTTGCACCCGGCCGCGATGCCCGCAACCACGGCTGCGCCGACCTCAGGAGCGAGTTTGCCGCAGGCGAAATAGTCGAGAAAGAACAGCGGCTCGGCACCCTGGACGACGAGATCATTGACCGACATGGCGACGAGATCGATGCCGATGGTGTCATGCCGCCCCGTCTCGATGGCGATCTTGACCTTGGTGCCGACGCCGTCCGTGCACGCGACCAGCACTGGATCGTGAAAGCCGGCGCGCTTCAGATCGAACAGGCCACCGAAACCACCGATCTCGGCATCGGCGCCGGCACGGGCGGTGGCGCGCACCAGCGGCTTGATGAGGTCCACCATCCGGTTGCCGGCATCGATATCGACGCCGGCCTGCGCATAGGTGAAGTCGCGGCTGCCGCCAGTCATGCTCCCGCCTTTCGCGGGAGTGGTACGGCCGAATCGGCGGCTACGCAACGGGCTGTTTATTTATCCCTCCTCCTCTTCTTTGTCCCTCCCCGTCTTCGGGGAGGGTGGCCGAGCGAAGCGAGGCGGGTGGGGATCGCACGGCCATCCCGTGGAAAAAGAAACCCCACCCCGACCCTCCCCGAAGACGGGGAGGGAGAAGGCGTGTAGGATGGATTGAGCTCTTGCAAAACCCATCATGGGCCTGTCCGTACGGCGCGATCGATGATGGGTTTCGCTTTCCGCTCAACCCATCCTACAGCCGGGAGGCCGTTATGGATGCCGTCGCGATCAAAAACACCGGCGACGACTGGATCGAGGTCCCGACCGCACGGATCGGTCTGATCATTCCGTCGGTCAACCGGCTGACCGAGCCGCAGTTCACGCATTTCGCCCCGCCCGGTCTGGGCATCCATGTGACGCGCGCCCGGATCGCCGGCAAATGGCGCAAGCCGGTGACGGAGCTTGCCCCGATCATCGCCCATGCAGCCGGCGCGTTAGCGGATGCAAGCCCCGATCTCATCGTCTATCACTGCACCGACTCCTCAATGCGGGAGGGCCTCGATGGCGAGCGGCGCATTCTCGACATCGTGCGTCACGAGTCCGGCATCGAAGCCGTATCCACCAGCGCGCTGGTGGTCGAGGCTCTCAATGTGCTCGGCAACAAGAAGCTCGTCATCATCAGTCCCTATCAGGACAACGACGTCATCATTGCCTACCTGCAATCCTGCAGTTTCACCGTGGTCCATGACGTGGCGCTCCGCCTGCCCGGTCACGAATCATCGGCCGCGCCGCCCCAGCGCTGGGTGCAGACCACGCTCGACAATGCCCGCGATGATGCTGACGGCTATTTCCTGAGCTGCACCAACACCACCCAGATCGAAGCCATCGAGGAGCTGGAGGCGATGCTCGGCAAGCCGGTCGTCAGCAGCAACCAGGCGGTGCTGTGGGGCGCGGTCAAGCGTCTGCGTGGACGTCTCGGCGGCGAAATCGCGATGCCGCGCCTCGGGCGGCTGATGACGATGTGACTGACGTCGAACGCGAGCGAGGTGCGACTCGCAATGTCGTGTCAGACACCTGATTTCGACATCGCGCGTTCTTTTCACCATCCGACCGCTCATTCGGCCGAGCTGCGGCAGAATAACGATTGCCGCGGCTGCCGCCTGGAGGATGAGGCAAGCCACCAGTGCCGCCGTGTAGCCGCCGTTTGTCTGCTGCAAATAGCCGAGTAATCCTGGCCCGAACGCGAAGGTGAACTGATTGATGGCGACGATCAGGCCCGTGATTCGCGAAAAGTGCTGTTTTGGAAACTCCTGCTGAACGATGAGCCCCGGGAGCGAGATCAGATTCCCAAGCCCGAGGCCAAAGAGAATGCACCCGAGATACAGCATCGCCGCTGATGCGTTGGAGGCGAGCAGCCCGGTTCCGGCGAACTGGATCAAGAAGTTTGCGCACGCAACCGCGCGGCGGTCGAGTCTATCGACGAACAGGCCCGTGAGAATGCGGCCGATAATCGCCGAAAATGTCGTCGCACTGACCGCCCAACCGGCACCGACAGCTCCCAGAATTGGCGACAGGTAGGCGACCTGATGGGTCAGGAATCCGACCTGCGCCATCAGGGCCAACGCGAACGGAACCGATATCGTTGAGAAATTCCAGCTGCGCAGAATGGCCAACGGGCTCCAGGCGGGCGCCGCTGACAACCGCGTTTGGGTGACTTCGGAACTGTGGTGCGCACGGTCGCGTTCGCCTGGATGCTTGCGCCGCAAGAAGGACGCGGTCGGCAGCAGGACGGCAACCATGACACCAGCGATGCAGAGCAGGGCCGCTGCAAGATGCAGCCGTTCGATCAGAACGATCAGAAGCGGTGTGATGACGATGCCGCCGGCGCTTGCGCCATTGAGTGCCAGGCTGATGGCGAGACCGCGCCGTTTATCGAACCAGGGCGCAATGATGATGTTGATTGCGGCGCCGCTCATTGCGGCCCAACCGAACGACATCACGGCAAATGCCGCATAGACCTGCCAGGGGTGCGAGATGAGCGGGAGGAGGACGATGCCGCACGCCATCGCAATCACGCCGGCGCTGACCACGCATCGTGCCCAAAGCGCTCGAAGACGGCGCCGGCAAAGAGGATCAGCGCCGCACCCAGGAGGTAGTACGCGGTGATGGCCGAAGAGATGTCGGCCGTGGCCCACCCGTGGCGCTCGCGGAGGGCGACCAGATAGATGCCGGGGCCGTAGAATCCAACTCCCCATCCGAAGAAGGCGATCAGGAATGCCGCACCGACCACCAGCCAGCCGTGATAGATGCCGGTCCTCGCAGCCGTCACACTGGTTTCGATCCTGTTCAACATGTTCATGTGCCACCTTCATGTTCACTTTCCATCCGCGCTCATCGCGTCTCTGGCCCGGGCTTCGACGCCTGAAGTGATGAGGTGGCTTGTGCATTGCCGGCCGTTTTCGGACATCGTCCTCCGACCGAGTCCGATTTCGGCTATCAATGCAAAATGCCGCGGAGTAGCTTTGGCCTATGCTGACTGAGATGCCGGCGGAACTTGATCGTGAGACCTGTGATCGCGCGCGGCTTACGCGCGATGCCGCCTATGACGGGCTGTTCTTTGTGGGCGTGCGAACGACGCGCATCTATTGTCGTCCGGTTTGTCCTGCGCGCCCGGCCAAGTCCGAAAACGTGGTGTTCTTCCCGACGGCCGCGGCTGCCGAAAGGGCGGGCTTCCGCCCATGTCTTCGCTGCCGCCCCGAGACGGCGCCCGGAAGTCCGGCATGGACCGGCACCGCAACGACGGTGGCGCGCGGTATGCGCCTGATCGAGGAGGGGTTTCTCGACCGTTCGGCAGTCGATCGGCTTGCCGCGAAGCTGGGCATCGGCCCGCGGCACCTGTTGCGACTTTTCCTTCGCCACGCCGGCGCAACCCCGAGCGAAGTCGCAGCCACCCGGCGGGTTCAGTCCGCGAAGCGCTTGCTGAACGAAACCACCATGCCCCTGTCGCAGATCGCTTTTGCGGCTGGGTTCCGCAGTGTGCGCCGATTCAATGACGCGTTCCGCGCAACGTACGGACGGCCTCCATCCGCGTTCCGAAAAATGGATCGGGATCGGGCAGAACACGGCCGCATGTCGCAGCGCGCGACGGATCAGCCGGCGGCGGTCGGGAGACCCCGCGGAATGAACGGAGTTGGCGTTGATACATCGTGCCGAAGCCCCGGCCGGACTACTTACCAAGGAATGCCTTCGCGTCACGTTCGTAATCAGCCGCGCGCGTGATGCGCTTTACGAGATCGCTGGGCGCGAGGTTCGCAAGCTGCGACGGCTTTGCGCCGCATCGCAGAGCCTTGTAGGTTTCGTTGATCGCCTGCAGGGAGGCCAGATAGGCATTCTGGCCGAGCAGGCAGATGCGCACGCCGCGGGAGGCGAGGTAGGCCTTATCCACCAGTTCGCCGCCGACGCCGCCGAGCAACAGCGGGATTTTGATAGCTTGATACACCGCGTCGACCTGGGCGCGCGTCTTGGCGCCCGCGAGGAAGATCACGTCGACGCCGGTCGCCTCATAAGCCTTCATGCGTGCGATGGTGTCCTCCACGGTCGACAGCGCGAGTGCGCTGGTGCGACCGGCGATCACGAGAGCGGGATCACGTCGCGCGGCACGGGCCGCATGCATCTTGCCGATGCCCTCCTCAATCGAGACCAGCCCCTTACCCGCGCTCTCGCCGTACGATGCCGGCAATAGCGTGTCCTCGATCGTGATGGCGCTGACGCCGGATGTCTCGATTTCCTCCACGGTGCGCTTCACGTTGAGCGCATTGCCGTAGCCGTGGTCGGCATCGCACAGCAGCGGCAGATTGGTGGCCCGGCAGATGCGCCGCACCTGCTCGGCGAACTCGGTCAAGGTGATCAGCACCATGTCGGGCGCGCCCAGCACCACCATCGAGGCCACCGATCCCGCGAACATGCCGCATTCGAAGCCGAGATCTTCGGCCATCCGCGCCGAGAGCGGATCAAACACGTCGGCTGGATGAACGCAGCCCTGGCCGGTAAGAAGGGCGCGAAAGCGCTGGCGCTTTTCCGCTGGTGTCACGGTGTCGTCCTGATTTATGCGGAATATCGGAGAAGCCCATTCCGCAATGGCGGGAACTGCAATTGATCTCGTCCCTATTGGTTCCTCCTCCCGCGTCTGGATTTCCCTTCCACATTTATCTTGTTACTCGCCAGCCAATCATCATTAGCTTTGCCGGCGCCGCAGACACGCTCTTGCCCGTTGTTCATTCGCTTGGTGGACTCTGACTTCATGTACTCGATAACAGGCTTGAATAGATTCCCCCATGCCGTTCGAACTTCCTTCTGAATTTTGAATCTATCCATTGCCAATGTTTCAACAAAGCTATGTTGAAATTTATCAAATTCACCTTCGGTGATCCCTTCACACAGATGCTTGTCCAAGATTTGATCAAGCGATGTCGGCTTATTTCCTGGACTGTAATTGAGGACAGCGACCATAGCCATCATCAACTTTTCATGTTGCTTTTTTTCATCGATAGATTCAAATTTTTGTTTTGATTCCGGAGAAACCTCAAAGAAGGTCTTATAAAATTCTTCAAAAAACTCAACATGCAATTTTCCTGCGCCGTATGCGCTCTTGGCCAGCGCTCTGTCTTCCGTCTCTAAGACCTGGAGTCTTTGCGCGACTTCATCCATGTCTTTGAAGCGCTTTTCAGGGTAACGATTAAGCATTCTCTTCAACATGTCCCAAAGCTGCTGATGATTATTCTTCCACGAGCCGCCTATAAACCTGTCAGGATCGTTCCAGAAATCTTTCGCGGCTTTTCCATCAAGGATTTGTTCGAAGACTAGACCCTCCAGCAGTTCAACCCCTAGCCGCCCCAACATGTATTGGTCTGTCTTATGCGTTGACCGTCCAGCGGGCTGCTCGTACTGCTCCGGAGCAATATAAACTTTGGTGTTGGTATTGACCCATTGTCCATATGTCTCGCAGTCAAGCACATGCCATAAGAAAGTCGATACTCCAATGGAAGATATTCTGAGGCGTTCTGCAGGCTGATCGTAAAAAATATTATATGGAGTTAATAGTCCAATAGCGCGCTCCCACTCGTGTTCCACGTCGCTTTTTTGCTTATGCAGTTCATGAAGTCCTATTGCCATACGTCTAAGCAGTTGAGCCGCAAGGTCCGCAGAAAATGTAGTTCTCCTATTGCGATCTGAAGATAATATTGCAGATAACGGCGTATAGTTCTCAATGTAATCTGAGATAATAATAGTTCGTTGCTCCCTCTCAGGTCCAACTGGAAAAATCTTGTGTGTGCGCAAAAAGGACGGGTCGTTAAGCGCTATTCTCGCTTTGCCGACCCTCAGTAGAGTCTTTGTAAGCCCTTCTAAAGGAACCCATCTAAGTACCTTGATGGCGACATTGACTGATCCGTTAGAGCCCAAACACACTATGGAAAATGTTCCCTTATGGAGAACACCGTTTACAGTGACGTTTTGAATATCAGGTGCGTCCAAAAGTAACCGGCGCACAAATGCAAGATCGCCGTCTTTGTCAATAGTCGAACGGATGAGTTCCGCGGCCATTTGCTCACATGCTTGTAATATGGCCCTCTGGCGCCGCATCTCATCTGGCGATTCGTTGATGGCATGTTCGGCCCCGTACGCCTGAAACTCTGCAAGTTCCGTGTGCTGCCAGCCGCATGGCCTTAACTGAACCCAGAATAGATTGTGGAGGCGTCCATCACGTTTGGCCTTCCACAATTGTTGCAATTCATAGCGGCACCAGGACGAAATCAGGTAGTCCGGCGTGGCAAGTACTAGCGCCGAGTTAGCTAGGTTGAGGTTGCCTTTCAAAAGTGAATCCCAATCGGTACCTTTGGATATATCCTGGTCGGACCATACATGCACCTTGTGGCGAAGCATGCCCCTCAAGTGCTTTCGAAAGATGAGCATGTCGGACTCGTCGGGATGAGCGTAGCTGACGAAAAGATGACCTGAAATCTCGTTATCCATTGCGCACCTCGGATGAAACTAAATGCGTCGTGTCGCATTACTGCCATATGCTCTGCATGGTCGGCCTGAGGCGACCTATACAGTCAACATGATGCGGAGGGGCCTCAATTGAGGAGAGAGTTATAGATCATGATTTGCCGCAAGTCTCTGTGGAAATGTTCGGGCCGACATTCGTTATGATCGGGCGGCGATAGCCGCGCCCCCACACCATGACCGTCAAAGCTAGTATGCTGAAGGGACAGCATACGTCGGTCGGATGAATGCAGCTGTGTCTGGTAAGAAAGGCGCGAAAGCGCTGGCGTTTTTCAGTTGGTGTCACTGTGTCGTCCTGATTTATGCGGTCGATGGTACAGCCTATTTTCCCTCGCCCCGCGGGGGAGGGCCAGGGAGGGGGCCATGGCGGTAAGTCCTCGCCGTGGAGTGGGCTCGCCTCCCTAACCCTTCGCCGCGCAAGCGGTGAGCGAAGAGTTTGCTGCGCCGCTTGCGGGAATTGGAGCGGCTGTTTCGCGGCGAAGGCCTTATGCCAATAAGGCTTTATGCCATATCGAGGAGGCCCATTCCGCAAGGGAGGGGAACTGCAATTGACCTCATCGATTGCACCAGGGTCAACATGAAATGGCACAGTACAAGCCTGTTCAGGCGCGCGGTTGTTACACGTCTGCTGTTGCTGGCCGTCCTCGGAGTTGCTCCCGTGCCGGCGATGCCGCAGGAAGCCGCCGAGCCCGGCAAGGCGGAGCGGGAGCAGTCTGCGCCCGAGCGTCTTGGCCCGGATCAGCCGGACGTTAGCCCAGGCCCGCGTGAACACGCGAACGCGGAGCCGACACCGTCAGCCCCCACGTCAGCTTCCATCTGTCTGCTGGTCGAATCGGCCGCGCAGGCGCATGGGCTTCCATTTGAGTTTTTTGCGCGACTGATCTGGCAGGAAAGCCGGTTCCAGCCGAACGCGGTCGGACCGATGACCCGTAGCGGCCAGAGGGCCCAGGGAATTGCCCAGTTCATGCCCGGAACCGCCAGCGAGCGGGGTCTGTTCGATCCCTTCAATCCGGTCGCGGCCCTGCCGAAGTCAGCGGAATTCCTGGAGGAATTGCACACCCACTTCGGCAATCTCGGACTCGCGGCGGCCGCCTACAATGCCGGTCCCAAGCGCGTGCGCGATTGGCTCGCAGGGCACGGCAGCCTTCCGGCAGAGACCCGCAACTACGTAATCATGATCACCGGACGCAGCGCCGACGACTGGGCCGCCGCGAGCCGCGGTCATGGTGATATGGCGCCGATCAAGCGCACCTCCTGCGGAGAATTGATGGCAATGCTGAAGGAGCAGCCGTCGCCATTCATAGGCGCACTTGAGCGCCACGTGCGCGAAGGTACGGAGCGGCCGTGGGGTGTCCAGCTGAGCGCCGGGTTCCGGCGTGATCGCGTGCTCGCCTCTTATGCGTCGATCGAGAAGTCCTATCGGGCCATACTGGAAAATCGCGATCCGATCATCATCGGCAACACGTTCCGCAGCCGCGGCACGCAAACCTTCTATCAGGTGCGCGTTGGTGCTGATACACGAGCGGAAGCCAACGAATTGTGCGCCGCTCTCCACCGCGCGGGCGGCGCCTGCCTGGTGCTCCGCAATCGGGGGTGAAAGCCGAGCGGTGCAGGGTAGGACGGATTACCGCAGCGTAATCCGTCCTACCGTGCCGGTCGTCCGATGCGGCGGGTTACGCCTTCGGCGAACCCGCCCTACAGGTCTTCACCTTCCCGTCATGGTGCGTCGCTCGATTTCAAGCAAGGCATCGAGCCCTGAGGTCTGGTGCGACCGCTTCAGTTCGGCTTCCGCACCGCCCGGCCCGAGGAAGGGGTCGGGCTTGTTCTGCGCGAGGCACTCCATCGATTGCCGCACCGCCTTGTACATGGCGGCGAACGATGAGCCGGATGAGGCCGCGACCCGGTAGCCGAGCCGGAACAGATCGGACTGCGACAACGCAAAGGTCGCAAATCCGTCGGGGGGCGCGAAGGTCATCAGCGGCGCCGGCAGCCGCTCGCCGACAATGCGCATCTCCTCAGCATCGCGCGTATAGATGAACAGCATGTCGGCGCCGGCGCGATGGAACGCTTCGCCGCGGCGCAGCGCATCATCAAGACCGTGCACCCGTCGCATGTTGGTGCGGGCAATGATGACGAGGTTCGGGTCGGCGCGCGCCGCGATCGCTTCCTTGATCTTGTCGACCATCAACGCGGTGTCGATCAGATGATCGATGCCGACGTGATGCTCGACGCGGCGCGGCAGCAGCTGGTCCTCGATCTCGATTGCCGCGAGACCCGCCGCCTCGGTGAGCGCGATGGTGCGATGGATATGCATCGGATCGCCCCATCCGCCGCCGGCATCGAGAATCATCGGCAGCCGACATACGGCGCGGATATCGATCGCGATCTGGGCCATCTCCGGCAGTGTGACATTGGCTTCGGTCACGCATTTGAGCCAGCCGAGAGAGCCGCCGCTCAGGTAGATCGCCTTGAAACCCGCATCTTCGGCGATCCGCGCCATGATCGGATTGAGGGCGCACGGTGCGACGATCAGTTCGTTGCGCCCGATGAGGTCTCGAAAATTCGACAAGGCTCACTCCCTTTACAGCCGTCATTCGGTTCGATAACGCGCAACCCCGTCCTCGTTCCACGTTATGCCAGTGCCGGGCGACGACGAGGGAACCGCGTGACCGTCCGCGATTGCCAGCGGTTCGGCCAGAATCGCGTTCGCCCAATCAACATATTCCAGCCAATGCGCAGTCGGGGTCGCGGCGAGGAGATGGGCGCTCGCCTCCGGCAGCAGGTGTGACGACATTTCGACATCACGCGAGGCCGCAATGCCTGCAGCCTGCAGCCATCCGGTAACGCCGCCGATCCGGCCGGCGTCAGGCATCACGAAATCGCAAGCCGCAGCATCGAGGGCTGCCGTCATCGCCTTGGCGCCATCGAAGTTCTCGCCGAGCTGGATCGGCAACGCGAGTTCACGCGCGAGCCTGGCGTAGCCGCTCATATTGTCGTGCCGGATCGGCTCTTCAATCCAATAGATCCCTTCGTCCGCCAGCGCCCGCCCGCGGGCGATGGCCTCCGTCACCGTGAGGGCCTGGTTGTAGTCGACCATAACGGCAATGGAGTCGGCGAGGCGTCGCCGTACCGCACGGGTGACGGCGAGGTCTTGCACAAGCGTTGCACAGCCAAGCCTGAGCTTGACGCCCCGAAATCCCCCTTCGAGGAGAAGCTCCGCTTCATCGGCCGCGGCTTCCGGCGTCATCAGCCCGAGACCGCATGAATTGTAGGCCAGCAACGGCCGCGGCGCACCGCCCAGCATGACTGCGAGCGGAAGCCTGGCTGCGACGGCAAGCGCGTCCCACAGAGCCATGTCGAGCGCTGAAAGCGCCATGCGCACGAGGCCCGTAACGCCGATCAGCGCATAGCGGCGTTCGAGCTTGGCGGCGATCGCCCCCGGCGCGAGCCGGTCGCCGGCGATCAGGCCGACGGCTTCGCGCAGAACCGCCGCAATTGCGATGCTGCCGCTCGGACGGTAGCAAAATACATAACTGCGCCCGGTGATGCCTTCCTCGGTCAGGAGGTCTATGAGCAGCAGCGGCGCTTCGCGAACTGTTGCGGCGCTGGTGCCGAGCGCGAATCGCATCGGAACCGTGACCGCCACGGTATGGACGGCGCGCACCGTCAACAGCGGCGGTGCATCATGCGCGTTGAAGCGCGCGGTCATCGCACGCCTCAGCCGTCCGCCCGCAACGCCAGGATGTCGGCGATTGCCCGATTGAGCGGTGTTGGTACGCCGCCCGCGCGGCCGAGTTCCACCACCCCACCCGAAAGCCAGCCCACCTCAAGCCGGTTGCCGCGTTCGAGGTCGTGATGCATGGAGGACGTCATATCTGGCGCGACGTCATCAGCGAGTTTCAACCGCCGCTCCGCGTAATCGGTGGGCAGGTCAATCCCGTGCGCGCGGCCGACTGCCACGATCTCGCGCATGACATCGAGCAGGAAGGCGCGGGTCTGCGGGTTGGTGCGAATCGGCCCGATGGTGGTTCTCATCGTGGTGGTCGCTCCCGAAAGGGCAACCAGAAACACGAATTTTTCCCAGATCTCGCGACGAATATCCCGGGCAAGCTCGGCCTTGATGCCGCCCGCAAGGCAGGCCGCGAGAAAACGGTTCGCGCGAGGCGACGCCACGCCGTCGAATTCGCCGAACACCATGCGCTCCAGCGTGCCGGTGCGTCCGATCACGCCGGGCCGAACGATCGCGGTCGCGACGTAACAGACGCCGCCCATGACCCGGGGCAGGCCAAACGCCTGGGCAAGATATTTATCCTTGAGAACGCCGTTTTGGAAAGAAATCACCGCGGTATCGGGTCCGACGATAGGTTTGATCCGCGTGATTGCCGATTCGGTATCCCACAGCTTGACGGCAAACATCACAACGTCGACGAAGCCAATGCTGGCCGGATCCTCGACCACATTCACTGACTCCAGGCGGAGGTCGTCCGGGCCGCCCTCGACGACGAGACCGTGTTCGCGCATAGCGGCCAGATGGGCGCCGCGCGCCACGAAAATCACGTCCGCCCCGCCTTTGGCGAGCCGGGCGCCGAAATAACCGCCCACGCCGCCGGAACCCATCACAGCAATTTTCACACTTATGCTCCAATCTGTCCGGTCGGCAACTTAACGTGGTGATTGTAACGTTTCATGCCATCGGCGTCATTTCGAGGCGCCGCCAACGGATCCGGGCCTCCGCCGGCCCGATGACAGGCTCCGCGCTGCCCTCGGGACCCGGAATGACGGATGCGAGTGTTTGTGGCGGCACATTAAGATCAGACCGCTGTAGCATCTTTCCCGCTCTGTCCGCGTTTTTCTGAGCGATCGACTTAAGAATATGATTTCTTTCGACATTTTACATGCCATGCGCCGAAGAGAGGCAGGCACAATTACAGGTCGGGCGCAATTGCGTTTGCCGACAGTCTCGGCACGACGCCATCGCCAGGCGGCGCTGTGAGTCCATGACGTGTCTTTGACCCCTAGATGTGTTCGCAGGACCGAACCAAGCCCGGGGAAAGATTTTTCATTTCTTTATTTGCCATCTGGCGCATGTTCGCGCGATGTGCGATTGTTCGGGCCTGAACTACTAGACAGATTGAATATGGGACGAGGCAAAGATTTCCGCGATCGTCGGCGCGGTTATTCCGACGAGCCGCCAGAACCACCACCTTCATTTGGAAGCCCTGCGCCGCGGTTTGGCCGTCCGGTAGCGTCGCGGCCTGTGCCGACTGGGCCCGAAAGACAGGCCAAGGTGAAGTGGTTCAATGGGGAGAAGGGGTTTGGGTTCGTCGAGTTGACCGACGGGTCCGGCGAAGCTTTTCTGCATATCAGCATCGTCGAGCAGGCTGGGCATGCCACACTTGAATCAGGCACCACATTGACGGTGCGGGTGGGGCAGGGCGCGAAAGGCCCTCAGATCACCGAAATCACTGCGGTCGATGCAAGTACGGCTGAGCCGTCTCGCGGCCCCCGACTTGGCAGCAGGCCACCGCCGCGCGAGCGCTCCTTCGATCGGCCAACCGGGCCGGCTGAGGAAGTCGACGGCCAGGTCAAATGGTACGATCCGAAGAAGGGGTTCGGCTTCGTTGCAGTGGATGGCAGCAAGGACGTCTTCATCCATCGTTCGGTGCTCGCCCGCGAGGGCATCAACGATCTGCCGGAGGGCCAGCGCATCCGCATGAAGGTGGTCCCGGGTGCCAAGGGTCTCGAAGCCATCGGCGTGACTATCAAGCACGACAGCTGAGCGGGGTCGCGTTAACTCAAAAAGGGCGCCGAATCGGCGCCCTTTTTCCATTCCGACATTGCGGTTGCATTCCGATAGGGCGGCCAGATTTCGATCGCGCTCAAGCCGGGTTGCGGCTCAACAACTCGACAAAGCGGCCTGGGTTGAGCGCCAGCGAAACCCAGGGTTGGCGTTGCCATGTTCGCAAGGCGGTCCCGGATTTCGCTCCGCTCCATCCGGGCTACCCCGCTACGCGCTTCGCGCCTACTGCGTCGCTGCCTTTGTGGCCGCCATATCGGCCTCGCTGCGCACCGTCAACACCGCGATCTTGCTCGAGCGCGCATAGGCGAACACGACTTCGACATTGTCGTCGTGCTCGAGCAGCGCCGGGATACGCACTTCAGTCCCTCGGGTCGGCAGATCGAACATTGTCCACGTACCGGCCTTCGAGTCGTACTTGGCGATCTGATCGGTGGTCCATAGCGGCGTCCAGACGTTCTGATTTTTGTCCGGAATGGCCGCATAGGGCTGATTCGTGAACGTATTGGGCAGCGGGATGAGCGTGGTTTGCAGGGTCTTTGCATCCACCTTCCCGAGCGTGCCGCTCCAGGAATTGGCGACCCAGATGATGCCGCGCTCGCGGTCGATGCCCATGCGGCGCGGCCCCTGCGACCACGGGAACGGGGCGCCGATCTCGCGCGGTCCATAGGTCGCGTAGAACGTGTTGTCGGCTGCGGTCGCGCGCGCCATCTCATCCTTCAGCGGCGGCAACTTCAGTTCGGTTGTCTCGCCGGTTGAGAGGTTGGCCTTGACGATCGTGTCGAACGCCATCTGGGACCAATAGCCGTTGCCGTCCCGATCGCCGACGATGCCATAGGTCTGACCGATGGCGCCATTCGGTCCCCGCGGGTTCACCGACTTGAACTCGGTGAACTTCTCAGTCACCGGATCGAAGCGCAACGCGCCGTCGTTCGTGCCGGCCCAGACGCCGCCCTTGCTGTCATAGTCGAGCGTCACCGGACCGTCGATATGCGACATGCCCTCCGGCGGCATGTAGACCGAAACCTTCTCGGTCTTGGGATCGATCTTGGCGAGGCCGCCTTTGGGCATCCAGGCATTGAACCAGATGTTACCCTCGCCGTCGCGGATCAGGCCGTGCACATTGGCGGCGTTGCCGGTTGCGGCGTCGATGCGGAATGGCTTCAGCGCCCCGGTCTTGCCGTCGATGCGGCCGACCGACATGGTCTTGTTCGGCGCAACCGCCGCGAACCACAGATTGCCGTCGAGATCGGGCGCGGCGTCATGCGGCAGCGAGCCCGCACGCGAAGGCGTGGCCTTGGTCCAGTCGCTGCCGTTGTTGGGCGG
>Ga0066395_10000152_pt1 | contig 24839 bp, 18 predicted proteins | sample PanSoiPlot1MoBio_FD_61218 | JGI IMG/M metagenome (GOLD analysis project Ga0066395, IMG submission 61218) | Tropical forest soil microbial communities from Panama analyzed to predict greenhouse gas emissions - Panama Soil Plot 1 MoBio | ecosystem: Environmental > Terrestrial > Soil > Tropical... | reverse complement strand
CGGAACGACACGTCGTACTTCAACACGCTGTTCCCCCTCTGGTGGAGCGGCGGCGACGAGGCGACCGGCCGCGGCTTCCAGGCGCTGATCCCGTTCTTCTTCCGGACGCACGATCGCAAGGCGGACAGCTCGACGCTGCTGACACCGCTGTTCGTCTACTCGAAGGACGGGCCGGCCGGAACGCGCAGCGGATTCATCCTGCCGTTCTTCTACTGGAGCCGCGATCGAACCAGCGAGTTCAACCTCATCACGCCGCTCTACATCAGTTACTTCTCGAAGACCGAGCACTCCATGACTCGGTATGCGCTGCTGTTCTACCAGCGCGAGGATCCGCAAGGCTCCACGACGATGTTCTTCCCGCTGTTCGTGCACATGCGGGACGCCGCCACGGGGGCCTCGGCGACCGTGACGCTGCTGGGCGGCCATCGATCGGGGCCGCGCGACGACACCACCGTCGTCACGCTGTTCTTCTGGCGCAGCTACAAGCCGAGCGGGTGGAGCGCCGGCCTGTTCCCCCTCCTGTTTTTCGGCAACAACCAGGGCAGGCAGCACGCCGTCGTGTTCCCACTGTTCTGGCACTTCGGCGCCGAGCAGGAAACGACGACGGTGATGGCGCCGCTCTTCTATCATCACCGCGATAGCAAGGGCTACGCGCTCGGCTCGCTGATCCCGCTGCTGTTCATGGGGAGCGACCGCGGCGAAAGCTACGCGATCCAGTTTCCGCTCATCTGGCATTTCGCCAGCGAGCGCCTGGGCACGTCGACGACCGCGACGCCGATCGGCTATCTCCACACCGACCGCGACGGCTGGAGCGGCGCGGTCACGCCCCTGGTCTGGTTCCGGTCCGGCAAGACGCGGTCGCACTTCGCGCTGGTGCCGCTGTTCTGGTACTTCGAGGACAAGAGCCAGGACAAGTCGACGACGGTGGCGACGCTGTACTGGCATCGCCGCTGGGGCAACGAGACGACCGACAGCCTGTTCCCCATCTTCTACTACCGGCGCGGCGCGCGCCCGGGCGGCGACGACGAGACCAGCCTGACGATCTTCCCGTTCGTTCACTACCGCCGCGACGCCGACACGCGCCTCTGGGTCACGCCGCTGGCCGCGTCCGTGCACGGGCGCGAGCGGAGCGGCGGCTTCGTCGGCCCCTACATCTGGTACGACGACAAGGACCTTTCGTTCCGCTTCATCCCCTTCCTGCACGCCGACATCACGCGACACGCGACGGGCGAGCGGACCCGCCAGTATGGCCCCTGGTTCGCGGTCGACGCGCCCGGAAGCCGGGCCCGCGCGCTGATCCCGTTCTTCGGCACGTACTCCGACGAGCGCGAGACGGACACCTGGGTCTTCCCCAGCTATTTCAGGATGCGCCGGGCCGACGGCGACCACGTCGACGCGCTGTTGCCGTTCTACTGGAGCTCGACGTTCGGCGATCGGCACACGACGGTCGTCGGGCCGTATTACGACCGGACCGCGCCCGGGACCCACAACTACGGCCTCGTGCCGCTCTTCTTCCATCACGCCAACCAGGAGCGCTCCGTCACCGTCATCCCGCCGCTGCTGACGTACCGCCGCAACGAGCACGACGGCGAGAACGTTTCGCACTGGACCGCCCTCTATTTCCACAAGCACGACAAGGACTCCAGCTGGACGGCGGTGTTCCCGCTCTGGTGGTCCCACACCCACGGCGACCACGAGATGGCGGTCGGCTTCCCGCTGTACTGGCACGTCGCCGACGCCAGCGAGAAGCGGTCGTGGACGCTCGCGTTCCCGCTCTTCTGGTCATCGAACGGCAGCTGGCGGACCCGCGGGTTGTTCTTCGCCTGGACGACGCACGACACGGCCGGCGAGTACGCGTCGCACGTCCTCCTGCCGCTCTTCTACCAGGCGAGCGCGCCGGACCACTTCGTGCTGTTCACGCTGCTGGGCGGTTATCGGCGCTCGGGCGCGTCGCGCGCCTGGTACACGCTGCTGCCGCCGATCATCTCGACCGACAGCATCCAGACCAGCTTCAGCATGGTGTTCCCGCTCTGGTTCCGCCACACGGACAAGGCGCTGGAACGCTCGACCACCGTCATTCCGCCGATCATCTACATATCCCGCAGCGACCCCGAGGAGAGCTTCACGACCGCGGCGCTGCTGTTCTGGCGTCACAGCGACATCGCGTCGTCGACGACGGTCGCCCTGCCCCTCTACTTCGACGTCCACGACTATCACCTGAGCCGGACGACGGCGCTGTTTCCGTTCTTCGTGCGCCATCGCCGTGAGACCGATCAGACGACCTACTTCATCTCGCCGTTCATCTACAGCCACACGACGCCGACCGACGAGACGACCTTCGGCGTCCCGCTCGCGTTCGTACCGCTTTACTGGGACATCAAGCGGGGCAACGACCGCACGACGCTGGTGCTGCCGCTGTACGCGCACTGGCAGCGGCAGGGCTATCGGTCGACGCTGATCGTCCCCAGCTACTACTACCAGGAAGGGTTGCGCGACGACGGCACACCGGACGGGACATACCGGCGCTTCGTCGGCCTGGTGCTGCCGTTCTACGATTCGGGCGTGAAGCGACCGGGCGACTTCATGTGGAACTTGCTGGGCGGGCTGGTCGGCCGCGAGCGGATCGGCCACCACCGCTACACCCGTCTGTTCTGGTTCTTCAACATCGAGACGTCGCCCGCGCCGCGCGCGCAGACAGCGTGGTACAGCCAGCCGGTCCGCACGCCCCGCAAGATGGCGGCGCGCGGCCTGGACGTCGTCGGGTTCTGACCGCGGCGATGTCGGCACCGCCCGTGAACGCACCGGGGCGCTGGGCGGGCCTGAAACCGCTGCTGATCGCCTTCAGCCCCCAGCTCGCGCTGGCGCCGGTGCTGTTCTTCGTCGGCGTCACCTTCTTGCACGAGGCCGCGCACGCGGCGGTCGCGCTCACCATCGGCGGTCGCATCACGGAGTTCGCTTTCTTGCCCGGGCCCCACAACCTCGGTCACGTCCGCTGGGAGGCGCCGCCGCACGCTCCCGCGTGGATGGGCGATCTGGTCGGCGTCGCGCCGTATCTGATGTGGTCGCTGCTGGCGGCCGCCACGATCGTGCTCGCCTGGCGCCGCGCGCGCCTCAACCGCTGGCTCGCGGCGGCGGTCTTCTTCTGGTGCTACTTCGTCCCGCTGGGTGACATTGCCTGGAACCTCTACGGCGGGCGCGGCGATCTGGCCGTCGGCGGCGCGGACGGCCTGATCCTCCAGGCGGTCGGGACGGCGGCTCTGCTGGCAGCGTTCGCGATCGGATACGGCGTTCAGCGCCGGCTGTTCGGCGCGCACGCGGTCGACGTGCGCGGTTACCTGGCCGGCGCGCTGCTGATCGGCGCCGCCTCCGCGCTGGCCGGCGGCCTCGGCTTGCTGGCGTTCTCCGCCCTCGGCTAGTCGCCCCGCGCCGCGGGCGCAGTCGCGGCGGGGGCCAGCATCTGCAACAGCGTCGTCGTCGTACGCCAGTTACGGATGGTCATGCTCTTGTAGATCGGCAACGACATGAGGCGGGAGAGCTGGCTCTGCGACGACTTGGCGATCAGGCGCGAGAAATAAAGAACCCCGTCGCCGGCCCGGGCCTGGTCCACGCCAGGCTTGGTCGCGACCTTCTCGATCGCTTCCTTCGGCGTCAGCGGCGCGCCGAGAAAGATCACGTCGTAGCGAAACTTCCCCGGCTGCTTGCCGAACCCCGTCGGCGCCCGGGTGATGATCGTCTCCATCTCCTTTTGCGTTCGCAGCATGACCGCCGTCCGGCAATCGAAGCGCCCCGCGATCGCGGCCTCGAGCCGGCGTGCAATCTCGGCCGGCCCCGCCCCGGCCGTGAACACGACGTTCCCGCTCTGGATGTAGGTCGCGACGTCGCGCATCCCCGCCTCTTCGAAGCAGACCTTCAGCTCGGTCATCCGGATCGGGTTCTTTCCCCCGACGTTGATTCCCCGGATCAGCGCCACGTACCTCACGGCGCCACGATACACCCGTCAGTCGGTCGCGGCGTGCTCGTGCAGATCGTGCCCGACCGCGTCCGGCTCTCGCTCCTCGTCCGGAATCGCCCGCGCCTCCAGCGGCGTGACCGCCGGACCGTTCAGCACCCGGCCGTGCGGATCGAACCGACTCCCGTGGCATGGGCAGTCCCAGCTCTTCTCCGTCGTGTTCCAGTGAACCAGGCAGCCGAGGTGCGTGCACTTCGGCGAAAGCGCCCCCAGCTGGCCGTTCGCGTTGCGATAGACGGCCAGGCGCTCGCCGCCCAGCGACAGCACCTGCCCCTCTCCCGGCGGGATCGCCGCCAGCGCCGCTTCGCCGTCGTCCCCGCGGCCCGTCAACCGATCGGTCAGCAGATGCCTCGGAAAATCCAGGTTCTCCGCCAGCACCGCCCCGGCCGACGCGAGCGGCTTGATGCGCGTCGCGTCCAGCAGCTCGGCGAGCGGATTCGCCAGCCCGCAGATCTCGTCGGTCAGCACCATCGCCGCCAGCGTCCCCTGCGTCATCCCGTTGCCCGCGTAGCCGGTCGCGACGAACACGTCGTGCGACATCGAGTTGCGCCCCACGTACGGCAGCCCGTCCGCCGACACGACGATCTGTCCCGACCACCGGTAGTCCGTCGGAGCCACGTCGCGGCCGAAGCGCACACGCACGAAGCTCTCCAGCCGCGCGAACGGCGCGGTGGTGTCGTCGGCGTCGCCCACCTTGTGGTCCTCGCCGCCCACGATCAGGAAGCGCCGGCCCCCGATCGTGTGAGAGCGGATGTAGTGATAGGGCGTGCCCATGTCCCAGTACAGCCCGTCGCCGATTCCGGCATCGCCCGACAGGTCGACGCCCACGACGTAGGACCGGTACGCGGCCAGCTTGGCGTGCAGCAGCACCCGGTTCACGATCGGCACGTGGGCTGCGACGATCACGTCGCGCGCCGCGACCACGCCGCGATCGCTGATCACCCGACAGGGATCGCCCTCATCGATGGCGACCACCTGCGTGTCCTCGAAGATCCGGCCGCCCAGCCCCACGAACGCCCGCTCGAGGCCCTGCAGATAGGCGCGCGGGTGAATGGTGGCTTGATCGTCGAAGCGCAGCGCCCCCGTGATCGGGAACGGCAGCGGCGCCCGCTCGACCAGCGTCGTGTCCAGACCCAGCCTCCGGGCCGCGGCCGCCTCTCGCTCCAACTCGGCGCGCTCCGCCCGCGTCTCGGCGTACGCGTACCCCGGCATCCGCTGGAAGTCGCAGGCGATCGCGCACTCGTCGGCGAACGTCGCGATCCGTTCGATGGCGGCGCGCTGGCCGTTCGCCGCCAGCCGCGCCCCGTCGAGCCCGAAGCGCGAGATCAAGACGTGATACGGCTGGTCGAGCGCCTCCGTCAGGTGCGCCGTGGTCTTCCCCGATTCACCCTTGCCGATTCGCCGCGCCTCGATCACCGCCACGCGGCGTCCGGCGCGCGCGAGCAGCAGCGCCGCGGTGATCCCCGTGACACCGCCGCCGACGACCGCGACGTCAGCCGTTTCATTCCCGGCCAGCGGCGGGTATGGCGGCGCCGGTGTTGCCTCTGACCAGACGGAGTTCGTGTAGTTCGGCATCGGACCTCGACCTCCCCTCGCGCCTCAGGCGCAGCAACTAGCCGCTCCCGAGCGAAGCGAGGGTCTGCGGCTATTTCACAGATGATGCTCCAGCCACAAGCTAAGGCCTGCGCTGTGCTTGTCGACGGCGCGTTCGATGACCAGTAAAGACGGGAGCCATGGCGATCGCGACGCTCATCATCGTCGGAGCGCTCCTGGTCAGCAGCACACTCATCGCATCCATGTTGCTTCAGCGGCGGGCGGAGCTGGCCAGCCGCCGCCGCGCGGGCGGCAACGGAATCGATGATGCTGTCGACAATGAGCCGGACGAGTACACCGCACGCCTGAGACGGAGCCTGCGCTCCCGGTTGAGCCACGAGCTGCGCACGCCGCTGAATTCGATCATCACGCTGTCGCAGATGCTGATGGACGAAGAGGCCGGCGCGCTGTCGAAGGAGCAGCGGCGCTACGTGGAGGTGATCCGGCGCAACGGCCGCAACCTGCTCGGGCTGATCGATCAGCTCGGCGAGGGATCGCCGTCGATCGCGGCGAACGCCGCGCCGGCCGCCGCCGTCCCGGAGGCGACCGCCGCCGAGCCGGCCGCGGAGGACTCCGCCGCCGCCGTCCCCCCCTTCGACGCGCCGCACGCGCCCGGCGCCGTGCTGCTGATCGAGGACGATCCGATCGAGCGTCAGCGCATCGGCAGCTTCATAGAATCGGCGGGCTACGACGTCACGCGCGCCGCCTCGGGCGAGGAAGGGCTGGCTCTGCTCCGCGCCCAGCCGTTCGCGGCCGTGGTGCTGGATCTCATCATGCCCGAGATGACCGGCCTGGACGTGCTGCGCGCCGCGCGCACGGAAGAGCGTCTGGCCGACGTCCGCTTCATCGTGCTGTCCGCGATGTACATGACGAGGAACGAACGGCAGGTGCTGGGGCCGAGGGTCGCGGACGTGGTTCGCAAAGGGGAGACGATGCCGCGCGCGCTGACGTTCGCGCTGCACCGGGCGGTCGTGCCGGCGCATGCCGGAGCGCACGCGCACCCCGACGAGGGCGGCCGCCACCTCTAGGTTGGCGGCGACGATGTCATTCGCCTGGAAATTGCCGAAGTGGCCGCGGCGTTTCGCCTACCCGTCTACCGGGTTCGCGCTGTCGATCGGGATGGTGGCCGGGCTGCTGGCGCTCGAGGCGTCGACCAGGCGCCACATCCCGACGATTTCGTGGATCCTCGGCGAGCTACGCGCGCGGCCGCTCGCCTATGCGTACCTCCTGGTGGCGACGCTGGTGATGATGACCGTCCTCGGCTGGATCGTCGGGCGGAAAGAGGATCTGCTGGGGACGCTGTCGACCACCGACCCGCTGACCGGCCTCGCCAATCGGCGCCGCCTGCGCAGCGCCTTCACCGACGAGTTGAACCGCTCCGCCCGCTACGGCACGCCGCTGGCGCTGTTGCTCATCGATCTCGACCGGCTCAAGAACATCAATGATCGGCACGGCCACGCCGACGGCGATCGGGCGCTGCAGCTGGTCGCCGAGGCCCTGCGCCGGACCTGTCGAGCCACCGATCTCGTGGCCCGCACCGGCGGCGACGAGTTCGTGGTGCTGGCCATGAACACGCCGGCGCCCGAGGCGCGCGTCCTCGGGCTGCGCATCCGGGACAGCGTCCGCCGCCTGAGCCTGCGGGCGAATCGATGGGCCAAGTCCAGCGAACCGATCAATCACACGGTCTCGATCGGCGCGGCTGACCTGCGGGCGGCGGCGCTGCCGACGTTCGACGCCCTGCACGCCGCCGCCGACCGCGCGCTCTACGCCGCGAAGGCGGCCGGACGCGACGGCGTGATGGTCGCGCCGCCCCGCATGCCGGCGCGGCCGCGGTTCCGGGTCGGCGTCGGCGCGGCGGCCAACGGCGCGCTCAAACGACCAGGCGACCGATGACGCTGACCAGCTCGTCGGGCGTGCACGGCTTGCCGAGGTAGTGGTCCCAGAGGCCATCGTTCCGGGGCAGCCGGTCGGCGTCATACCCGGAAATCATCACCAACGGGATTGCGCGGGTGCGCTCGTCCGCGCGCAGCTGTCGTGCCGCTTCGCGTCCGTCCATGCGCGGCAAGCTCATGTCCATCACGATGACGTCCGGGCGTACCCGTACGGCCTCGTCGATCGCGACGATTCCGTCCTCTGCCTCCTTGACGTCGAATCCCGACAGCTCCAGGTATTCCGCGTAGAGCTCACGCGTGTCCCGGCAGTCATCGACCAGGAGCACGAGTCGGCGCGCGCGTGGCCCTGATTGCGCTTGCTCCGGACCGCCCTGGGGGGAAAACATACATCGGATGTAGGTCGCTTTTGCGGATGCGCAAGTCATCTCCGCGTGTTACGGGAGGACGAAGGGTCCATGCTCGACATCCTGCTGGTTGACGACGAGCCCGATTTCCGCGCGATCGTGGGCGATGCGCTCCGCGATGGCGGCCATCGCGTGACGCTCGCGGCCAACGGGGCGGAGGGCCTGTCGCTGATCTCGTCGAACGTGTTCGACGTCATGCTGTGCGACATCCGCCTTCCCCGAATCGACGGCCTGACGCTGTTCCGGCGGGTCCGCCAGGAGTCGCCGGGCACCGACGTCATCCTGATCACCGCGCACGCCGCCGTGGCGGACGCGGTCGCGGCGCTGAAAGAAGGCGCGTACGACTACATCACGAAGCCGTTCGACGTCGACGAGATCGTCCTTCAGATGGAGCGCATCGCCGCGCAGCGCGCGCTGAAGCGCGAGCTGGAACAGGCGCGCGCCGAGCTGTCGCAGCGCAAGTCGGGCACCAACGGCGCGCGCACGATCGTCGGCCGCAGCCCGCCCATGCTGCGCCTGTCCGAACGGGTCGAGACGATCGCGCAGAGCGACGCGCCCGTCCTGATCACGGGCGAGAGCGGCACCGGCAAGGAGCTGATCGCGCGCACGCTGCACGAGCGCAGCGCGCGTTCGACGAAGCCGTTCATCGCGGTCAACTGCGCCGCTTTTCCGGAGACGCTGCTGGAGGCGGAGCTGTTCGGCCACGAGCGGGGCGCGTTCACCGGCGCGGTCAAGCGCCGCGACGGCCGCTTCAAGGCGGCCGACGGCGGCACCCTGCTGCTGGACGAGGTGGCCGAGGTGCCGCTGCCCGCCCAGGCCAAGCTGCTGCGCGTGCTGCAGGAGGGGACGGTCGAACCTCTGGGGACGAACGAGGTGACCCGGGTCGACGTCCGGATCATCTCGGCGACGCACCGCAACCTGCGCGAGCGGATCCGCGAAGGGAAGTTCCGCGAGGACCTGTACTACCGCCTGAACGTGCTGGACATCGAGATCCCGCCCCTCCGCGAGCGGCGCGGGGATCTGCCGCTTTTGTTACAGTACTTCTTGAACAAATTCACGCCCCCGGGCAAGACGCCGTCGACGGTGTCGCCGCGCGCCTGGGCGGTGCTGTCGCAGTATTCGTTCCCCGGCAACGTCCGCGAGTTCGCGCACGCCATCGAGCACGCGGTCGTGCTGGCCGGCGGCGGCGAGATCGACGTCGAGCACCTGCCCGCCGGCATCACCGGCACGCTCGACGGCGCCCCGACGTCGCCCGGCGGCAACCTGCGGTCGCTGGCCGCGGCGATGAAGGAATTCGAGCACGAGTACCTGCTGCGCGCGCTGGCCCAGTCCAACGGCAAGAAGATGAAGGCCGCCGAGATCCTCGGCATCTCGCGCAAGAACCTCTGGGAGAAGCTGCGCCTCCACGGCATCGCGAACGAGGCCGAAGCGGAAGAATAGCCAGGACCACGGCCGAGAGGTCGACGCTCGCCTCTGGTCCCCTCTCCCCGCTTGCGATCGAGCAGCAGAAGCGCGCTCATTCGACGCGGGTCAAAGAATCGGGGACCGTACCTCCGCCGGCACTGGATACCTCCGATCGCCGATTCGGTGACGCCGCGTTGAACACTCAACGCGCCATCTTGATTCCGCGATAGTTGATTTTGGTGAGCCACCCGGTTCTAAAGCCGGCACCTTCGCGATGGATGTCGGGCGGTTCGAAGGTGCGATTCGCGCTGGCGGCGTTCCTGGTGGCGGCGCAGGCCTGCGAGACAGGCAACACCTTCATCCCGCCGGACGGCGGCGCGACAGTGAAAGGCCCAGGCGTGAGCGGCCGGTGGGCGATGTTCGGCTGGGAGGATCCGGTGGCGGTCGACATCCGCCAGGCGGGCGGCAACATCTCTGGCCACGGCTGCTGCGCGGGACTGGGTCTGAACCCGGAGCCCCCGTGCTGCGGCGACGTGAGCGGCACGATCGGGGACCAGGCCGCCGCTTTCGGCTTCAAGTTCGATTACGGCGGGTCCACATACGATTACTCGACCCAGGTCTTCGTCTCGGCGGATACCCAGCGCATGGCAGGCATGTTCAGCCGGAGCGGCTCGCGCGTCGCGTGGCTGCGCATCCAGGCACCGGAATCGTATCTCCCGGATCCCGATCCGGCGCTGCAGGTTGTCATGCGCGCGCGCGGCGGGTCGTATGCGCTCGTCCTCGCGGATGATCCAGCCCCCGGCGGCGACTTCACGCCCGGACTGACGTACGCCTTCGGTATCGGCGACCGATCCATCGGCGGCGATCTCGGGCCGTTCTGGGGAGAGGAGATGTCATGGGACGCGGACCGCCAGATCTTGACGGTGGGACCGGTGCCCGCGACCGATCCGAACCTGCCCGTGGCCCTCCTGCTCGGCTTCAACGGCACCGTGCTGTCTTCGGTCGAGGCGATCTCCGCCGGAGACGTTCACTACCACTTCCTGGTCATGCCCGCGCTGTGACCGCTCGCGGCCCCTCTCCCTAACCCTCTCCCCGCAAGCGGGGAGAGGGGATCAGAATTGGCGGTGGATGACGGTCGAGTCGAACTCGCGGCCGGTGGCGTCGATGGCGCGGGTGGTCAGGGTGTCGGCGTCGACGGTGACGACCAGGAAATGGATCACCGAGTCGGCGAAGGCGGAGCCGGGCTTGGGCGCGTTCAGCTCGTACACGCCCTTGCCGCCGCCGCCGGTGACGATGTACGTGACGCCGTCGATCGGATTGAACCGCTCGTAGTCGTGATCGTGCCCGGACAGCACCAGCGGCACGTGGTGCGCGGCCAGGATCGGCACGAACCACTGGTTGAAGCCGGGATCGTCCCCGTGCTGGCCCGACGAATGCGGCGGCTTGTGTCCGTAGACGATCGTCCACGGGAGCTTGTTCGCGGTGAGATCCGCGTCCAGCCAGGCCGCCTGCTGCGCGCCGCTCCGCTCGGTGTCCAGCGCGACGAAGTGGATGTCGCCCCAGTCATACGAGTACCAGCGTTCGACGCCGCCCGGGCCGCCGTTCTCGGGAAGCACGAACACCTGCCGGTACGCTGCGGCGTCCGCCGTGTCGTATTCGTGGTTGCCGCTGGTCGGAAACATCGGCCGCGACGCCAGCAGCGACGCGTAGACGCCGAAGAAGTTCGTTTCGAACTGGGCCAGCGTGCCGTTGTCGTACGCGATGTCGCCTGTGTGAATCATGAAATCGAACGGAACAGTCGCCAGCTGCTGCAGCAGCAGATGCTGGTCGCTGCCGCCGCCGCCCGAATCGCCGAGCGCGACGAACTGCACGCCCCCGACCGCGCCCGTCGGCGGCGCGCTCCGGGCCGGCATGGGGGCGGTGACCGGCTGGCCGTCCTGACAGACGGTGTAGCAGTAGGTCGTGTCGGGCTGGAGACCGCTCACCGCCGCCGTCCACTGCCGCGACTGGGCGTACGTCGCCCCGAGCGTCACGATCTCGCTGATGTCGTTGGCCGTGGCGTCGATGGCGGCCGGGAAGATCGTCTGCTGCTGGCCGTCCGGCGACTCGACGGTCACCGACGCGGAGCTGCCCGTGACCGACGTCCAGACGACGACCGCGTCGGTCGCCGTCACCCGCTGCAGGTACGGCGCGCGCATGAGGGCGTTGCCGCCCGCGCCGGGGGCCGGAAGGCCCGCGCAGGCCGCGGTGCGATCGGCGGGCGCGATGCGCGCGATGGGCGGCGCGCTGACATCGCCCGTGTGATCGGCGGCGAGGTGTCCGGTTTCGTTGCGCGAACAGGTCGTGATCGCGACGGCAAGAACGATCCACGAGCCGCGCGCCGCGCGTGTCGGAAGGTGCTGCATGGCCTTCCGGGTTAGCAGATTCGATCGCGCGCGCCACGCTCATCGCGCTCGAGGTTCGCTCGCGATCGCGGTCAGAACAGGGCGGCCGTCAGTAGCAGACGGACGTTCCGGTCAGGCGCCCAGGCGAGCTGCAGGCCATGCATCGTCGCGTCCTCCCAGTAGCGCGCCCGGTCCTGCCGGTAGAAGCGCAGGCCGACGCCCAGCGTGGTGTGGAAGTGGCCGATGTCGAGCCCCTCGAACCACGGGCCCGCGACCGCGCCCTCATCGACGAACAGCGACGCGTCGATTCCGGATGAGATCAGCCAGCGGTACTCGGCCGTGCCGACCATGCCGCTGCGATCGCGCAGCAGTCCGTCCGGCAACCCCCGCATCCCGAGGGCACCGCAAGGCGAGATCAGCTCGTCGAACGGGACGGGCGCTCGGCCCAGCGGCTCGACCACGGCGGCGACATATTTCAGCAGAAGCACGCGGTCGCCGCCGCCGATCGCGCCGATGCCGTCGAAACCGAACCGCGCGTGGCTGCTCGGATCGTCGGCGAGCCCATGAAGGATGCTGCCGTCCAGCCCGAATTCGACGCCGCCGCGGTCGCGTCCGGACGGCCGCAGGTCCAGCGCCAGGCGCGCCCGCTGGTAGAGCAGACGGCGATCGATGTTGAACCCCGGCACCAGCGTGGGATCGGTGCACGGGGCCGGAAGCCCGCGCGCCGCGCACGACGCGGGCGGCGCGCCGTACGCCACCGCGATCGACGGACCGCTGCGCACGCTGTCGGCCCCGTAGCTGCGATGATCGAAGCCGGCGCGCAACGTCAGCTTCAGCGGACTGGCGCCCGGCGTCACCCAGAGCGCCTCGGCGCGATAGATGTCGCCCCGGTAGCGCGACTCGACCGGCGGCGGCGCCCCGGGCGGTGGATTGCCTATCCCGGCGAACAGGCGATCGTCCCGCCGGTCCCAAAGCCCCGCCAGGCTCAGCCCCAGCCAGCGCGGCCCGTGCAGCGCGAGCTCACCGTGCAGGACCTGGGCGCTGCCGGCGCGGAAGCTGGCGGTCATCTCGCTGGTCGGATCGGGCAGCCGGCGATTGAAGAGGCGCGCGCCTACGGAAGGTGTGAACCCGGTGGCGTACTGGATCTCGGGCCGCACGCCGATCTTGCCGTCGTCGGTGGTGGTAATCGCCCGTAGCCAAGGAAAGACGTGATGGCGTTCGGTCGCCTCGGTCGCCTCGACGACGGGCAGGAGCACCAGGCGGGCTGCGGCCCGGGGCGGCGTCAGCGCCGCCTGGGCTGCCTGGCGAGCCGGCGAGGTCGGCGCGGGCTCGCGGCCGTCGAGGGTCTCGTTGCAGCGCGGGTCGGGTGCCTGCCCCGGTGCGCCGCACGCGGGGGGCTGCGCCGCGTCCGCCTGCTCCGCCGCGGGGGCCTCGAGCGGCTGCACAACGCCGGCGCCCGCGGAGGGTGCCGCGCCAGCGGCCTCGGGCGGCGCCTGCGCGATCAACGCCAGCGCGAGAAGGCCCAGGAGCCCTGCCACCACCCCACCCCGCTCACTCTGCGCGCTCCATCCCGACGACGCGGCCGTTGCTGACGTGGACCCAGCTGGGCTTCGCCTGGCGCCAGCCTCCGCCGTCGACCCGCAGCTCCGTGCTGATCGCGATCACCCGATAGCCGGTCGTCAGATCCGCCAGCGACGCGCAGGTTCGCGGGCCCTGCGCCGGGACGGTCGCATCACCCAACGATCGGCCGCGCTCGTCGGTGATCCGGAGGCGGTACCGGACGCGCTCCCCGTCGGCGTAGCCGCGCTTGACGGTCAGATCGTCGAAGCAGATCCCGACCCCGCCGGCACCGGCGATCAGCGCCGGCGCCTCGACCGCGGTGACGGCGGTCAGATAGCGCCGGCCGATGATGTCGCGCCGGACCGCCAGCGTCCGGGCGAGGTAGGCCGCGTCGCCCGGGTCGATGCGCGCCGCCGCCGCCGCCGCCGCCAGCTGCGCGTCGGTGAACGACGTCACCAGCTTGGCGCCCCAGTAGGCGTCCCGTTCGGTCATCCGTCGGTGCGCCGGCACCTTGCGCCCCGTCCGGAACGCGTCGACGTCGAAGTCCTCGGCCGGGAACCAGCCGACCGCCGGATGTTCTGCCACGCCGCGGTTCCATTCGTTCCGTTGCGACTGATACGGTCGGCGGTACAGCCCCAGCGACAGCATCGACGCGAGCGTGCGACCGAACTCCACCAGGTATTGCCCGCCGTCCTGCGGCCCCTTGACGTCTCGCGTGCCCGAGCCCAGGCCGGCGCCGAAGTCGATCAGGTAATGGCGGACGAAGTGCCGGTCGCCGTCCCCGACGTAGCTGTCCAGCGTGTTGATCGCGCTGGCGTCGTAGATCGCCAGCCAGGCGGCGAACATCCAGCTCGCGCGCAGCGAGCGCCGATCCTCGTGGGGGATGCGGTCGTTCGGATCGTCGGGCCGGCGGCCTTGCATGTCGAACGCGCCCAGCACCTTGCCGCCCAGCCAGCTGACCGCGACCGCGCGCCACCGCCCATCGGGCGTCCGCGCCGCGCGCGCCAGCCGTTGCTTCACGATCTCCGGCGTGAGCGCCCGCTTCTGGACGCGATACAGCTTGAACGTCGCGCCGGGATCGACAATCAGATCGTCCGGGCCGATGTCGAGGACGAAATTGGCCGGGACGTTGTAGCCCGCCGCGTGGAACAGCCGCGCGCCGATCACCTCGGCGGCGGTGCTCATGCCCAGGTGGCCGACCGGATCGAACTTCAGCAAGAACTTGCGCCCATCCGCGTCGACGGCCTGGAAGCCGAGCGCGTCTCCCTGGTCCTTGCCCTTCACGATGCGCAGGGGAAGTCGCGGCGCGGTCCCCGCCGCGCCGGCCGCGATCTCGGCGGCGGACATCGGCCGCAGGTGGTTGCGCGGACAGAACCAGGTCGAGCACGGCACCTCGTCGGCCGCATTGACGTCGCGTGCCGGGCGCGGCCCCTCCACCGCGAACGCGCGATCGACCTCGCCCGCGACGTCGTCGCGCATGATCAGCGCCGTGTTCAGCTCGGACAGATCGGTCGCGCGGGGCGGCCGTCGCACGTCCTCGCTGTCGTGCTCTTGCCAGGCGACCGCCCGATCGGGGAAGGTGCGCACCGCCGGATCCGCGGCGCAGCCGCCGCAGCCGAGGGCCGCGCCGATTGCGACCGCCGCGATGACGCCCGCAGCGCCGGCGCCGAGCGACCCGCTGCGCGTCCGTTTCGGCATGCTCATGTCCGCGTCGGTGGCGCGTCGCCCGCGATGCCGACCGGCAGCGGTCGAACCGCCGGGCGCCCGGGCGTCCGGCCCGCGGGCTCGTCACCGGCCAGACTGCGGTGCCGCCGCGCGATCGCGACCGCGATCGCCAGCCAGACCCCGACCAACATCAGGTTGGCGACCGCGAAGCCCCGTCGCGACAGCGAGAACACATGAAGCGATACCAGCACCAGACCGCCCGCCGCCATGTCGCCGAGCCGCACGCAAATGGTGTCGACCGTCGCCTTCCCCGTGTACTTGACCTCCCGCCTGGTCGGGAGAAACAACGTCTGCTCGACGGTGGATTCGATCGAATAGTCGAAGCTGTTCTCGGCGACCTTGGCGATCGTGATGACGACCAGTGATGGCACCAGCGCGACCGCGCCGTACGCGCAGAGCGCGATCCAGGGCAGCAGAAACAGCGCCCATCGGGTGCCGCCGCGCTTGAGCAGCTGCGCCACCAGCAACGCCTGGACGACCAGCGCGAACGCGTTGACCGCGCCGTAAAACCCTCCGTAGAAACGCCCGATGATCGCCTGGCGCGCCGCCGCCGGGAAGGCCGCGGCGTGGCCCTTGACCGCGTCCGCGAGGATGTATTCGCCCTGCGTGTTGACGAGGTTGACGATGATCAGCAACGCGCCGATCAGCAGCAGATAGCGGTCGCGCGCGACCAGCGCGATCGCGCCGCGCGTCCGCGTCACCGCCGGCCCGGTTCGCTCCGTGCCCGTTCCGACCGGATCGCCGTCGATGATCGCCACCACGAGCAGCGCGAACGCGTACAGCATCCCCGCCATCGCCATCAGCCCGTACACGCCCAGCCGGTCGATCAGCCGGCGCGCCAGCTGGGCCCCGACGATGGCCCCGACCGATCCGCCGATCGCGATGACCCCGAACAGCCGCTCGCCCGCCTCGCGGCTGTAGAGATCCACCGCCAGCGACCAGAACTGCGCGACGCCGAGCAAGCTGACGATCCCGAGCCACATGTAGAACGGCGCCGCGATCGGCACGCCCGCCCGGCCGAGCACCATGAACAGCACCAGCGACGCGATGAACCCCAGCAACGTCACACGGATCAGGACGAGCCGGCGCACGCGCCCGGCCAGCCTGCCGTAGAGCGGCAGCACGCCGAGCAGCAACAGCGCCTGCGCCGACGTCGCGTAGACCTTCAGCTCCTGGCCACTGAGCCCCCAGACGCCCCAGAGCAGAATCAGCGGTTCCCTGACGGTCTTGAGCAGGTAGTAGGCTGTCAGCAGCAGGAAGATCTGCAGCCCGAACAGCCCCACGCGGCGGCCTTCGCCCCCGCGAACGTCGCCGACGACTCGCCACAGGCGGGCGCTGCGCGCCACGAGCCGGGTGGTGCTGACGACGTCCGACACTCTCTTGAAGATGGGGACATCGCCGCACGTGACAATCGGATGCCAGGCGCCAGGTTTCTTTGGAGGCAGACCCTCACTCAGGCCCGGCGGCAGCGGCTAGCCGAACCGCTCGTCGAACACGGCCCGGATCCGCGCCATGCGCGCGTCGAGATCGGCGGCCAGGGTGTCAGGCGTCGTACCGAGGCTGCGGGCGAGCATCGGCAGATCGCGCGGCGACAGCACGTCCTGGGGGCGATCGAGCAACAGCCGCAACCGCAGCGTCGCCCGCCGGAGCGCGCCGTGGTCGTCCAGCAACGATTCGGGCCAGCCGAGCGCGACCAGCCGCGCCAGCGCATCCGCCGTCGCCGTCGTCCGCACGCCCGCGTCCGCGGCGTGCTGGAGCTGGCCGAGCGCGACCAGGAACTCGACGTCCATGATCCCGCCCGGATCGAATCGAAGATGGCGCGAGCCCTCGGGCACGCGGCCGCGTTCCGTCTCGACGCGCGCGCGCACGCGCCGCAGGTCGGCGACGAAACGACGCGCATCGAACGGACGATCGAACGCGATGCCGGCCAGCTGCGCCTCCCGCTCGGCGCGCAGCGCGGGCGGCTCGTTGCTGTAGACGATGCGCGCCCGGAGCAGCGCCACCCGTTCCCAGCCGGCCGCCTCGTCGTGGTGGTAGCGGTCGAACGCGCTCCATGACGTCACGAGCAGACCCTGCTCGCCCGACGGGCGCAGGCGCATGTCGACGTGGTAGAGGCGCCCCTCCTCCAGCATCGCCTCCAGCGCCGAGATCAGCCGCACCGACGCGCGCGCGAACCATTCGCGGTGATCGATCCCGGTCGTGCTCTCGCCGTCGCCGCCGAACAGGAAGACGAGATCGAGGTCCGAGCCATAGCGCATCTCGCGCGCGCCCAGGCTCCCGAGGCCGAGGACCGTCAGGCCCGCGCGCGGCACGCCGTAGCGCGCCTGCATCCCGGGCAGCGTCGTCTCGATCGCCTGCTCGACGCACACCTCGGCGACGTCGGTGAGGGCGGACGTCACCTCGCCCGGCTCGAGGCCACCGGAGACGTCGTGAAGGCCGATGCGCAGCGTCTCTTCCGCCTGGAAGCGCCGGATCACGCGCAAGCTCCCCTCCTCCGCCTCGGTCGCGTCGTTCGTCGCCGCGGCCAGCAACGCCGTCAGGCGCGCCCGCAGCTCCGTCCGGGTCCGCACCCGCGCCCCCAGCCCTTCGACCAGCGCGTCCCACATCGGCGGGTAGCGGATCAGCAGCTCCGCCAGCCGATCGCTGGTCCCGAACAGCGTCCCCAGCATGCGCGCCAGCCGCGGCTCTTCGCGCAGCAACAGCATCAGCGCGTCCGAGCTGCGCCAGATCAGATCGCGCAAGTGCAGGAGCGCCCGGTCCGGATCGGGCGACGCGATCGCGTGCGCCAGCAGCGCGGCGGGCAGGCGCGCCCCCAGCGCCTCCAGCGTGTCGACCGCCGCCTCGGCGTCCCGGAAACCGGCCGCGGTCGCGAGCCGCTCCAGCTCGACGCGGTCCCGCATCGGATCCAGGAGGCGCGCCGCCTCGATGTGCATCTCGGCGGGCGGCTCGCCCAGCGTCGCCGCGATCGCCTCGACGGCCGCGCGCTTCTCCCGCACCTCGGCGTCGAACGCCGCCAGATCGGGAAAGCCGAGCCCGGCCGCGAACCGGGCCCGCGCGTCGTCGTCGGCGGGCAGCCGGTGCTGCTGGGCGCCGGTCGCGACCTGCACGCGGTGCTCGAGCCGCCGCCAGAACCGATAGGCCGACAGCAGTGTCCAGGCCTCGCGGTCGCCCAGCAGCCCGGCCACCACCAGGCGCGGCAACGCGCGCGGCGTGTTGCGCTCCCGCAGATCGCGCCGCTTGCCCGCGTGCAGAAGCTGCAGCGCCTGCACGACCATCTCGACGTCGCGGATCCCGCCGGCCCCCAGCTTCACGTCGAAGCCCGTCTCACCGAGGGCGCCGCCGGCGTCGGCCGGGTCGCGGAACAGCGCCCGCAGACCGCGCACCTCGTCGATCAGCCGGGCGTCGATGCTGCGCGGATAGATGAACGGCTCCAGCACGGCCAGCAGCTCGTCGCCGAGCGCGCGATCGCCGGCGGCGGGCCGGGCGCGCAGCCAGGCCTGCCGCTCCCAGGTGCGCCCGAAGGTCTCGTAGTAGGTCTCGGCCGCGGCGATCGAATTGCAGAGCGGCCCGTTGCGCCCTTCGGGACGCAGCCGCAGATCCACCCGGAACACCATCCCGTCGGCGGTCAGCTGTTCCAGCGCCGCGGAGACCCGCCGCGACAGCTCCGAATAGTAATGGTGCAGAGACGCCTCGCCCGCGGCGCCCGCGTCCGTCGAGTAGAAGTAACAGACGTCCACGTCCGACGAGAAGTTCAGCTCTTCGCCGCCGAGCTTGCCCATCGCCATGACCACGAACCGGACCGGGCCGCCGTCGTCGGCGCGCGGCGTTCCGAGCTCGCGGCGCAGCTCGGCGTCGCAGACGTCGACTGCGACCTCCAGGCAGACGTCGGCGAACGCGGACAGCTCGCGCGCGACCTCCTCGGTCGTGCCCCACCCGAGCTCGCGCGCGCCCAGCCGCAGCATCTCCGCGCGGCGCACACGCCGCAACCGGCGCTGCAGCCCGGCGAGATCCGACGCGCGTGCAGCGGCCGCCCGCACCTCGCGCGCGATCACCTCGGGCGGCTTGGCGCGGCGCAGCCACGGATCGGCGGCCAGCGGCGTGAGGGCACCGACGTCCGCCAGCAGCAGCTCGGGCAGGAACGAACCGCTCGCCAGCAGCGCTTCGAACAGCGTCCGATCCGCGGCGGACGCCGGCTCGACCCCGCCCGCCTCGATGAACCGCTGCCGCCTGGCCTCGACGTCCTGCGCGACGCCGGCCGGCGATCCCATCACAAATCCGCCTGCGCGAGGGAGAACTTGTTGTTCTGCTCGTCGATGACGTGGAACGAGCCGCGGGCCTCGGGCGGCAACAGGCCCTGCAGCCGCGCCTGCTGGAAGCGTTCATAGAGGAAGAACGTCCGCCGCCCGCGATGGCGCGAGATCCAGTCCTTCAGCTTGTCGTCGGCGCCTTCCTGATCGAACACCGTGCGCTCCTCGGTCGGCCCCTCGTAGATCTCGTTCGATGTGTAGAAGGTCTCGCCGCGCCAGTAGAGCTGGTACGCGATCAGCCGCTCCTCCGGCGAGCGGCGCTGCTCGTAATAGGTCGCGATCGGGCCCTTCTGCGACCACGACGGCGCGACGCCGCGCATGAAGCCATCCAGCAGATAGAACGTGAACAGGATCGCGAACCCCGACAGGCCGTAGGCCGCCCAGCGCCGGATGCGCGGCACCACCAGCGCCGCGGTCGCCACCGCGAACGCCAGGCAGAACCAGATCAGCGGACCGGTGAAGTCGAGCTTCTCGGGCCAGGGCCGGCCCGCCTTGTTGTGGATGTAGTCGTACGAGAACAGCCAGAGGAACCGCTGCGCGGCGTTCTTCGTGTCGACCAGATCGATCGCCACCAGCGCGAGCAACGGGATCCCGATCAGGGCGACCAGCGCCGCGCGCCGCGCCCCGCCACGCGCGATGAGGTCATCGAGAAAGCAGCCCACCACGATCGCGATGCCGGGGATGGCCGGCAGCACGTAGTGATGGAACTTGGTCATCGAAACCGACACCAGCGCGTATCCGGCCACGAACCAGATCGCGCCGAGCCAGACGATGTCTTGCTTGCGCGCCTCCGCCGCGCCTTCGGGCGTCCCCGCCGCCGCCACGCGCCGGCCGCGCAGCACCGACCAGCCCAGCGCCGCAGGCACCAGCGCGATCCACGGCAAGAGGCCGTAGCCCAGCTCGCGCACGAAATATTCGAACGAGCCGCGGTCGCCGTGACGGCCGATCACCATGCGCCGCCAGTGGTTGTCGCCGAACAGCTCGTTCCAGAATCCGCCGCCATGCCGGATCAGCATCGCGTGGTGCCACGGCACCGCGACGACCGCGCAGGCGATCAGCGAGACGATGATTCCATAGCGCAGCTGCGCCCGCTTCAGCCGCCGCCAGTTCCAGGTGAATGCCAGATAGGCGACGAACACGATCAGCGGCAGCCCCAACCCGGCCAGGCCCTTCGCCAGCACCGACAGGGCACACATGATCGCCGCCAGGTACAGGTAGAACGGCGCCCGGTAGCGCGTGCGTGCGGCCAGCAGGATGAACAGCGCGAACCCGAGGTAGTACGGGATCATCGCGATCGCGCCGTACATCTTGATGTCGCGCCCGCCCCACGGGACGTAGACCTTCAGCTGGATCGAATCGATCACCAGCTGCGGAATCGTCACCAGCGCCATCAGCGCCAGCGTCCCGTAGAAGAGGCCGTGGTGCGGCCAGCTCCAGAAACCGGCGCCCCCCCGCTGTCCGCGCCGCGCCAGCGGCTCATCGGACTCGTCGAACAGCGCCAGCGCGCCCAGCGCCAGCGCCATCGCCATCGGACCGACGAACGCCATGTCCGTCATCGCCTGCCGCGCGACCAGGCTGTACATCGGCGCCGTCGCGCAGACGATGGCGGCCAGCACGCCCGCCCGCCGCGACACGAAGCGCGCCGTCACCAGATAGACCGCGTACACGCCCAGCACGCCCATCAGGCAGAACGGCACGCGCGTCGCCCATTCGGCCGCGTGACCGATCGCCATCTCGCCCGGCGATCCGCTGGGCAGCCCGATGCCCGCCACGTGCATGCCGATGCTCATCAGCCAGAACGACAGAACGGGCTTCGACCAGAACACGTCCGGATCGCGCGGCGATCCCGGCCACCACAGGCTGATGAAGTCCCCGCGGTGGGTCATCTGCCGCGCGACCTCCGAGTAGTGTGTCTCCCACGGATCCCAGAGGCCGTAAGTCCCGGCCAGCGGGATATAGAGGAGCAGCCCGCCGACGATGACCGCCACGCTCACGAGCAGCGCGATCTGCCGCTCGGTGAGCCGGGACGTCACTTCGCGAGCACCTTCTGCAGCTTGAGCAGCTCGAGATCGAGGAGCTTGGGCTGGCCGACCACCTCGGCCAGCGGGGTGGCGCGCACCTCGCCCTTGATCCAGCCCATCAGGTGGCCGTGCTGACCGCGCGCCATGTGATCGACGGCCGCGGCCGCCAGCCGCGTCGCGAGCAGTCGGTCGAACGCGCCCGGCGTGCCGCCGCGCTGCACGTGACCCAGCGTCGTCACCCGCATGTCGAACCCCAGCTGCTTCCGATGCTCCTCGAAGTGCTGCGCCAGCCGCGCGGCGTTGTTGCGCGCCCCCTCCGCGACCACCACCAGCGCCTGCGCCTTGCCGCGATCGTAGGCGCTCTGGATGTCGGCCTCGATCACGTCGGGCTCGATCTCCGCCTCCGGAATCACGACCGCCTCGGCGCCGCCTGCGATGCCGGCCATCATGGCCAGGTAGCCGCAGTTGCGACCCATCACCTCGACCAGGAACGCCCGCCGGTGCGAGGACGCCGTCACCTTCAACCGGTCGATCGACTCCAGCGCGATGTTCAGCGCGGTGTCGACGCCGATCGTGATCTCGCTGCCCGCCAGGTCGTTGTCGATGGTCGACGCGACGCCCATGACTTCGAGCCCCATCTTCGACAGCGCCAGCGCGCCCGACTGCGAGCCGTTGCCGCCGATCACGATCAGGCCGTCGATGCCGCGCGCCGTGAGGTTGGCGAGCCCGCGCGCGCGCACCGGCTCGTCCTTGAACTCGCGGAGGCGCGCGCTGCCGAGGAACGTTCCGCCTCGTTGCAGGATGCCGCCGACGTCGCGCGCGCCCAGCGGTTCGATCAGGCCGTCGACCAGCCCGGCGTAGCCGTCGCGTACGCCGAAGATCTCCCAGCCTTTCGAGATGCCCATGCGGCAGGCGGCGCGGATGGCGGCGTTCATCCCGGGCGCGTCGCCGCCGCTCGTCAAGATCGCGATTTTCCTCGTGGCCATGCTATGCGCACGACGTATAGCATGGCGTGCGATGGCCGAGCAGCCGGCGAAGAAGGCGCCACCGCCGAACTACATCACGCCGGCCGGCTTCAAAAAACTTGCGGACGAGCTGACGTTCCTCCGCACGAAAAAGCGGCCGGAGGTCGTCTCCGCGCTGGCCGATGCGGCGGCCGAGGGCGACCGTTCCGAGAACGCCGAGTACATCTACCGGAAGCGCCAGCTCCGCCAGATCGACTCACGGCTGCGCTTCCTGTCGAAGCGCCTCGATGACGTTCGCGTGGTCGATCCGCGCTCGCAGCCGCACACCGATCGCGTCTTCTTCGGCGCGACCGTCACGATCGAAGACGAAGAGGGCGAAGAGGCGACGTATCGGATCGTCGGCGTCGACGAGACCGACGGCGCGGCCGGCGACATCTCCTGGCAATCGCCGGTCGGGCGCGCGCTGCTCGGCAAGTCGGTCGGCGACACCGTGACGGTGCGCTGGCACGCGGGGCTGCGCGAGCTGACGATCGCCGAGATCGCCTACCGGTAAAAAAAGCCCGCCCCCGTCCTCCTCGCGGCCCCGGCAGCGCGGAAACTCCGAGGACGACCGCGAACACAAGGACGAAGACGGGCAAAGAAGGCACGGGGCCCGGCGAGCTTTCGCCCGCCGGGCCCACGTTCGGTCGGAGGAGGCAGTCAGGTCAGGTCAAGTCAGGTCAAGGTCCCCAGCTATCGGCAGGTGTGATCGGGAAGGCAGATGCTGCCGCCGCCGCCGCAGTCGGCGTTGGTCCGGCACTCGACGCAGGCCATGGTGGCGAGGTCGCAGAAGTCGCGCCCGCCCTGGCCGCAATCGTTGTTGCTGGTGCAGCCGTCGACGCAGCGGTGGGTCGGCCCGCACGCCTGACCGGTCGTGCACTGCGTGTTGTTGACACACTCGACGCAGGCGTTGGCAGCCACGTCGCAGTGCTGGCCAGTCGGGCAGTTCGTGTCCGTCAGACAGCGCACGCAGAAGTGCGTCGTCGTGTCGCAGACGGTGTTCGGGCCGCAGTCGGCGTTGCCGGTGCAGCCACCGACGGCACAGCGGTGCGTCGTCGGGTCGCACATCTGAATGGCGGCACAATCCGTCATCGAAACGCACTGCACGCAGGTGTGCGTGGTCGTGTCGCAAACATCGGTGCCGGCGCCGATCTGGGCGCACTCCGGATTCGTGTTGCAGCCGCGGCACGTTCCGTTAGCGCAGAACGGCGTCAGGCCGCCGCACTGCGCGCCGGTCGTGCACGTGACCGCGGTTCCACCCGCGCCCGCGGCGCCGCCGCCTGTTCCGGCCGCGCCGCCACCCGTGCCGCCGCGACCGCCGGCTCCCGCCGCGCCAGCAGCGCCGCCCGCGCCGCCACGGCCCGCCGCGCCCGCTGCCCCGGCGCCGCCGCCCGCCCCACCGCGACCCGCGCCACCCGCGGCGCCGCCCGCGCCGCCACGGCCGCCGACGCCGACCGCGCCGCCGCGCCCGCCTGCGCCACCCGCGCCGGCGACAGCACCGCCCGTCGCGCCACCCGCGGCGCCGGCCACGCCGACGGTGCCCGCGACGCCAGCGGCGCCAGTCGTGCCCGGCGTTCCGGCGTTGCCGGCCACGCCTGTCGTGCCTGCCGTTCCGTTGTTGCCGCCCGGCGCGCCGCCGCGCCCGCCATGACCCGCCGTCGCGCCACCCGCCGCGCCTCCCGTTCCGCTGCCCGCGCTGTTGCTGCTGCTGCCGCACGCCGCCGCGAAGGCCGCCAGGAACACACAGGCGCAGAAGAAAGAGCGTTGGGTCCGGGTCATGGGGATCGCCTCCAAAGGAAAGTCAGTTGGTCCTTGGTGCCGCCATCCACGGCGGCGGTTGAAGAAAACGACGCCGGTCGCTGGCACGCGACATCAGCCGACGATGAAGCCGGGCTCGCAGAAGCCGCCGAAGCAGAGACCCGAGCAGCACTGAGCATCGCTGGTGCAGGCGCCGCTGATCTGCGTGCAGCTGGTCGGGGGTGTCCCGCAGGTGCCCGACGTGCAGCTGCTCGAACAGCAATCGGCGTTTCCGGTGCACGCGCCGCCGCTCGGCGTGCAGGGCGTCTTGCAGAGGCGCGTGGTCGGATCGCAGATCCCGCGGCAGCACTGGTTGTCCGCCGAGCAGGCAGCGCCTTCACCACGGCAGGTCTCCGCGCCGAAACCGCAGCGTTTGGGGTCCATCGTCTCGTCGCAGGCGTTCGTGCAGCAGCCGCGTCCCGACCCCGAGGTGCAGGTCTCGCCGGTCGGCCGGCAGTCGCGGTTCGCGAGGTCGACCTGGCACTGCCCGGACTGGCAGATGTTCGAACAGCAATCGGAGCTCTGCGTGCAGGGGTCGCTCTCGATCTTGCAGAGGCCGCCGCCGCACCGGCCGCCAAAGCAGCCGAGCGAGCAGCAATCGAGCGCCTTCGTGCACGCGACGCCGTCCGCGAAGCAAGCGTTCGTGCACTGAATCACGCCGGCCATTCCCGTGACCGGCTCGCAGCGACCGCTGCAGCACTGCGCGTTGCTCGTGCAGTCCGTGGCCGGCCCCTGACAG
>Ga0066395_10000150_pt1 | contig 25331 bp, 28 predicted proteins | sample PanSoiPlot1MoBio_FD_61218 | JGI IMG/M metagenome (GOLD analysis project Ga0066395, IMG submission 61218) | Tropical forest soil microbial communities from Panama analyzed to predict greenhouse gas emissions - Panama Soil Plot 1 MoBio | ecosystem: Environmental > Terrestrial > Soil > Tropical... | reverse complement strand
CTGGCCAGAAAGAAAATCCCTATAAGGCCAACGGCGGCGTAGAGCGTCGCGCAGGTCCAGAGGCCGGGGGAAAAATTATTCATTGCGTCACCCTCGTCAGCGTAACGCCGAGGGCGCCTCCAAGTCCGCTACCCGCCCCAAAACCGTTCGATGCACTAATCGCGCTTGCAATGGCGGGCGGTGCCGCAGCGCGCAGTGCGTGTCATTCCCGCTCGCAACCCTTGGCCGCCCGCAACATGAAATGATAGGTCCCGTCGAAGACCGTGTCGGGCGCTTGGTCCGCCGCGGCGCGAGGGTTGGGGTTCACCAGCCGGAATTTGACCTCTTGCATAAGGCGATAGCCTGCTTCTCGCCAAATGCGGCTCCGCCGCGGCCCAGGCAGGAAAATCCGCAAGTCGGTAAGAGTTCCAGCGCATATACAGGACCGTCGCCTCAGAGGTTGCAGCATCGACGTTCCTGGCCGGCTTGCCGCCCATGCGCCGATTGGCGCTCTGTCCTAGCAGGCCTGAAAGCTGCTATCAGTTGGCGATTTCTCGCGCCTTATTCTCGAATGCGCGCGCATGCGTGACGCCCGAGCCTAAAGGCGCGGCCCTGTTAAGGTCCTGGCAAAACTTGCTGTACAAATTGCGGGAGATTCCGGTGTTATCACTTCGTCCATTCGCCGGCGCCTTATGCGCCGCGTTCCTCTTCGCCAGTTCGGCCGCTTGGACCGACGATTGGCCGACGCGGCCGATCAGAGTCATCAGTCCGTTTCCGGCTGGAAGCGCCTCCGACACCACAGCCCGGGTTGTCCTCGACAGCGTCTCCCAGTTCGTGGGTCAGCCAATGGTGATCGAGACCAAGCCGGGCGCCGGCGGCATCGTCGGTTTCGCCGACGTCGCTAAAGCCGATCCCGACGGCTACACGTTTGTGACCAGCTCAACCTCACTAGGCACCGGCTCTGTTTTGCATAGTCACCTGCCGTACGATCCATTGAAGGATTTCGTGCCGGTGGTGATGTTTGGCGTTCAGCCGAATGTACTGGTCGCCTCCAAAGACAGCGGGTTCAAGACCGTCGCCGATTTGATTGCTGCAGCCAAGGCGAAGCCCGGCGCGCTGACCTTTGCCTCGGCGGGTGTCGGCTCGTCGTCACATATGGCCGGGGAACGGCTGCGGCTTGCCGCCAGTATCGATGTGCGCCATGTGCCGTTTCGCGATGGTGGGCTCACCGAGGTGATGGCCGGTCGCATCGATTTCTATTTTATCCCGCTGGCAGCCGCCGCGTCGGCGCTCGGCAGCGGCAAGCTCACGGTGCTTGCGGTTAGTTCGCCTAAACGCGTTGCATTGTTGCCCGACGCGCCATCGATTGTCGAAGCCGGTTATCCGAATGCCACCTTCCGCTTCTGGGTAGGGCTGTCGGCGCCGGCGAAAACGCCGACGACAATCGTCGGTAAATTACATGATGCGGCCGAAAAAGCGTTACAGGATCCCGGCTTGAAAGAACGGCTGGCGAAGCTCGGCGTTACGACTGAGCCAATGAGCGTCGAGGCCTTCGGCCAGTTTGTAAAGGACGATATCGCGGGGACCGCGCAGCTTGCCAAAGAAGCGCATATCGAGCCGCTGGATTAGCCGAAGTCGTTGGGAGGAGCGAAGCGACGAAGCAATCCAGTTGCGGCGCGGCTGCGGTGTGTATGGCTTCGTGAGGTTTGTCATCGGGCCGGCCACTTCGGGCCGGACCCGTTGGCTCGCAATGACGATTACCGGTTGAGTAGCGCGATCAGGCTCGACGTATCCCAGCGTTTGCCACCCATCGCCTGAATCTGCGAATAGAACTGGTCGATGAGTGCGGCGACCGGCAGATGCGCACCATTGCGGCGCGCTTCCGACATGCAGATACCGAGGTCTTTGCGCATCCAATCAACGGCGAAGCCAAAATCGAATTTGCCGGCCACCATGGTCTTGTAGCGGTTCTCCATCTGCCAGGACTGCGCAGCGCCTTTGGAGATCGTGGCAATCAGTTTCTCGACGTCGAGGCCAGCCTTCATGGCGAAGTGCAGGCCCTCGGCCAATCCCTGCACAAGGCCGGCGATGCAAATCTGGTTCACCATTTTGGCAAGCTGGCCCGAACCGGAAGCGCCCATCAGGTTGCAGGCGCGTGCATAAGCGGCCATCACCTTTTCAGCGCGTGCGAACGGGCCGTCGTCGCCGCCGCACATGACGGTGAGCACGCCGTTCTCCGCGCCCGCCTGACCGCCGGAAACCGGCGCATCGACGAAATCGACACCGCGATTCTGCGCCTCCTTATAAAGCTCGCGCGCGATTTCGGCCGAGGCGGTGGTGTGATCGACTAGGACTGCGCCTTTGCCGACGCCGGCGAAAACGCCGTCCTTGCCGAGCATGACTTCGCGCAAATCGTTGTCATTGCCGACGCAGGCCATGACAAAATCCTGACCTTCGGCGGCCTGCCGCGGCGTCGGCGCGCTCTTGCCGCCGTGCTGCTTGACCCATTTTTCGGCTTTGGCGGCGGTGCGGTTATAAACGGTAACCTCGTGGCCGCCCTTCGCCTTGAGATGACCCGCCATCGGGTATCCCATGACCCCGAGCCCGACGAATGCGACCTTTGTCATTGTCTCCTCCACGCTAGAGCATGATCCCGAACAGCAGGTGCCTGTTCGGGCATGGTCATGGCCCGTCCGACCGCAGTGCGTCAACGGGCTTGGACGCTCAAGGCGGTCGGCCTATGTAGGGCAGATCGAAACCGCAGCCTCCAAGCTTGCCTGGTCATTCAGATGAGTGTCTCCAAGGACAATGTCGTTGCCGCACTTGGCAAAATCGCCAGCCCGGATGGCGCTCCCCTGCCGGCAACCGGCAAGCTTTCGGACATCGTCGTTGCTGACGACAAGGTCTTCTTCTCGATCACCGTCGATGCCGGTGCGGTGCGCGACTGGGAAGCCGTCCGTGAGCGCGCTCAAGACGCCGTTCGTGCGCTACCCGGCGTGCAGTCGGTGATGGTGGCGTTGACTGCCGAACGCGCAGGTGGCGGCACAGTGGCGCGCGGCGCGCCGTCGCGCCCGCAAGGCGCGCCGCCTCGCCCCGGTGGTCCGTCTGGTGGTCCGCCAGGGCCGGCACCCGCCGGCATTCCCGGCGTGGCCGGGATCATTGCCGTCGCCTCGGGAAAAGGCGGCGTCGGCAAATCGACGACGGCTGTCAATCTTGCGCTCGCGCTGCGCGATCTCGGGTTGAAGACCGGGATTCTCGATGCCGACATCTACGGCCCGTCGATGCCCAAGCTCCTTGCCATTCGCGAACGGCCGCAGACCGTTGGCGGCAAGCGACTTCGCCCGATCGAGCGCTTCGGCATGCCGGTCATGTCGATCGGTTTTCTCATCGAGGAGGAGACCCCGATGATTTGGCGCGGCCCGATGGTGATGTCGGCGCTCACGCAGATGCTGCGTGAAGTCGAATGGGGTGCGCTCGACGTGATGGTCGTCGATATGCCGCCCGGCACCGGCGACGCCCAGCTCACCATGGCGCAGCAGGTGCCGCTCAAAGGTGCGGTGATCGTTTCGACGCCGCAGGATCTCGCTTTGATCGACGCGCGGCGCGGTATCGCCATGTTTCGCCGCGTCAACGTGCCGGTGCTCGGCATTGTCGAGAACATGAGCACGTTTATCTGCCCGCAATGCGGCACACGCTCGGATATTTTCGGTCATGGCGGTGCACGCCGCGAAGCCGAGCGACTGGGCGTGCCGTTCCTGGGCGAAGTGCCGCTCGATATCGCAATCCGCGAAAAATCCGATTCCGGTTCGCCGGTCGTGGCGACGGTCCCCGACGGCGTGCATGCGGAATATTATCGGGCGATCGCCAAGCGCGTACGCCATGAGCTTGCCGCGGCAGGCCGGCCGACGCCAAAGATCGTCATCGAGGCTTAAGCACCGCGCTCCAACCGGAAAAAAAGGCTTGGTATTTTCGTGCACGCGGTCCGATGCCAGTTCGGCGATGGGCCACCAGCGCAGCTCGCTGTGTTGGTCGTCGGGCTTCGGCGCCATTCAAGTTGATAGCCGAGCACGACATAATGCGTGCCGTAGCCAGCCTTCCCCGATCGATTATTGTCATAGAAGTGCTCGAACACGCCGAGCAGCCGCGCGTCTTCGAACTTGGCTGCGCGGCCGGTTTCGTTCTTCACGATCCGGGCGGAGGCTTCCGCAAGCCGCTCGTTTTTTGTGATCATTCTGCCGGGAACGAAGTAACGGTCTTTGGCCGGCTCGTTGGTGCGCAGGCCGAGCAGCACTTCGCTACGCGCGTTGCGAATAATCAGATTGATGGCGACAAGCGGCGCGAGCCGAATGACGGCATCTAGCTCGGCATGGCTCAGGAAATTCGGCGGCATAGCTGGGTAAGTGATTATAATAGCATCACGGTTGGGCGACGCTCCACGGGCCGCGCGCGGTCATGCAAAAAGCCCCGGCCTTTGGGAAGCCGAGGCTTTGCCGCCCGCGCTAAGGGGTTGCATTTCGGGACAGCCGAGCGGCGGACAACAACCTAATGCTTTATCCTAGTCCTTTGCTGTTTTGCGTTCGGTCTTGGTCCCGACATATCGCCCCTGGGAACGAGCTGTCGTTGCTCGTCACTTGTTCCGGTGGCGTTGGTGCGCGTGAGCAATTCCGTCGATTCGAGATAAGCGAGCTGACCGCGCCGGACTACCGATTCGGCCTGTTACGTCGATTACCGGACGTTATCGAGTAACAAATCGGGACAATTCGTTACGTAAATGAGGGCAGCGGGGCCGGAAAAACGGCTATTACCCTCAATCCCAACGAGAACATATTGCGAACGGAGAACAGATCGTGTACGCTCCTTCTACTGTCAATTGCCATCGGCCGGCGGGGGAGGCCGCACCTTTCGTGCCCTCCGAATCCCGGCCATAAGGAGCGCGAGAAATGAGTGCAGCACTTCGTCTCGTCGAAGGATCGTCCATGGACAAATCGAAAGCCCTTGATGCCGCGCTGTCGCAGATTGAGCGCAGCTTCGGCAAGGGCTCAATCATGCGGCTTGGCAAGAACATGCAGTCGATGGACATAGAGACGGTGTCCACCGGCTCGCTCGGGCTCGACATCGCGCTCGGCATCGGCGGCCTGCCGCGCGGTCGCGTCGTCGAAATCTACGGTCCGGAATCCTCCGGCAAGACCACGCTGGCGCTACATTGCCTTGCGGAAGCGCAGAAGAAGGGTGGAATTTGCGCCTTTATCGATGCCGAACATGCGCTCGATCCGGTCTATGCACGCAAGCTCGGCGTCAATGTCGATGATCTTTTGATCTCGCAGCCGGACGCCGGCGAACAGGCGCTGGAAATCGCCGACACGCTGGTGCGCTCCGGCGCGGTCGACGTTCTGGTCATCGATTCGGTCGCCGCCTTGGTTCCGCGCGCCGAACTTGAAGGCGAGATGGGCGACAATCAACCCGGATTGCAGGCGCGGCTGATGAGCCAGGCGCTGCGCAAGCTCACCGCCTCGATCAATCGCTCCAACACGATGGTGATCTTCATCAACCAGATCCGTATGAAGATCGGCGTCATGTACGGTTCGCCGGAAACCACGACCGGCGGCCATGCGCTCAAGTTCTACGCCTCGGTCCGTCTCGATATTCGCCGCATCGGGGCGATCAAGGAGCGCGACGAGGTGGTCGGCAATCAGACGCGGGTGAAAGTGGTCAAGAACAAGCTCGCGCCGCCGTTCAAGCAGGTCGAGTTCGACATCATGTATGGCGAAGGCGTTTCCAAAACCGGCGAGCTGATCGACCTCGGCGTCAAGGCCGGGGTCGTGGAAAAATCCGGCGCTTGGTTCTCGTTCGACAGCCAGCGCATCGGCCAGGGCCGCGAGAATGCCAAGGCTTTTCTCAAAGCCAACCCCGATATCGCCGGCAAGATCGACGCCGCGATTCGGCAGAATGCCGGTCTCATTGGCGAAAAGATCCTAGCCGGTGAGGAAGGCGAGGGAGCTGCCGCCGAAGACGCCGCGGAGGGGTGATACTCTAACGTGCCATTGCGGATTGGCGCCAACGGCTCCGGCCCGATGACGGGCGCCGCGACAAGTCCGGAATCCATATCTACAGACAGTGATTATGGGTTCCGGGCTCCTCGGTTTGCTCGGCCCCGGAATGACGAACTACGACCCGCGCCGCTCCGCGCTCCAGGAACCGGAGCAGGAGCCGCCGCTCCACGAGCCCATGCCGACTTTGCCGGCAAGCCGGCCGGAGCCGGTGGCGCTTCGTCCGCCGGCGCTCACAGTGACTGTGATCGCGCCGCTTCCCGCCACTTTGCCGGTAATCGTGATGGCCGTGTCGCCGGCACTGGCCAGCGTGCCGTTTAAAATGCGAACCGGATAGCGATAGCCGCGGTCGCAATCGCCTTTTTCGGTGACGATCGAGACGCTCCACAGGCCATCGTAGCTTGGCACAGCAATCGCGGCGGTGCTGGCGAGGATCGCACTTGCCATGATGGTCGACGCAATTGTGGTGACGGCTACCGTGGCGCCAGTGTTGGCACCAGGGGTGCCAAGGGCGGTTTCCTTCAGCTCGATCATAGCAACGCCCGCTCTCTTCGCGTCTTGTTCCTGCCCGTCACGTGAACCCGCTGCGTCCTGGCAGCCCGCGCTCGATTCGGCCTACGGATTTGTGAGTGAGAAACGTTCAAAACTCGTTGACGCAGACGCCAAAAGCGACAGCCGGGCCAACCCGCGCCCAGCAAACGGATCGAAGCCCAAGATGCCTATTTCGTCGGCGCCTGCGCCAAAAGGGTTATCCGCCAAGTCGGCGTTTACCATAATCAAAAAACCAGGTTCCAAACCGCCGATCATGCAAAAACAGGCGCGCGTTGCACCTATGCTGCCGCAATTGCGTGGCTAATGTCTTATGGCCCGCGACGGCAAGGCTTCACCATCTTCATCTTGCCAGCGCGGGTAGTGCCCCTGGCGACTCCCCCGCCAGGGGCAACCTTTTTGTGGCGAACGCTACTTGGTGCGGACCACCTCGGCATAGTCCGGCGCCTTTTCGAGAAAGCCGCGCTCCAGCATCCAGTCGACCTTCTCCTTGAATTCGTCGGCGCGATAAGTCTTGACCCCGACGAGCTCCGGCATCATGCCGCCGGCGCGCTGGCCGGGGGCGAGATCGCGCAAGATCTCATCGCGCGAACGCGCCTCGTTCTCATTGAGCCAGGCAATGGCACGATTGAGCGCACGGCGCAGCTTGGCTGCCGTCTCTTCATCGACATCTTCGCCGGCAACGATGCCACCGCGCCAGCGCAGGTCACAAAGTTTGCGGGCGCCTGCCGCGAGCGCGCGGCTGACCAGCGGTTCCATCAGGGCCGCGGCTTCCGTCTTTCCGCTCAACAAAGCCTCGAGCCGGTCATTGGCATGCACGAGCTTGATCTCGGCAAACGGAACCCCGGTGGCTTCGAGCGCCTCGATCGCGGCATAGAAGGTGCCGGCATGCCAGGTTACCGCGATCGGCACGTTGCGTAGCTCGGCGAGGGAACGGATTGTCGATTGCGTGCGCACCATGAGCGCGCCGGTGCGCACGGTCGTATCGAGTCCGATGATCTTGCCTCCGCCGAGCGCCTGGACGCGCTCGATCGCTCCCCACTCGCAGACCGGATAGACTTCGAGCGCGCCCTTCTGCAATTGCGATTCCTTCCACCGCTTGGCGAAGTCCTCGACGCGGCCTGCGGTACCTTGCGGATTGTCTTCGTGATATTCGATCTCGAGGCCTTCTGCGGCGAAGAACCCTTGCTCGACCGCAACGCGCCAGGGACGGTCGTGGGCGTTGCTGTCGCTTTGCAAACGTATGGTTCGGCTCATGGCTTGAAATCCTGGCTTGAAATCCCGTGGCTGTATTTCTCGCGGCATCGTTGCGGCGGGCAGACTTAATCGCATAGAGAAGCGTTGCTTCTTTTCAAAGGCAAGCCGAGTCGCGCAATGGCAATCTAAGTCCTTCTAGTGCGGGCCGCTTTCCTCGTCACGGCGTCGATCCGCCGACGCGCGCTCGTCATAGCCGTGCCGGCTCGAATAAAACAGCAAACTCATCAGCGCCACCCCGAGCAGAAGCGAAAACACCACCCCAATCGTCATCGCCACATAACCGACCCCCGGCATGGGCGGGCCTTCGATCGCGGTCCAGCCGCGCACGGCAAACCAGGAAGCCGCTATTAAGAGACCAAGCAGCGCCACAACGAGCGCGATCGTTCCGAGGCCGCTCTTTGTTTCAGGTGCCGGTGCGCCGGGGCCATCCATCAGAAGTAGATAGGCGTGAATGCGGACGAATGTGAGTCATTCGTGCCGCTCAGGCCGAGCATATTCAGCCGGCCATCGCTGCCTTCAAATTCCCGTCGATTTTGCCGAGGAAAGCGGTGGTCGACTGCCACTTCTGTTCGGGACCGATGAGTATGGCCAGATCTTTGGTCATGAAACCGGACTCGACGGTTCCAACCGTGACCTTTTCCAGGGTCGCGGCGAATTTCGCCAGCGCCGCATTGTTGTCGAGCTTGGCGCGGTGCGCGAGCCCGCGCGTCCAGGCGAAAATCGAGGCCACCGAATTGGTCGAGGTTTCGCGGCCCTTCTGGTATTCGCGATAATGCCGCGTCACCGTGCCATGGGCCGCCTCGGCTTCGACCACTTTGCCGTCCGGCGTGGTCAGCACCGAAGTCATCAGGCCAAGCGAGCCATAGCCTTGCGCGACAGTGTCCGACTGCACGTCGCCATCGTAATTCTTGCAAGCCCAAACATAGCCGCCCGACCATTTCAGCGCTGCCGCGACCATGTCGTCGATCAACCGATGCTCGTAGGTGAGCTTTTTTTCCGCGAACTTGTCCTTGAACTCCGCGTCGAACACTTCCTGGAAAATATCCTTGAACCGGCCGTCATAGATTTTGACGATCGTATTCTTGGTCGAGAGATAGAGCGGGTAGCCACGGTTGAGCGAGTAATTCATCGATGCGCGCGCGAAATCGCGGATCGAGTCGTCGAGATTGTACATCGACATGGCGACGCCGCCGCCGGGGAACTGGAAGACTTCGCGTTCGATTTTCTTGCCGTCGTCGCCCACGAAAGTGAGATAGAGCTTGCCCTTGCCCGGCACCCGAAAATCGGTGGCGCGGTATTGGTCGCCGAAGGCGTGGCGGCCGATGATGATCGGCTTGGTCCAGCCCGGCACCAGCCGCGGCACGTTCTTGCAGATGATCGGCTCGCGGAAGATTACGCCGCCGAGAATGTTGCGGATGGTGCCGTTTGGCGAGCGGTACATGTCATGCAGATTGAATTCCTTCACTCGCGCTTCGTCCGGTGTGATGGTGGCGCATTTGACTGCAACGCCGACCTTCTTGGTCGCTTCGGCCGCGTCGACCGTGATCTGGTCGCGGGTTTCGTCGCGCTTCTCCATGCCGAGATCGAAATAGAGCAGATTGATATCGAGATAAGGATAAATGAGCTTTTCCTTGATGTATTTCCAAATGACCCGGGTCATCTCGTCGCCGTCCATTTCGACGACTGGATTGGCGACTTTGATCTTTTGCATTGGAATTTTGACCTTTGCGGCGCGGAAGGAGTGAAACGGCGGGTATGGCGCGCGTCCAATAGCCAAGCCCCGCCGCGTCGGCGGCGTCGCTATAGCACCCGTTGGCGGGCCGAGAAAAGCCGCATGCGTCATTCCGGGGGCCAAGTGAAACGAGGAGCCCGAAACGAGGAGCCCGAAATCGATAAACCGCGTCTTGAAGTCTTTGCGTTTTCCTGACACTCGCCTGTTGTAGTTATGGATTCCGGAGCCGGCGCTGCGCGGCGCGGGAATACGAGAGGGCCATGCCCGGAGCAGGCACTGACAAATCGAAGACGTGGGTCGCGCAGGCGGGCCCGATCGTCGTGCTGGTCGAACCCCAGCTTGGCGAGAATATTGGCGCCGCGGCGCGGGCCATGGCCAATTTCGGCCTTTGGCAGCTTCGTCTCGTCAGGCCGCGACACGGCTGGCCCAATGACAAGGCGCGGATGATGGCGACCGGCGCTGGCGACCTGCTCGATCGCGCTACGCTCTACGCAAGCGTTGCCGAAGCAATCGGCGATTGCAGTTTCGCTATTGCTACCACCGCGCGCGCCCACGATCAGGCCAAGCCAGTCGTCGGACCAGCTGAGGCCGCAAGCCTCATGGCGCCGCGGATCGCCGCCGGAGAGAACGTCGCCATCCTGTTCGGGCGTGAACGCAATGGGCTTGAGAACGATGAAGTCGCGCTCGCCGATGTCATCCTCACGCTGCCCGTGAATCCGGCTTTCGCCTCGCTCAACCTCGCCCAGGCCGTCGTCATCGTCGCTTACGAATGGTTCAAGCTTGCAGGGGGCGGGACCTTGCCATTCGCCATGCCGCAAAAATCAGTGCCGGCCGGAAAGCAGCAATTGCTGGCGTTCTTCGAGGCGATTGAACGGGAGCTCGAAAGGGTCGAGTTTTTTCGCCCGCCGGACAAGCGGGAAACCATGCAGATCAATCTGCGCAATATTTTCGCCCGCATGCAGCCGACGCAGCAGGACATCCAGACTTTGCACGGGCTGATCATGGCGATTGCCGAGGGACGCAAAGGGCCGGCGCGCGGCGGCGTGCTTGACGGCGAACAAGCAGAGATGTTGCGCACGCTGTTGGCTGAACACGGCAGCGGACGGGTGCCGAAAGAACGCGGGCCGGTGCGCGGCTTGGCGCGGCTCCTCCGTCGCAATCCCACCGAGGCGGAGCGCGCACTGTGGACGGCGCTCACCAACGACCGCCGCTTTGCCAGCCGCGGCTTCAAGCGGCAGACGCCGGTCGGACGTCACATCTGCGATTTCGTCTCGTTTCCGCTTCGTCTGGTGATCGATCTCGTGCCTTCTGACGAGAGCGCGGCGGCACAGGCGGCGCGGGCGCAAAAGCACGACTGGCTCAGCGAACGCGACTATCGCGTCGTCGACATCAAGGCCCAGGAGATCGAGACTGATCTTGGCGCAGTGCTCGGCGCGTTGGCCGAAAAAATTGAAGATAAAGAAACGCCATCGTCTTGAAGGTGCGAGCGACGAGCACGTCAGGGTGACGACCCAACTACCCTTTAAGTACCTTCATGGCGGCTGCGGCGCCGGCCCGCAGCATGGCGAGGTCGCTCGACACCGCGAGGAATTTTACGCCGCGCTTGGCCAGTGCCACCGCGCGATCGGCGGAATGGCAATAGGCGCCGGGGATTTTCTTGACGCGCTGGGTCGCCGCGATCAGCTGATCGAGCTCGCGCTCGACGTCTTTGGACAACGGATCGAGCGTTTTTCCGTTCGATAACGCAATCGACAAATCCGAAGGGCCGAGAAAGAACCCGTCTATCCCCGGCGTTGCGATGATCGCGTCGAAATTTTCAAGCGCCGTGCGCGTCTCGATCATGGCGAGCGTGACGATATGATCATTGGCCTCGCGCAGGTAGATCGATTGATCGGGAAGGCCAGCCAAGGTCGTGGCGCGATGCGGGCCCCAGCTGCGCTCGCCGATCGGCGGGAACTTGGCGGCTGCGGCGAAGGCGTGCGCGTCGACCGGCGTATTGATCATCGGCGCGATGATTCCTTCCGCCCCGAAATCGAGCACGCGGCTGACCAACGCGAAATCGCCGAACGGAACGCGTACCAAAGGCGCAGCGCCGCCCTGACGAATGGCCGCAATTCCGGCGAGGATGCCGTTGACGTCCCAGAGGCCGTGCTGGCTCTCGATGGTCACAGCTGGAAAGCCATCGCGCCCAAGCGTCTCCGCGAGTAACGGATAGGGCAGCCCGCACCAGCCGGAATACACGGTCTCGCCAGCACGCAGCCGCCCGGCAAGCGCGAATGCCGAGATCGCCATCTCAGATCACCGTCCAGCCTTGATGTCGGTGATCGCCCTGGCCATCAAATCGGTCATGGTGCGGGTGATCTGGTGCTCGGACCGACCTACGCCTTTGTCTTCGAGATCTTTGCGGACCTTGCCAATCACGGCATTGTCACCGCCCTGCTCGAATTCGGCCATGACGACCGACTGTGCGTAGTTCTCTGCCTCGGCGCCGCTCAATCCGAGCAATCGCGCGGCCCACAGGCCGAGCATCTTGTTGCGGCGCGCGGTGGCCTTGAACTTGAGTTCCTCGTCGAGCGCGAATTGCTTCTCGAATGCTTCCTCACGCTTGTGAAATTCGCTCATAGTTGTCGCCTTTGCCCGCGAAACGGGTACAGCGGTTGAAGCACAAATCACCTGCGCCTTGCATATCGAGGCTGGCGCGTCAAGGCAACGCCCATCTATCCTACACAATCGCGTTGCGATTGGTGCGGCGTGGGTCTAAGTCGATTGTACTCCGCTTCACCTTCGGCTAGCTTTTGTGATGCGGATGGGCTGCTGAGTTGAGTCGCGCCCACTTTCGCCGCCGCGGATCTCGACATCCGAAATGGAACCACGGCATTACCATGGATTTCACAAAACCCCGGTACACTCCGATGAGCCGCCGACGCCGCATTTATGAGGGCAAGGCGAAGGTCCTCTATGAGGGCCCCGAGCCTGGAACATTGATCCAGCACTTCAAGGATGACGCGACCGCCTTCAATGCCAAGAAACACGAAGTGATCGAAGGCAAGGGAGTCCTCAACAACCGGATTTCCGAATACGTCTTCCAGCACCTAAACGACATCGGCGTGCCGACGCACTTCATCCGCCGTCTTAACATGCGCGAGCAACTGATCCGCGAAGTCGAGATCATTCCGCTCGAAGTCGTGGTGCGTAATATCGCCGCTGGCTCGCTGTCGCAGCGGCTGGGCATCGAAGAGGGCACGCAGCTGCCGCGTTCGATCATCGAGTTCTATTACAAGAACGACCAGCTCAACGATCCGATGGTTTCGGAGGAGCATATCACCGCGTTCGGCTGGGCGACGCCGCAGGAGATCGACGACATCATGTCGCTGGCGATCCGGGTCAATGACTTCTTGTCCGGACTCTTCCTCGGCGTTGGTATACGGTTGGTCGACTTCAAGATGGAGGCCGGGCGATTGTGGGAAAACGATCTGATGCGGATCGTCGTCGCCGACGAGATTTCCCCTGACTCGTGCCGGCTGTGGGACATCAAATCCAACGAGAAGCTCGACAAAGACCGGTTCCGCCGCGATCTAGGCGGATTGGTCGAGGCCTATACCGAGGTCGCCAAGCGGCTAGGCATTATGAGTGAGGGCGAACGACCGCAAGGCACCGGACCGGTTCTGGTCAAGGGCTAAACCCTCGATTGTCCTGCCATGCCTGCCGAGGCGCCGTTGCCGCGCGAGGCACTTCGTCCCCAGATTTTGCCGCCGGCCGACCCCTGTGTTGCGGCGGCGCTGATTCATACTTATTGAATGGGCCATGAAGGCCCGTGTCACCGTCACGCTCAAGCCCGGCATTCTCGATCCGCAAGGCAAAGCCATTGAAGGCGCGCTGCGCTCGCTCGGGGTCGGCGGGGTCACCAGCGTGCGCCAGGGCAAGGTCTTCGATATCGAAATCGAGGGCGGCGACCGCGCCGGCGCCGAATCGGCGCTTAAAAGCGCCGCCGACAAACTCCTCGCCAATACCGTGATCGAGAATTACCGCATCGAAGTTGGCGGAAAATGAAAGCATATCGGTTGCGATGAAATCGGCCGTCGTTGTCTTCCCGGGCATCAATCGCGAACGCGACATGGCGCGGGCGCTGCGGCTAATCTCGGGTCGCGACCCGGCGATGGTATGGCATGCCGATAGCGCTTTGCCTGTCGGCACCGATCTCGTCGTCATTCCAGGGGGCTTCTCCTACGGCGATTATCTGCGTTGCGGCGCTATTGCCGCCCGCGCGCCAATCATGGATGCGGTGCGTGCCTTTGCTGCAAAAGGTGGACTCGTGCTCGCAGTGTGCAACGGCTTCCAGATCGCCTGCGAAGCGGGACTCTTGCCCGGTGTTTTGATGCGCAACGCCCAGCTCCGCTTCATCTGCCGTGATATCTTTCTGCGCGTCGAGCGATCCGATACGCCGTTCACGCGCGGCTACAATGCCGGCCAGGTGATCCGGATCCCGGTCGCGCATGGCGAGGGCAATTACATCGCCGACGGCGAGACGATCGCGCGGCTCGAGGGCGAGGGCAGAGTGCTGTTCCGCTATTCGTCGCCCGACGGCATCATCGATCCGAACTGGAACCACAATGGCGCAATGAACGGCATCGCGGGCATCATCAACGAGCGCGGCAACGTGCTCGGCATGATGCCGCATCCGGAAAATCACGTCGAAGCCTCGATGGGCCGCACCGACGGCCGCGGTCTGTTCGCCGGGCTGGTGGATCATTTCAAGGCTGCGGCGTGATCCCAAACGAACCGGCCGTTACCCCCGAACTGATCGCCCAGCACGGCCTCACGCCCGAGGAGTGCGAGCGCATTCTCAAATTGCTCGGCCGCGAACCGAGTTTTACCGAGCTCGGCATTTTCTCGGCGATGTGGAACGAGCATTGCTCGTATAAATCTTCCAAGATTCATCTGCGCACGCTGCCGACCAAGGCGCCTTGGGTGATCCAGGGGCCGGGCGAGAACGCCGGCGTCATCGATATCGGCGACGGGCTCGCCGTCGTATTCAAGATGGAGAGCCACAATCATCCGAGCTATATCGAGCCATACCAGGGCGCGGCGACGGGTGTCGGCGGAATTTTGCGCGACGTGTTCACGATGGGCGCGCGGCCGATAGCCTGCCTCAACGCGCTGTCGTTCGGCGATCCCAAACATCCCAAGACGCGCGCGCTCGTTGCCGGCGTGGTCGCCGGAATCGGCGGTTACGGCAACTCCTTCGGCGTGCCGACGGTCGGCGGCGAAGTCCGCTTCGACCGACGCTATGACGGCAATTGCCTCGTCAACGCGATGGCGGTGGGCCTCGCCGAAAGCGACAAGATCTTCTATGCCAAGGCGACGGGCGTCGGCATGCCGATCGTTTATCTCGGCTCGAAAACCGGCCGCGATGGCATTCACGGTGCGACTATGGCGTCGGCCGAATTCGGCGCAGATGCCGAGGAGAAGCGGCCAACCGTGCAGGTCGGCGATCCGTTCTCGGAAAAGCTGTTGCTCGAAGCCTGCCTCGAAATCATGGCCAAGGGCTGCGTCATCGCCATTCAAGATATGGGTGCGGCCGGGCTAACCTGCTCGGCGGTGGAGATGGGCGCCAAGGGCGATCTCGGCGTGGTGCTCGATCTCGACAAAGTGCCGTGCCGTGAAACCGGCATGAGCGCTTATGAGATGATGCTGTCAGAGAGCCAGGAGCGCATGCTCATGGTGCTCAAGCCGGAAAAGGAAGCAGAAGCCGAGGCAATTTTCCGCAAGTGGGGACTCGATTTCGCCGTCGTCGGCGAGACTACTCCCGGCAAGCGCTTCGTGGTGCGCCACGGCGGCGGCATCGTCGCCGATCTGCCGATTAAGGAATTGGGTGACGAAGCGCCGGTCTATCAACGGCCATTTGCCGAACTGCGCAAACAGGCTGAACTTGATCCTGCCGCCGTCAAGCCGCCGGTTGCGATCGCGGACGCACTCAAAGCGTTGATTGGCTCGCCGGATCTGTGCAGCAAGCGCTGGGTCTGGGAGCAGTACGATCACGTTATTCTCGGTAACACCGTACAGCGGCCGGGCGGCGATGCCGCGGTCGTGCGCATCAACCAGGGTCCCAAGGCCTTGGCGCTGACCACCGATGTGGCGCCGCGCTATTGTGAGGCCGATCCGTTCGAGGGCGGCAAGCAAGCGGTCGCCGAGGCGTGGCGCAATCTCAGCGCAGTCGGTGCGAAGCCGCTGGCGCTCACCGACAATCTCAACTTCGGCAATCCGGAGCGGCCGGAGATCATGGGTCAATTCGTCGGCTGTGTGCGCGGCATCGGCGAGGCCTGTCGCGCGCTCGACTTTCCAGTCGTGTCTGGGAATGTCTCGCTCTATAACGAAACCAATGGCCGCGCCATTCTGCCGACACCAACGATCGGCGGCGTCGGACTGCTCGATGAATTCACCCAATCCATGACGGCTGCGTTCAAGCGCGAGGGCGATGCGATCCTCCTCGTTGGCGAGACCCGCGGCTGGCTGGGGCAATCGGTGTATCTGCGCGAGGTTTGCGGGCGGGAGGAGGGTGCTCCGCCGCCGGTGGATCTCGCCACCGAGCGCCGGCATGGCGACTTCGTGCGCAGCTTGATCCGCGACGGCCTTGTCACCGCCGCGCACGACGTCTCCGATGGCGGTGTTCTCGTGGCTGTGGCGGAAATGGCGATCGCATCCGGCATCGGGGCGGTCCTGGAGACCGCGTGCAAGGTTCCCGCCCACGCTTTCTGGTTCGGCGAGGACCAAGCGCGTTACATGGTCACTGCGAAACTGACCGAGCCGATATTCGAACGTGCCAGTGCAGCGGGCGTGCCAATTGCTGCCCTCGGCGCCACCGGGGGCGCCGTTGTTTCGCTCGAGGGCGAGCGCCCAATTAGCGTCGCCGACCTCAAGCAGCGGTTCGAGGCTTGGTTGCCGGCCTATATGGCCGATCTGCACTGAGGCCGCTCTATCGCCCCCAAGACCCCCTGGATTGACGCTCGGCCGACCGCGCCGCATTGTGGTCGCAGATTGCGCAGAGTTTTCAGTGCGCGGCCATGCAAAGACCCAAACAACCCCGCGGCAAACTCCCATGCCCATGAGCGCGAGCGATATCAAGCGGCTGATCCGAGCGCGGATACCGGATGCCCAGGTGACCATCCGCGACCTGGCGGGCGACGGCGACCACTACGCCGCTACGGTCATTGCCGAGTCGTTTCGCGGCAAGTCGCGTGTCCAGCAGCACCAGATCGTTTATGAGGCACTCAAGGGCGAAATGGGCGGCAAGCTGCACGCGTTGGCGCTGCAGACCGGTACTCCCGAGCGCTGACAATGCTGGCCAGCCTGCTGTGCCCCGCGAGGCGGCAACACCTTAGGGGGATTCGCAAGTTCCAGGATTTTTGCATGCATTGCGGGTATGGTTCGCGGGCATAGGTTTTGCATGCGGTTTGGACTACATATATCGATGGCCATGAGCATGGGATTCGGCGCCCGGACGAATATCGAGCGCCCCCAACAAGGACGAGTGTGATGGGCATCGAGCAATTCATCGATAATGAGGTCAAGGCAAATGACGTCGTGCTGTTCATGAAAGGCACGCCGCAATTTCCGATGTGCGGCTTTTCTGGACAGCTCGTGCAGATCCTCGATTACCTGGGCGTTCCCTATAAGGGCCTCAACGTTTTGGAGAGCGACGATCTGCGCAGCGGGATCAAGTCCTATTCCAATTGGCCGACGATCCCGCAGCTCTACGTCAAGGGCGAATTCGTCGGGGGCTGTGATATCGTGCGCGAAATGTTTCAGGCTGGCGAGCTGCAATCCTTGCTCAAGGACAAAGGCATTCCGGTGAAGGAGAACACGGCCGCATAGCCGGCTTTGCCCGTTCCACCGCGCGCAGCGGGCGCGATTACCGCATCCGATTTGCGAGCAGTACAACCAGCGCCAAGACCAATGCCAAACCGACCAGGCTCTGTCCGGGAACGGCCGCCGCAAATTTCAGTACGTTGTTTGCAACTCCAGAAACAAAAACACCCGACGAGTCGGGTCCAAGAATCAAATAAATCAAAATGACGGAGAGAACCGTCAAAAAGCCGATTTCGACGAAGACCCAAAGGTATTGTTTGGCCTTTTGCAGATAATCCAGCATAGCACGCCCTCATAGAGCGGGTGCTGACGGGCCAGAACCAACTCTAGCCCGCGGTCATATTCCCGCAGCGCCGGGTGGAGGATCTTCTCCACCCGAACGCCAAGCGAATTTTATCGGCGTGTCGCGAGGCCTGCGTAGTGCTTCAGGCCACTTTCCGTCCCGCAAACAGCCACAGGATCACGCCGAGCGTGATCAGCCCTACGAGTCCGCCGTCGCCGAGCGCTTTGACCAGCGCCATGATGTTGTTGGTTACATTGCCGAAGAACGGCAGGTTGGCGCCGACCAGAAGCGCCGCAACGATCGCCAGCGCAAGCAGCATCAACCCGATTTCAGTCAGTGACCCGATCCAGCCCTTGATTCTTTGTAACGCGTCCATGTGCGTTCTCCCAATCAGTGAGGAAGCCCCAGCCGTTACGCACGCAACGCACGCGAATTGCGACAATTTGCAGCGTCAACCTAACTAAAATAGGCAGCTTTTCAAGTCGCGGACGGCCACGAACGCAACGCGCCCGCGAATCGTCTGCATTTACGGGCATATTGGATGATAGAACGCCCTGGGGATAAGTGCAGCCGCGCAGCCTGGCACATCGGCGAGAATCAGTGTCCCGTCGGAATCGCGTAGGCGTGCTCGGAGGGAACGCTAGCGCGAGTAATATTCCACGACGAGATGCGGCTCCATCATCACCGGATAGGGTACGTCGCCCACAGCCGGCGCGCGATTGAGCTTCGCCGTCATTTTCGAGTGATCGACCTCGACATAGTCGGGCACGTCGCGTTCCGCGAGCGCATTGGCTTCCAAGACCAGCGCAAGCTGTTTTGACTTATCCTTGACCTCGACGAGGTCTCCGATCTTGACCCGGAAGCTTGGTATCGTCACGCGCTTGCCGTTTACCTTGATGTGACCGTGATTGATGAACTGGCGCGCTGCGAAAACCGTGGGAACGAACTTGGCGCGATAGATAACGGTGTCGAGCCGGCGTTCTAGCAGCGCGATCATGTGAGCGCCGGTGTCGCCTTTCAACCGTCGGGCCTCTTCATAGATACCGCGGAAGTGTCGCTCCGACATGTTGGCGTAGTAGCCTTTGAGCTTTTGCTTGGCGCGCAGTTGCACGCCGTAGTCGGAAAGCTTGCCCTTGCGTCGCTGCCCGTGCTGGCCCGGACCGTATTCGCGTTTGTTGATTGGTGACTTCGGCCGGCCCCAGATGTTCTGGCCCATCCGCCGGTCGATTTTGTACTTCGCCTGATGGCGCTTGGTCATCGCGTCCTCGCTGTTCGTTACAAGTGCGGCACGATGCTTGCCGAAACCGAAAGCCGGATTGCGCCGTGCTGGTTCGAGGATCGCGCCCTCCTCTGTTCCTTAGGCTTTATGCCGGGAACCGACAGGTTTAGCGCCGAATCGCCGGTCTAAACCACGGGTCGCGAAACACCACGCGGGCCCATCGGGCCCGCGAAGTGGCCGGTTTCTAAGGCGAAAGCCGCATGGTGTCAAACCGGCACGGCCGCGGTCATCGCGCCAATACCAAATCGCGCAAGAATGTCGCTAGGCGCCCGGCCTGATGTAAAAATCGCACGCGTCGCTCCTTTGCCGGCGAAGCTCGCCGCGCCGTCAAGAAGATGAATGACGCGGCGCGCAATAGCCGGCGCCGGATCGATGAAGTTTACCGGCCAGGCCGCAACCTCCTTCAGGCGATCGGTCAGCAACGGGTAATGGGTACAGGCGAGGACGACGGTGTCGGTCCGGCTGCCGTCGTCACGAAAGCAGGGGGCAATCTCGGCGCGCAAAGCCGCATCGCCGACCGGCCGACCGTACAACTCGGCCTCAGCATAGGCCGCGAGTTTGTTGGAGCCGATGAGATCGACCGTGCAGCCCTGGGCGTGGTCGCGAATGAGTGCGCGGGTATATTCGCGTTTCACAGTTGCCTCAGTGCCAAGAACGGCGACGCGCCGCGTGCGCGAGGCAGCACAAGCGGGCTTGATCGCCGGCACCGTGCCGACGAATGGCACGGCAAATTTCTTGCGCAGCACTGGTAGCGCAATGGTCGATGCAGTGTTGCAGGCGATCACGACGAGATTGGGCGGGTGGGTGGCGATTACTTCGCCGAGCAGAGCGACCAGTCGCGTAGTCAGATCGGACTCAGTGAGTGCGCCATAGGGGAAAGCGGCATCGTCCGCGAGATAGACGAAATCAGCGTCCGGGCGCGTCGCGATGATTTCACGATAGACGGTCAGGCCGCCAAGCCCCGAATCGAACACCAGAATCGCCGGACGTGTCCCCATTGCCTCGCTCACGATCGGCCGAAAACACGGCGAAAAATCGCATCGATATGCGCGAAATGAAAATCGAGGTCGAAATTGTCGGCAAGCTCGGCCTCGCTCAGATGCTTGCGCACGTCCTTGTCGGTTTTTAGCAAGTTTAGAAAATCGCCTTCGCCAGCCCAGGCTTTCATCGCATTGCGCTGGACCAGTCGATAAGCATCCTCGCGGGCCGCGCCCTTTTGCGTGAGTGCCAGCAGCACGCGCTGCGAGTGAACAAGCCCGCCCAGCCGGTCCAAGTTCTTCCGCATATTGTCAGGATAGACGATCAGTTCGTCGATGATGCTGGCAAGACGCGACAGTGCGAAATCGAGCGTCACCGTCGCGTCCGGCCCGATCATCCGCTCGACCGAGGAATGGGAGATGTCGCGCTCGTGCCACAGCGTGACGTCTTCCAAGGCCGGCACGACATAGGCGCGCACCATGCGCGCGAGCCCGACCACGTTTTCGGACAGGACCGGATTGCGCTTGTGCGGCATGGCCGAAGACCCCTTTTGCCCTTCGGCAAAGAACTCCTCGGCCTCCAGAACCTCGGTGCGCTGGAGGTGGCGGACTTCGGTCGCTAGGCGCTCGCATGAGGCGGCGACGACTGCGAGACTCGCGAAATACATCGCGTGACGATCGCGCGGGATGATCTGCGTGGAGATTGGTTCGACCACCAAGCCCATTTTTTTTGCCACATAGGCCTCAACACGCGGATCGACTTGAGCAAAGGTGCCGACCGCGCCCGAAATCGCGCAGGTTGCCACCTCTTTGCGCGCCAATTCGATGCGCTGTCTCGCGCGGGTGAATTCCGCAAACGCGAAGGCGAGCTTTAGCCCGAAAGTGGTCGGCTCAGCGTGAATGCCATGAGAGCGGCCAATCGTCGGCGTCAGCTTGTATTCGCGCGCGCGCCGCTCGAGCGCGGCGTTGAGCGCATCGATGTCGGCGAGCAGGAGATCGGCGGCGCGCACAAGCTGAACGTTAAAACAGGTGTCGAGCACGTCGGATGATGTCATGCCCTGATGGACGAAACGCGCTTGCGGGCCCACGATCTCGGCGAGATGGGTGAGAAAGGCGACGACGTCGTGCTTGACTTCGCGCTCGATCGCCTCAATGCGCGCGACATCAAATCTCGCGGCCTTACCTTTTTCCCAGATCGTCTTGGCGGCGTCCTTCGGGATCATCCCGAGCTCCGCCATGGCATCGGCGGCATGCGCCTCGATCTCGAACCAGATGCGAAATCTGGTCTCGGGCGACCAGATCGCCGCCATCAGTGGACGCGTGTAGCGCGGAATCGTCACGCTGCTTCACCTCGCACCAGAGCTGCTGCGTTACGAATTGCCGCGATATTGGCCCGATAAGATTCCGCGATCGCGCCTTTGAACACGGCGGAACCCGCGACAAAGACATTGGCGCCGGCCCGCGCCGCTTCCGGCGCAATCTCCGGCGTGATTCCGCCATCGATCTCGATATCGATCGGTCGCGCGCCGACGAGCGCGCGCACATTGCGCAGCTTCGAAAGGGCGTCCGGAATGAACTTCTGGCCGCCAAAGCCCGGATTGACCGACATGACCAGCACGAGATCGATCAGATCGATGACGTGTTCGATTGAGCTCTCCGGCGTGCCGGGATTCATGGTCACGCCGACCCTTTTGCCGAGCGCGCGAATTGCCTGTAGCGAACGATGGATATGCGGGCCGGCTTCGACATGAACGGTAATGATGTCTGCACCGGCCTTGGCGAAAGCCTCGAGGTAGGGATCGCATGGCGCGATCATCAGATGTACATCGAGGATCTTCTTCGTGTGCGGACGGATGGCGCGGACGATATCCGGCCCAATGGAAATGTTCGGAACAAAATGGCCGTCCATGACATCGACATGGATCCAGTCGGCGCCGGCGCCATCGACGGCGTGCACCTCCTCGCCGAGTTTTGCGAAATCGGCGGCCAGGATCGAGGGCGCGATGATGAGCGGACGAAGCAGCTGACGAGGCATGGGAATCCCTAAGCTTACGGGTTCGCGTAACACGTCTTAGGGGGTTTGAGCAACCCCTGAGCCATCGCTACAACTACCAAACTTATGCCCATTCCATCGTCCTTTCCTCAACGTCACCAGCCGCCAACCGCCGACACCTCCCGACCTGGGTTTGGGCTTGCTCGCTTGCTAATCACTTGCTAAATCCCCGACGTGTTCGGCTCATCTATCAGTCTGTTCAGCAAGCAGTTAGCAAGCAGTTAGCAAGCAGAGATAGCGGGAATGGCAACTGGCAGGATCACTATCGCATCGCTCCGCGATTTAGAAGGCTGGCTTTGGGATACGACCATCAATGGCTTTGGCGCGCGTCGGCAAACCAAAGGCGTCTTTTATTATCTTCGGTATCGGCACAAGGGTTCGCAGATCATGAAGTCGATTGGCCGACATGGTGCACCCTGGACACCTGATACTGCTCGCACTGAGGCGCTTCGATTGTTGGGTGCGGTTCTTAGTGGCGATGAGCCCATCGCCAAATCACTCTCTGAAACCTTCGGCTCAGAGGTCGAGCGCTATCTCGAACGCAAGCGCGGGCTCCGACCATCCTCATTGGAGAAGATCAAGCGCTTTCTCACTGTCCATTGCGCCGCCTTGGCCAAGCTGAGCCTCACCGACATTGACCGGCGCGCAGTCGCGCTAGTGTTGGGGGAGATAGAGCGGGCTAGAGGTCCAGTGGCCCGTAATCGAGCTCGTAGTGCATTGAGCGCGTTCTTTGGTTGGACGATCACTAAGGGATTGCTTGACGCTAATCCAGTCGAAGGCACAGCCAAAGTCAACGAGGGCGGGAGTAGAGAACGAGTGTTGACGCAAGATGAACTGCGTCAGCTTTGGCGGATCCTTGGCGATGATCGGTTCGCTGACATTGTGCGACTGCTCTTGCTCACCGGCCAGCGGAGAAATGAGATTGGCGGATTGCAATGGGGGGAAGTTGATCTTGCCAAAGGGATAATCATCCTGCCCGCACATCGGACTAAGAACAAGCGCAAGCACGAACTCCCGCTCTCTCGCCAAGCCTTGGCGATCTTGTCCCGCCAACCCCGACGCGCTTCTCTCTTCAGCAAAACGGAGGGGTTTAAGAATTGGGATAAGGGCAAGGCGAGATTAGACCGTCGATTGGGGATTGCACCTTGGCGCTTGCACGATCTTCGCAGGACTGCCGCCACTGGAATGGCTGAGCTTGGTGTGCAGCCTCACATCATCGAAGCCGTGCTTAATCATGTGAGTGGTCACAAGGCTGGTGTGGCCGGAATTTATAATCGCGCCCGATACGCCGATGAAATGCGAACGGCGTTGCAAAAGTGGGCCGACCATATCGATGCAATAACCGGCAACAAATAACCGGCGCGCCAATAACGGTTGCGTGCAGCGATTGAGGCTGCACCCTATGAATATCCGAAGAAGCCGTCTTCGATGAGCATCACATATGATGAGAGTTTTGCTGGTAGACTTGAAAAGGCTGTTCTGATTGTTGAGCGTAGGTTGATCCCACCTACAAAAGTTATTGAACGTGAAGAATACGATTGAGCGGAAAAGGGGCCAGCACAATCAACTGGCTCCTTCGAGCAATGTCATCTGCCGCACAATACGTTTTGTTTTAAATCAATATTCTGATGTTGCAGCCATCATAAATTAGGGCCGGTTCTCCAGAGAGCCCGGCCCCGATCTTAGGCCCCATCCCCCGACACCCCCCGAGGTCGGGGTCGTCATTTCTGCAATCGATTATGGCGTTCAGTGGGCCGCTGCGATCACAAATTCTTTTTCACTTTCGCTTGCTGCTGCGCGAGCGCACCCAAAGCCCAACCACAAGCACGCTCAACAGCGCGCAGGTAACGGCTATGACCTCTTTAATGGTCAGCCCCGCTCCTTCTATTCCCGGTAGTGCCTGCGCAACCAATACCGAGAGCGATAGTAGAGTTGCTGTCATTTATAAGACTACTGACTTGTTTCCACGCCACCCTAACGCGTTCGGGTCTAAGTTCAGTAGCCAACTTTCGTTATGAGGGTTAACCGAAGGCATTAGCGGCAGTATGCTGAGCTTAGCCATGACATGACTTCACTTCCCCTTGTCATGGTTAGGGGCAGTGTCCTAGTCGCCCCCGACCAAGCACTGCCCCGCCTGATTGTGAGTGCCACGCTCTCTCGAAATGCAAAGTGGGCGAAGCCATCGCTGACCTCGCCCACGTCGGTCGCCCCGACTACGCTCACCAGTACCTACGCTTGCGATTGCGCTCGCGCTGCTCGTGCCAAGGGTTTAAGCCGCTATCAGTGGCAACGTAATACACGCAACACCAAAGGCTTACTGCCAGTCCCAAAAGCATTCCGAAAACTATTGTGTCCGAAACCATGACAACGCTTCCTTCGTTGCCCGAACGCCCCGCCGTTGCCGTGGTGGTAGGCCGAGCACGAGATCGCTGTCATGTTTTGGTGCGCCAAAGTCTTGTTCTATTGCGCCATAAGCCTAGCGATGGTCATGTGAGAGACGTTGAAGCTCCTGGCGATCTCAACGAGCGTCTCACCAGCAGCGCGACGACGAAGGGCCTCTGCGCGTTGGTAGGCGGTAAGGGATGGCTTACGACCAAACCGAACGCCAGCAGCTTGCGCTCGAGTGCGGCCCTCTGCGGTTCTGGTGAGGATGAGATGGCGCTCATATTCCGCCAGCCCACCTAACACTGTCAGCATTAGCTTACCCGCTGGCGTAGTCGTATCGGCCCAAGCATCACCGAGCGATTTGAATGTTGCGCCAGCCTTCCCGATTACATCGAGAGTGTTGAGGAGATCGCGCGTTGAACGTGCCAGCCGATCCAGCTTGCAGACCACTAAGCAATCGCCCTCGGCTAACGCAGCAATCGCTTTTGCTAGTTGTGGCCTGTCAGTGTAGGCACCCGATTGCTTCTCACTGTAGACCCTCGCAGCGCCAGCCTGATGCAATGCCTCTGTCTGGGATTGTAGGCTTTGGCCATCGGTACTGACACGAGCATAACCTATTGTTGTCATCGTTATTTGCTCCGACTTTAGTTCGTGACTTTCGTTAATTAGAAGTCCGAGATTTATGCGGGCTTCTGTTTTGAACTTAGTTTTGATTTTCGTTAAGCGGCTCATGAGCGTGCCCTGACATTCGCGCCAGGAACACAGGCCCGATAGAAACGATCTCGACTAAACTGGCCGTTATCACTCCTGAATAACCAGCACAGTTCATCGACTACGTTGGCGATGGGGTCGTGATTGTTGTCGCCATCGCTGGCGCGACGTCGAGCTTCTTGGATTGCAGTGGCGATTGCTTCGTAGTGGCGC
>Ga0066395_10000143_pt1 | contig 26101 bp, 37 predicted proteins | sample PanSoiPlot1MoBio_FD_61218 | JGI IMG/M metagenome (GOLD analysis project Ga0066395, IMG submission 61218) | Tropical forest soil microbial communities from Panama analyzed to predict greenhouse gas emissions - Panama Soil Plot 1 MoBio | ecosystem: Environmental > Terrestrial > Soil > Tropical... | reverse complement strand
GTCGATATACGATACCCGCCCAAAGGTGAGCGTGGGGTCGTCTGGGGCAATCGTCGCGAGCGTATGGTCGGTCATGTGATACGTGAGCCCGGTGCCCTCGACGGAGAGCACCAGGAACGTCCCGTCATCCGTCATACTCACAGGATTCGTGCCGTTCGGGATGGTGCCCCGGTTCGTCACCGTCCACCCACTGAACACTTCGTACAGTTCTGTGGACGTCGTGGCAAACACCTGGCCCGTGGTGGCCTCGTACAAGCCGCGCACCGGGCCAGACGCCAGCGTTGCCACGGGATACAGGCCAGGAAAGGCATACAGCGCCAGCACCTTGGGGTTACTATCATCCGGTTGCAAATAGAGGTTAATGCTTCTCTCACAACTCACGACACTGCTGCGGTCCGTGCCGCTTGGCCCGATGAACCCAGGATAGTTCATATTAGCTCACATCGGTATAGATGGCGTAGGGGTCCCGTGCACCATCATCGACCAGCGACGGATCCATGCCCAGCGTCGGCACGCGCTGGTTCATGCGCTTCAGATTGCTCTTGGCTTCGGCCAGAATCCCCACGGTCAGCGGCGAGGGCTGTAGACCGTAGCTCGGGGCCAGTTCTAAACCGAGCCCGGCACGCAGGGCCCGTTCATAGCCGGGCGGAAACTCCACCGTATCATCCAGCGTCGTAAAGCGCCGGAAGGGCATCCACGGATAGACGATGACGGTCCAGTCAGCTGTAGGAACTGGCCATCCACAGACCAGCCCATTGGGCAGGGCTGGCGCGTAGTACAGCACCTGGAGCGCACTGCTCGTCTGGCTCTTCAGCGTCAGCGCGGCATACTCGGCCTGCTGCGTCAGCACGACCAGAGGGAGCTCCAAGCCGGTCCCGTCCTGATACGACGCATACGGCTCCAGGGCGAGGGGTCGCAGGCCGACGATATCGCCACTCGGCCCCCACGAGCGCATCTGCTGCCCCGCCGGCCAGGCCAGAGAGGTCGGCGGAGTATAGTAGATGGTGAGCCGCTCCAAGGACCATGAGTCGAGCATGGTATGCAAAAGCCGCAGGCCCTGCTCGGCCATGGCGGCGGTGATCGGCTCTTCCTGGGCTACTATCCCCATATCCAACAGCGCATCCGAGACGATAGCGCGCGCCGTGGTCATAGCGCCGGGGTCATTGTGAGCAGCGTCCCCGTAATATGCGCCCCGGCCGGCAAGCCCTCCGCGATACTGAGGGCGAGGACCCCTGGCGCGCCGAGCGTTACGGCCAGCGCGGGCAACCCACTATTGAGGAGCACCGCTGCGCCCACAAGCGGACCATGGGCATCCGGCGGCGTAAAGGTCAGATGCGCCGTGAGCGGCCCTGGTGCCCCCGCCACGGTGAGGGACGAGAGGCCTTCGAGCAGGCGCGTGCCCGGCGTCACCTCGCCCAGCGGGATCTCGGCAGGCCCGGATAAGGCCGACGGCACCGTCAGGTCAATCGTGCGCGATTCCTGTAGCATACTCGCTCCTTTAGCGGCGGCTGCGCGATGGTGGGGGTTCGTCCGCAGGCGGCTCTGTCCGTGGTGCTGGCCGCGATGCCAGGGCCGCCTTCTCCTCGTCTGTGTAGATACGATCGCGCCACGGCGTACTATACGCCTGCTCCTCCTCTGCCGTCTGGATGAGGACCGGCGGTTCGGTGGGGTGATGCAGGTATTTTGGGTACTGGTCGCTCGCGGCCTCAGCCATAGGCGCTCCTACCGTCCCGCCCATCTGACGGGTAATGAAGAGATTGTCGGCCATTATTCGTCATCCACATAGCGGGCTTTGCCAGCGGCAATGTGCGCCCGGATGGTATTGCGGGCGATACCTGTCGCCCGGTGACAGGCCATGACGGAGGGATAGCGTTGTCCGTCATACTCCACCGCACGGGCCTTCGGATGTGCGACACCGCCCCTCATTGCATGCCAGGGAAGGCCTTTATTCCAAGCAGGATGTCCCTTGAGCGTTGTAGAGATGCGAGCCCGATGCTCCTCAGACAAGGGACCAGTCTTTACCCCTGTATTCCATGTAGGTTGTCCCATACGTGCCACAGAGATGCGTTGTTTCGTTTCCGCAGAGAGAACATGCCCTTGCATGGGATGTCCATTGATCGCATAGTATTCCTTCAGACCAGCACCAATTTTCTCCCGCGTCTCCTCGCTCACGGCATGCCCCATCATCGCCTTACTATGCGCCTCGCGCTCCGCCTCAGAATAGGTGCGTCCTTTCAGGGCTTTCGAGAGCTTGGCCTTATGTGCGGCAGGCAATTGCTTGCCCTTCATCGGATGACCCTGTTCAGCATACCGGAGATTGGCCGCTTCGACCATCTTTGCCTGATGCGCGGGGGTTTTGCCATAGCGATGATTGCGTTCGCCTTGCTGGGCGGCACCAATCTTCGCGCGATGCTCAGGGGATTGTTGGTAGCCTGTGGATCCCTCCCCACCGCGCGTGAGATTGTAGCCATGCGGCGTGAACGTGTTATAGTTCAGAATAGCCACTTGTTCCGCCTCACACAGTGCCGCCCAATCGCTCGCGTCACCAATGACCCGCATCGTAAAAACCTCACGGCCATATTTCTTAATCGCTCGCGCAATGTGCGTTGTCCCGCGCGCAGCACTCTGGAGATGCTCCAGTAAGCGCTTCTTGACAGGCCGTGACGTGATCCCAACATATTGCTTTCCATTGACCGTATTCGTGAGCAGGTACAGATACAATGCCTTATCCTCCTTAGAGAGAACAGTAATAAGACATTGTACCCAACTTGACCAGATACTACCAACAAGTTTTAGATATATCTCCTTAGTACTTTTAGGATACGCCCGGAATGGACCATACACGGCAGGCTAAGGCCGGATGTTGGCAGATCCAGCCGTACAAAACATCGGTCCTGGCAGGGTGCGTATCAGTTTGGATATTTGAGTCTCTCCAGACGCGCAAAGAGGCCCCGAACTCCCCGTCGTCGGCACGGCTCCTCTCCCCGCTAAACGGGAGCATCAGCGGCACAATGGCCACGGTAAAGGCTTCCTTGTGATAATAGAGATTCTGCTGGTACGCCGTGTTGGCCGTACCGGTAAACAGCACGGGGGCGGCTGCCGCTGGTGCGGTGACCACGGTCGCTCGTGGGTCCGGCGGGATGATAATCGCTGGACTAATGGGGATCGCCGCGTTGCCCGAGGCATCGCTATTGACCGCGGCGGTCACGACGAAATCCGCCAGCCGTCCGGTACTCTGCAAGGTCTGCGGATTCGCCTCATACACCCCCGTAAACTGGATCACATCGCCGGTGGCCAGGCGCAGCGCGGCGGCCGCGGTCCAGCCGCTGGTGTTGATCGTGCTGCCCGTCTGGCTCGCGGTCGTCACCTGCGGGGAGCCCCCGCGCGGGCCGGTCGTATGCGTGGCGACATTTTGATCGACGACCCAATCAGCGCCCGTCATACGCCCCATGAGCCCTTCTTCGTACTGCTCTTTAATCTGCTCGCTGGACTGGAACAGGCCCCGGTTGGCGTTGACCACGGCGGCATTTTCAAAGGGATCGAGGCAGCACGTAAAGTCTCCGTCCATGGGCGCGCCGGCCTTGAGCACAATGCCATGGGCGAGTTGATACTGGTAAAATTTTTGATCGGCCTGGGTCGGCGAGACCACACTGTGCGACACCTGCGCGTAGCACATCAGGCCGTCCTTGTCGATCTCGTTGGCCAGGCGGGTCGCGGAGGGGCGAGCGACGCGGCGGCTCCAATCATCCATCGAGAGCGTGAGTTCGGTGGACAGCATTTCAATGTCGACGTGCTTTTGCTGGTTGATGACCAGCGTCACGTACTCTTCGATGTAGTTTTCGGCAATGAACGTCGCGCCGCTCTGCACGGCATGGCGCGGCGTCTTGCGGATCTGGAGCTGCGCGCCAATCTTAAAGCCGTTCTGCGCGAACTGCGACTCCCATTGCCTCGACACGCCTTTGGTAAAAGCTAACTGGTTTTTCAACATCATCAGGAGTTCTCGACTAACCATCTGGATCACGGATAGGGTATTGGGCATGGGTCAATGCCTCCTGGGTACGACCAGCCGTCCTGCTGGTCTGTCCACGGCGGGGCATCGCCGTCTGCCATGGACCCAAGGGGCATCTCGGGGCCGGTTGTGGTGCGTTGTGCGGGGCAGGAGGCCGAAGGGTTGCGGGACAGATGCCCCTGCACGCCGCCTTGCGCCTCGCCCCCCGCGCCCGCGGGGTCAGCGCCTGAACAGGCGCGGGTTCTGTTTGCGGCGTTCCGCTTCGTACTGCCGCTGCGTCATGTCCGCGTGGAAGCCGCTCGGGGGCACCGTGCCGCCGGCGGTGACGGTCGGGAGCGGGCCGGTGCGTGCCGGGGGCACGGCTGGCTCGGGGCTTCCCGCGGCGGCGGCCGGGAGCACGGCGACCACGGGGGGCACGGCCTCCTCGGCTGGCCGTGGCAGCGCCTGCGGCACCAGTTGCCCCAGCGCATATGCCATCTCATGCGGCGGGACCTGATTCAGCCGCGTGAGCTCCTCCGGGTGTGCGTGCAGGTACAGGAGCAAGTCGGGGCCGTGCGCTCCCGCCTGCTGGAGGCCGGCATAGAGTGCCGGGCTGGCCTGCTGCGCCACCTGCTGAAAGCGCCGGTCATAGTCGGCATGTTCGGCCCGTAAGGCCTGCTCGCGCTGGGCAATGGCCTGGCGGCGCGTGTGCTCGTCCTGCTGGAGCGCGGCTTCCTGGGCCTGGCGCTGCTGCTGGCGCTGGAGCTCGTCAACGCGCTGCGTGGCGCGGTATTCAGCGCGGCTATCGAGCCATTGCTCCATCGCGGCGTCATACACGGCCTGGTCGCTAAAGTCCTGGGTACGCGGGCGTGGCGGCGGTCCTGGTGGCTCCTGGGGTGGCACCGGTGCGGGCTGCTGCAGTCGCTGCATGGTATCCACGCTCGCCTCGAGCGCGGCATTGCGCAGGGCCATCTGCTGGAGCTGGCGCTCAATGGCGGCCAGTTTCTGCTCGGCCGGCGAGGGCGGCGGTGTCTCGGGGGCGGTGGGCTCCGGCGCCGGGGTGTCGGGACCAACCAGGACAATGGTGTCGTCGGCCACTAAGCGGCCCCCCCGTTACTGCGCGGCTCGTATGGCCCGCCGGCGACATCGGTGGCAGCAGTTGTCATGGCTGCCTTTAGTCGTTCCGTCTCAGCTTGGTAGGCTTTGATTTGTGTCTCTTGTTCATCAATAAGCCGTTGCCGTGTCTTGTCTTGTTCTTCTAAAGTCATCTTGCGTTCTTGGATAGTTAATTCGCGGTCACGATTGGTCAACTGAAGCGTTAATTCGTTGTTTGTTTGGGTAAGACTTTGCACACTTTGATTTAATTGGAGTACCTGTGCTTGTGTTTGTTGTAACTGTTGCATCATAGCCGGAAGTTGCTCAAGTTGCTGCCGTGCTTGCGCAACTTGTGCGTTCTTCTCAGTTCCAGGCTCACCAACTAAGAGCGCTGGAGGCATTGCCCGTTGCAATCGATCTGCCATTTTAGAGGCTAAATCTACGTCAAGACTCTCGACTAACATATCCCCGAGCACCATCATGAGCTGCGGCGCGGCCTGGATGATCGTGGTCAGCGCGGCCGCGTTCTCCTGACGCTTGGTGGCATAGCTCGGCCCGGCGTCAATGGCCACGTCATAGCGGCCCGTGCTGAGATCGTAGAGCACCTGCTCGCCGGTCGCCGGGTCCGTGTGCCGTTGGTTAAACAGGACCTGCGTGGCGTCGCCGTCCTCGCCCAGGACGCGCATCACCTGGGGCTGCCGCATAATGTGCGGGAACAGGTCCACGAGAATTTCCCCGACGTAGCGAATCGCGCGACGCTGGTTATCCAGAAAGTGATACGTCGCCGTATTGGTCTGCTGCTGGCGCTGGCGGATGGCGACGCCGCTGGTCTCGTTGCTCTGCGCGCCCAGGGCCGGGTCGTAATACCCGCTGATCGCCTTAATTTCGTCGGCCGCTTGCATGGAGCCCTGCACCATGGCCTGCACCGGGGGCTCGACGCTCGAGCGCTGCGGCGGCGGGGCCGGTTGGCCCCCCAGGCTGACCGGCTTGTACTCGAGATACGCATGGTTGCGCACGTTGGCGGTGGCCCACTCGGGGTGATTTTCGAACTGGCCCTCGACGCCAATAAACGGGGCCTTGGGTGCGAGGGCGATCATCTCCGCCTTGCTACTCTCCCAATAGTTGTACTGGCGCTGTGGATCGCGCAACCGTCTCACTAACCCGCGCCAGTCGGGGCGGCCATCGCGCTCGCCCTCTTCCCCAATCACCTGGGCGATCGGAATTTTCGTGCCGTGCCAGCGCATTTTGGAGAGCACGGCATGGCCGTTGGTCACGGCCTGCCACACCTCGCAGCGCTCGACCTCGCGCGTGCGCGTCACACGGTCCCCGTCCGGGACGGGAGCCCCTGCCGCGACCACCGCCCCGCTCTGGAGCTGGCGCAGCGTCGTGGTGTGGGGCTCCCGCCAGAAGTATTCGGCAATGCGCACCGTCTGCGGCGTAATCCACCCCGTCTCCAGGGCGGCCCAGCCGTTCAGTTGCAGCGTATCGCCGCCGTAGCGCGTGAGATACTCGCTTCTCGTGAGTTCCTTCGCAATGAAGCACCACTGCGCGTCAGCACCGTCCGGGGACTGGTGCATGGGGTCGAGGTAGACCCACAGGGGATTGCGGATGCGCTCGATGGTCGCTTCCTCGGCAAACGTGCTGCTATCGACATAGCGCGTGTTGACCCGCACAAAGCCGCGGCCGCAGATGACGCCCTGCTCGAGGGCCGTGGCGTAGGCCATATCGGCATTGCTCTGCACTTCGACGTTGCGGATGAGGCCCTGGAGCATCTGGGCGGTGGCGGGATCGGCGGCACTATCCATGGCCGAGACATTGATGCCGGGGCGTTGCTGGCGGCCTTCGTTGATGAGTTGGCGCAGGGTCGTGCCCATGCGGTCGATGACCAGGGAGGGCCGACCGCGGCGGTGCTCGAGGAGGGCACTATCCCACTGCTCGCCGGCGGCAAAGCGCATATCCTCTTCGGCCCGGCGGCGCCACTCGGCTTCGACGTCCTGGACCCACTGGAAGCGTGCCCGTACATCGTCCAGGAGCACGTCGTCATCGGTGCACGCGCGGCGCGTCGTCTCAGCCATCGGTGCGCTCCAGGTGCGTCAGGAGGGCCGTGCTGAAGGTGGCGAGTCGGTTCACACTCGCGGCACGCAGCACCTCCAGGTTGGCGTCCGGGGGCACGTAGGCACGGGCCTGTTCCAGTTCATCGACCATACAACAGACCGACGCATAGAGGCGCTCCAGGGGCGTGGCCGGGGGCGTGCCCATGTCCAGCGGGGGGCCATCGGAGCAGTTGACGAAGGGCATAGCACACCTCAATAGGACGTTTTGCTGCCACGTTTCTTCGGGGGCTTTGGCACATCAGCCCCAGCGTCCCGTGCCTTCGACAGGGCTATCGCCACCATCTGCTTGTTGCGCTCGCCCTTGGTCTGGTTCTTGCCAAGGGTCGATGGTGGATTGGCATGCACCTCGGCAAACGCCTCCGACACTTTCTTCTGCGTGGGGGTCTGTTTCTTCGCCATACATCCTCCTTGCTAGCCCATCCATTGCTGGTCACTCGGCACGCCCGCCAGCAAGGGCACCGTCTGCCGTGGCCGGCTCGGCGTGGTCTCCTGATACCCGGTTGCAAACGTCCGGAGCGCATCGGCCCCGTGTGAGGAGTTGTGCACGAGAGCGCCATTGCCTAGGGCAAACTCCTCCAGGCCAGGGACCGTGATACACCAGACATCAGCCCGTTCACTCAGCGGCGTGACCTGCACGACGCGCAGCACGTTCGGCTTGTCTGCGCTCGGTGCGTCGTCGTTCCGTTTCCCGCCTATAACACGGCCGGCGACAATATCTTTGCCCATGCCGACCACGTTCTTGAGGCGGCGTAAAGACCGTGCCGCACCCGAGACATGCCCGGGGTTCATATTGATAGGCATGTTCCAGTTTCTTACGAGCCTGATACGCATCATGGCGGCACTCTTCGCTACAATACTTCTGCGCATTGCCCTTCCGCACCAGTGCCAGAATAGGCTTGCCACAGTGAGCACAGGATTGCTCCACACGCTCCCACTTGGTCCACGATGCACTGCTCTTCGCGTGCCGTCGATGCCAGAGGCGTCCTTCCTCTGAGGCATGCCATGCCGCAGCACCCTCGCGAGCCTTGGGTGTAAACCAGTTGCCCTCGCGCTGATCCGCTCGTGCATGCCATGTAAGGGAGAGGTGTTCACTGCGGGGCAGACATTCCAGGTTGCTGATGGCATTGTTGCGGGCATCGCCATCACGGTGATGGATGTGGCACCCAGCAGGTCTCTTCCCAAAAACCACTTCCCACACATCGCTATGCAGTTTGTGGCCACCACGTGATAGATAGCGCTCGCTCGGCCACATGCGGTAGAGACCGCCGTCAAAATACTGCGTGAGGGGATCAAGCACGATTGGATCACTGAACCCGTCTGGAGGTGTTGCGCGGATATCCACCCGCGCTCCGTCTTGAATAAATGCTCCGCCGTACATTTCACCGTAAACCCGTCGCTGAACACCACCTCCACAAGTGGGGCATTTCTCCGCGTGATTCTCGGACTGTGATACGCTTTCCAACCACATGATGTCAGGACCTCCCCTGTTAAAGAAAGGTCCATTATCTGATACTTTCCGTTACGAGTCAATACGGGAGTATCGCCCATTAAGCACCAATCGTGCAGGGGCTTGTCGGTCCAGGCCTTGCGGGTCTCGCTCCATTCGCGACGGTACGCCTTCAGGGCTTCCAGGCCTTCGTGACATTTGTCCTGATCGAACACGAAGCGTGCGAACAACGTGCGCACCGCCTGAATCCCATCGGCGACATCGCCCCTCGGCACCACGACGGCTGGCCTGAGGCCCAGGTTCTCCGCCATCGCCAGACGCGTGCGGCCATCGCTCGAGAAGTCGCGTGCTTCAATATCGTGGGGGAAGTAATGGCGGCCATAGGTGTAGGGTTTCGCATGCAGCGCGCGAATGTACCACTCCAGGCCGTGGTCGCTGGCTTCGAGGTAATCAATCACATGGAGCATTGTGCCCACGGGCTGGACGAACCAGATGGCCGTGGCGTCCGAGATGCCCAGATCCCAAGCGGTATGCACGGGCAGGCTGGGGTCGTGCGGCACGCGCGTGAGGCGCTGTTCGGCCTGGGCCGTCTCGAGATACGCGGCATAGTAGGCGCCGATCAGGGCCGATTCCCACGAGCACTCAAATTCCTGCGCGTATTGCTCCGGGCTCATCGTGCCCCTGGCGCTGTCCAGTTCGTCCGCCTGCACAATACCGGTATCACTCGCGCGATAGAGGGCGGTATGCCAGCCCGCCTCCTGCTGGGCCTGCTGGTACAGGTCGTAAAAGTGATTATGCCCCATGGGCGTGCCGATAAAGGTGGCCCAGCCCTGCCGATCCGCGAGCGCGGGGCGCACCACTTCTGCCCACACGCGCGGCCGCATCTGGGCATACTCGTCGAACACCGCGCCGTCCAGGTACAGGCCGCGCAGCGCGTCCGGATTGTCCGCGCCGAAGATCTGAATACGCCGGTCGCCCAGGAGGTCCACGCGCAGCTCCGCTTCGTTGACCTTCGTGCCGGGCAGCGAGCGCGTCAGGTGCTTTAACAAGTCCCAGGCAATCACCTTGCCCTGGCGGTAGAGGGGGGCGAGATAGCCGTAGCGCGGGCGGGCGTGCCGGTTGGCATAGGCGTCGGCAATGAGGGTATAGAGGGCGAGGACGGTCTTGCCGAAGCGGCGGTGGCAGACCCACACGTTGAAGCGCTGGCGCGCGTCATAGAGGGCGCGCTGGTGCTCCCTGAGCGGCGGGAAGGCCACCTGCAGGGCCCTAGAACGTAATCGTGATGGAGCGCGTCTCACTGCCGTCGTCACGGCTCACCACCTCCACCGGTTTGCCAAAGGCATAGGCCAGCAGCGTCCGTATGAGCTCGGTGGGCATGCTGCCGGCCTGCGCCTGCGCCAGGAGCTGAGCCTGCACCTGCGCGTCCTCGACAATGGCGCGGGCATAGGCTTCGCCGTCGAGCGTGCGCTTATTCGGCGTGCCGCGCTGGCGGCCGCCGCGGCGTTCGCCTGGTTTAGAGCCTCCACGTGGCATGGCTACTGCTGGCTACTTTAGCCATTGGCGGCTCCGACACCGCCGGCAGCGTGGGTGCGCCGGCGGTGCGAGCAGTATGTCCAACGATTCCCCTTGAAAGACGAGGTGCAGGTAGGCTACGCGAGGCGAGAGGCCACAAAAAAAGCAGTAGCCTCTCAAGGGTCGCTGGAGAGACCACGACCACTCGGTAGACTACTGCTGGGCATAAAGGTATAGGACAATGGTGTGGAGGTCAATACGGGAATGTGCGCGCGACGTCAGGCGCGCGACTTGACGTCCTCCCCGCCCTCAAGGGCGAGGATTCCCTTGGTTGGCGTACCACGTCCGGTACGGAGGCGGTGCCCGTGGGCGGCTTCGCGCACGCGCGGGCGTCCCCCTCTCCTGCGGTGTGTGCCCCAGTCTCCCCCACGGCGCCCCGCGCGGCAAGCGGCGCGCGGCAAGCGGCGGCGCTCAGGCATGGATGGCCTCACGTCCTAGCAGGTAATCGGTGGAGACATGCAGGCGCCACGCCAGGCGCAGCACCGTCTCTGCCCGTATGCCAGTTTCCTTGCCCCGCTCAATGGCATTGAGATGTGGGAGATTGATCTCACAGTCATGGGCGAGCTGTGTTTGCGTCACATCGGCCCGTAAGCGTGCAGCCCGTAAGCGTGCAGCAAAGCCCTTCATGTCCAAGGTCGGAAGCGTATCAGGGACCATAAGCCCTCCTTTCAGAAAAAATATAACTTTCTTTTGAAAAAAGTGCAAATTTCTCTGAAATATCCTTTATCTTTTGTAGGAAATATCCGATAATATATATGTAAGCGATGAGTACAGCGACCGCGAAAGCGGGTGCAACCGACCGAGCCTAGGACGACCTAGCCGAGAGGCAGTAGGGGGGCGAAGCGGGAGCCAGAAGGTCAGCGGGTGTGTGCCCGCTCTGATGAGCTGGAAACAGCGAAACCTCACTACCAAGGAGATGGACGATGCAACGCAGACGCAACGAAGGTGGACGGTTCAGCGCGAAGACCCAGACCGACTGGTACACGGCGATTGAGGAAGCCAACATCCGGCGGATCGAAGAGGAATGGCAGTTGAAGCAGGCCATCGAAGAGTATTACCAACAGCTTGACGAAGCATGTGCCGCCGATGAGTTGGCGGAGCAGTGGGAAGCCCGGCAGGCCGCGTAAACCACGGACCCCCACCAGAGAGCGAATCTGGTGGGGGCCATACACAAGCATCTCCCCCTAGCTAGAAGGACAGATACCATGGCCACAATAGCAATCCCTACGGAAACCTGCAAGACCCTGACGAGCGATCTCTACGGCGAGACCACCTTCCCCGACCTGGACGCGGTGACCCGCCCAGAACGCGACGCCTACCGCCAGGCCAGCCAGCCCGAGCCGCTGCCCGAGGCGGCTTTCAGCCTCACCCTGAAGGGCACCATCGGCGGGCACGACGCCCTGCTGACGGTACGAGGGCGCAGCCTGGCGGAGTTTCAGGCGAACGTGGCGGCGGTCCGGGGCATGTTGGACAAGCCTGCGACCACGCAGCCCAGCGCGCCAGTCGCGCCAGTCCAGCATGGTGAAGGATGGTGCCACATCCACGGTGCCCAGATGCGCCAGAACACGAAGGAAGGGCGCAGCTGGTGGAGTCACAAAGTTGGTGATGGCTGGTGCAAAGGGAAATAACACACACGGATAACACACACACAGGGGGGAGCATCGTCTCCCCCGCAACGAGAGAGGACAACGCGACGATGCCAGAGCTCTTTTACACCATCACCTTCAGCCCGGACGACGGTGGCTACTACGCGGAGGTATTCGGCCGCGATGGCCACACGGTCGCCGAGACGCCGCTTTTTCCGACGCGCGCCGCGGTGCGCGCCGCCATCCGCGCGCAGTATCCCACGGCGCAAGAGGTGCAGCCGTGAAAGAGCCCTGCCCCTGTGGTGATTGCTGGCAGTGTGGCGCCGCCTGGGTGGCTGTCTGCGCCCGCCGACGCGCGGTGCTTCCGCCCTGCTTCCAGCACTGGCGTGCAGGACGCGTTTACCCGCTGTATGCTTGGGGATCAGGCTCCGAAGCCATCTAACGCGCCATCAGTGGAACGCCAACCCGCGCTAACAATCCCTAGCACGCTCTGGCTCGCTTCTGCCTGATGTAGCACGAGTTAGATGACTGCCTTATTTCCTCTCTAGCCCTCTTTAACCCTCTATGATACGCTTCAACCCTCTACCGTCTGCTTCCGCCCTGCTTCCGGAGACGCACCATGGCACGACTCACCAAACGGCTCATTGATCAGGTGCAGGCCCAGGCCGTAGACCGCTTCGTGTGGGATACGCTGCTGCCTGGTTTCGGGGTGCGGGTGCTCCCCAGCGGCCGCAAAACGTATCTCATCCAGTACCGCGATGTGCATGGCCGCACGCGGCGTTATGCCCTGGGTGCACACGGCGTGCTCACCCCGGAGCAGGCCCGCGCCCTGGCGCAGGAGGCCCTGGCCCGGGTCCGGGCGGGGGACAATCCCTCCCAGGAGCGACAGGCCGCACGCCAGGCCGTGACCGTGGCGCAGCTTGCCGCACGGTTTACACGCGAGGAGCTCCCCAAGCGTAAAGCCAAAACGCAGCAGAATTACCGGCTGGCGCTCGAGCGGCATATCCTGCCAGCCCTCGGCACGCTGGCGGTCCCAGCCGTGACGACCGATGATCTGGCGGCCGTGCAGGTGCGCCTGGCGGACACGCCCTACCAGGCCAACCGCGTGCTGTCGCTCTGTCGCACGCTCTTTACGTGGGCAGAGGTGTGGCACATGCGCGCTCCGCACACCAACCCTGTGCTGGGACTGAAGCGCTATCCAGAGCGCAAACGTGAGCGCTATTTGCGGCCGGACGAACTCGCGTGGTTGGGCCAGGCCATGCAGGAGGCGGAGGCGGAAGGCTCCGAGCGGCCGGAGGCGATCGCGCTGGTCCGCCTGCTGCTCTTCACGGGCGCCAGGCTCGATGAAATCCGTCTGCTGCGGTGGGAATGGATCGACTGGCGCGGACGCTGCGTCCGTCTGCCGGATTCGAAGACCGGGCCAAAGACGCTGTACCTCTCGGAGGCGGCACTGACGGTCCTGGAGGGCTGCGGACGGCAGGCGCGCGGGCTGGTGCTCCCTGGGGTGAAGCCCGGACACCCGCAAGCGCATCCCAAGCGCGTCTGGCGCCGGCTCTGCCGGGCCGCCGGGCTCGCAGATATCCGGCCGCACGATTTGCGGCACACGTATGCCTCGCTAGGGGTGACGCTGGGGTTGTCGCTGCCGATTGTCGGGCGCCTGCTGGGCCATACCGAGTGGACGACGACGCAGCGCTACGCGCATCTGGCGCCGGACCCGGTGCAGCAGGCGACAGAGCTGGTGGGGGAGGCGCTCAGGAAGGCGCTGGGGGGTTAGAGCAAGAGCATCTTCCGCATATCATCGACGAGAAATTGGGCACGGTCACAGAGATCCGCGACGGTCGTCCGGGCGATCTGAATGCTGTCAGGATCATCATAGAAAAAGTATGATTCCGGATAGTTGAGGACACGCGCAAACGTAAAAATCGTCGAGAGATGTACGTCGAGCACGCCTTTTTCGATCTTCGCAATGGGGCTGGCATTCGCATAACCCGTTGCCAATGCAAACGACAATTGATCGAAGCCACGCGACTTCCGCAAGCGTCGAAGTCGTGCCCCAAAGTCCGCGTTGTTCATCTCTCCCGATATCCTCTCGACTAAAATTTTCCTCACAGGAAATATACAACGGCACGAATAAAGAGGCATCGAAGAAATTTTTCTTGTGCGGAAATTTTTGAGGAGTAAAATGTCTCACAGGGACACCACTGACGAGGAGACAGGCTCTGTGAGCTTACGGCTGCGCGAAATCCGGAAAGCCAGGAAATTCAGTCAGGCGTGCTTCGCTCGTATCCTGGGCGTAACCACATCCACTTACTGGAAGTACGAGCATCACACCATTCCGATCACTGCCGAACAACTTGCCGAACTCGCCAGAAAGCTTGCCGTGCCCATTGAGGAATTTTATGCGCGAGAGACCCATGATGCCCCCAACGGCCAGGAGCACCCCCATGCCTGATGCCCTGCTCACCCCGGCTCAGGCCGCAGCCTACCTGCACGTGTCGCCGCGCACGCTGGAGAAGTGGCGCATGCAGGGCGGCGGACCGCGCTACAGCAAACTGGTGCACCGGGTGGTCTATACGCAGCTCGAACTCGATATCTGGGTGGCAGAGCAGGCCCGCATGAGTACCAGCGACCCTGGCCCACACCCCACACCGCCGACGCCGCGTGGCAAGGTGCACGCGCTGCCGCCCAGGCGGCGGGCGAGCCGGGCGAAATACTAGGAAAAAAGATGATAGAAATTACACAAGAAGTCGCTCCCGGAATTTATTTTGCGGCTGCCTCAAGTTCCGCATCAATCAATGGCCCGGTCGTTGTTGTCCCCATGGCAGCGCTGCCGCACATGAGCGATGAAGCTATTGGCAAGGCCGTGCGCTCACTCCTGCCCCAGGTCGAACTGGCGCAGGCGCTCGCATTTGCCGATTGGATAAATATTAACGCCGGAGAGCGTCATGAGGTCCCGGACTTTGTGCTGGAAGACTATGCTGAGGACTGCAAGATGCTCGAACGGTTTTCTGGTCACGATACAGCGATCGACATGGCCCTGGCGAAAATCCGCAAAGCGCAGGAACGTCCCATACGCAAGGCCGCACACCAGATCATTCGCCGCGACATCCAAGCACACTATGACACGTTCTTTGTCCAGATAGGGCGGCGCGATGGCTTTCACTGTCAGCACTGCCAGGCCACAGTGACCCTTGAAATCGACCACATCATTGCCGTGGCCAACGGAGGCACCAATGACCTCGACAATCTGCAACTGCTCTGTCAATCGTGCAATAGCAGAAAGAGCGACAAGGCATGAAAACCTCCTGTATCAACCATCCGGAGCACGACATACTGCTCGTGATGCGTGGCTGGCAGGTTGAGGCCTGCGAGGGCAACCACTGCGCCGCGGCCCTGCTCTCCTTTTTCGAGTACTGGCATAACGTGAAACTCGCCCAGAGAGAGCAGGCGGACAAGGCGAACGCTGTCGCGACACGGCATGGCGACAAAGGCACCCAGGACACGCATCTGCTGCAATTCCACAACGCGGAGGAATTACAGGCAGGCATCTTGCATTTCTATGGCCGCAACGCCATTGATAAAGCCATTGCCTTTCTCGTCGGCAAACACTTCATCTCCCTCCACAGCAACCCGACGGCGCGCTATAAGTTTGATAAAACACGCTATGTCTTGTTCCATCCGGATGCAGTCAATTTGTACCTCAAGACGAAAAAAGTAACGGATCGATTGCCCGAAAGTAACGGACGGTTGCCCGAAAGTAACGGACCAATTCCTAAGATTACTTCTTTAGAGAGAGAAAAGATCTCTCACTCTTCGAGTGAGATCCCACGCGACAGTGTTCTGGATTCTTTTTCTCTTTTTCCACCTGAAGAATTCGGAGTGACGGACGGCATGCGTGCCTGGGCCGCCCGCGAAGTTCCCACTGTGGACCTGGAGTACCAGACCGCGCTCTTTCGTGACCATGAGTTCGCCAAGCCGTACAGGGACTGGCGCAAGGCCTGGTACAACTGGATGCGCCGGGCAGGTCGTGAGTTTGCGCCGCGCGCGCCCACCCGGCGCACAACCTTCAAGGACATGGCGTCGGCATACGCCGAGATCGGGCGCCAGATCGCCGCCGAGGAGGCCGCCCGTGGACTACCATGAGGTGCTGCAACTGATCGAGCAAGTGCACGAACTCTACCTGGACAAGTTCCCGGCCCTGGCGCCCTCGATGACGCGTCTGTGGTACGAGGATCTCAAGCGCTACGAGGCGATCGACGCCGATCAGGCCGTGCGGCAGTGGGCGCGGCAACACACCCTGAAGGCGCCGTCCCTCGATGAACTCTGCGAGGCCATCGAGTTTCTCGTGGAGGAGCGCCGGCGCAGTAGGCGCTCAGGCCGTGAGGTGCAGGACCTGGCTGCCGTCCTGCGTGAAGCGGCTGAGGCCCAGGCGCGCAATCCCGAGCGCACAGAGAGCGAGGCGCGCTTTGGCCACCTGATGGCGCTCATCGGTGAGCGCTCGGTGGCGCCGTGGGTGGATGCGCAGGGCGTGCGGCATGACAAGATGACGCTGGAGGAGCGGGCGACGCAGTGCTACGAGTGGGCCACGCACTACGAGACGCGTGACCCGAAGCTGGCAGAGGACCTGCGCTATGTGGCCCGGGTGTACGCGAGGGTGTATCACGGGGAGGAGGAGGTGGGGTAGTGGCACGCAGACGCCGGCGCGACAATGCCGGGTCCAGTGAGATGTCGTGGAAAAAGCATCAACTGCTGCAGCGTGTGGCCCGTGGTCAGGCGCATGCTTTTCGCCAGACGCATCCCCAGGCGCGCTGTCTGATCATCGACATGCATGCAGGGACTGGAGAGGGCATCACCTTGCCGCAACTCGATTTCTTTGCGCCGGCGGTGTCCGTGCCGTCTGCAGCAATCGCGGTGAGTTTGGCGCAAGAACTCGGCCAGACGGATGTCATCTTGTGCGAAAAACAGCGCAGCAAGCGTCAACAGTTACTCGCACGTTTTCCTGAGGCAACGATTCTCAAGGACCATCAGGATCTCATGGGTGTACGCCTGGACGACTATGGCTGGGCACTGGTGTTCAACGACCCCTGTGGATACGGTTCTCACGGCGTCGAGGTGCTGCAACACATTGCCAGGGAGATCCGCAGTGACTCTATCGTGATCTTCAACGAAGGGGCCCTCAATCGCCTGCTCGGTATGCATGAGATCCCGGAGGAGCCCGATCCCCCACATGTGGCAGCGATCAGGCACAGACGCCAGCACTACGCCTGGATGATACAGCCCAAATCCTGGGCACTGCAGCTCGGTATGCGCCAGGTGGCTCGGTCGTGCCTCATTACGGCCACGCCGGGCTTTCGCTATCGCCTGCTGGTGGTCAGTCGGGCCTTTTGTGATTACATCCGACCACCACTATGGGAGAAGCTCACCGCATGGACAAGCTAATCAGCTTATCCCTGGACGCTTTGACCCTGGACGCTGAGGTGCAACCCAGGGAAAGCATGTCGAGCCAGAAGATCGAGGACTATGCGGCCCTCTACAGAGATGGCATCACCCTGCCACCTGTCGTCGCGTTTCACGATGGGAAGACGCATTGGGTTGCTGATGGCTTTCACCGCGTGAGCGCAGCCAGACAAACCACTCTGACGACCATTGCAGTGCATGTCCACATGGGCTCCAAGATGGAGGCCATCGTGTACGCCTGTGGGGCAAATAAACACGGACTGACGCTGACGCAGAAAGACAAACAGCGCGTGGTCAAGCGTATGCTGGAGTTGATGGGACAGTGGAGTGACCGGGAGATTGCCAGGCACTGCGGCGTGGCGCACTCCTTTGTTGGCAAGCAACGTCTGCAGCTATCTGGACTCAAAAACCAGATACGCACGGTGCGTCGTGGAACGACGATCTACGATATGGACACGACGGAGATCAATCACCAAGCCGACGACACCGCTCCCCTCTACGACATACCACGGGCCAGCATCGAGGTGTCCTATCCCGCTCGCCCTGGCAACGTCCCCCTGGTCCTGGTCCAGGATGTCTCGCCACCCAACGGCAAACCCTCCCACTTCAACCGCACGACTGAGATGGTGGATTGGGCCAAGTGGACCTGGAACCCGGTCACCGGCTGCCTGCACAACTGTGTCTACTGCTACGCCAGAGACATTGCCGAGGACCTCTATCCCGAAAAGTTCACCCCGAGCTTTCACCCCGAACGGCTCACGGCGCCCTATTACACGAAAGTGCCCGCTGAGGCCGAGGAGAATATTGGCTATCGCAACGTCTTCGTCTGTTCCATGGCTGATCTGTTTGGTAAGTGGGTACCCCAGGAGTGGATCGACGCCATTCTCGAAGCAGTACGCCAGGCCCCACAGTGGAACTTCCTTTTCCTCACCAAGTTTCCGCAGCGGCTTGCCTCAATAGAATGGCCAGAGAATGCCTGGGTAGGCACCAGCGTGGATGAGCAATACCGCGTCGAGATTGCCGAAAAGGCCTTCCGCAAGGTGCAGGCCTCGGTGAAATGGCTCTCGGTCGAACCCATGCGCGAACGTCTGACTTTCACGTCACTAGAGATGTTTGATTGGGTGGTGATCGGAGGACAGTCGAAGAGTAGCCAGGCACCAGCGTTTCAACCGCCCTGGGAATGGGTGGAACATCTGATGCAGCAAGCCAGGCGGGCAGGGTGCCTGGTGTACTGGAAGCCGAACCTGCACACGCGCCCGCAGGAATACCCCGACAGGAGGTAGCCCCCCAGGCGCACCCCCGGCTCCCCCCGCCCCGTGAAGGTGTGGGAGCCGGGCTGCGATCCCCATAGACGCATGAAAGGAATGGTCACAGTATGTACGAACCTTACCCTGGTTACAAGGTGTACCGCATGGACGAGAGCCCCAACGAGTCCCCACCCCCAGAGCACCACTCGCGGCCCCTGTGGCGCGTGGCCCTCTCTGAAGCCGTGGGCTTAGCAAGGAAGTCGCTGCCCGACTCACATGGCCGCATTGACCTGGCCCAGAAGATCGTCATCGCCGGCGATGTCCGCCTGCATGTCGACGGCACGGCGACGGTGGGCTCGGCCTCCGAGGCCGGCACAGCCTACTACGTGGTGGGCGAGGCCTGCACCTGCCCGGACTACGAGCGTGCGCCGAGCCACTACTGCAAGCACCGCCTGGCCCATGCCTTGCTGCGCCGCGCCCAGCGGCTTCTGGAAGAGCACGAGAGCCGGGCGTGGGCGGGCCAGGACCTGGAGGCCGACGCCTCGCCGCTGTTGCCGCTGCCCCCGACGACGGCCGATGAGCGGCTGGCGCATATACCCCATTCTATGCCCCTCAAGGAGCCGACAATGCCCGAAGACCCCGACGGATATATCCCAGAGCCAGCGCCCCAGGACGCGCGCGAGGCCCAGGCGCTGACGCCCGTGGTGACTCCGGGCGATGACCTGGAAACAGCCCTGGAGACATGGACGATCCAGCGCGCCATTGTGCAACGGTTCCTCAAACAGCAGCTCGTGGCCGGCGTTGACTACTACACGCTGCGCTTTGGCAAGGAGGAGAGCAAACCGACCTTGAGCAAGGCCGGCGCCGAAAAGGTCTTATCGTGGCTGCGCTGGTCGGCATCCTTCGCCCCCGACACGGGCACGTGGGAGATGCTTGGGCGCCCCACGGATCTGGTGTGCTACGTGTGTACGCTCCACACCAGAGGCGGCGAGGTGGTTGGCGAAGGGCGCGGCGCGCGGTCCATCAAAAAAGACAACGGGGATATTAACAAGGCGATCAAGATGGCGGAGAAATCGTCTATGGTGTCGGCGGTCCTGCGCACCGGTGCGCTGAGCGATTGCTTTACGCAGGACACCGATGACCAGGACCTATGGCGACAATAGCCCGAAAACCGCCCAGGATGCCCTTAGAATCGACGAACGCCGCTGGCGAATGGTCCGAGCCGCTAGGGAGTGTCTCCTGCGGCTCGCCAGGGGCCTTAAATAACGATTTACCATTCGAGGCGTTTGTGGAGCCGCTCCTGCTGGTCGATGCCCAACTGGACATAGGCACGAAAGGCAGGGTTGAGGGCTTGGAGTTCGTGCGGATGCCACTCGGGGATAGCCAGCAGCCGCTTGTAGCGCTTGCGCAAGCGGGTCTTGATATAGCGTTTGCGCGCGGGCATCGAGGCAAAGACACGATCGCCGAGTATCGTGTTGCATTCGTGGCAGGCAGGCACAATGACCAGGAGGCGCGCGGGGGGAAGATCGGTGAGGCCATAGATCTGCCGCAAGGCGACAATCGGATAGGCGTGGTCTTCGGATGTGGCAATGTCGCCACAGTAAAAACATGGACAGGTAACGAAGGAGAACCCGTCGGCAGGTACAAAGGTTTTCGTGCGCTCAAAGCCTTGACGGGCATAGAGAAAATCGAGGGAATGGCGCAAGACATGACTGTGATAGGGCGTGGTCAAAGTCCCCTCCTGTTGCAGGGCCTGTATATGTGTGGACGGCAACCCGTACAGGTGCGGGCTTTCGGGCTGCAGACCCTAGCCGCCACAAGGAAACTATAGCATATGCTTATTATATCCCAACTAAAGGACTAATACAACCATGAGCAGCGTCAGCGCTCTCATCTTCGATGTCCTGTGTGAGGCTGGCAACGCCATTGCGGCGCAGCGCGAGAGGTTCGATCCCTCAAGTGATGGCTGGCTCCAGTTGACCCAGATGCTTGATGCCATTGATACCCTGGTCGATCAAGTCGTGCTGAGTCCTGCGATAGAGGCTCCTGAGGATGGTTGCCTGTGAGCGCCCATGATGTGGTCCATCTCTTGCATGGCCAGCGAGTGCTCTGTGGGAACACCTCCGGTTGCGTGGCCTTGCGCGTCGAACTGGTCACGTGCCCACGCTGCCTGGCTGCGGGAGGGGAGGTGCCCGAGAGCGCCCTGCTCAAGGAGGTGCGTGCTCTGGCGGCGGCGCATGGCTGGCTGTGCTATCACACGCACGATAGCCGACATTCGGAAGCTGGTTTCCCTGATGTGGTGCTAGCGAGACCAGGACATCAAGTCATTTTGGCGGAATTGAAAGATGCGCGTGGCAAGCTCACCCTGGAGCAACAACGCTGGCACACGACCGTGCGGCAGTGTACGGGGGTGCATGTGGCGCTCTGGCGGCCCTCAATGCTTGAGGAGATTCGAGCATTGCTCAGGGGAAATACGGCGCGGTAAGGCGCCATATCCCTTGCGACTCTTGCATGAACGACAGGCCGGAACAATGTTGTGCAAGGTATGTTGTCCTCCACGGATTCCAGGAAGAATGAGGAGGCAGGCATTGGAGACACGTCAATTCTTCACCCAGTTCTGCGAGATCACCACCGCGCTCCAGAACGAAGACGCGCGGCTGGCGTTTTCGCCGCACACACTGGCGCTGGAGGACGTCTGCGGACGGCTGGACACGCTGATCGACCAGGTGCTCGACGCAGCAGCCATGGAGCGGGAGGAGGAGGCATGAGTGCCTTGCTCGATGCGCCTTTTCCGTGGTTCGGGGGGAAGTCACGGGCCGCCTCCCTCATCTGGGAGGCGATCGGCAACTGCGCCAACTATGTTGAGCCGTTTGCCGGCAGTTTAGCCGTGCTGCTGCGTCGTCCGCATGCGCCGCATATCGAGACGGTCAACGACAAAGATGCGTTCCTGGCCAATGTCTGGCGAGCCCTCCAGGCCGATCCTGATGGCGTGGCCGCGTGGTGTGACTGGCCCCCCAACGAAGCCGATCAGCATGCCCGCCATTGTTGGCTCGTCGCCCATCGCGAGGACTTCACGGCGAGGCTCATGGGTGATCCCACCTATTACGATGCGCAGGTGGCCGGCTGGTGGCTCTATGGCATCTGCTGCTGGATCGGGGGCGGCTGGTGCAGTGGCGAGGGGCGCTGGCAGAGTGTCGAGGGCCAGCTCGTGCAGGTGGAGAACACCGGCAACGGGGTCAAGAGACGGCGCGTGCACCTGGGGAATGCCGGGCGGGGCGTGCATCGCCAGCTCGTGCACCTGGGGGATGCCGGGCAGGGCGTGCATCGCCAGCGCGTACATCTGGGGGGCGGTCATGGGCAAGTGGGACAAGGTATCAATACCATGCGTGCCAGTGGCGATGGCCTGTATGCCTGGTTTGCGGCTCTGCAAGCCCGCCTGCGGTACGTGCGCGTGTGTTGCGGCGACTGGACGCGGGTGCTCGGGCCATCGCCCACGACGAAGCTCGGGCTCACCGGCGTGCTGCTGGACCCGCCATATCCCACCGAGGCCGAGCGGGACATGGGCCTGTACCGGGAAGAAGACGGGCAGGTGGCGCATGACGTGGAGCAGTGGTGCGCGGCATATGGGGATACTCCGCAGCTCCGTATCGTCATGTGCGGGTATGGCACCATCCATGATGCCCTGCTGACTCACGGATGGACACGGGTGGCATGGAAGGCCGCCGGGGGGTACGGCTTGCAGGGGAATGGCACGGGCCGCGCCAATGCCAGCCGGGAGGTCTTGTGGTGCTCGCCCGCCTGTGAGCCGGTGGCGCAGCAACTGTCGCTGTGGGAGGAGGCGCCGTGACCACCGCCTGCACCATCTGCGGCATGCCCACGCCCGGCGCGGACAACGACGATAGCGCCTGGTGTCCGTGGTGCTTTGCGCAGCACGTGGTGTGGTCAGGCGACCGACCGCTGGGCGAGCTGCGCCTGCCACCGCCGCGCATTCGTGAGGCGGCGCGGCGGCGCGAGCGGGTCTGGGTGCGCGAGGACGGGAGGGAGACGTCAGGAAGGGAGCGGCAGGATACGGCATGACCAGCGACGGCACCGGCTTCGGCTTCGGCTTCGGCCACGGCATCGGCTTCGGCCACGGCTACGGCATCGGCAACGGCATCGGCCACGGCACCGGCAACGACAACGACCAGGAGGAGATATGCCTCAGACCACCATCGAGATGGCCTTAGCGTTCGACAAAGGGTACATAGCGGACCCGTATTTCCCCTCGCGGGAACAGTTGATCAATCTGCAGAAACTGTCGGGCATGAACCGGGCGAAATCCGAAGAGAAACGGCTGCAATCGCTGCGGGACTATCTGCAGCGCATCGGCATGAGCATGGACGAGTATCAGGCGCTCCAGGAGGCCGCCAGTCAGGCCTGGTACCGCAACGGCAGCGCGGACATTATCATTCCCTCGCATCAGTTCTACGGCTGCCTCATCGAGGCCGCCCGCAACGCCACGGCGACCTTGCGCCCCTGCGAGCCGGACAACCTCCGGCATGTCATCGTGGTCAGCGACCTGACCACGGGCAAAACCACCCACGACGGCATCTTTCAGCGCCTGGTCATGCCGAAATCGGGCACCGGGCAGCCCTTGTCCAATCAGCGAGCGCTCCGCGAAAATCCCTACATCGCCGGCTTTACGGCGACGGGCACACTGGCCTATTTCCCGGACGATTTGCGGAGTCAGGGCGAGAGTCTGACCGAGTTCGTGAGCTGGGCCGGGCAGCGTATTGGCGTCGGCGCCAGTCGCAAGATGGGCTATGGGCGCTTTACGGTGGCGCGCTGGGTTGACGTCCTCCCATGGCTAAAGCCACGGGATTCCCAAAACCGGCCCTCCACGTCCGGAGGGGAGTAACATACGCCGTCACTCTTACTTGTCTGGGTTTCACATCTCCCAGACCCCCGTGCCAGCATCAGGCACGTTAAGTAATGTTCGCGGTACCCATATGGAGCATGCTGTCTAATGGCAGTAACCATGCTACGCGGCACCCATTACAGGGGGACGTCATTTGCGGTACGTTTTTTACGTGGTTCCCTGCGAACCACAACGCCCTAAACGTATTTGAAAGAACATCCGAACCTTAGAGATATTGTACCTAGTATTTTGTAACCTACGCAAACCTGAAACTGTTGGCTCTCGTTGGAGCCAACGCGTATTCCTCCCCGTACTCAAGTACGGGGTCTCCTACACGATCTTTTAGGAGGACCGATGTGGATGTGGAAAATCGCCTCGTATGCCCTGATACTGCCGCTCTGGATGCTCCTGGTCCTGGCGTACGCTTACTGGTTTGGGCTCTAATCCTGCTTGCTGCGTGTACCACCTGCGCCCATGCCGCGAGCTATTACATCAGTCCTACAGGGAGTGATAGCGCCAACGGGACAGCCGCCAGTACCCCCTGGAAGACCTTTGCCAAGGCCATTGCGGCGCTTGGGCCGGGCGATACGCTCTTGCTGCTCGATGGCACGTATAGCAAAGCTGATAGCGGCAATCCCTACATGAACTGCGGGAGCGGCACCGCCAGTGGCACGGCCTCCCAGCCCATCACCTTCAAAGCCCAAAATGAGCGCAAGGCACTCATTCAGGGAGCAGGCAACAACGTTGTCCAGCTCGACAACTGTAGCTATTGGGTCATCGAGGGCATCTACTCGCGCAACGTCGATATCGAGGTCTCCGGCTACGAGGGCTCTACGTTCGTGGCGAATGGCGGCGCTCACCTGACCTTCCGGCGCAACCTGGCCTACAGCCCCAATGCCTGGTTCAATAGCCATGGCTTCGGGCTCTACAATACGCACCACGCCCTGGTGGAAGAAAACGAAGTCTACTACGTGACGCGCCATGCCTTTGTGCTGGGGGACTCCAACAACCCCAACGATGGCACGGTCATGCGTCGCAATTATGCTCACAGCCGCGATCACGATAGCATGCCCGGTGGCTACACCTGCGCCGGAAGCTGTGAGAATCACCGTGGGGACGAGGGCATCAGTTGCTATCCCTGCAAAAATTCCATCATCGAAAACAATGTCATGGAAGACTTCGGCACGAACTACACGATTCAGGGCAAGTACCAGCCGTTCAACAACAAATACTTCGGCAACATATCCCTGTCTGGTGGCGGCTTTGGCTTTGGGGCACGCGGCGAACGGGTGCCAAACAGCCCTGATCAGATGCCCACCGATACCGTGCTGACCGATAACGTGGCAGTGAAAGTTGACAGTTGGGCGAGTTTTAACTGTCGCGTGTGCAAGAACACGCAGTACCGCAATAACAGCGCCATCGACAATATCGCGCCGACCTCCGCCGCGCCCATGGGCGTGAATTGGGACCGCTCCTGTGGGACGAGCTGTGGCGAGGGCGGCGACGGCAACCTGAGTGACTACGCCACCAATACGCTCCTCGTCAACCAGCAGGGCCCAGCCTGGCAGGTGGTCAACGTGCCGCAGTGGGCGGTCGACTATCTGTGGGTCCATCTGGTGGGCGAAGCCTCGCCGCCCATGTCGGATAGTCACTATACGCACGTCACCATGCGCGACCCTGGCCTGGGCAGTTGCATCGTCTACCTCCCGCCTGGCTCGCCTGCCCGTGGTGCTGGCGCTGAGGGAGCTGATATCGGCGCCAGCATCGTCTACCGCTACCAGGACGGGCAACTCACCACCCAGCCGCTCTGGGACACCCAGACAGGGAAGTTTCCCTGCGGGGCCATTGTGCCGGGGGTGAATGATGTGGTAGGCAAGAGCTGTACAAACGTCCATGAGCGATTACATGTGGGCACCAGTGGCTGTGCGCTCCCCTACCAGCCAGCGGGGCATGGTGCGCTCCTCACCTGGCAGGCACCGGCCAGTGGTGGACAACCAGCGGTGTATCAGGTGTGGCGCAAAGCAGGCGAGGACGCACCGGCGCTCCTGGTGACGATCCCGGCCACCCAGCTCACGTATACCGATACCGGGGCGAGTCCTGGGGTGTGCTATACGGTGATAGCGAAAAATAGTGCAGGGGAAGCCACGGCACCACCTGTGTGTGCCACCGCCCCGGTGGAGCCGCCACAGCCCGTCGAAGATCTCACGGTGGCGCCAGCGGTGAGGAGCAATCGATGAGCAGCGACGTTTTCCTTGATCAGGCATTCCCCGAGATACCATGGGACGAGCCCGTGGCGGTCACGCTGGGCGACGTCTCAGGCTATGCCTGCCGCCGGTGCATCGCCCAAAAGGGGCTCAAGGGCACGGATCTTGACCGGCTCATGGCAACCCCAGAGGCCGTGCGTGAGCATCTCCGGACTGTGCACATGCACCAGGTGACGTCCTCCCCCCGCTGAAGCGAGGGGTCTCTTGCCCGATATTGGAGCAGGACTGATGCCCGAACCACTTGCACACACCGAGCCCACCGAGCGCTGTCAGCTCTGTGGACGCCTGTACCCTGTGGCAGACGCCCGCTACCTCCCCGTTCCGGGAGAGCCCGACTGGCGCGTGTGCCCAGACTGCTACCACCGCACCATGCGAGAGGCAGAGGATGAGCATGTCTGACAGCATGACCGTATTGCAGACGAGAAGAAGCCCAT
>Ga0066395_10000141_pt1 | contig 26279 bp, 20 predicted proteins | sample PanSoiPlot1MoBio_FD_61218 | JGI IMG/M metagenome (GOLD analysis project Ga0066395, IMG submission 61218) | Tropical forest soil microbial communities from Panama analyzed to predict greenhouse gas emissions - Panama Soil Plot 1 MoBio | ecosystem: Environmental > Terrestrial > Soil > Tropical... | reverse complement strand
GGCGGCTTCGGCCCGCAGCTTCCGTTGACGCAGGCGGCGCCGCCCACGCAGTCGGCGTCGCTCCCGCAGTCGGCGCGGCAGGCGCTGCCGCCGGCGTTGCACATGTACGGGCCGCAGCTGTCGGTGGCCGCCGTGCCGCAGGCGCCCGCGCCGTCGCAGCGCGCGGCGTGACTGACCGTCGACGCCGAACAGGATTGCGCGCGACAGATCGTGCCCGCCGCGTACAGCGCGCACGCGCCCGTGCCGTCGCAGAAGCCGGTGCGCCCGCAGCTGGCGCTGCCGTCGTCGGGACAGTCGTTGCGCGGATCGGCGCCGACGGGAACGCTGGTGCAGGTGCCGAGGCTCCCCTCGACCGCGCACGACTGACAGGCGCCGGAGCAGTCGGAGCGGCAGCAGACGCCGTCAGAGCAGAAGCCGCTCTTGCAGTCCTTTGCAGCGTCGCATTCGCCGCCCGCCTCGATCAGCGCCAGCGGTCCGCCCGGCGGCGTGCCGCCGCCGCCCGCAGATCCGCCGCCGCCACTTCCGGATGTGACGTGCGGCTCGCCGCCGCCGCCACACGCGGCGCAGGCGAGCGCAACCGCGAAGCCTGCCACCACGAAGCTCGAACCAATAGAACGAAGACAACGCACGTGCACCGATCCGTCTCTGGGGATCCGTGCTCTCGGACGGCGAGCGGCGACGCTTAAGACCGCGCCGCCGACCTGTTAGGTCGCGTACCGGTCGGCGGAAGATCGATCACGGCGTCGAGATCTTGACGTCGTCGAACTCCGCGATCGTGTTCGGTCCGTATATGTAGGTGCCCGCGCCGCCGGCGGCGAGCGTGCCGGTCGTGATCTGGCAGTTGTGAATCATGGTTCCGTCGAGGAATGTCGTGACGGTGACGTTGGCGCCGCTGCCGGCGACCTTCAGCTGCATCGTGTACCAGGTGTTGACGGCGGCGAGCGGCGACGGTGTCACCTTGCCGCAGGTGCCGGTCGCGCCGGTCGTGCCTCCCGGCGCGCTGGTCCCCTTCAGCAAGCGAAGCGCGCCGCTCGCGTCGATCGCGAACACGTAAAGGTTCGACGAATCGGTCACGCGCGCGACGAGGCCGGCGCGGTAGGACGTGCTGGTGCCGCCGAACTGCAACACCTTCACGCGCGCGGTGATCGTGGTGTCGGTCCAGGACGTCGCGCTCGCGGCGAGCGAATACGAGTTGCCGTTGCCGCCTTCGTAGACGTGATTGCCGTCGGTGATCACCGACCAGGTTCCGCCGCTCGGCGTCCAGCCGGCGGCGTCGCCGTCCTCGAAGTCGTCGCAGAAGACGTAGCCGGCGCAGCCGGTGCCGCCGGTGCCGGCCGCGCCGCCGGTGCCGGAGGCTCCGCTGCTGCCGCCGCTGCCGCCGCGCCCCGCCGCGCCCGCCGCGCCGCCGGTTCCGGCCGCGCCGCCCGTCCCGGCCGCGCCGCCGGAGCCGGACGATCCACCGGTGCCGCCGATGCCACTGGTGCCACCCGTTCCGCCGGTCGCGCCGCCGCCGGCCGCGCCACCCGTCCCGGCCGCGCCGCCGGAGCCGGACGATCCACCGGTGCCACCGGTGCCTCCCGTTCCGCCCGTCGCGCCGCCGCCCCCGCCCGCGCCGCCGCCGCCCGTGCCACCGCCCGCGCCGCCGGTTCCGGGCGGAACGCAGCGGGTGGCCATGCAGACGTTGGGCGCGAGACAGTCGGCGTCGGTGCCGCAGCTGGTGCGGCACGCGCCGTCGGTGCCGCACAGATAAGGCGCGCACGACACGGGCAGCGCGATCAGGCAGGTGCCCGCGCCGTTGCACGTGCGCGCCGGCGTCGCCATCGAGCCGCTGCAGGTCGCCGTCGCGCACGTCGTCGCGCCCGAGTACTGGCGGCACGCGCCCGCGCCGTCGCAGGTGCCGTCGTTGCCGCAGGTCATCGCGCCCTGGTCGGTGCACTGCCCCAGCGGATCGGCCCCGTCCGGAACGTCGATGCACTGACCCTCGCTGCCGGAGATCGCGCACGACTGGCAGGTTCCGGCGCAGGCGGTCTTGCAGCAGACGCCCTGCGCGCAGAACGTCGACGCGCACTCGCTGCCCGCCGTGCAGGTCGCGCCCGGCGGCTTTGGACCGCAGCTGCCATTCACGCACGCAGCCCCCGCCACGCAATCCGCCGCGGTCGCGCAGGTCGACTTGCATTTGCCGTCGCTGCCGCACAGGTACTGCCCGCACGAGTCGCTGCTCGCGGCGCCGCACGTGCCGTCGCCGTCGCACAGCGCCGCGTGGGTCACCGTCGACGACGCGCAGCTTTGCGGCTGGCAGATCGTGCCGCGCGCGTAGACCCCGCACGCCCCCGTGCCGTCGCAGAAGCCGTCGCGCATGCAGCCGGTGGCGCCGTCGTCGGGACAGTCGTTGCGCGGATCGGCGCCGACCGGCACGTTCGTGCAGGTGCCGACGCTGCCCGGCTGGTTGCACGACTGGCACATCCCCGAGCAGTCCGAGCGGCAGCAAACGCCGTCGAAGCAGAAGCCGCTCTTGCAGTCCGCGGCGAGCGCACAGGTCGCGCCGATCTCGGCGCCCGTCACCACCGAGCCGCCGCCGCCTCCGCCGCCGCCCGCGCCGCCGCTCCCGCCGATTCCACCGGGCCCGCCCGCCGCGCCGCCGGTTCCGCTGGCGTCGATCGGTCGGTCCATCGCCGTGTCGCCGGGCGACGCGTCGCTCTCGTGCGGCTCGCCGCCGCCGCCGCAACCCGCGCCGACGACGACCGCGCAGCCGCCCGCGACGACGAGCGCGAGCAATGACGACAGGCCATGGGCGCGCATGGAAGCTCCGGAAATGGGTGTCCGGAGCGCCGCGCGAAGGGCCACGTTCCCGGCCGAAAACGCCTATTTCGCGCGAAGCAGTTCTTCCGGTACGTCGGCGAAGCCCCAGGCGTGCAGCTGACGCGCCCAGCCACCGAGGTTGTCAGCCGACACGCGCACCAGCTCGGCCGGGATGCGCGCGGGAACCTGCTTCTTTCCGGTCACCCGGTCGACGATGGCGTCGACGCTGGTCTCGCCCCACCGGTACATCGGCTGCGCCAGCAGCACGGGGGCGACCCCGGCTTCGACGTAGGCGAGCTGCGGCGGCAGCGCGTTTATGGAAACGATCTTCACCGGCCTTTTGCGGCGCCGGTCGTCCTGCTGCAGGTCGTTGAGCAGCGTCTTCGTGTACAGCGCCCAGCCGCCGACCATCGCCCAGCCCTCGATGTCCGGGTGCGCCGCATCGATGTGGATGACGGTCGCGCTCGCCTCCTCCGGCGTCTCCACCGTGTAGAAGGTGCCGATCACCTTCAGGTCGGGGCGGCGGGCGGCCTCGCGCAGAACGCCCTCGACGCGGCGGCTCAGATTGGGCGCCGCCCGGTTGCCCGCCAGCACCGCGACGTGCGCCCCGCGCGGGACCAGGCGCGCCAGCTCTTCCATGATCATCTCGCCTGCCCGGACGTCGTCGACGCCGCAGTACGCGAACCGCTTCGATTCGGGCGCGTCGCTGTCGAACGTCATCACCGGCACGCCGTGCGCGACCGCGTCGTCGATCGCCGGCGTCACCGCGCGCGCGTCCGAGCAGGACAGCAAGACCGCGTCCATCCCTTCCTTGACCGCCTGGGCGATCCGCTGCGCCTGCACGGCGCCGTCTTCCTGCGGCGGGGTCAGCCATTCAATCTGGATCGGGCGGTTCGAGGAAGCCGACAGCTCCCGGGCGCGGTTCTCGGCGCCGGTGCGCGCGGCGACGAACGACGGGTTGCTGGCGCTCTTCGCGATCATGGCGATGCGCAGCGGGCGCGGCGCGGCCGCGGGGGGCGGACCGCCCGGCGCGGTCGCGGCGCCGGTGTCGTTGCGGCCACGACACGCAACCCCCGCAAACGCGGCAAAGACCCCCAGCGCGAAGGACAGCACCCTTTTCATTCGAGACCGCGGGCCTAAAGTGTTCACAGTATCCACTAACGGCGCAGACCCGACACGCGGAGGTTGCGCGCGCGCCGTGTTAGCGTCGCCCGGACCCTTCAGGCCATCACCCGTGGACAGAAACCTGGCACTCGAAGTCGTTCGCGTCACCGAGGCGGCCGCGCTGGCCGCCGGGCGCTTCGTCGGGCTCGGCTACAAGGACGGCGCCGACCGCGCGGCCGTCGAGGCGATGCGCCGCACGTTCGGCTACCTGCACATCCGCGGGCGCGTCGTCATCGGCGAGGGCGAGCGCGACGAGGCGCCGATGCTGTTCATCGGCGAGCAGCTGGGCGACGGATCGCCGGACGCGCCGGAGATCGACATCGCCGTCGATCCGCTGGAGGGGACGAACCTGTGCGCGAACGGCATCGGCGATGCGCTCGCCGTGGTGGCGATGGCCGAGCAGGGCCAGTTCCTGAACGCGCCCGACACCTACATGAACAAGATCGCGGTCGGGCCGATCGCGCGCGGCGCGATCGACATCCGCCGCAGCGCCACCCACAACCTGGCCGCCATCGCCGAGGCGAAGCGGGTGCGCGTCGCCGATCTGACCGCGGTCATCCTGGATCGCCCGCGCCACGACCAGCTGGTCGCGGAGGTGCGCAAGGCGGGCGTCCGCATCCGCCTGATCTCGGACGGCGACGTGGGCGGCGCGCTGGCGACCGCCGACGCGGCGACCGGGATCGACGTGCTCCTGGGCGTGGGCGGCGCGCCCGAGGGCGTACTGGCGGCGGCTGCGCTCCGCTGCATCGGCGGCGACATGCAGGGCGTGCTGGCGTTCCGCAACGACGACGAACGGGCGCGCGCCGAGCGGATGGGGATCAAGGACCACAACCACGTGTTCGGCATCGACGAGCTGGCGAGCGGCGACGTGATGTTCGCGGCGACGGGCGTCACCGACGGCTTTCTGCTGCGCGGCGTCCGCTACAACGCCGCCGGCGCGGAGACGCATTCGATCGTCATGCGCTCGCGGTCCGGCACCGTGCGCTACATGTCCACGCGCCACCACTTCGAGGGCCACCCGATCTACGACCGCGGCGGCCAGCCGCGCTGAGGGCCCATCCCGATCGGCTCTCCCTTCCGGAGGCCGCGTCTGCTAGGCTGCCGCCCGCATTCGCAATCGCAGTGTCAATCGGGCGCGTAGCTCACCTGGATAGAGTACCGGCCTCCGAAGCCGGGGGTAGCGGGTTCGAATCCCGCCGCGCCCACCCTGAAATCTGTAGTCGCCCTTCGCTCGTCACGGCGACGGGGGCGCACACCAGACGCTGATGCTGTTGTTCTGTTCGCCGGACGCGATCTCCGTCGGCGAGAGGAAGGCCAGGTGGTAGAGGTACGAGTCGACGGCGTAGAGGGGTGTCAGATCGGAGGCGCGCCAGACCACGGTGGTCACGCCCTCGGTCGCGATCGAGAGGCCGTCCGGGGACACGGCGAGGTAACTCAACCCCGTCGACCAACGGGCCGTACGTGACGACACCGAGCCGTCCGCGACGCGCACGCTCAACACGACGCCGGCTTCGCCCGTCGCCGTGGAATTGACGGCGCCGCCGACGCCGAACAGGGAGCTGCCGTCCGGCGATAGACGGACGGTGGACAGATAGGAGAGGCCGTTCGCGGCGAACACCTGGGTCTTCATCACCGCCGTTCCGTCCGTCACGCGCCAGACCTCTACCTCCGTTCCCTTGCTGGCCAGCAGGGCCAGGCTGCCGCCGTCGCTCGAGAAATCGAGCGCGCCGATCGGTCCGGCCGCGGCGTTGCCCGTCCAGACGAGGCTCTGGTCGGCGACGTTGTACAGATCGACCGCGCCGGTCGAGCGGCCGAGCGCCATGCGGGCGCCGTCCGGCGACAAGGCAAATACCGTCTTGGTGTCAGCCGAGAACGTTGCGCGCGTCGCGCCGCTCGCGACGTCGACGACGGAGACCATCTGATCATAGATGTCCTCGGCCGCGAGCGACGAACCGTCGGCCGACAGGGTGGCGGCGCTGACCGCGATGGGAAACCGGGCGACGAGGCCGCCGGTGCCGATGTTCCACAGCAGCACGTCGGGTTCCTCCGCGCCCGACAGGAGCAGACCCGCCGCCGGCGACGCGCTGAGCGCGTAGATGAGATTGGCATGGCCCGGGATGCTTCGTTTCAGCGCCCCACTGGCCGCATCGGAGATGTGAACGGCCGGATCCGATCCGCCGCTGGCAAGTTCTCCGCCGTCCGGGGAGAGTGCGAGCGCCAGGATGTCCAGCTTGTGGGCGGTGAACGTGATCCCGGCGGAGGTGTTCGTGGCCGGCCGCACCGCCTGGATCTGGGCGTCCATGCCCGCAGATGTTCGATTCCAGGCGTGACCGAGGAAGAGCACGTCGCCGGCGCCAGAGAACGCGAGTGAGTCGACCGCACCCGAGGAGATGACGCCGCTGGCGACGTGGGTCGACGTGTTCCAGACGAGGAGCGAGCCGCCGGCGATCGACTGTCCATCGCGCGAGAACGCCAAGGGGGCGCCGCCGTTCGCGTCAGACCAGATCGTGCTGCCGTCGCTCGGGCGAACGATGTTGAGGCCTCCGTTGGAAAAGGCGATCTGACTGTCGTCGTAGGCGACGGCCAATCCGAGCCCTCCTTCGGCGGAGGGCGCGAACCCAGGGAGCGGCGTCGTCCAGCGTTCGGTTCGACCGGCGACATCCCAGCAGACGAGGCGGAACTGCCGGCCGGACATGTCCTGCAGCACGCCGAGCAGGAAGCTTCCGTCGCGCGCTGACGCGAGCTGGATCGCGGTCTCGGACCCGAGCGCGATCTCGCCCTGCAGGCTGCCGTCCGACACACGATAGAAGCGCACCGCCGCGTCGGTCGCCGCTCCACCATCGGCGGGCGCCGTGTTCTGTCCGAACGTTCCAAGCTGGCCGCTGATTGCGACCGTACCGCCGGCGGTGAACGCGAAGAGCGGCTCGATGCCGTAGGGTGGCAGCGCGACCACCGGGTCCCAGCTGTCCGCGCGGTGAATCTTGATGTAGCGCCCGTGATCCCTCACCCCGACCAGACTGCCGTCGCCCGAATACTGGATCGACCCGACCCTGCCGACGCCGAACCAGCGGCAGGGCGTGCTGATCAACGTCGTCGGCAGATCGACCACGGTCGACGGGGGGGCGCCTCCCACGCCTCCTCCCAGGCCGCCGCCACCCCCGCCGCGCCCACCGTGGCCGCCCGTGCTCTTGCCGGAGCCACAGGCCCCGACGATCGCGCCGGCCGCCAGAACGAGAACCCAACGCCGGCAACGCATGCGCCAAAAGGCATCTTATCTCGGCACGGCGGCTTTTTGCCGGTGACTCAGCCGTTCCGGTGTTAGGCTTGGTGCTGGTTCCGTCCTCGTTGATTGCTTATTGGAGAGGCGGTTCATGCGCGGTTTCCCCCTTAGCTTGATGTTGATCGCTGCGACGGCTGCCACGGCGGCCTCGGGGTGCATGGGCTGTGCAGGTGATGGCCCGCCGAACATGATGCCGGGGTCGGGCGGCCTGGGCGGCATCGGAACCGGCGGCACGAGCGGCGCACCGCTGATCCCGCCGCCGCCCACCGACCTGCCGCCCGAAAGCGCCTGCAGCTCCGACCAGCCCGGCCCGCGCCAGCTTCGCCGCCTGACCGCCGCCGAGTTCGCCGCCACGGTCCGCGATCTGTTCGCCGATCCGTCCGCGCCGGCGGCCAAGATCTTCGCCGATCCCGCCACCCTCGGCTTCACCGTCGATTCGGGCGCGCTGCTGATCCAGGATCTTGTCGGCGACGCGCTTCGCGTCTACGCCGAGACCGTCGCGAGCTGGGCGGTGCAGAACCACCTCTCGGACGTCGCCAGCTGCACCACGATGGATTCGACCTGCCGGCGCCAGGTGATCGCCAGCTTCGGCAAGCGCGCGTTCCGGGCGCCGCTTCCGACGGCGCGAATCGACAAGTACGAGGCGCTGTTCGCGGCGGAGACTTCGTTCTCGAGCGGCGTCGAGGCGATGGTGTCGGCGATGCTGCAGTCGCCCTACTTCCTTTATCGCAGCGAGCTCGGGCCGGAGGACGCCGGTCCGGGAGCGACCGTCACTTTGACGCCGTACGAGGTCGCGAGCAGCCTCTCCTACCTGCTGGTCGGCACCATGCCCGACGATCAGATGATGCAGGCGGCGGACACCGCGGACGCGGCCGGCGCGGCGTTCCCGGTCGACGCGCAGATGACCCGCCTGCTCGCCGACGCGCGCGTCCAGGACACGGTGATGCAGTTCGCGTCGGGCTGGCTGTACCTCGAGCGGCTCGGCAACGCGAAGGACCCGGCGTTCTTCACGATCACCGACGCGAACCGCGCCGACATGGCTGGCGAGACCCGCGCGTTCTTCCTCGACACGTTCGCGACCGGCACGCTGTCGACGCTGCTGACCGCGAACTACACGTTCCTGACGAGCACCATGGCGCAGTACTACGGCTTCCCGACGACCGGGCTCGGGACGACCTACAGCAAGGTCACGTTCACCAGCGGCGCGACGCGCGACCCCGGGATCCTCGGGCAGGGCGCCCTCCTGACCGGCCTAGCGACGGCGCGGACGTCGTCGCCCACCCAGCGCGGCAAGCTGGTGCGCGGCCGGTTTCTCTGCCAGCCGATCCCGCCGCCGCCGCCCGGCGTGAACACGAACCTGCCGCCGCCGGCCGTCAACCAGTCGACGCGCGCGCTGTACGAAGCCCACGTCGACTATTCGGACACCACCCGCAACTGCCCCAGCTGCCACACCTTCATGGACAAGATCGGCTTCGGTTTCGAGCACTACGACGGCATCGGCAAGTACCGCACGATGGACAACGGCGTCACCGTCGACTCGAGCGGCGTGGTCGTCTCGCCTCCCAGCGGCGGTGACAAGTCGTTCGACGGCATCGGCGCGCTCGCAACCTATCTCGGCGGTGACGCCGACGTGAATCACTGCCTGGTGCGGTACTGGTCGTACTACGCCTACGGCAACGCGTCCTGGGATCAGGACGCCTGCACGTACACCGCCGTCCAGAACGAAGCCGCCCAGAACGGCTTCGCGCTGAAGAGTGTGCTGACGGGCGTCGTCCACGCGCCCCACTTCACCCGCCGGGCCGGCGACCAACCGCTGCCATGAGGAGATGACGATGCCCAGGCTGACACGCAGAGGCCTCCTCAAGACCGCGGGCGCTGGTCTGATCGCGGCGCCGTTCCTGTCGCTGCTCGACGGCAAACCGGCGCGCGCGACCGGCCGGGTCAAGCGCGTCTTGTTCTTCTGCACGATGGGGACGCAGCCCGAGGTCTGGTCGCCCACCGCCGTCTCCGGCGAGGACATCACGACCTTCGGGCCCGGCACCCAGCCGCTGGACGCGATTCGCGAGAACATCGTCCTCGTCGAGGGCCTATCCAGCGGCAGCCCCACCGAAGGCCACGGCTGCCCGCAGGCGCTGTGCGGTCTCGGCTTCCAGTACGAGAGCATGGTGACGTCGGTGGATCAGTTCATCTCCGACCAGCTCAAGACCATGGGTGTCAACGCGCCGATTCCCGCCCTGCTGCTCGGCGACGTCACCGGCGAGGCCGCGACCGGCAAGGTCATGTTCCGGCGCGCCGGGACGCAGCTTTACCCGCTGGCGTCGCCCCTCACCGCGTTCAACACCGTGTTCGGAAACTTCGTGCCGATGAACGGCACGGGGGTCGACACGCTGAACAAGCGCCGTCTCGCGACCTGCACTCTGATCGAGGACGACATCGCCACGTTGCAGACCCGCCTCGGCCCGCGCGAGCGAAACCGGCTGCAGCGGCACTACGATTCGATCAAGCAGATCGAGACGCGGCTGATGCAGGCGCCGCCGACGCCGATGGGCAGCTGCACCGTCCCCGCGATGCCGACCGACGCCACCAACTCGCTGACCAACAACCGCATGCACCTCGACCTGATCGTCAACGCGTTCGCCTGCGACATCACCCGCGTCGCCGGCATCCACTACGGCAACGATCAGTCGCTGAAGGTCGACCTGCCCAGCGTCCCGCTGGCGGGCAACGAGCACGGCGACTTCATCCACACCGGCGCCGGCGAAAACTACGCGCGGCTCGCCAAGTTCGAAGCGTGGCTGGCGGGAGAGTTCGCGTACGTCGTCCAGCAGCTCAAGACGCGCGACGAGGCCGACGGCTCCGGCAAGCTGCTCGACAACACGCTGGTGATCTGGTGTCGCGACTTCGGCGAGGCCGACCAGCACTGGCAGTACTCGATGAAGTTCGTGCTGGCGGGGGGCGCCAACAAGTACCTCAAGACCAGCGCGATGGGCCGCTACATCAAAGGCGTGGGGACGAAGACCATGCCCGTCCCCGCCGGCTCGGGCGACCGGCACGAGCGCGTGCTGCTGAACGTCTGCGACGCGCTGGGCATCACCAGCTTCACCGGCTTCGGCGATCCGACGCTGCCGGCCGCGCAGAAGAAGCCCTACCCCGGCATCGCGCTCTGAGACGCGATCAGAAGATCGCGAGGGCGGCGATCCGCCCGACGAGCGCGAACTGGGTATTGTCGAAGTTGTAATTGAGCGGCCCGAGCGTCGACGACGGCGAGAACGCGAGGAGCGGGCCGGAGAGGGAGGTGTATAAGACCTGCGTCGTGTAGGAGAGCGCCAGCCAGTCCGTCGCCCAGAAGCGAATGCCCGGGCCGATCCGGAATATGATCCCCGTCGCTGTGCCCTCCATCGTGTTGGGGTTCGTGTCGAGCCCCAAGCTGGTGGATTGGCGGCTGTACTGAAAGTCGATCGCGCCCATGAAGTCCACCCGTCCGTCCAGCGTCCGGCCCATCTCGAACCGCAACCAAGGACCCACCGAAAGCGCGGTGGTGCTCAGGTGGTCGGTGTTGCCGTATTGGTTCTCGTCCAGGCTCGCGTGCGCGAGATCGATGGCGAGGCCGCCCGAGAGCTTTCGTGAACCGTAGCCCAATCCGAGCGCGCCGCCGACCGTTCCAGAGAGTCCCCCCGTCCCCAACTCGAACGCGAACCCGGCCGTGCGCGGCTGCGGCGCGCTCACGGGCGGCGCCGCCGGAGCGGCGGCTGCGGGCGACGGCGAACGCCCTGCCGTAGTCACGGGCGATGCAACCGGGCTCTCGGCAGGCGGTGGCGTCGACGCCTGATCGGCCGCCGGCGGGAAAGCGCACAACACGGATGCCAGGAACGAAACGATGGGGACACTCATCACGCCAACCTCGATCGACGTATATCGTTCGAGGTGACGCTACGCCAGAAAAGCAGTGCCGCTACGGGTACTGGCCCGCCTTGAACAGGTCGGTCAGCTCGTTGTTGCCGGAGACCTTCGACAGGACGGACAGGTTCAGGATCTTCTCGGCGGACTTGATGATCGATCCGTGGTTGTAGCTGACGCTGCCCGCGAAGCCGACCTTGACGCCCGGGCCGACCGCGAGGAACGGCATCTTCTGCGTGCTCGAGCCCTCGTCCCAGGTGATGAAGATGACGCCGGCGTGGGCGGCCGCGAACGAGATCAGCGGCGGCATGTTGGCCTTGAGCCAGTCGTCGCCCGATTTGATGGTGTTGCTGTTCGGGCAGCCCGACTGGCCGTGCATGTCGTGGCACTGGTTCGGCGTGATGAAGTTGTAGGATTTCACCGCCACGTTGGTCAGGTCGGCGGCCAGCGCCGAGTAGTCCTTGTGGTGCGCGTCGCAGTAGGCGTTGGTCTTCGACGGCGGATTGCCGGAGACGTCCTGGTAGAAGACGAACGGGTTGTGCTTCGCGTGATAGAAGCCGTTCGTGGCGATCGGACAGGCGCCGGTCGTGCTGTTGATCCCCTCCTGATACGACATCCAGGTGACGCCGTTAGTGGCGTTCTTGATCTGCGTGACCAGGTGGGCCGTGCTGCTGGTGCTGTTCGACGCCGACGGGTCGTTATCCGTGGTGAATGTATGGTCGGAGAAGGCGTTGGTGCCCGCCTCCATCCAGAGGTAGTGCGGTTCGCTGGCCAGGCTGGGCAGCTCGTCGTTGAAGTTCGTCGCGCGCGCGTACTTCGCCATCAGCGTGTTGTTGATGTAAGGCGCGTCCGTCGTGTTGCCGTAGATCTGGCTGGCGTCGTGGTTCTCCATCGCGATCACGAAGACGAACTTGATCACGGACGACGTCGCGGCTGACTGGACGGTCTCCACGTTTTCCTCACCGTCCTCGACGGGGCCGCACGATGCGACGAACGATCCGGCGACGACGACGGCGAGCAGAGCAGACAGCTGACGATTCCGGGTTCCACGGGTCATGGGTCACCTCCCCTGGGCCGGCATGCTAGAGGGGTCGCCCCAGGCGCGCGGTCACGACTCCGTTCCGTTGTCCTGCCGCTCGCGAAAAATTCCGGTCGCAGCTCGGTTCGTGGTCTTCCGTAAACACCGTCGGACGATCTGACCAACCGCTGCGCAATCTGACCGACGTCTCGAACAACACGCGTGGTGTCGAATCGCCGCCGCCGACACTTTGAGTGTCAGGGAATCACCAATCTGCGCGCGCGTTATTGCGCGTGCGCCGTTGGCCCGCGCGTTGCTCATGCGCCGCTGCGCGCAAGCGGATCTCATTTCACACGACAGGAGCGAGCCATGATGAAACGGTCGAAGGCAGCAATGCTGGTGTTGGGACTTTCCTACGGAGGCCTCTGCGCGCCCGGCTGCACGGGCGACGACAGTCCGGCCAGTGACGGGCAGACGCAGTGGGCGGCGCTGATGTCCGACGGCGATCCGAGCACGATCGCGCCGGGCTCGATGCGCCCCGGACCGATGCCGCCGCCACCGAATGGTCGCTTCTGTCCGAACGGCGACTGCAGCGGCTCGCCGCTGGCGCAATGGACGTTCGACGACTGCGGCCAGACCGGCTCGACGGAGCTGGCCGACACCGCCTTCACGTCGCAGATCAGCCACCCCGCCTATCGCGCGGTCGCCGTTGCCTGCGTGCCGGGCATCTCGGGCGCCGCCGTGAAGCTGGCCGCCGACGAGGACATCGTCTACTCGCCCGATCAGCCGGACTACGTGTTCGACCAGGGGCTGACCGTGGCCGCCTGGATCAACCCGGACCGCATCACGGGCACCCAGAGCATCGTCCGCAAGCGCTTCGACGGCTCCAGCTCGTTCGTGCTGGCGATCGACGGGCGGAAGCTGGTGTTCGGGTTCAAGCTGACGAACGGCCGGACCGTCGTCCTGTCCGCCGGCGGCCTCACCGCCGGGACGTTCACGCACGTGGCCGCCACCTACGACGGCAACGACGCCATCCTCTACGTCGGCGGTGTGGCGGCGGCGCGGGCGCACGCGGTCGGAAAGATCGCGCCCGGCGCCGGTCCGATCTTCATCGGCAACGACGCCAACGGCCGCGAAATGAAGGGGATCGTGGATCAGGTCTGGCTGAACACGCTGGCCGCGCCCGCGAGCGTCATCAAGGATCTGACCTGCTTCCATCAGCCGCCCGTCGTCGCGCTGACACCGGCGATGAGCGACCCGCAGGTCGCCGGCGCCACGGTCGCTTTCGATCTCGGCGTCACCAATGCCGACGGTCCCAACTGCGCGCCGTCGACGTTCCAGTACTTCACGAACGCGTTCTTCCCGCTCTCGACGAACAACTTCTTCGGTACGGTGGTGCTGGCACCTGGAGAGACCGGGCACGCGCCCGTCAGCATCAAGAGCTCGAAGCAGAGCCAGCCCGGCAGCTACCCGGTCCAGGTCGAGGTGGCCGCGGAGGGGATCGCGTCGGCGCCGGGCTTCGCGCAGGCGAGCTACGTGGTCGGCACCGGTCCGATCTCGTGTGACGGCGTCATGCCGTTCTCGCCGCAGATCTTCGGGCCCTCGTTCGGGATCGCCAACCAGTTCGGCCTGTTCACGTACGCGGCGCAGGGGCTGATGGCACCGGTGGCGACGCCGGTCATGGACCCGAGCACGTTCGTGTTCTCGGCCATCCATGTCGACGCCAATCCCGGCGTGCCGATGGACACGAACAATACGTTCTTCGGCTTCGGCGTCGGCTTCGGCAACCCGCCCTGCACCGATGCGAGCGCCTACAACGCGGTCCAGTTCACGATCACAGGCGATCTCGGCACCTGCGGGATCCAGGTGTCGCTGACGCCGAGCGAGAACAACTCGGTCAGCAATGGGTCGGTAGGCGTCTGCACGACTCAAGGCGGCTGCTTCGGGCCGTTCTCCGGTCCGCTCACCACCGGCGTCAACGTCGTCAAGTTCACGGACCTGACGGGCGGCGTGCCGCTGGCGACGCTGGATGCGACGGCGCTGAACGACATCGGCTGGAACCTGACGGTGCCCAGCGACGGGTGCGTCGCGAGCTTCACCGTCAGCGACGTCTCGTTCGTGACCGCGCCCTGAGCGCGGCTCGGCGGATCGCCCCGTCCTCGAACCTGAGGACGGGGCGCGGCCGGGGCCGAAGCCGGCCTGCTACATCGTCGCGACGCAGATGATGCCCATCCCCGCGACGTTCGCGCAGGACAGGTTGGTGTTGCACGTGCCGGTGGCGACCGTGCCCGAGCCGCAGCAAGGCTGCCCGAGCGCGCCGCAGGCCGAGCACATCCCCGCGCCCGCGCCGGTGCAGGCGAAGCCGGTGTTGCACGTGCCGCCGCCGCCCGCACCGCCGCCGCAGCAGCGCTGACCCGAGGCGCCGCAGGCGACGCACATCGAGCCGGCGTCGCCGACGCCCACCATGCACGCGCCCCCGGGCTGACAGGTGTTGCCCTCGCAGCAGGCGGAGCCGACAGCGCCGCAGTTCATGCAGATGTTGGGGTTGTTGCCGGGGGGATTCGCGCAGCCGAGACCGGTGTTGCAGGTGTTGCCCGCGCAGCAGTCCTGGTTGTTGCCGCCGCACGCCTCGCAGGTCATCCCGCCGTCGCCCATCTGGCAGGAGAGGCTCGCGGAGGCGCAGGTGTTCGCGCCGCCGCAGCAGCGCTGCCCCATCATGCCGCACGCCTCGCACATCCCGGTCGCACCGGCGCCAGCGCCCACGCAGACAGAGCCGGAGTTGCAGGTGGCGCCGCCACCACCGGTGCCCGGACAGCACGGCTGATTCGGACCGCCGCAGGTCTGGCAGGTCGAGCCGGCGTCGCCCGCCCCCGCCACGCACGCGCCGCCGGGCTGACAGACGTTGCCCTCGCAGCAGGCCGCGCCGACGGCGCCGCACGCCATGCAGATGTTGGGGTTGTTGCCCGGCGGATTCGCGCAGCCGAGGCCGCTGTTGCAAACGTTGCCGGTGCAGCACTGCTGGCCGTCGCCGCCACAAGGCTCGCAGGTCATGCCGCCGTCGCCCATCTGACACGTATGGCCGGCGACGCAGGTGTTCGCGGCGCCGCCGCCGCAGCAGCGCTGGCCCGTCATGCCGCACGCCTCGCACATCGACGTGCCGCCGCCGCCCGGGTTGACGCAGATCGCGCCCGACGCCGTGCAGGTCATCCCAACGCCCCCGCCGCCGCAGCAGGTTTGGTTGAGGGCGCCGCAGGTGCCGCACGACCCGTTCATGCACATCCCCGCCGTGCCGTTGCCGGTGCACGTCGAGCCGGCGCCGATGCAGTTGCCACCGACGCAGCAGCCGCCGCTGTTGCACGTGTTTGCCGCGCAGCACGCCTGGCCGGGCCCGCCGCAGGTCGTCCCGCCGCCGGTGCCGCCCGCGGAGGTGCCGCCGGTGCCGCCGGCCGTGCCGCCCGCGCCGCCGCGCCCAGCCGCGCCGCCGCCGGTGCCGCCGGCCGAAGTGCCGCCCGCGCCGCCGCGTCCGGCCGCGCCGCCGCCGGAGCCGCCGGCCGAAGTGCCGCCCGCGCCGCCGGCCGAACTACCGCCAGTGCCGCCCGCGGAGGTGCCGCCGATTCCGCCGGCCGCGCTGCCGCCGGTTCCGCCGGCCGAACTGCCGCCGGTGCCGCCGGCCGAACTGCCGCCCGCGCCGCCCTTCGGCGCCGAGCTTCCGCCCGTGCCGCCGCCGGAGCTGCCGCCTTTGCCGGTGCTCGACGATCCGCCGCCGCAGGCTGCGAAGCCGACCAACAACGTTGCCAATCCAAGTCGCCAAACAACGGTCAACGGGCTCTTTGCGTTCGTCATGGGCCGGACCTCCGCTCTGGGTCGGTCCGTTTGTGTCGCCAGAGGCGGAGAGTCATCATCATTTTGATCGCGATCGGTGGACCGCGATCGCGCACGTGGGCGCGAAACCCGAAATGAAGTGAGCCGATCCGCGCGGGTCGCGTTCGCTCAGTCGGCGGCGTCGAAGCTGACGCCGCGGGCGAGCGCCAACACCACATCCATCGGCGTGACGATTCCGGCCAGCTTGCTGTCGCTGTCCAGCACGACGATCCGGTGGATATGCCGGGTCGCCATCTCTTTCACCGCGGACATTGCCGGATCCTCCGCGTAAAGCGAGACGACGTCCGGGTTCATCAGATCGGCGACGGTGGCCTCGCCCTTGATCCACTGTTTCGGCTCGGGATTCACCAGGTCGGAGCTCGAAAGCACGCCGACCAGATTCCCCTCCGCGTCGCGCGCCGGCGCGCCGCTGATGTGGCGAAACGTGAATCCCCACGCGGCCTCTTCGGCCGGCGCGTCGGCCTCCACCGTGTGGACCTTCGTCGTCATGATGTCCTTGATTTGGAGCATCGGTTACCTCTTTTCAGAGGCCGATCCACTCAAAGGCCGTGCCACCGCGGGTGCCCGCGCATTTTCGGCGGGTCGACGGCCCGTTCGCGCAGCGGCTGCGCCGTGCGCGGATCCGATCCGCAAGAGTTGCGCCGGGCACCGCGCGCGGGGACCGCCAGACCGGCGACTCGGCGCGCGCTGCCGCCTTGGCACGACCGCTGCTTCTTCGCTGGGCCAAGGAGAGTGTCGTCATGAAATGCGCAGACATCATGAGCAAGAACCTGGAGTGGCTGAACGAGAAGGACACCGTGCAGCAGGCTGCCGCACTCATGGCGGACGCGGGCATCGGCTTCCTCCCCATCTGCGACAAGTGGAAGAAGGTCATCGGCGTCGTCACCGATCGTGATCTGGCGACGCGCGCGATGGCGAAGAAGCTGGCGCCGGAGACGACGGCGGCGCTGGTCATGTCGTCACCGGCCATCACGATCCTCGAGACCGCGAACGTGCACGAGGCGGAGCAGCTGATGGTCGAGGAGCGCAAGGCGCGCCTGGTGATCACCGACGCGGAGGGAAAGCTGGCCGGCGTCCTGAGCCTGGCCGACCTGATCGAGCAGGCGCCGGGACGCGAGACCCTGAAGACCGCGCGCGCCGTGCTGTGGCGCGAGGCGCTCGGGCCGCGGGGCGGCGCCACGCGCGCCGACAAGCTGCTGAAGGACGACCCGTCGATCAAGAACCTGCCGCGCGAATCGGACGACGTGAAGGTGCGCGACACGGTCTTCACGGGCGGCCACCGCGCCGTCGACACGAAGGAATTCCCCGGCTGATTCAGTGGATCGCGTGAGGAGCCGGCGAGCTCTGCTCGTTGCGTATCATCGCGGGAGGGTTCGGGAACCCTTCCAGGGTTTCCGATGATAACGTCGCGGGGGTGCCACCGCGCCTGCGTGACGAGCCCGCGCTGATCCAGGCCGTCAAGACGATCCACGAGGCGATCCGCGCCGAGGTCATGGCGGCGTGCAGACGCGCGTCGTTCGACCAGATGGCGGCGGTGACGGGCAAGCAGGCGGGCGACGTCATCTATGGCGTCGATCGGGTGACGGAGCGCGTGCTGGTCGAACGCTTCGCCGCGCTCGCGCGGAAATGGCCGTGCCTGCTGATCGCCGAGGGCCTGGGCGTGAGCGGACGCCGCATGCTGCCCGACGGCACGCCCGAGAGCGCCGCCGAGATCGTCGCGCTCTGCGATCCGATCGACGGCACGCGCGGCCTCATGTACCAGAAGCGGCCGGCCTGGATCCTGACCGGCATCGCGCTCTACCGCGGCGGGCGCGAGACGCTGGCGGACATCAGCCTCGCCGTGCAGACGGAGATCCCGCTCGTCAAACAGAACCTGGCGGACACGCTGTGGGCGGTCGCGGGCGAAGGGGCGCGCGCCGAGCGGATCGACCTCGTCACCGGCGCGCGCGCGCCGCTGCCGCTGCAGCCGTCGCAGGCCACCACCATCGCGCACGGGTTCGGTGGGCTCGCGAAGTTCTTCTCGGGCACGCGCGCCGAGCTGGCGGCGATCGACGACGCGGTCGTGGCCCGGGTGCTGGGCGGGCGCGGCGACGACGGCGATCCGCTGGTCTTCGACGACGAATACCTGACGTCCGCCGGGCAGCTCTACGAGCTGGCTGTCGGCCACGATCGCTGGATGGCGGACCTCCGCCCTCTCCTTCTGCCGGCCCGCCGCGCCGCCGGCCGCGCCCCGATCTTCTGCGCGCACCCGTACGACCTTTCCTGCGAGCTGATCGCGCGCGAGGCGGGCGTCATCGTCACCGATCCGCGCGGCGCGCGGCTGGCCGCCCCGCTCGACGTCACCAGCGACGTCGCCTGGGTCGGATTCGCGAACGCCGAGCTCGCCCGCTCCGTCGGCGGCGCGCTCACGGCCGAGCTTGCCGCCCGCGGCCTCCTCCCTTGAAAAAAATGTGCGGGAGGCGTCTGATTGACGGCATGGGGATGCCTCGATCCTCCACCTGGAGGGGGTTGTTCGGGTTGGCGCCGCCGGTGCTGGCGCTCGGACTGCTGCTGGGCGGGGGAACCGCGGTCGCCGCGAAGAACAAATGCGGCTGCACGCTCAACGAATCGAACAACACCTGCTCGTGCTCGAAGGGCGCGAAGTGCGGCTGCCCCGGCGAGTGCGAGCCGAAGGGGTGCGAGGAGAAGCGCGCCGCGCAGATGAAGAAGGAAGTCGAGGCCGAGACCAAGAAGGCGGCGGAGGCCGACCGCAAGCACAAGGCGGCCAGCGGCGGCGAGATGAAGACGGCCAGCGCGCGGGAGAGCAACGGCGACAACGGCAAGCCGGGCAAGGCCGCGCCGTCGGGGCCCAAGATGCCGGCCGCGCAGGTCAAGCAGCTGGCGAAGCTACTCGACAGCTACCTGAAGTCGAATCCGGACGCGCGCTCGAAGAACGCCGAGGAGCTGCGCAACGAGCTGTCGCTGACGCCGCGTTGATTCGCGTTCAGAGCGCGGCGGCGTTCGCGACGGGTACGGCCGCCAGCTCCAGCAGGCTGGCCGCCTGCGCGGGGCCGGGCGGCGGGCAGCCGAGCAGGTCGGCGATGATCTGCGCGCGCGCGGCGTAGCGCAGGCCTGACGTCTCCCACGTCCCTTCGAACACGAACGGATCGAATGGGTCGATGAGCAGCAGGTTCGCGCCGGCGTCCACCGGCTCGGCGCCAAGGATCGCAGCCACTCGCTCCGGATTGTCGACGTACGCCGCGACGACGCCCGGCAACGCCGTCCCCGACAGCGCCGCCGCCCCCGCCCGCGCGGTCACCGCGTGCGGCACCTGCGCGTCGCGCAGCCGCGCCAGCGCGCCCGGGACGCCGTGCGGGTGCGCGAGCGCAACGAACCGATGGGCCTCGCCGAAGGCGTAGTCCTCCGCCCAGCGCCGGAGCAGGCGCGCCAGGTGGACGGCCACGATCGGGCCGCGCGGCTCGCGTTCGATCAGCTCCTCGCGATGAAAGAGATCCAGAAGGCGCGACACGTACCCCGGGTCCGTCCCCGCGCTCGCCGCCAGCTGGCGGACCCCGAAAGGTGGGTCGCCGTCGGCCAGCGCGCGCACGATGCGGCAGGCCTTCGGCGCGTGCAGCGACCGGGTCGAGCGCGGCACGGCCCACGGGCTCGACTCGTCGCCCCGTGTCGAGATGAAGACGGTCGGCCGATCCAGCACGAGGCGCATGTTGCCGCAGAGGTCGACGTACCCGATCCCCTCCTCCGCCAGCCGCTCGCGCGTGCGCGGGCCGAGGAACGGCGCGATGACGACGAAGGCGTCGGCGGCGGCGGTGCGCAGGGTGCCGGCGGTCTCGCTCACCAGGCGCGGATCCAGCTGGCGCCGGGCGCCGATCGCCAGCGCGGCGGTCGCGCCGGCCGGGGTCTTGATGGTCAGCCGCGCGTCCGCGACGTCGTTGGTCTTCAGGGCGACGTTCGTCGTCCAGTGAGACGGAAGGGAGCGCTGAATTTGCTCCACCGCCTGCCGGAGAACGATGTTGTCGCTGGGGGCGTTGTTGTTCATATCGGACAACAGGGTCACCCTGGACAACACCCCCGTCCAATTTTTTGCCCGCGCGATCTCTACGTTTCATCGAAGAATCTGCGCGCCGAACAAGGCACGGAACCCCGGATATGAGCCGTGAAACCATTGTCCGGCCACGGACAATGGGTCGTGAAGAGTGGTAAAGTTCCCTCCCCGGAGATGGCGAAGCACGGCCGCTACAACATCGTTCGGCGGGTCGCGGACGGCGGCATGGCCGAGATCTTCCTAGCGACCCAGGTGGGGCGGGAGGGTTTCCAGAAGCCGGTGATCCTCAAGCGGATCCACAGCACCATCTACGCCGACCCCCAGTTCCGGAACATGTTCATCGACGAGGCCCACATCTCGATGAGCCTCGCCCACAGCAACATCGCCCAGGTGCTGGACCTGGGCGTCGCGCAGGGCCGGTACTTCCTGGTGCTGGAGCTGGTCGACGGCTGGGACCTGGGCCGGGTGCTCCAGCGGGCCGGGGCCGCCGGCAAGCCTCTGCCGCGCGAGCTCGGCCTTCACATCACGGCCGACGTCTGCCGGGCGCTCGCCTACGCGCACAGCAAGACCGACGGCACGCGCCCGCTCGGCATCGTCCACCGCGACGTCAGCCCGCACAACGTCCTTTTGTCCGAGCAGGGCGAGATCAAGCTGACCGACTTCGGCATCGCCAAGGCGATGAACAAGCGCGAGCAGACCGGCACCGGCGTGGTCAAGGGCAAGGTCGCCTTCATGTCGCCCGAGCAGGCGATGGGAAAGGCGATCGACCAGCGGTCCGATCTGTTCTCGCTCGGGACGGTCCTTTATCTACTGATGGTGCGGTCGCGACCCTTCGAGGGGCCGACCGACCTCGAGACCCTGCTGCGCGTTCAGAAGGGCGACTTCGCGCCCCCCGAGGCCGTCGCCCCCGATCTCGAGCCGGAGGTCGCCGCGATCATCAACCGCGCGATGAAGCTGGACGCCAACGAGCGTTACCAGAGCGCGGACGAGATGCTGGCTGACATCGAGCACGTCCTGCGCAACGTCTATCGGCCCGTCGGTCAGACCGAGCTCAAGCGCTGGCTCGCGGAGCTGTCCGCGTACGACGGCACGCCGTCGATCCTGAAGGCGACCTCGCGCCCGACGGCGAGCCGGACCGGAACCGGCACCGGCGAGCTCGACGGCAAGGACGTCGTGCTGTCGGATTCGCAGGAGCTGCTGGAGGACGACATCGACGGCGAGGCGGCGACGTCGCTGGCGGTGGTCGAGGCGGGCGGCGGCGGCCGCGTCCGCATGTCGCGCCAGCGCGCCTCCAACACGGCGACGCCGCTGTCGCTGCCGGTACCGCGCGACGCGGAGGCGGATCTGGAAGGGCGCGCCAGCCAGGAGCTGGCCGCGCTGCCCATTCCCGAGACCGAGGAGCCGCCGGATCGCAGGCGGAAGCGCAGCGGCGGCGGTTTCTTCAGGCTTTTGATCGTGGGCGCGATCCTCGTGGCCGGCGCGTACTACGTCGGCACGCACTACCGCAGCTGGGTTGGCGGCGACGAGGCGAACGCGGGCGGCGAGGCGAAGCCGGCCGCCGAGGCGCCGAAGCCGGCCGCGGCGAAACCGGCGCCGGCGCCCAATCCGACGCCTGCGACCGCAGAGCCCGGCGCAAACGCGGCAGGGCAGGGGACCGCCGCCGCGCCCGCCAAGAAAGAAGATCGCAGGGAAGAGGCCAAGGAGGAAGGCAAGACCGAGAAGCACGAGGCCACGGCGCACGAGCCGGCGCCGCGCCGGAACCACGCCGCCCCCGCCGAGCACGTCGTGAAGGAAAAAGATCGCGTCCATACGATCGACTTGAAGAGCATGATGGCGCCCGATCCCTCGCAGCTTCCGCCCGAACCCGCGCCCGCGCCGAAGCCCGCGCCGCCACCTCCGCCGTCCGAGCCGCCCGCCCAGGAAAACCCGTAGCAGCGATCGTTGCGCCGGCGCCGCGCGGGCCGCGTGGCTACGGGCAGGGTTGCGGCGGCATTCCGATCTCGGACCCCGCGAAGCATTCCGTACCGCCGATCGAGATGCCGCACAGCCCGTTCGATAGACAGCAGCCGCCGAGGTTGATCTCGCCGCCGACCCACCCCGGACAGTTGTCGTCCGGCGTCCCGGTCACGATCATAACGCACGGCCCGAGCAGACTCCCCACGCGAATTCCGCAGGTCGAATCCGATCGGCAGCATTCAACGCAGCCGCAGGTGCCGCCCGTGCCCGCGGTCCCGGCGTTGCCGCCCTTTCCGGCGTTGCCACCTTGCCCGGCGCTGCCGCCTCGGCCCGCGCTGGCCTGGCCCGCGGCGCCGCTCTGACCACCCGCCTGTCCTGCCGAACCATCAGTCCGTCCGGCGCCGCCGCCGTGGCCCGCGCTCCCCGAGCCCGAGCCGCCCCCGCACGCTGCGGCCAGGACGGCGAGCGCGATGGCGACCCGGGTCGATCCTTTCGAAGGGGCGATGGCCGAAGATCGCACGAAGGGCGCTTTCCGGGCCGGGTTTTTCGCGTCAATTCGCTGACGCGTCGCCGCGTTTCAGCTTTTGCCGCCAGCCGTGTCGGTTTGGGCAGTTCGGTCGGGAACAGTCCTTCAAGGAGAAGCCATGAAACGGTCGTTGGTCCTATCCAGTGTCACGGCAATGCTCGCGCTTGCGGGGTGCAGGCTGGCGGATGACGGTGAGTTCGCGGGCAGCACGCCGACCGCGGACAACGTCGCGCTCGCCGTCCCGGCCAGCACCACGCAAAGCGCGCTCACGTCCAGCGACGGCACCACGCGCAGCGCGCTGCTCGGCCAGCAGGCCGACAGCTACACGCTGACGCGCGCGGTGACCGACCTGGTCAACGGCGCGACGGGCGCGGTGCTCTTGCTCGTCAAGACCATCGTCAGCTATCCGCCCACCAGCGTCCACGGCGACACCGCGGTCTGGGGACCGGGCAGCCAGCCGCTCGAGAAGAACGCCTGGCGGCTGACCGTCACGCGCGTCGAGCCGCACGTCTTCAACTGGGCCCTCGACGGCAAGCCGAAGGCCGCCGACGACACCGCCTTCGTCACGGTGCTGTCCGGCACGCACACGCGCGCCGTCGATGCGCAGGGTCGCAACATCGAGAACTACGGCAGCGGGTCGTTCATGGCCGATTTCGATGCAGCTCAGACGCTGCCCGATCACGGCAACGCGGTCGGCGTCGCGACGTTCACCTATTCGCGCACCGCGCCCGGCTCGATCACGACCATCGACGTCAACTTCCAGGGGATCAAGGACGATCCGCCCTCGACCGAGCTCTACAATGCGATCTACCAGTACACCGCGACGCCGGGCGCAGGCGGCGAGCTGAAGTACGGCGCGAAGCGTGACTACTATCCCGATCCTCATCCGTCGGGTTCGGCTCTGGAGGACCTCACGATCCACAGCCGCTGGCAGGAGACCGGCACCGGCCGCACCGATTACCAGCTGACGGGCGGCGACGTCGCGGCGGCCGGTATCGCCCCGGTCACGGTCTCTGAATGCTGGGACACGTCGTTCCTGTCTACGTACCGGAATGTGTCGTACGATCCGACGCTGGACTGGGGCGACCCGGCGACCTGCTCGTTCCCGGATGCTTCGTTCCTGACGCCTTCGCTTTAGTCCGACAATGAAGTCGCCTCGGGGTCGGACGCGGCCCCGGGGCGAATGCCCGAATGAGCACATCACAACCTCGACTTCAGGTCATCGACGGAGGGCAGCCGGCCGATTCGCGGGCGGCGCTGCGAGAGCTCTACACCCAGTACGGAGGAACCGTGTACGGCCGATGTCAGTACCTGCTCGGCGATCGCACCAAGGCGGAAGACGCCATGCAGGACGTCTTCGCCAAGGCGCTCGGTCACTGGCACGAGTTCCGCAACGACGCATCGCCGCTGACCTGGCTGGTGCGGATCGCGACCCACCACTGCCTGAACGTGCTGCGCGCCGAGCGCGCGCCCTGGCACAAGCGCTTCGAACGCGAGACACGCGCGCGCGGCGAGGGGCACGGCGGTCCGCAGCTGTTCGAGGATCGCGAGGCGGCGCAGAAGCTCCTGGCCAAGCTGGATCTGGAGACGCAGCAGGCGGTCATTCACTACTACGTCGACGAGATGACTCTGGAAGAGGTCGCGGCCGCGATCGGGCGATCGGTCCCGACCGTGCGCAAGCGCCTGAGCAGCGTGGTGGCGCTGCGCGAGAACGACCGAGCAACTGAAGGTGACGCATGAATCTTGCCAACCAGAATCAACAACACATCGGCGACCTGACGCTGCGGCGGCGGCGCGCGGGCGAGGCGCTGGGGCCGGATGCGGCGGCGATCGACGCGCACGCGGCGTCGTGCGCCGACTGCCGCGCCCGCATCCGCGCCCTCGACGACGAGCAGCGCCGGTTCGAGCAGGAGATCTCCTTCGATCGCTTCGCGGCCGGCGTCGAGCGGGCGGCGCGCGGCGCGACCAAGGCCAAGTCCAGTTGGACGAAACGCCGGTCCACGCCGATCAGCGTGTGGGTCGCGCCGATGCTGGCGATGGCCGCGTCGCTGGTCGTGATGGTGACGTTCGTCCCCCGGCCCGACATCCACCAGCCGACGACGCGGACCAAGGGCGGCGGCGCCGGCATCACCGTGCGCGTCGCGGGCGTCGACGGCCAGCGCAACGCGCGCGTCGATTCGGCGGAGCCGCTGGCGCGCGGCGAGCGGCTCCGGATCGGTTATCAGCCGGGGGCGCACCGGTACCTGCTCGCCCTGACCATCGACGACCACGGCGTCGTGCAGGCGCTGTCGCCCGAGAGAGGCCACAGCCTGGCGCTACCGGACGGCACGGCCAGCGCGACCCGCTACCTGCCCGACAGCTGGGAGCTGGACGGCGCGGGCGTCGAACGGATCATCGTCGTGCTGTCGGATCAGGCGATCGACGTCGAGAGCGCCGTACGCGCCGCGCGCGCCGCGTACGACCGGGCGGGCGGCAACCTGGCCCGCATGCCCAGCCTGGATCTGCCGGGCGAACAGTTCGTGCGGACGTTCGCCAAGCCGTAAGGGGAGGAGCGGAAGGTGCGCATCGGTCTCAAGCTCGCGTCGGTTGCGCTGCTCGCCGTGACGGCGGCGGCGCCGGCCGCGCGCGCGCAGGGGCTGCGCCGGTTCGCGATCGTGGCCGGCAACGACAGCGGTGGCGGCGAGACGCGCCCGCTTTTGTACGCGAGCGCCGACGCGCGCAAGGTCTACGACATCCTGACTCGCCTCGGCGGTGTGCGCACCGAGGACGCGACGCTGCTGATCGGCGCCAGCGCGTCGCAGCTGCTCTCCGCGGTCGTCGCGGTCGAGATGCAGGCCGCCGAGGCGAAGCGGCACGGCGAGCAGACGGCCCTCTTCTTCTATTATTCGGGGCACGCCAAGGACGGATCATTGCGCCTGGGCGAGACGCGCATCCCTGTCGAAGGTCTCAAGGCGCGCATCGCGTCTTCGCCAGTGGATGTCCGGATCGCGATCCTCGATTCGTGCAAGTCCGGCGCGATGACGCGCACCAAGGGCGCACGGCGGGCACCCGCCTTCGAGATCCAGGCGGACAGCCCGCGCGACGCGAAGGGAATGGTGATCCTGACGTCCAGCACCTCGGACGAGGATTCGCAGGAATCGGACACGATCGGCGGCAGCTACTTCTCGCACCACCTGGCCAGCGGCCTCCTCGGCGGGGCGGACAAATCGGGCGACGGGCGCGTGACGCTGTTCGAGGCCTACGCCTACGCGTACGACCGCACCGTTGCCGACACCGCCGAGAGCGCCGCCGGCGCGCAGCACCCGACCTTCAGCTACGACCTGGCCGGCAACGGAGACCTGGTGCTGACCGACGTCGCCGTGCGGCACGAGGGCGTCTACCTTCCACGCGAGGCGCCCAGCGGGGTCTATTTCCTGGTGGACGGCAAGGGCTTCGTCGCCGCGGAGATCAACAAGGCCGACGGCGTCGACCGCCGCGTCGCGCTGGCGCCCGGCCACTACCGCGTCAAGCGCCGGCTGCCCGATCGGCTGCGCGTCGGCGACGTCGACGTGCCGCGCGGCCAGATGGTCGCGCTCGCCGAGGGGCGGCTGCGCGACGCGCCGTTCTCCGACGACCCGGTCAAGGGCGCGGGGCGCGTCGACCTGACGTCGCGATGGTCGCTCGGCGCGGGCGCCACGTACCAATCCGTCTTCGCAGCGCCGAGCGGCGCCAGTCT
>Ga0066395_10000137_pt1 | contig 26647 bp, 15 predicted proteins | sample PanSoiPlot1MoBio_FD_61218 | JGI IMG/M metagenome (GOLD analysis project Ga0066395, IMG submission 61218) | Tropical forest soil microbial communities from Panama analyzed to predict greenhouse gas emissions - Panama Soil Plot 1 MoBio | ecosystem: Environmental > Terrestrial > Soil > Tropical... | reverse complement strand
GACGCGAACGACTACGTCGGCAAGGGGCTGTCGGGCGGCAAGCTGATCGTCTTCCCGCCGCGCGACTCGACGTTCGTCGCCGAGGAGAACATCGTCATCGGCAACGTGGCGCTCTACGGCGCCACCAGCGGCGAGGCGTTCGTGCGTGGCGTCGCCGGCGAGCGCTTCTGCGTGCGCAACAGCGGCGCCAGCGCGGTCGTCGAGGGCGTCGGCGATCACGGCTGCGAATACATGACGGGCGGTCGCGTCGTCGTGCTCGGACCGACGGGGCGCAACTTCGCGGCGGGCATGTCGGGCGGCGTCGCCTACGTGCTGGACGACGAGGCGCGCTCGTTCGCGCGCCGCTGCAACAAGGAGATGGTCAGCCTCGGCAAGCTGGAGGACCCCGAAGAGGTCAAGCTGGTGCACGACCTGGTGTCGCGGCACGCGCAGCTGACCGGGTCGAAGCGGGCGGAGGAGATCCTCGCCTCGTGGAACCAGCTGGTGCCGTCGTTCGTGCGCATCATGCCCAACGACTACCGGCGCGTGCTGGAGGCGCAGGCGAAGATGCGCGCCTCCGGTCTGTCCCAGGAAGAAGCCGAGATGGCCGCGTTCGAGCAGAACTCGAAGGACGCGGCGCGCCTGGGCGGCAAGTAGGGCGCGCATGGGCAAGCTGACGGGCTTCATGGAGTTCGAGCGGCACGATGTGCCGTCGCGCGATCCCAAGACGCGCGTGCGCGACTGGCTGGAGTTTCACGATCACCTGCCCGAGACGACGCTCAAGGAGCAGGGCGCGCGCTGCATGGACTGCGGCGTTCCGTTCTGTCACACCGGGACGTTGCTGGCGGGCGGCGCGTCCGGCTGCCCGATCAACAACCTGATCCCGGAGTGGAACGACCTCGTCTACCGCGGGCAGTGGCGCGAGGCGCTGGCGCGCCTGCACAAGACCAACAACTTCCCCGAGTTCACCGGCCGCGTCTGCCCGGCACCCTGCGAGGGATCGTGCGTGCTCGGCATCAGCGAGCCGGCGGTCACCATCAAGAGCATCGAGCAGGCGATCATCGACAAGGGCTTCGCCGAGGGCTGGGTCGTCGCGGAGCCGCCCGAGAAGCGGACCGGCAAGAAGGTCGCGGTCGTCGGATCGGGGCCGGCGGGCTTGGCGGCGGCGGCGCAGCTGAACAAGGCGGGCCACACCGTCACGGTGTTCGAGCGCGACGACCGCATCGGCGGGCTGCTCATGTACGGCATCCCGCCGATGAAGCTGGAGAAGCCCGTCATCGACCGGCGCGTGAAGCTGATGGCGCAAGAGGGCGTCAACTTCGTCACCAACGCCTGGATCGGGAAGACCCACCCGACAGCCAAGCTGCAGGCGGAGTTCGACGCCATCGTGCTGGCCGGCGGCGCGACCGCGGCGCGCGATCTGCAGGTCGAGGGGCGGAACCTCCGTGGCGTTCACTACGCGATGGAGTTCCTGCTCAAGAGCTGCAAGAGCCTGCTCGACAGCAACTTCGCCGACAAGCAGTTCATCGACGCCAAGGACAAGAACGTCATCGTCATCGGCGGCGGCGACACCGGCACCGACTGCGTCGGCACGGCGCTGCGCCACGGCTGCAAGAGCCTGGTGCAGTTCGAGATCCTGCCGCGCCCGCCGGACGAGCGCGCGGTCGACAACCCGTGGCCGCAGTGGCCGCGCATCTACAAGCTCGACTACGGCCAGGAAGAGGCGGCCGCGCTCTACGGCGCCGACCCGCGCCGCTACGTCACCGTCACCAAGCGGCTGGTCGGCGACGCGGCCGGCAACCTGAAAGAGCTGCACACGGTCGAGGTCGACTGGGTGAAGAACGGCGACGGCCGGTTCGGCATGAAGGAGAAGCCGGGGACCGAGAAGGTCTGGCCGGTCGAGCTGGCCCTGCTGGCGATGGGCTTCGTCGGCCCGGAGCGGGACGGGATGCTCGCCGATCTGGGCGTCGCGCTCGACGCGCGCGGCAACGTCGCCGCCGACGCGGACAAGGCGACCAGCGTCAAGGGCGTCTTCGCGGCGGGCGACATGGCGCGCGGCCAGTCGCTGATCGTCTGGGCGATCGAAGAGGGGCGCGCCGCGGCGCGCGGCGTCGACCGCTACCTGATGGGCGAAACCCTGCTGCCCTGATAAAAATGGGAACCTGGAAGGTTCCCAAACCCTCCCGCGATGAGCTCCGACCGGCAAAGCCGGTCTCCGCTCACGCGATCGGCAAAAACACACCCGCCTGATTTCCGGCCGAAAGCTGTATTCTCGTCAGCCGTGAAAGGTCGCGGCATACCTGGAAATCGCTGGCTGGTCTTCGTGGTCGCGCTCGCGCTGGCGCTCGGTGCCGCGCGCGCTGCTCGCGCGGCAGACCCGCGCGAAATCAAGGCCCGCGAGGACTTCGTGGCGGGGCGCTACCAGCAGGCGCTGGACCTGTTCGCCAAGCTCTACGCCGAGACGCTGCATCCGACCTACCTCCGCAACATCGGCCGCTGCTACCAGAACCTCGGCGATGCCGACCACGCCATCATCAGCTTCCGTGACTATCTGCGAAAGCAGAAGGGCATCACGCCGGACGAGCGCGCCGAGGTCGAGGGCTTCATCTCCGAGATGGAGGATCTGAAGAAGCAGAAGGCCGGCGCGAGTGGGGGCGGGGCAGCGGCGACCGACACGACGCCCGAGCCGCCGAAGGCGACGGCGGCTATCACGCCGCTGCCGACCGCGCCCGAGCCGAAGAATTCCGGCGCCGCGCCCGAAGCGCTGGTGACGGCGCCGGGCGCTGCCGCGCAGGAGGAGTCGTCGCCGGTCTACACACGCTGGTGGTTCTGGACGCTGATCGGCGCCGCGGCCGTCGGCGCCGGGATCGCCGTCGCCGCCTCGACCGGCGCGTTCACAAAGACGAAGGACGCCGGTTGCATGACGGGGTACAGCTGCCAATGAAGCGCGGCGCGTTCGCGATCGTCGCGGCCCTGTCGTTCGGCGCCGCCTGCACGGAGGCGGGGCGTTCCGTCGTCCTCGTCGACGTGACCGCGCCGGGCGTCGGCAACGTGGCCGCGGCCAGCGTGATCATCACCGACGGCAGCAACAAGACCCTCGGCACGGCGCGCAGCGACTGGAACGGAACGTCGCCCTCGCCGCTGAAGCTCGGCGCCTACCTGCCCAAGTCGGTCAGCGGATCCGTCGGCGTCGTCGCCTGCGGGTTCAACGCGGCGGGCGGCGTGATCGCATCGGGCGTGGCGTCGATGCAGGTTCCGGTGATGCCGGGCGCGTCCTCGGGCCCGGTTGCGGTCGCGCTGGATGCAGCCACGAAGTCGCCGCTCTGCGCCGGCAACGGCACGGGCGGCGGCGGCGGTGGCGGCGCGGGCGGCGGCGTGGGTGGCGGCGTGGGCGGCGGCGTGGGCGGAACGTCTGGCTCGGGCGGCGCCGGCGGCAGCGCCGGAGCCGGCGCGACCGGCGGCAGCGCGGGCGGCGGAACCGGTGGCAGCGTCGGCGGCGCGGGTGGAACGGGCGGCGGCGGTGGCGCGGTCGGCGGCACGAGCGGCGGCGCAGGCGGACGCGGCGGCAGCAGCGGCACGGGCGGCAGCGTCGCGGGCAGCGGCGGCACGGGTGGCGGGGCTGGTCGCGGTGGCACGGGCGGTGGCGCTGCGGGCACAGGCGGCGGCGCGGCCGGGCGCGGCGGCACGGGCGGCGGCGCGGCGGGCACGGGCGGTGGCACGGCGGGCACGGGCGGTGGCGCGGCGGGGCGCGGCGGCACGGGTGGCGGCGCGGGCACCGGCGGTGGCGCGGCCGGCACGGGCGGCCCCAACTGGAACGGCCCGGTCGCCGTCGCGATGACCGGGAGCACCGAGCGGGTGCCCTCCGTCGCGGTCGACTTCAACGGGAACGCCGTCGTCGTCTTCGAGCACGACAGCGCGATCTACGCGAACCGTTACAGCTACAGCCAGCAGCAGTGGTCCGGCGCGACATCGATCTCCATCACCCCCGGGGCCGCCTACGCGCAGCCGATGGTCGCCGTGGACGGCACCGGCCAGTTCTGGGTCGCCTGGTGCGGGGCAGTGGGCGCTGCGACCACCGGCGTCTGGTGGAGCATGGCCCCGGACGGCCTCAACTGGATGCCCGATATGCCACTGGCCAGCACGCTGGCGTCGGAGGTGGTGATCTCCGTGAACAGCCAGGGTGACGTCATCGTCGGCTGGAACGAGAAGATGCCGGGAAGCAGCGGCAACCAGCAGGCGGCCACGACCATCAGGAAGGCAAACACCTGGGGGCCGATTGACGTCATGAAGCCGGGCGACGACACCAACAAACGGAACCCGGCCGTCGCCATGGGGCCCACCGGCGAGACGTTCGCCGTCTGGGAGCAGGTCGACAACGGCCAGAACAGCATCTGGGTGCGGCAGAATCCCGGCAACGGGTGGATGCCGGCGGCCCCGCTCGAGATGTACAACGCGGCCGCCTCGTCCGCCCCGGCGATCGCGATCAACAGTCATGGCGTCGCGATCGTCACCTACGTCCAGCTGACGGCCAGCGGCACTGCCCAGCTGCTGTCGCAGCGTTATACGGGCGGCGTCTGGGGCCCGCCGCTGCTGGCCGGCACGGCGCCCGGCATCGATACGACCTCGCCGCCCTCGGTCACCCTCGACGATAACGGCGTGGCCACGGCCGCGTGGAGCGCCGGCAACGCGCAGAGCATCTACAACGTGCAGGTCAACATGACGTTGGCGAGCAGCAGCAACTGGGGGCTGAACCCGATGGCTGCCGAGACCGACGACATGGCCAACGGCACGACGTCGAACGCGACGATGCCGATGGTCCGCGGCGATGGGAACGGCGCCGTCTTTGTGGTCTGGCGGAAGCGGGCCGCGAGCGGCGTCTTCGACATCTGGGCCGCGCACTACGTCGGCGGGCAGTTGCAGTCGGTCATGCCGCTCGAACCCTTCGACGTCGACAGCGCCTTCAATCCGGTCGTGGGCGTCAACGGCTCGGGCGTCGCCGTCGCCGCCTGGTACTACGGCGGCAACGAGCAGGACGTCTGGGCCAACATCTGGCGCTGAAACTTGGCGCGCGGGCGCGGCCTCTCTAGACTCGACCGGCCGTGAGCTGGAGCGTCTATCTCGCCCGCTGCGCCGACGAATCGCTCTATTGCGGCATCGCCGTCGACGTCGGCGCGCGGATCGCCGCGCACGACGCCGGCCGCGGCGCCCGCTACACGCGCGGCCGCGGGCCGCTGACGGTGATCGCCGTGCGCCGCTGCCGCGAAAAAGGGATCGCGCTGTCGATCGAACACGCCATCAAGCAGCTGCCGCGCGCCGACAAGATGGCCCTCGCGGCCGCGCCCAACCGACTCGCTGCGATCGCCCGCGGCGTCTACCGAAAGCGAGCGCGTCAGCCGAAGAGCGCCTTGCGGCGCGCCAGGCTCTCGGCCGGCCAGACCTTCTTCGCGTCGTAATACGCTTCGAAGGCGGGCACATCCGGCGGCAGCGTGACCCACGGCTGCTTCGTCCGCGTGTAGATGTGGACCGACGGCGCGACCGCGCACGGGTCGTCGAGGGTGCCGACCCGCATGAAGCGCACCTTGTCGGTACCGCCGTACTCGCTCCAGAGCGCGGTGCCGCACCTCGGGCAGCGGTAGATGCCGTGTGGGCGCCCGCTGTCGGTCGGCATCTCGAACCGCGCCGGCGCACCCGTCATCACCTCGACGCGCGCAGCCTCGATCAGCGCGTTCAGCACGAACGCGCTCCCGGTCTGACGCTGGCAGTCCAGGCAATGACAGCAGTGCACGAACATCGGCGGCCCGGCCATCCGGTAGCGGACCGCACCGCACGCGCAACCGCCCTCCAAGGTGTCGCTCATCGCTTCGCCTCCTGGTCGATCGCCGAGCGGCTCTCGCCGGCCTTCAGCCTCTGCAGCCGTTCGAGTTGCCGGCGGGCCTCGGGCGCCCACGGGTCGCCCGGGAAATCGGCCAGGAATTCGTGAAACAGCGTCTCAAGCAACGGCCATTTGTCCCAGGAATAGGCCGTGCAGCCCATCGTCATCTCCTTGTTCCAGATGTAGACCACCTCCGCGAGCGTGTCGTGCAGCGCGCGGTGGCACGCCTGTTTTGCGTCCGCCGGCACGGTCCAGTCGGCGGCGAACGTCCGGTCGAGGGCGGCGAACCGCAGGAGCTCCTCGACCTGATCACGCTTGTTCCCTGCTGCGAGCGTGTTGTTGAAGACCGCGACCTGCCACCGACATCGGGCGGGTGACGTCGGACCGAGCGCGGCCATCCGACGGTACGCGTCGCTCGACGCCCCGAACGCCCCCCTCCGCGCCTGCCTGGCGGCCGATGCCTCCAGCGCCGCGAGGGGGTCAGGCGCCGGGACCGGTTTGGCCGGCGGCGCGGCGTTGCAGACTGCGAAGGCCAAGAGAAGCACGGCGGGGCGCATTCGGTCGTCTCGGATCGGACGTAATGATAGACCGCCTGTCGCGACGAGCGTTTTTTTGACGTGGCCCACCCCCGTCGCAGAATGAGCCGACGATGGATCTGCCGGGGCTGACTCCTGAACAGCGCGTGGGTGGAATGGCCGGCGGCGGGGTTCTCAAGCGGCCGCCCGCCTTCGATCTCAAGGGGACGATGGCGCCGCTGACGGTGCTCCGGCTGCGCAGCTCGGACATCCAGCTGGTCGACCGCCAGCTGCGCGTCAGGATCGCCCAGCTCCCCCACATGTTCCTGCACGCGCCGGTGCTGATCGACCTGGGCGCGCTCGACGAGACCAGCCCGCTGACCGTCATCCAGGTGGTCGCGATCCTGAAGGCCTGCAAGCTGGTGCCGGTCGCCGCCACCAACGTGCCCGAGACGATGCGGGCGACGATCGCAAACGAGGGGCTCGGCATCCTGCAGGCGCCGCCCGCGATGGCGCGCGGCCGCAACATCGACGCTGAAATCGAGGCGATTCCCGACCCCGACCTGCCGACGCCACCGCCCGAAAAGCCGAAGGCCGCCGCGCAGAAGGTCTTCCTCGGCCGGGCGGTCCCAGCGCGGGCCCCGGCCCCCGCGCCGGCCCCGGTCGTGCAGCCGGCACCCTTCGCCGGCCCGGTCGTCGTTCACCAGCCCGTACGCAGCGGCCAGGTGATCTACGCCCAGAACAACGACCTGGTCGTGCTGGCGCCCGTCAACGCCGGCGCCCAGGTGATCGCCGACGGCCACGTGCACATCTACGCGAAGCTGCGGGGCCGCGCCGTCGCGGGCGCCAAGGGCCTGCCGGGCGCGCGCGTCTTCTGCCAGAAGCTGGAGGCCGAGCTGGTGGCGGTCTCGGACAAGTACATGAGCGCCGACGAGATCCCGCCCGCCCTGCGCGGCAAGCCGGCCCAGATCTGGCTCGAGAACGGCGCCTGCCAGGCGGCGTCTCTTTAAATGAAAAAAATTTGGCAGCCCGTCCGAACGCCCTTTCAATGAGATTCGCACTCGCCGCAGCTCCAAAGGAGGCCTCTAGTGTCCAAAGTCGTCGTCATCACCTCGGGTAAGGGCGGGGTCGGCAAGACCACCACCAGCGCCAACGTCGCGACCGGGCTCGCGCAGCAGGGTTTCAAGACCGTCGCGATCGACTTCGACGTCGGCCTGCGCAACCTGGACCTGGTCATGGGCTGCGAGCGGCGGGTCGTCTACGACTTCGTCAACGTGATCCGCAACGAGGCGAAGCTGCAGCAGACGCTGATCCGCGACAAGCGCGTCGAGCAGCTGTATGTGCTGCCCGCGTCGCAGACCCGCGACAAGGACGCGCTGACCGCCGAGGGCGTCGGCCGCGTCATCGAAGAGCTGAAGGAGATGGGCTTCGAGTACATCATCTGCGATTCGCCCGCCGGCATCGAGCGCGGCGCCCAGATGGCGATGTACTTCGCCGACGAGGCGATCGTCGTGACGAACCCGGAGGTCTCGTCGGTGCGCGACTCGGACCGCGTGCTGGGCCTCTTGGCCGCCAAGACCAGCCGCGCCGAGCTGGGCGGCACGCCGATCCGGACGCACCTGCTCCTGACGCGCTACTCGCCCGCGATGGTCAAGCGCGGCGAGATGCTGAGCGTCGGCGACGTGCTGGAGCTGCTCGGCATCCCGCTGCTCGGCGTCATTCCGGAATCCAAGGCGGTCCTGCAGTCTTCCAACAAAGGCGCGCCCGCGATTCTCGACGAGACGACCGACGTCGCGCAGGCGTACATCGACGTCGTCGCCCGCTTCCTCGGCCAGGAGACCCAGCACCGATTCATCGAGGAAGAGAAGCGCGGCTTCTTCGGCCGCCTGTTCGGCTAACAACCGGAGGCCATTCCATGTCGTTCTTCGATTACTTCCGGAGAGCTCCCAAGTCGGCGTCGCTGGCCAAGGACAGGCTGTCGATCATCGTCGCGCGCGAGCGCGCCAGCACGCGCGGCGGGGCCGACTTTTTGCCCCAGCTGCAGCAGGAGCTGCTCGCTGTCATCGCGCGTTACGTCCAGATCGACCTCGCCAACGTGGTCGTGAACCTGGATCGCCAGGGGGGCAGCGAGGTCCTGGAATTGAACATCACGCTGCCCGAAGGACCGCCCCCGCCGCCCGGCGCGCCGCGTCCATCGTTCGCATAAATCCCTGCCGTTCCGCCGTGTTGTACGACCGGCCCGCGCTGGGCGGTTGACCGCGGGTGCCGATGTAGTTTAGTGTCGGGAACTCGCCTACGCAGGCGTCAGGAAGGCAGGAACATGGCTGGAATTCCGTCCCGCGTCGAGTCCCCCAACGCGTACGCCCCGCCCAGCGCTGCTATCGATTCGGCCGGCTCGCACCCGAGCTACTTCGGCGCCATCGCGGTACTGACCACGCTCTTCTTCATGTGGGGCGGCCTGACGTCGCTCAACGACGTGCTGATCCCGCACCTGAAGGGGATCTTCTCGCTCAACTACTTCCAGGCGATGTTGGTCCAGTTCTGCTTCTTCGGCGCGTACGGCCTGATGTCGATCCCGGCGGGTCGGTTCGTCAAGGCGATCGGATTCAAGAAAGGGATCATCGTCGGCCTGGGGGGAGCGGCGGTCGGCTGCTTGATGTTCTTTCCGGCGGCGGCCGTCCGGTCGTACGGCGTCTTCCTGTTCGCGTTCTTCGTCCTCGCCACCGGGATCGTCATCCTTCAGGTCGCGGCCAACCCGTTCGTCGCCGTCCTGGGCAAGCCCGAGACCGCGTCGTCGCGCCTGACGCTGACGCAGGCCTTCAACTCGCTGGCGACCTGGGCGTTCCCGACGTTCATCGGCCCCATCATCCTCGTGATCGCGGGCCTGTCCGTGGCGGAGCTGGCGAAGCTGACGCCTGCCGCGCAGCAGGCCCAGGAGGCCCACGCCGTCCAGATGCCCTACGTCGGTCTGGCGCTCGCGCTCGCGTTCCTGTCGGTGATCGTCTGGCGATCGAAGCTGCCGAAGATCGACACCGCGAGCACGTCCGACGCCGCTGCGGCCGGTGCGCTCTCCGACCGCGCGAGCGCGTGGCGCTACAAGCACCTCGTGCTGGGCGCGGTGGCGATCTTCATGTACGTCGGCGCCGAGGTGGCGATCGGCTCGCTGCTGGTCAACTACTTCAAGGAGCCTTACACGCTGGGCTGGGCGGAGAGCAAAGGGACGCGCCTGATGCCCATCTATTGGCTCAGCGCGATGGTGGGGCGCTTCATCGGTAGCGGCACGCTGCGGGTCTTCAAGCCGGGCCGGCTGCTCGCGACCCACGCCGTGGTGGCCGCGTTGCTGGCCGTCACGTCCGCGCTGACGAGCGGCTGGACCGCGGTCATCACGATCATCGCCGTCGGCTTCGTGAACTCGATCATGTTCCCGACCATCTTCACGCTCGCGATCGACGGCCTCGGCCGCCACACCGAGCAGGGCTCGGGGATCCTGTGCGCGGCGATCGTCGGCGGGGCGTTCATCCCCGCGCTGCAGGGTGTGTTCGCCGACGCGGCCGGCCTGCACATCAGCTTCATCTTGCCGGCGGCCTGCTACCTCTACATCGCCTGGTACGGCATGCGCGGGCACGCGACCGACGCGCGCCCCGCGGCCTGACGCCGCCCCTCGGGCCGGAAGCGTGTAAGATCGACCCGTCGGTCGATGCGCCCGACCCTATTCATAGCTTGCGTCTTCGCGGTGGGCTGCGGCGGGCGGCAGCTGGACCCGCCGGCGGATCCGGTGTGCACGCACCCGTGTGATCTCGCTCAGACCATCCGCGTCGACATCGTGGGAAGCGAGCCGGCCGCGGCGGTCACGGTGACCGAGCCTTGCAGCGGTGGCGTGGCCGACTGCGGCGCGGCCGGCTGCCGCATCGTCGATCTCTACCTGTCGAGCTCCATCGGCTCGTCCGGCCCTCCCCTCGTCTGCCACGTGACCGCCGTTTCGCGGTCGGGCGTGGTTGTCGAACGCGACGTGATGGCCACCTACAACGGCGATTTCTGCTGCGCCGGCTACGAGGTCGGTTCGAGTTTGATCGATATCGACTTCTCCACGTCCGATGCGGGGATCTCCGACGGGTCGAGCGACGCCGGCGGCGACTGAGCCGGCCTGCCGGCCCGGTCGGCGCGTGCGTGGTATAAGCGCGGGGCTTTGCACAGCGACGCAATTAAGAAGGGCATCAACCGCGCGCCCGCGCGGGCGATGCTGAAGGCGACCGGGCTGAACGACGCGGATCTGGAGAAGCCGCTGATCGCGGTGGCGAACACCTGGACCGACGCGACGCCCTGCAACCTGCACCTGCGCGAGCTCGGCGCCAAGGTCAAGGAGGGCATCCGCGCGGCGGGCGGTACCCCGATCGAGTTCAACACGGTCGTCGTCTCCGACGGCATCAGCATGGGGACCGAAGGGATGCGCGCGTCGCTGGTGTCGCGCGAGGTGATCGCCGATTCGATCGAGCTGGCGGTGCGCGGCGCGATGTGCGACGGCGTCGTCGCGCTGTCGGGCTGCGACAAGACGATCCCCGGGACGATGATGGCGCTGGCGCGCCTGGACCTGCCGGGGCTGATGCTGTACGGCGGGACGATCATGCCGGGCACCTTCCAAGGCAAGCCCGTCACGATCCAGTCCGTGTTCGAGGCGGTCGGCGCCTGCGCGGCGGGCCGCATCACCGAGAGCGAGCTGCGCGCGCTGGAAGACGTCGCCTGTCCGGGCGCGGGCGCGTGCGGGGGGCAGTTCACCGCCAACACGATGTCGATGGCGGGCGAGATGCTCGGCCTGTCCCCGATGGGCCTCAACGACGTGCCCGCCGTCGATCCGCGCAAGGGCGGGGCCGCCGTGCGCGCCGGCGAGATCGTCATGCGCCTGGTCGCCGATGACCTGCGGCCCAGCAAGGTCCTGACGCGCGCCGCGTTCGACAACGCCATCACGGCGGTCGCGGCGACGGCCGGGTCGACCAACGCCGTGCTGCACCTGCTGGCGATCGCGCGTGACGCGGGCGTGGCGCTGACGATCGACGACTTCGATGCCATCGCCGCCAGGACGCCGACGCTGGGCGACATGGTGCCGGGCGGTCGCTTCATGGCGTCCGACCTAGAGAAGGCGGGCGGCATCCGTCTGGTGGCGGCGCGGCTCGCCAAGGCCGGGCTGCTCAAGGACAGCCTGACCGTCAGCGGCCGCGGCATCCTGGCCGAGGCGGCCGAGGGGAAAGAGACGCCGGGGCAGGAGGTGGTGCGGCCGCTCGACAAGCCGCTGTCGCCGACGGGCGGCTTCGCGATCTTGCGTGGGACGCTGGCGCCCGACGGTTCGGTGGTCAAGCTGGCGGGCCACGGCCGGCGCAAGCACACCGGCCCCGCGCGCGTGTTCGATTCGGAGGAGGCGTGCTTCGCGGCCGTGCAGCGGCGCGAGATCAAGGCGGGTGACGTCATCATCATCCGCTACGAAGGGCCGAAGGGCGGCCCGGGCATGCGCGAGATGCTGGCGGTGACGGGCGCGCTGGTCGGGCAGAAGCTGGACGACAGCGTCGTGCTGCTGACCGACGGGCGTTTCTCGGGCGCCACGCACGGCTTCATGGTCGGGCACGTCGCGCCCGAGGCGCAGGTCGGCGGCCCCATCGCGTTCGTGAAGGACGGCGATCAGGTGACGCTGGACGTCGACGCGCGCCGGATCGACGTCGCCGCCGATCTGGACGGCCGCCGCGCCGGCTGGAAGGCGCCAGCGCCCCGCTACAAGACGGGCGTGATGGCGAAGTACGCAGCGTCCGTGTCGTCGGCCGCCGTGGGCGCCGTGACGTCGCCGATCGCGACGTGATTCGTTTACGGAGGTCGACAGTGACCTCCCCGATTTCCGGATAAGCATTCGACGCCGCGCTTCGGAGCGGCGCGAGGGCTCGATCGTTTCTTGGACGGGTTTATGCTCCGCGGATGGCGCGGGGGATGCCATTTTTGTGCGCCGTGATGATCGCCCTGTCGGCATCGGCGCCGGGCTGCAAGTCCGACTCCGATCCGGGCGCGGTGTTCATCGGCCAGTACTGCGACATCTATCAGCCGTGCTGCAGCGCCGCCGGGTTGCCGGCCGACGGCAAGGCGTGCCGCGCGCTGTTCGCCAGCGCGTCGTCGCCGCAGATGAAGTACGACGACACGGCCGGCAAGGCGTGCCTGGCGGGGTTGCAGCAGCAGTCCGGCCAGCCCGGGTTCTGCACGGGCGACATCGTGCAGCCGTCGGCGTGCGCCGAAGCGTTCGGCGGCGGCGCGGGCGCCGCGTGCATCCAGGACACCGATTGCCCGCCGTCCAGCCAGGGCGACGTCCGGTGTGTCTCGGGCTTCGTCAACAACATGCAGGTCCGCCAGTGTCAGACCCAGACGCGCGGCACCGCAGGGAGCACGCCGTGCGTCGGCAGCGTGCGCGCGGGCACCACGCAGTACGCAGGCACGAGCGGCGGCGACATCCCGAATCAGGGGTACCTGTGCAATTCGGACGACGGCCTCCGCTGCGACGGTACGGCGTGCGTCGCGCTGACGGCCGACGGCGGGCAGTGCGCGCTCTACACCGAATGCGTCGTCGCCGATTATTGCGATCCAGGGACCGGCACGTGCGCCGCGCGCAAGGCGTCCGGCGCCGCCTGTATCGGCGCGGCGATCGAATGCCAGGACGGATCCTACTGCGAGGACGCGTCGATGACGTGCGCGGCGCAACTCGGCCTCGGCGCCGCCTGCACCGACAACGTGCAGTGCCAGACCGACAACTGCGCGAACGGCGCCTGCGCCGCCACGCCGACGGGCGGCGGGACGAACGTGCTGTGCGGCGGCGCCTGAGCGACGGATTGGCTCAGGCCGGCCGCTCCTCCGGCCGGCTGCCACCTGGTGACGGTCTCAGTGGAGGACGACGTCCCCGTCCGTCGAGACGTGCACACGCGTCGATTTCAGGGCGCGCGCGGTCGACGCCACATACTCGGACCGCGCGATGATCGCGTCGAGCTGAGCGTTGATTCGGTCGGGCTCGGGCGGGTTGGCCAACTCCGGGCTCGGGGGGTCCGGCTGCGGATTGAACCCGACGTCGGTTCCGGGCGGATCGGGCTGCGGATTGAATCCGACCGCCGCGAGCCTGTCCAGGCGCGCGGCGGCGCTGTCGAGACCTGCGACGACGTGGCCCAGTCGTCGGTCGAGAGACGCCGGATCGGAGCAGGTGTCGATCGCGCCGGCGCTGCGGCCGGCCAACTCGGCGGCGCTGGTCGCGAGCTCGGCGTTCGCGACGACCGACGGCCCGCATGGATCGGGAGGGACCTGTGACGGAGGCACGCCGATCGGTCGATCGATGGTGAAGTCGGTTGCGACGCCGTCGATCCGCGTGCTCGCCCAGGCGAGGGTAGCGGTCGAATACGCGAGCCGCCGCTCGAGCGCGGCCCGGTCGGTGCCGTTGTCGAGGACGGCCACGCTCGCCAGGAAGCTCTCGCCCTCGGCGTCGATGGCCTCGACCGCGTGCACCTGCCGACACGACACGGCGCCCGGGTCCGCGCAGGGGTCGGGAGGGACCGCCGGCGGTCCAGCGTCGATGAGCCGCACCAACCGATCGTGCTCCCGCGCCAGCGTCGCGCCCGTATTTTCCAGGTGGCGTAACGCGGCCACCGCGTTCAACGGGTGCTCGATGATGTCCATGACGTCCTGATTGGCAGCTGCTGCCGCCGTCAGGCCTCCGAGGCTCAAGAGAACGCCGGACAGAGGCAGAACGATTTTGAAGCGCTTCATGAAAATGTCCTTTCGCGAGCAGGTGGAGTTCGCATCGACCACGCTCCTGTAGTGGCAACGGCTGTGCCACGGCCTGCGCCGCGAAATGGTTGGCGCGCGCCAGAACAGCGCCTGCGCAATCGAACGATCCGTTCAGCGGTGCCGGCGCGACTTGTGCCGATGCTGCCTTCGCAGCGCGCGCGTCACCTGAGCGAGATCTGGACGACGTGGTCGACCAGGTCGCCGAGGTCCGCGCGCAGTGACCAGGTGCCTGCTGTTAACCCCTTGGTCGACAGGTTGAAGACGTACTGATTGGTCGTGGCGTCGTAGCGGAACGTATCGCCGGTGTTCGCTGCGCTCGTCGACGCGGCCTCGACGTAGGTTCCGGTGACGCTGCTCGACACCTTGGCGATGGACAGGTGGGCGGCGAGGTTCGTGATCCCGGCGCTGCCACCGGTCAACTTGAACTTCACGGGGACGGTGCTACCCAGCTTGAAGATCGAGCTGCCGTCCGGGTTGATCGGCTGCTGGAAGAATGTTCCGTCCGTCGGCGCCTGGTACTCGACCCAGACCGTGAACGATGCGGCGGTGGCGTCGCCGCCCGCATCGGAGGTCGTGCAGGTGACCGTCGATTCCCCTGACGGAAACGTCGACCCCGGAGGGGGGAGGCACGCGACCGGGCGCTCGCCCCCGACGAAGTAGTCCGCATCGGGCGGCGAATAGGTGACGGCCGCGCCTGCGGTGCCCGGGGCGTAGGCGACGATTGCGTCCGGCACGTAGAAGAAGATCGGCGCGACGATCGCGAACGGCGACAGCGAGGGCGTGTAGGCGCAGATCACGTTGTTTGCCATGTCGAGCGACTGGGTCGTCAGCGTCGTCCAGCCGGTCCCGTCGCACGCTGTGGAGGTGCCATGCACGATTCGCAGGCTCTTCTCGAGCGCGCCGCCCTCGGCCATCGACCCCTGGTCGTAGCCGAGGCAGATCAGGATGTTTCCCGAATACGACATCGTCGTGTCGACATTCCAGTAGGCGCCGGTGGATTGCATCTGACCGGTGCGGAGGACCTGGAACCCGGTGGGGGGCGGACAGCCGGTGCCGCTTGCGACGAGCGCGGTGTCGCCCTGGCCCGCATTGGAGAACGTCAGCGTGACACCGCCGTCAGTGTCCGAGCCGCCAGCGAGGTCAACCGTCACGGTGGTTCCGGAGGATGCCGAGACGCACGCGTCGGCTCCCCACGCCGTCGGGCTCGGGCACGAAGAGAAGTTGCCGTCGCAGACCAGCTGGGCCTCGACGGACGCGCACAGGTTCTGGCGCGTATAGCACGTGGTCCCTGCGTCCTTGAGGACGTCGGCCGGGCAGTCCGCGGAAGAGCTGGTGCAGAATTCGTCAGCGTCACAGGTGTCGACGGCGGGCCGACAGACCTTGGTGGCGGCGGCGAACTTGTCCGCCGGGCACGCAGCGGAATTGCCCGTGCACGACTCCGCGGCATCGCAGATTCCGGCGCTCGGGCGGCAGACGTGCGAATGCGGCAGCAGCGAGCATGTTCCGTCGTCCGTCGCGCCGGTCGCGATCGCACAGGCCCGACAATCGTTCGCGTTGTCGCCGCCGCAAGCGGACTCGCAGCAGACGCCGTCGACGCAGAAACCCGTGGCGCACTGGTCCCCGCTGTCGCACGCCACGCCGGTGTCGGCGCTGACGGCGGCGAGAGTATCGACCTCGCCGCAAATGATGTTTCGGGACGTGTTGAGGCTCGTCCGGATGTTGCAGAGCGACGTGCTCGTGCTGCAGGAGTGCAGCAACTGCAGGCTCGATTCCGGGACCAGGCCACTGAACCAGGTCGGGTCGTAGTGCACGCAGACCTCGACTGGACTGTCGTGCTCGGCGTCGGTTCTCACGGTCCAGAAATGGGCTTGGGCCGGCGTCAGCCCGGGTGCGGTCAGCACGAAGGCGGACGGGGATGGAGTGGTGGCTCCGAAGTCGACCGCGTGCAAGACACCGGCTGCGGTGACGTTCGGGAAGGTGAAGGTGAGGCCGCCCGGGTCGGTGGCGTCTACGCCACCCAGGAGATCCACCTTGACGGGCGACCCTATCGGCACGTCTGGGCAGCGCAGGAGCTGGACCTCGCCGACGAGGCAGATCTCCTGGGCCTGCTCCAGGATGGCGGACTTGACGGTCTCCGCTGGCTCGTCGAGCGCTCCACCGCCGGAGCACGACGCCGCGGCGAGCAACACCAGGACGCAACCTTTACGTGCGGGCGTCATCTGAGCGACACGTTGATGGTGTGGCTGACCAGATCGCCGAGGTCGACGCGCAGCGACCAGGTTCCGACCGACATGCTCTTCGTCGATAGGTTGAAGATGTACTGATTGGCGGTCGCGTCGTAGCGGAACGTGTTGCCCGCGTCTCCCGAGCCGTTCGACGTCGCCTCCACGAACGTTCCGGTCACGCTGCTCGACATCTTGGCCACGAAGAGCTTGGCGACCAGATTCGTGATCGGCGCGCTCGCGCCCTGCAGCTTGAATTTCACGGGGATGGTGCTTCCCAGCTTGAAGATCGAGCTGCCATCCGGGTTGATCGGCTGAAGGTAGAACGAACCGTCCGACGGCGTCTGGTACTCGACCCAGACGGTGAACGTCGCCGTGGCGGTATTGCCGCTGGTGTCGGACGCCGTGCAGGTGACGGTCTTCTGTCCGGGCAGGAAGATCGTGCCGGAGGCGGGCGTGCAGTCAACCAGACGATTTCCATCGACGGCATCGGTCGCGGTCGGCTTCGTGTACGTCACGATCACGCCGGCCGTGGACGGCGCGTACGCGATGATCGTTCCAGGGACGTTGGTGAAGACCGGCGGTGTGGTGTCTCCGCAGTGCGGGACCGGCACTGGCGCGGGACAGGTCGCCACCGCACCGTCGCAAGCCGCCGGTGTGTGGCAGGCGTCGCCGGCGGCGCAGACCGTGCCGGAGGGCGCCAGCGCGTCAGCCGGACAGTCCGCGGACGCGCCGGAGCACGTCTCGGCGACATCGCACGCGCCGGCGGCTGCGCGGCAGATCGTGCCGGGGGGCTGGAACCTGTCGAGCGGGCAATCGTTGGACGTGCCGTTGCATGCTTCTGCGACGTCACACACGCCCGCAGGCCGCCGGCAGATCGTGCCTGGCGCGACCTTCGCGTCGACCGGACAGGTCACGGACGAACCGGAGCACGTCTCGGCGAGGTCACAGTTGCCGGCGCTGTTGCGGCAGATCGTCCCGGACGGGGCGACGGCGTCGGCCGGACAATCGTTGGACGCGCCGTCGCACGTCTCCGCGATGTCGCACTGCCCGGCACTGCCGCGGCAGACGTGCCCGGCGACGACCGGCGTGCAGGTACCATTGGTGGTTCCGCCGGCGGCGACCGAGCAGGCCTGGCAATCCGAGGTGACGCCACCGCCGCAGGCGCTCTCGCAGCAGACGCCGTCGATGCAGAGCAGGCCAACGCCGCAGGTCGTGTCGGACGTGCACGCCACGCCGCGGTTCGAGGAGTTGACGACGACGTTGAACGTCCCCGACGCCGTGTTGCCGGAGGCGTCGCGGGCGCTGCACTCGACCGTCGTCGTGCCGGCAAGGAAGCGTGTTCCCGATTTGGGCGTGCAGGCGACGGGGATGTCGCCTCCGACGATGTCGGTCGCCGTGGCCGTGAACGTCACGACGGCGGTGTTCGTGCCGGTGTCATCGGTGTGCGTCGAGATCGAGGACGGCAGCGTCAGGACGGGCGCCGTCGTATCATGGACGGTCACCGTGAAGGTGGCGGAGGTGGTGTTGCCCGCCGCGTCCGTCGCGTCGCAGATGACGTTGTTGGCGCCGATCGGGAACTGTGCGGGCGATGTGATCAGCACCGGAACGCCGACGGAGGTCACGCGCCGGCAGGTGACGTGGCAGGCGTTGGACGGCGCGCATTCGCCGTCGACGATATCGCTCGCGGATACGCCGAGCGCGACGGACGTGCCGCCGGCTCCAGTCGCCTCGACCGTGATCGACGGAGGCACGACCATCGCCGGCGCCGTGTGATCGACGACGTGAACGACGAACGAGCCGCGCGATTCGAGCGTGCCGTCGCTGGCGCTGCACGAGACCGGCGTGTCGCCCATCGGGAACCAGGTGCCGCTGGCCGGTACGCAGTCCGGCGTCAGCGGGTGGTTGCCGCTGTCCTTTGCGCTCGGCGCGGGATCGAACGTCACGCGCGCGCCGAGCCGATCCGTCGCCTCGGCAGTCGTGTCCGCGAGGACGAGGGCGGGTGGCAAACCTTTGATCGTCACGTTGAAGGTCTTCGTGGCGCGGTTTCCGGCCTTGTCGGCCGCGCGACAGGTGACCTGGGTCGTTCCCAGCGGGAACGTTCCGGGGCTGTCGGGCGTGCACTCGGGCGTGACGTCGCCGTCGACGGTGTCGTGGGCGGTCACGGAGAACGAGACGTCCCGCCGGCCCCAGGCGCCTTCGCCGTTCGCGCTGATGTCGCCCGGGACGGTCAGTTCGGGCGGCGTCGTGTCTTTCACGGTCACCCGGAAGGCGCTGGCGACCTTGAGCGCGCCGGCGGCCGCCGTGCACGTGACGTCGCTCGCGCCGATCGGGAACAGGGTCCCCGAAAGATCGATCACGACGATCGCGCCGGAGGGTCCGACCGGCGCCTTGCATTCCGGCGTCAGCGGCGCGGGCGTCGCGTCGCCGGTCGCCGCGCTGACATCGAGCGCGACGGTCGCGCCGTTCGAGGCGGTCGCCTCAGCGGTGACGTCGCCCGGCGTCGTGAGGGTCGGTGGGGCTGCTGACCCTGGCTGCGTGACGATGACCGGGAACGACGCGCGGCCGATGTTGTTGTGGCTGTCCTTCGCGGTGCATTGAACGATGGTGGTGCCGAACGGGAACACGTCGCCCGAATTGTGATCGCAGGTCGGCGTGATGTTGCCGTCCACGAGGTCGCTCGCGCTGACGAAGAAATTGACCACGATGCTGTTACCGCCCGACGTGGTGCCGGTCGCCTGCGCCGGGACGAACACCGTCGGCGGCGTCGTATCGCGAACCGTGATGGCGATCGGTGCGTTCGACGTGTGACCGAACGCGTCCGTCGCCGAGCAGGTGATCGTCGTCGTGCCGATCGGGAACGTCGAGCCAGTCGTGACAGCCCGCGTTCCGCCGGCGCCCGCGCACGACGGACGCAAGTCGCCGCGCACGATGCGCGCGCCGGCCGGCGTGCTCGTGGCCGGCGTCCGCTTCCACAGCACGCCCGGCATGCCCGGTGGCCCCGCAAAGTCGGGGCCGATGCTGGCTGGGCCGACCGGGACCCTCGCATACAGTGCGCCGTCGACGGGCGAGAGCCAGACGTTGCTCGCATTCACCGCACCGTCGCGCCGCCAGGTGCGGCCGCCGTCCCGGCTCTCCCACAGCGTGTCGTCGTTGCCGCTGGTCGTGTTTCCCTCGCCGATCGTGTACATCACCTGGCCGCCGCTCGCCGGGTCGACGACCAGCCGCGTGAAGGTGGTGAACGGCGCCGTGGTGCCGTCGGGGAAGTTCAGCGGCGCCGGCGTGTTGAGCGGCTGCCAGTCGGCCGCAGCGGGATTGGCTGGATGCGCTCGCACGCTCGCCAGCGACGCGCGGTAGAGGACCGGGCCACCACCCACGATGTTCGCATTCAGCGCGTCGTTCGGGTAAGGCAGCGATCCGTCACCGCCCGCATAGAGATAATTCGCGCCGCTCGACGCGTCGGCGAACATGAAGCTGGTCCCGATGCTGGTGTCGACGCCGAGATCCGACGGCTGCTGCCTCGCGAACAGGACGCTGTGCGCGTTCCCGCTGGAGGAGATCTTGACGAGCAACGGCTGCTCGGCCCCGGGCAGGAACTGCAGGTGCAAAGCGTCCACCGGGTTGGGGTCGCTGGCGTAGATCCCACCCTCGAACCACAGGGTCTCCTGCGTGAAACCGCCGTTGTGAAGCGTCAAGAAGTTGAAATAGTCGGGCTGGGGACAATCGGCGTCGCAGTTGGACTGGGTGACGAACGGAGTCGAGGATACGAGCGCCGTGTCGGGCTTGAGGGGGTTGAGGCCCATGAACCACGCATCGCTGAGTTGCGTCCAGTGCGCATCACGGTTGGTCGGCGTTCCGGGGCCGTCGGGCGACTTCCAAAGGCCGGCGACTCCCCCGACGTAGACATTGTTTCGGTTGAAGTTGTCGACGGCGATCTGCCAGGCGGTCGTCGGTATGAACGGGTCGGCGAGCCCTGCGTTGCGGGCCTGCCAGCTCGCGGCGCCGTCGTCGGTTCGAAACACGCCGCCGGGGCCCTCGGACGCCAGCAGGTAGGCGACGTTCGGATCCACCGGATCGAACGCGAGGTCGGAGATCGCCAGCGCCGGCAACGAGATACCGGGCGCGAGGACAGGCGTCCAGAGCGCGCCGCCGTCGGTCGTGCGGTAAAGCCCGAACTGCGAGAGGACCGAATAGAGTGTGTTCGGGTCAGCGAGATCCTGGACGATCGACCTCTCGACCGGTTGCAGGAAGAAGCTGGTGCCGGTGAACGGGTACGTGTCCTGGGATGCATCGAACCCGGGCGATCGGGACAGGGTGGCCCCCGCGGCGGCCCAGAGCGCGCCGGGTGTCTGCCGGTCGAACACGACGGCCCCGACCCAGCCGAGGGAGTGGGGCTTCCAGGTTTCACCGCCATTCCGGGAGTAGAGCGGGCCGGCGAATACCGTCGGGAACGTTTGGTCGGGCTCGAGGGTCGGCGCTATCGCCAGGGTGGCGGGGTTCTCGGTCAGAACCTCGGGATAAGGAGGGATGTCGAGGCGCTGCCAGCGGGCGCCGCCAACCTTCAGGTAGATCTGGATCTTGATGACGTCGCCGGACTCGGGGCCGGCGACGGCGTAAAGGCGGTCGGGTTGAACCGGATCGACGGCCAGTCCTTGGACGCGCTGGGCTGGCAGGCCTGCCGTGCTCAGGAGGGCCCAGGTCGCCCAGCCGTCGTGAGTTTCGTAGATCGAAAAAGTCGTGGTGGTCCCGGTCGTTTGAGATGCCTGCGCGAACATGTGCGCTGGATCGGTCGGATCGGTGGTTATCGTCGAGACAGTCGAGTCCTCGAGGATCGCCGTCCAGGTCTGTCCCCCGTCCCGGCTGACCTGGAGTCCTGCCGGGAAGACCGGGGAATCGCCTCCCGGCGGGAAGGGCCCGCGCATCGTTCCGGGCACGTAGAGCGACGCAGGCGAGCCTGCGACCACGATCTGGCTCAGGCTGGTGCTGATCCAGACGTCCGACGGGAAGGTCAGCTTCTGCCAGTTTCCGCCTCCGTCGGTCGACTTGAGCAGCTGCACGTGGCCGTCATCGCGATCGGCAAAGCCGGCGTAGAGCGCGCCGTGGTGCTTCCCATCGGGCGCGGCGGTCGGATCGTTGAGGTCGATCGCCACCGTATCGGGCGCGAACCCGAGCCCTGCGTAGGCCGCGTGCCAGGACGTGCACTGGACGGGCGCACTGGAACCGGGCGGCGCGCAATCAGCGGAGTATCCGGTCGCCGTCACCTGATAGGCCACGGGAGCGCCGTCGGGCCCCTGGGCTTCGGCGGTGATGTCGGTTGCGTCGATGACCGGTCCGGCTGTCGTCGGTGGCTGGACCGTGACGACGAAGGTCGACGAGCCCGTGTTGCCCGCGGCGTCGGTCGCCGAGCAGGTGACAGCGGTCGTTCCGAGCTCGAAGTGCGATCCCGATGGCGGCAGGCAGGTGGGCGTGAGCGACGTACAGCTGCCGATGCCGACGCAGTCCTGGGCCGAGACGCGGGCGGAGAAGTCGACGTCGGCGCCGCGCGTATCGTCGGTGGTGATCAGGAGCTCGCGCATCGGCGCGCCGCCGGTGTCGGTGATCAGTACGGTCGGGGGTGTGACGTCGCCGACCGCGATCAGAACGTCGACGCTCGTTACACCGGTCGCGCCGGCGAAGGTCTGTTGCGCGGACAGGCGGTGCGTACCGCTCCCCGGTGTCACGGTCGTCGTGAACAGCCCGTCGACATCGGCGAGGACGGACGGCACCGCCGTCCCATCGAGGAAGACTGTCACGGTCGCGCCGGAGATCGCTGTCCCCGCCACCGCCACGTCAGGCCCGGGCACCGCGCTGCCGGTTGCGGGTGACGTGATCCTCGGGGCAGGCGGCTTGACGATGACCGCGACGGTGACGCCCTCACCCTCGGCCGCCCCCGCGCCCGAGAGCGAACTGGCGGCCTGCTTCACGACCAGCGTCTCGGGTCCAGATCCGGCAACCTGCACCGCCACCTGGAACGAGCCGTCGGCAGCGACCGGCGCCACACCGAGCTTTATGTCGCCCTGGTAGACGATCACCGAACCGGGTAGGCCGGTGCGCGCCAGCCCTTGTCCCGTGACCGTCAAGGCGGAATCGACAATTGCGCCCGCAGCCGGCGACGAAATGGTGACCGCCGGTGGCCGGACCAGCACCGTACGGACGACCCCCACGTCGTCGCCGGTCGCCGTCTGCTGGAAGATCTTGATCATATGGCGGCCGTAGTCGAGCGCACCGCCCGGCCCCGAAAAGGTGCCGCCGGACGCGAGAGGGATCGTCGCGTGGGGGGCGAAGTACCGCCCGTCGCCGTCGCCGACCTGGATGTCGCCGAGCGTCGCCACCGCGCCCGAGCCCTGCACCTGAAGGGACGTCGCGCAGGTGCTTCCGGGCGTCGCCGAGATGCACGCGCCCTCGGCCGGAGACGTCACGACGAGCATCGGCAACGCCGAGCGCGCGGTCGCAGAGGCCGACGAGGTGCTCTCGACGCCGCCGACCGTCTGGGTGATCGTCAGCGCGTAGCCACCCGGACCGGGCAGCGAAAGGGAGCCACCCCAGTGTCCGTCGGCGCCGGCTGTGAAGGTCCCGACCGTATTCGATCCGATCTTCACCGTGACCGTCGCGCCGGGCGCGGCCGTGCCGCCGACGACGATCGTGTTGTTGCCGGTGACGTAGCCGCCGCTCGGCGCGTCGGTCGTCGGGGCCGGCGGCGCCGCCGGATTTTCCGCGTCGAGCGCGAGCGTCGCTGACCAGTCGCTGGTCTGGCCACCGACGGTCTGTCGCGCGGCCAGCGTGTACGTGCCCTTGCCGAGGGTGACTGTCTGCGTGAACAGGCCGCCCGTGGTAGCACTCGCGCCCGCAGGCACCATGAACGATGCGATCGACGCACTCTCGACGAACGCGCCGGTGCTGTCGATCGATCCGCGCGCAATTTCGACGGTCGCGCCATCGTCCGCGCCGCGTCCGACGATCGCGACGGTGACGTCGCTGCCGCTCGCACCCGTGCTGCTGGCGCTGACCAGCGCGGGCGCGCCCGGCGGTCCACCCGCGCCGCACGACGACGCGAGGCAGATCATGCTGGACCGCGGTGGCCCTGGCCACGCGGTGGCGTCGAACGCGAGCGATCCCTCCACGCGATCGAGGTATTCCGTCTGGAAGGTCGCGTCGGAGAAGTAGGCGGCGTTGAGACCGACGCCCTTGGCGGGCGCGGCGCCGTCGGCAACGCCCGCGGACAGCCGATCGACGGAGATCGTGTCTTTGACCGTGTCTGGCAGCGCCCACTCGAGACGAAGGTGGGCGCCGCGCACGGTCGTCGTCGGGGTGCTGCCGATGTGCCGGTACTCGACCCGGATCTGCGCCTTCTCCCCCGCGCGCAATGAGATCGGCGTCGGCGGCGTCGGCGAGCAGTCGAGGTGACAGACTTCGGCGACCTTGCGCTCGCAGTTCGAGTCCCAGGTGACCGCGCAGCAGTACGGATCGTTGACGCAGATCTGGGCGGCGCAGAACCCGCCCTGACGGCAGGTTCGCGACACCGCCGCGCCGGGCCGGCAGATGTCGTGCGTGCAGGTGTCAGGATCAGGAATCGGTGGCCCGCCCCCTGCGTCTGTCGCGAGCTGGCCGTCGACGAAGATCCGAACGCTGCCGTCCGTGTCTGCCGTGAAGGTGTAATCACCCGAGATCGGCGGCACGACCTGGCCCTCGAACACGGCCGAGAACGTGTCGCTCACGGCAAAGCCGGGCAGCGGGGCGGGCGGCGGTTGCCCGGGCAATCCCGGGCCGACGATCGGCTGGTTCTTGCCGGTCCACAGGTAGTCGACCGCGCCCAGCGTTTGCTGCGGCGCCTGAAAGCTGGGATTGCCGATCGTGCCGAGGCCGGAGTAGTAGGTGCCGCGCAGGCCGGGACCGACGGATTGCGCCATCGGGTAGAGGGCGCTGGTGGGGACCGCGGCGGGCGCGAGCAGCGCCGGGAACGAGGCGTCGGGCGACTCCCAGAGCAGCGCGAACTGCGACCCCGACGCCGCGTCCGCCCGATACTCGACGCGAACGCCGTAGCGCACGCCGGCGAGCAGGTATTGCATGGGCGAGCCGGACGGTGGATCGAGCGTGAACGCGCCGGGCACGGTCGGGTCCGGGTCCTTCCAGTTGCCGGCGACGTAGAGGCCGTTCACCCACAGCCGATAGAGATCCGTGTTCGCGGGGTTGACCGCGTCGTTCGGCGTGCACGCGGCCGGGGTGCTGTTCGGAAGCTGCTTGCAGAAGGTGTAGCTGCCCGACGCGTTGGGTTCGATCCATCCCGTCCAGATCGCGGCCCGCGGCGCCGAGGGCGTGGCGTCGAGCGTCTTCTTGCCCCCGCGCAGCAGCGAGAACGGGGCGCCCGGGACGTCGATGTCGATGCCGTAAACGTAAACGTCCGTGGCCGTGCTGACGGTGGGCATCGCCACCCGGAAGCCGTGGCGCGCGCCGCCGCCACACTCTGTCGCCACCGTCTCTTTCCACGATGGCGCCAGGACCTCGAACGCCGTCCCCGTTTTCAGCGTCGCACCGGTGCCCAGCGGACCGCCGACCGAGATCTGCACGGGGATGCTGGCGTCCGGGTGGTCCGGATCGCAGGCCCAGCCCTCGGCGAATGTCGTCCCACTGGTGTCGGTCACGAACCCTTCGAACGCGCCGATGGCGCCGCGCAGGAAGCTGACCACGTGGCTGCTGGCGGGGGGCGCCGTCACGCCCGGCGGCCAAAGTGTCGTCGAGGCCGGATCGCTCTTGCAGACCGACTGGCGGATGTCCGTGCAGCGCTGATCCCAGACCAGGCTGCCCGGGTAGAAGCCAGGGCCCGGATCGCCGCAGCAGCTCGGATCGATCTGACAGACGCGGTTGACGCACTCGTTGCAGAGCGGATCCAGCGCCTCGCCGTCGTGATCCTCGTCGTGCGAGCAGTGCCGGGGCGAGTTCACCGCCAGGAACGCCCCGTACGCGTTCGCGTTCAGGTTGAGCGCGCGGTAGCACCCGTACGGCTCCTTCGGATCGCAGCGATCGATGTAGTTCGATGCCGCGCACGTCCGTCCCGGGTCCAGATCCGCGTAGCGCGAAGACTCCATGCCGGAACGCCGCAGGCCCTTCACCAGCGCCAGGTCGCCCGGATCGTCCGTGGACATGGTCTGCAGCTCGCTGCAGCTGAAGTTCTCGCTCACGAAGTGCGGCCCAGGCGTCGGGCTCTGGCAGAGCAGCGGCGGCGGGGGCGTCGGGAGCGGCGGCGGGAACACGTTGAGCGCCGAGATCTGGTACTCCTCGTGGAGCATCGGCCCCGTTTGGTACGGGGCGTAGGGCAGGCCAGACGTCGCATTGATCGACGTGAACCCGTCCAGCGTGTCGAACAGGTCGACCAGTGTCCCGTTCTTCGTGTAGCTGTGGTCGTCCTGGCAGTAGTCCGCTCGCGCTGCGATCAGACAAGAGTCGTAGAACGGTGCGAGTGGGATCTGCGTCGGAGCGAACTCCGTTCCATTCCACACGTTTTCAGTGACCGTCTTCCACGGCTTGTAGCCCCAGTTGCGCGCGCACTTCGACGCGACGCCGGAGGCCGTGCAGGCGAAGGTGAACGTGCTGCGTCCGGCATCGCTGTGATCGAACGGATTCAGCGGTACCGCCATCGCGGTCGGCTTGCCGGTCAGGGCGTCGAACGGGCACAACGACGACCACTGTTCCGTTGCAGGCTGCCGATAATAAGGAGTGTAAAGATAGATATCGCCGTTAGAAGGATATTTCGATGAGTTACTGTTCGGATCGATTTCGACGTCAGCAATATACAGAAGGATCCCAGCGGCAGCGGCACTGCAAACTCCATTTGCGCAGGTCGATGGGGATATACAGTCTTTGTCTGCGGCGCATGTATCGGCCAACCCGATATTCCATAGAGTTCCCTTGAGGTCGGGTTCACCAGGCACACTTATGAAGCTACCGGCGGTGGAATCGGCGGGTCCAGCTTGCAGTTGGACGCCATTCATCGGGTTCGATACGTTGATAATTGTCAGGCCGGTGCCAATCTGCAGGCCTTGGACATTCACGCCAGCGATTTGTGAGCTCGAGAAGCTGAGCCCACGATCGGAGACGACCGAGAGAAAAGATCGAACTCGATCGATGCCCTGAATGCCGATGCCCTGGATGCCGATGCCCTGGATGCCGATGCCCTGGATGCCGATGCCCTGGATGCCGATGCCCTGGATGCCGATGCCCTGGATGCC
>Ga0066395_10000132_pt1 | contig 27054 bp, 19 predicted proteins | sample PanSoiPlot1MoBio_FD_61218 | JGI IMG/M metagenome (GOLD analysis project Ga0066395, IMG submission 61218) | Tropical forest soil microbial communities from Panama analyzed to predict greenhouse gas emissions - Panama Soil Plot 1 MoBio | ecosystem: Environmental > Terrestrial > Soil > Tropical... | reverse complement strand
TGACCGGCGAGGCGGGCGAGCCGCTGCGGGTTCTGGTCGCCGACGACGAGGCGATCGCGCGCAAGCGGCTCCTGCGGCTCCTGGCGGCCATGCCCGACGTCGTCGTCGCGGGCGAGTGCGCCGACGCGCACCAGGTGCTCGAGCGGGTTCGCGCCGGCGACGTCGACGTGGTGCTGCTCGACATCCAGATGCCGGAGCTGTCGGGCCTCGAGGCGCTCCAGCTCTTCCCGGCCGACGGACCGGTCGTCGTCTTCTGCACCGCGCACACCGCGCACGCGATCGCTGCGTTCGACGTCGGCGCGATCGATTACCTGCTCAAGCCGATCGAGGCCGCCCGGCTGCGCAAGGCGCTCGACCGCGCGCGCGATCGGGACGCGCGCCGGCGTTACACCGACGAGCTGGCGCGATTCAAGACCGGCGCGGCGCAGCCGGACGCCCGGCCGCTCGACCGGCTGGCGCTGCCGACGCGCCAGGGGATCGTGCTGCTGGATCCGCTGACGGTGTCGCACGCGGAGCTGGACGGTGAGCTGGTCACCGTTCACACGGCCGACGCCCAGTATCTGTCGGCGCTGTCGCTGCAGGAGCTCGAGAGCCGCCTCCCCGGCGACCGCTTCGCGCGCGTCCACCGGCGCGCGCTGGTCAACCTGGAGCACGTCGTCCGCCTGGAGCCGAACGAGGTCGGCGGCTACACGGCGCGCACCCGCAACGGCAGCGCCGTCGAGATCTCCCGCCAGGCCGCCCGCGATCTCCGCAAGCGCCTCGGGTTGCGCTAGCGGATCGGAGAGAGGCAGATGCCGGCCATCGCGTCGGTGGGTGTGGTCGCGATCGGTTGGCAGGCGCCGGGCGGCTTTTCGGCGGTCGGACAGTTGCAGGCGAGGTCCTCTGGGCAGTCCGCGTCCTTGTTGCAGCGGGTGACGCAGGCCATTGCGGGCCCCGACTCGCCCCGGAACGGTAAGCACTGGCCGCGGCCGCAGGACCCTGCGCACGCCGCCGGCGTTGGGTAAACGTGCTTGATGAACGGCGCGAGGGTCGCGACGCGCTCGGGTGACAGCGGCGGCCCGTCGGGCTTTGTTCCCTCGTCGCCGGGCGTCAGCGTGCGCCGGGGCGCGAGCTGCCCGTCCTCCGTCTGGAACGAAGCGAGGTTTGGGAACTGGCGCCTCATCTCCGCGGTCGTTGTCGGGTAACGGCCGTCCAGCGGCATGAAGTCCCAGGTCAACTTGGTTTGCGTGGTGATGAACACCATGTTCGTGTCGACGCCGGTCCTCAGCGCGAAATCGCCGAGGTAGTAGGCGGTTCCCGGGAGGTAGTCGATGCTGCGGTTCATCGGCGGCGCCGGGTATGCGTGGCCTCGCTTCTCGCTGCCGTTGACGAACAGGATCTCGTCGAGCGAGCAGCGCGCGGGGACGATCTCGATCACCTGGATCTCGTTTCTCTGCTCCATTCCGATCGTGTACTGGCGGCCGTCGGCGCACCCGAGCACGAGCGCGACGCCGAGCGAGCGGCCCCCACCGGCCCGATCGACCATGAAGCGCCCGTAAAGGTAGGCGTGCGCGGGGTTGACGCTCTGACCGGCGCCGATCCCCTGTGTGAAGCTGACGCAGGTGGCGGCCAAGATCGGCAGGAGCAGAACGGCCGGCGTTCCCCTCCAGCCGCGCATGTCCGGCCTAGCGGCTCCGCTCGGCCACCACGTCGGCCATCTTCGCGACGACTGCGTCGGGCGACAGCGTGCTGGAATCGATCTCGATGGCGTCGTCGGCCTTGCGGAGCGGCGCCGCGGCGCGCGTTGAATCCCGCGTGTCGCGCGCGACGATCTCGGCCTTGGTCTGATCGGCGTCGACCGGCTTGCCCGCGGCGGCCAGCTCGGCGACCCGCCGGCGCGCCCGCTCGTCGGTGCTGGCGGTCAGGAAGAACTTCGCCTCCGCGTCGGGAAAGACGACCGTGCCGATGTCGCGTCCCTCGACGACGACGCCGCCGCCGGCGCCGATGCGCCGCTGCAGGCCGAGCAGCACCGCCCGCACCTCCGGCAGCGCCGACACGCGCGACGCCCCGTCGGACATCTCGGGCGTCCGGATCGCGGTGGTGACGTCCTGACCGTTCAGGGTGACGCGGTTGACGGCGCCGTCCAGCCGGAACGCGATGTCGATCCCGTCGGCCAGCGCGGCCACGCCCGGCCCGTCGTCCCAGGCGACGCCCCGCTCGCGCGCGCGCAGCGCCATCGACCGGTAGATGGCGCCCGTGTCGAGCAGCGCGTAGCCCAGCCGCGCGGCCAGCAGGCGCGCGGCGGTCGACTTCCCTGCCCCGGCGGGCCCGTCGATCGCGACGATCAGGCCGCGGGCGCGCTCAGCCATCAGCCGGCGTCCACGCTGCGCCTCAGGCGGCGCCGGGCTTGCGGAAGCGCGACGGATAGGCCTCGCCGAACTCCTTGTCGGGATGCAGCGACTTGGCGCGCGTGATCAGCGCCTCCTCGGTCTCGACGCGGTTCGGATCGGGCAGACAGCACTCCACCGGGCAGACCGCCTGACACGCCTCGTGATCGTGGAACCCGACGCACTCCGTACACAGCTTCGGATCGATGACGTAGATGTCCTCGCCTTCGCTGATCGCTTCGTTCGGGCACTCCGGCTCGCAGGCGCCGCAGTTGATGCATTCTTCGGTGATGTACGTGGCCATCGAGTTCCTGAATTCCTGGTGAAAGTGTAGGAGACGCGGTCTAGGCCGTCAACGCGCCGCTGTCAAGCTTGCGCGCCCGTGTCCGTCGTCGATTCTGTGACGATACGCGCCTTGCCGATGCGCGACGGCCCGCCGCGCAAATTGACAGCGACCAGTCGCGAGACGCCAGGCTCTTCCATGGTGATCCCGCACAGCCGGTCGGCGATCTCCATGGTGCGCCGGTTGTGGGTGATCAGGATGAACTGGGACCGGTCGGTCATCTCGCGCACGACCTGGTTGAAGCGGCCCACGTTCGCCTCGTCGAGCGGCGCGTCGACCTCGTCCAGCACGCAGAACGGCGACGGCTTGACCAGGAAGATGGCGAACAGCAGCGACACGGCGGTCAGCGCCTTCTCGCCGCCCGACAAGAGCTCGATGTTCTGGCTGACCTTCTTCCCCGGCGGGTTGGCGACGATCTCGATGCCGGTCTCGAGCATGTCGCTCTCGTCGGTCAGCACCAGGCTGGCCTTGCCGCCCCCGAACATGCGGGGGAAGACCGCCTCGAACTGGGCGTTGACCGCGTCGAACGTCTCCCGGAACCGGCGCCGCGACGTTCGGTTGATCCGTTCGATGGCCGTCTCCAGCTCGCCGATGGCGGATTCCAGGTCCGCCTTCTGCGTCGTCAGGAAGTCGAAGCGCTTCTGCAGCTCTTCCGATTCCTCGATGGCGGTCAGGTTGATCTCGCCCATCCGCTCGATGAGGCCGCGCAGCTCGCCCGCGCGCTTCTCCTCGTCGGCGCCGAACAGCGTCCGGAGGTGGTACTCGTGCACCACCGCGCCCAGCACCACGTCCCGGTAGCGGTCGCTGACCTGTTCTTCCAGCGACGTCCGGCGCAGCACGACCTCCTGACTGCTCATCTCCAGCTTGGACAGCGCCTGCGCCAGCCGGGCGACCTCGGTCCGCGCCGCGCGCAGCTGCGCCTCCCGCTCGGCGAGCCGCGCCTGGCGCTCCTCGAGCGCGCCCTGCCGGTCGCCGTGGGCGCGCGCCCGCGCCTCGGCCTCCGCGTTCCAGAGCGACGCCTCGTCGCGCAGCCGCAGCGCGTCCTGCCGCAGGGTGGCCGCGCGCGCCTCGTCGTCCGCCAGGGTGGCTTCGATGCGCGCCGCGCGTGCCTCCTCCTCGGTCCGATCGGCGCGCAGCCGTTCCAGCGTCTGGCGGGCGTTCTGACGCCGTTCCTCGGCCTGGCTCGCCGCCACCTTGAGGGTCGTCAGCTCGCCGACGGCGACATCGACCTCGTCGGACAGCGCCGTGGTGCGCGCGCGCAGCGCCACCGCGCGCGCGTCGCCCTCCTCGGCCGCGCGCCCATCGCCTTCCAGTCCTGCCATCGCCTCGATGAGGCGCTGCTCATTCTCATCGGCCGCCCGGCCGAGCTCGGCGCGCTGGCCGGCCAGCTGCTCGCGCCGGGCCTCGCAGGCGCTCCCCTCCTCGACCACGCGATCGAGATCCTTCCGCAGGCCGAACAACGTCATCTCGTCGGCGCGCAGCGTCGCGGCGGTCTCGTCCAGCGCTCGCGAAAGGTCGGCGGCGGACTGCTTCCGTTCGATCTGACGCGCGAGCGCCGCTTCCAGGTCGGCGTCCAGCCGCGCCATCACCTGCTCGAGCTCGCGGATCTCGCGCTTCTGCTCCAGCACGCCGGTGAGGGCCGACTCGCGCGAGCCGCCCGTGACGACGCCCTTGGGATCGATCACCTCGCCTTCCAGCGTGACGATCGTCTTGGTGGTCTGCGTCTCGCGCCACAGCGTCAGCGCGCGCTCCAGATCCTCGACGACCAGCACGTCGCCGAGCAGGTACGTCGCGACCTCGCCGTACTGGCGGTCGTATCCGATCAGATCCAGCAACGGCCCGCGCACGCCATCGCCCTTGGGCCAGGTCGACGCGATCATGTCGTCGTCGACGGAAGGGAGCAGCTCGGCGTCGTTCGCCTCGGCCGTCACTCCGTCCGACATGCCCGACGTGGCGTCGAACACGACCTCGCCGCGCGCCGGCTGCCCGCGCAGCGCGCGCGGGATGAACGACGAACGCCCCTCGCTCGTGCGCTTGAGGTACTGGATCGCCTCGACGCCCGCCTCGTGCGAGTCGACGATGACGTTCCCCAGCCGCTCGCCCAGCACCGCCTCGACGGCGGTCTCCAGCTCCGGGGGCGGCTGCACGATGTCGGCGACCACGCCCTTGATGCCGTCGCCGCCGTCGGTGGTGCGGTGCGCCTGCATGATCGCGCGCACGCCCGTCTGGAAGCGCTCGTAGCGGTCCTGGATCTCCGTCAGCGACGCCAGCCTCGACCGCCGCCGGTGCGCTTCCTCGCGCAGCGTCTCGAGCTCCAGCTCACCCCGTGAAAGCTCGCCGCGCACCACGCCGAGGCGCGCTTCGGTCTGGGTGGCAGCTCCCTGCGCGGCCTCGACCCGCACCGCCAGATCATCGATCGCGTCGCGCAGCCGCCGTTCCTCGCCGATGAGCACATCCAGCCGCTCGCCGGCGGCCGTCTCGTCTGCTGCGACCCGGGCGACCCGCGCGATCAGATCGTCGCGGCGCTGCAGGGCGCCCGCGCGCTCCGCCTCGCGCCGCGCGATGCTGGCGCGGGCGGCCGCGACCTCGGCCTGCGCCGCCTCCAGCTCGCGCCGCGCCTCGGCCAGCGTCGCGCGCCGCGCCTCCTGCACCTGCGCCTGCGCCTCGTATTCGCGCTCGCTCGCATCAGCCGCCGCGTCGATCTCGCTCAGCCGATTCGAGATCTCCTCGATGTTGGCGGCCTGGACGGCGGCGCGCGCGCGCAGCTCGGTGATCTCCTGGCGCCCGGCCTCGACCCGCCCCGCCAGCTCCGTCGCCTCGGCGTCGTGGTGGTCGGCGCGCTGCATGCCGAGCTGCGCCTTGTTCGACAGCGCGTAGATCTCGTCCTTCGCCGTCGCCAGCTCCGCCGCCTCCTCGCCGACGGCCAGACGCTCGGCGTCCGCCGCGGCCTCGCCCGCCTCCAGCGAGGTGCTCTCGGCCTCGTGCGTGTCGCGCACGCCGGACAGCTCGTCGCCCAGCGACTTCTCGTGCACCAGGTGACCGAGATAGCGCTGCGCCGACGACCAGAGATCCAGATCCTTCAGCTCCGACTTGTAGCGCTTGTAGCGCTCGGCCTTCTGCGCCTGCAGGCGCAGCGATCGCAATCGCCCATCGATCTCGCCGATGATGTCGGACACGCGCAGCAGGTGCTGGCGCGTCGAGTCCATCCGCCGCTCGGCGGCCTTCTTCTTCGACTTGTAGCGGGTGATGCCGGCCGCCTCGTCGATGAGGCCCCGACGATCCTCGGGCCGCGACGACACGATGAAGCCGATGCGTCCCTGTTCGATGATCGCGTACGCCTTCGATCCGACGCCCGTGCCCAGGAAGAACTCGACGACGTCGCGCAACCGCGACGGGACGCCGTTCAGGAGATACTCGCTGCTGCCGTCGCGATACAGCCGCCGCGTCACGACGATCTCTTCCGGCGCGGCCGCGCCCCACGGCACGCCGCCCGGCGCGGCGCCCGCATCCAGCGCGCTCGAATCGAACGTCAGCGACACCTCCGCCAGCCCCGCGGGGCCGCGGCTCTCCGAACCCGCGAAGATCACGTCCTCCATCGCGCGACCGCGCAGGTGCTTCGCCGACTGCTCGCCCATGACCCAGCGGATGGCGTCGACGATGTTCGACTTGCCGCAGCCGTTCGGTCCAACGATCGACGTGATCGGATCGGGGAAAGAGATCGTCGTCTTGTCGACGAACGATTTGAATCCGCAAATCTCGATGCGCTTGATCTTCAAATCGCGCTCCTTCTGAGAGGCTCGCAGACGGCGTGGCGACCGTCCACGGTGACGTGACCGTACGTGAGATGTATCGTCACTGGGGCTCTGTCTTGTATCACCCTGCCGCCCACGGTGTAAACAGTCGCGCAGTCGCCGACCGCAAGCAAATTACGTAGATCGCCGTCGACGCTGGCTCCCGCCGCCCGGAATGACCAGCTACGTATGATAATGTCCCACCCGCCATGGACCCGACGAGCGCGCCGGTAAACCCAGCGGAGCTCTACGAGCTCCTGGGCATCGTGGGCGGGGTGATCGTATCGGGGCTGCTCGGCTTCCTGGTCGTTCGCCGAGCGCGCGCGTCGCGCCAGCGGATGATCGACGCTGCCGGCGAGGCGCCTGCGCCGCGCCTGCGCGGGCGCGAACGCGCGACGCCCGAGCCAGAGCCCGAGGAAGAAGAAGAGCCGGAGTCCGAGGCCGAGGCCGAAACTGCGCCGGAGGCCGAGTCGCGGCCCCAGCCCGAGCCCGCACGCCCGTCGCGGCTCGCCGCGCGCCCGCGCGAGGCGACGCCCCCTGCCCCGGCGGCGCCCGCAGAGCCCGAGCCGGCCGAGGCCGAGCGCGAGCCGGCGCAGGTGATTCCGTTCCCCGCGCCCACCCGCGCTCGCAAGGGCGCGGCGCTGGCCCCCGGCCTGGCGCGCACGCGGTCCGGCTTCATCGCCCGCCTGGGCGAGATCTTCGCCGGCAAGAAGCAGATCGATCCGGCCGTCGTCGACGAGATCGAGAAGGTGCTGCTGACCGCCGACATCGGCGTGCGCACCAGCCAGAAGCTGCTCGAGGAGCTGCGCAGCTCGCTGTCGCGCCGCGAGCTGGCGGATCCGGATGCGGTCTGGGCGTTCCTGCGCCGGCGCGCGACCGAGATGCTGTCGCTGCCCGCGCCGCCGATCGATTTCGGGTCCGCCCGTCCCTTCGTGCTGCTGATCATCGGCGTCAACGGCAGCGGCAAGACGACGACGATCGGCAAGCTGGCGGCGCGCCTGGCCGGCGACGGCAAGAAGGTCCTGCTCGCCGCGGGCGACACGTTCCGCGCCGCCGCCGTCGAGCAGCTGGACGTCTGGGCCGGTCGCACCTCGGCCACGCTGGTGCGCGGCAAGGAAGGCGCCGACCCATCCTCGGTGATCTTCGACGGCGTCAAGCGCGCCGCGACGGACGGGTTCGACGTCGCCATCGCGGACACGGCGGGCCGGCTGCACACGAAGACCGATCTGATGCAGGAGCTTCAGAAGGTGCGGCGCGTGGTCGCCAAGGCGAGCCCCGGCGCGCCGCACGAAACCTGGCTGGTGATCGATTCGACCAGCGGGCAGAACGCTATTGCGCAGGCGCAGATCTTCACGGAGGCGATGGCGGTGTCGGGGATCGTGCTGACGAAGCTGGATGGGACGGCCAAGGGCGGCGTCATTCTCGGGATCGCCGACCAGCTGAAGATCCCGGTGCGCTACATCGGGGTCGGCGAGAAGGTCGAAGATCTCCGGCCCTTCGATCCGGACGAATTCGTTGACGCGCTTTTCGAGCCTCCCGAGCACTCGAACTAGCGGCCGCTGATGGATTACACCCGCGCGCGACGAACAGCTAACCCGCACACGCGAACGGCACCTAACCACGCAAAACGTTTTTAATTGATTAGAAATTTTTCAGCATGCTATAGTGCGCGGAATCAGTGGTTGGGTCGTAAGTCGTTGATATATATTGGGTTTTAGCGGTTCTGAGCCACGTTGGGATTTCCCACCCCCAGACAACGAGGGATCATGAAGCGACTGGCCATCAGCCTCTCCGTATGTCTTGCCCTGGTTGGCTGGGCCGCCACCGGGCACGCGAGACGGGGTGGCGGTAAGGCCGCGGCGCCTGCCGCGGACGAAAATGCCGGCGGCGAAGGGGGCGACAAGGCGGCGGCGCCCGCAGCGGGCGGCGATAAAGAAGGCGGCGGCGCTCCCGCCAGCGAGAGCCTCGACACCACCGACCAAGAGCCGGCGAAGATCGAGGAGTCTCTCACCGAACCCAAGAAGCAGAATCCGACGTCGACGCTGTCGTGGCAGGACATCCTGGTCGTGCCGCGCAAGGCCTTCCTCAAGGGCGGCCGGCTGGAACTGGCGCCGTTCGCGGGCGTGACGGTGAACGACAACCTCATTCGCCATTACGTCTTCGGCGCCGACCTGAACTACTTCCTGACCGATGCGCTCTGGATCGGGCTGCAGGGGCAGTACTTCGTCAAGCAGCTCGAGACGCAGGAGGAGCTGGTCGGCCTTCAGTTCAACCGATCGTCGACGCTGAACAAGTACCTGTACGGCGGCTCGTTCAACATGGGCTACGTCCCGACGTACGGGAAGTTCGCGCTGTTCAACCGCCAGATCGTCCACTGGGAGATCTGGGCTTCGGCCGGCGTCGGCGCGACCTTCACGCAGGTCATCGCGCGCGACCCCGCCGAGCAGAACCGGAAGGGATTCAAGAACACCGCGCTGACGCCCAACGTCGGTATCGGCGGGCGTCTCTTCATGACCGACTGGCTGACCCTGAACGTCGCCATTCGCGACTACATCATCGCCGACAAGTTCGAACCGCCGGCGAGCATGACGCCGGAGTGCATGGATCAGACCTCGTGCAAGAACGCCGCTGACTCTGCGCTGGTGAACAACTTCATGGTGTACGCGGGCGTGGGCATGTACCTGCCCACGAAGTTCACGTACAAGACCCCTCGCTAGACGGGCCCGACAAAGGACATGCCGATGCTCATGAACAAGCACCGTTTCGCACTCCTGGTCGCGCTCGCCACGCTGGGCGCGCCGCTCGTGGCGCACGCTCAGCGCAAGAGCCCTCTCGCCGACGCGCCCGCCATCCGCAAGCGCTTCGAGCTACGCGCGCTCCGCGGCGAGCTCGGCGTCGGCGCCGGAACCACCATCAACCAGGACTTCTATCACACGTTCCTCGTCGACATCCGCGGTCAGATCCACCTGACGGACTGGCTGTCGATCGGCGGCTTCTTCGACATCGGCGCGGCGCAGATCGCCACCGGATTCTCCGACAAGCTGACGGGGTCGCTCAGCCCCAGCGGCAACAGCATGGTCAACCGCGAGCCGACCCCGGACGGGGCCAAGGCCGGGTTCCAACGGATTCCGTTCATCGCCGGGGCCCAGCTGGGATTCACGCCGTTCGCGGGCAAGTTCTCGCTGTTCGGCAAGCTGTTCGCGGCCTATGACTTCTACGGCTTCATCGGTCCCGGGTTCATCAACGTCAAGCCGACGGGCCAGGTGCGCGACTGCAGTACGCCGGCGCCGATGGATCCGACCAGCCCTGACCGATACCTCTGCGGCGTGACGGGGTGGAAGATCGGGCCGACCTTCGGCCTCGGGTTTCACACCTTCTTCGGCCAGGGCGTGGCGCTGGCGGTCGAGCTGCGCGACGTGATGGCGCAGCTGAACCCGTCGGGCCGTGACGTCAACGGCGATCAGGTCGCCGACACGCAGGACCTCTCCTGGACGCACACGTACACGCTCACCGGAAGCCTGGTCGTGTATCTACCGTTCAACGCCAAGATCTCGCCCTGATCGAAGCTGGAGGTCAGGTGCCGTCTCCGAAGAAGAAGGTCACGCTCTACTTCAGCTCCGGCATGCTGGATGAGACCCAGCACGAGGCCATTCGCCAGGACCGGTCGATCTCGTGGATCATCCAGGCCGCCTGGCGAATCGCGCGCGACGAGGTCCAGCGCCTGCCCGGCTACGGGCGACAGGATGGCGCCGAGACGCCGCCTGATCCCAGCGCCGTCGTCAGCAAGAGACAGAGCGAATCGCTGTAATCGCCGTTCGGCGTCCGGTACGACAGGTCGATGTGGTCGTTCTCCACGCCGTCCATCGGCATGCCCGTGAACGTCCCGTCGGGGCCGGCGGTCGCGATGATGCCGGTTCCGAGGCGCTCGTTGTACACGTAGTAGGTCGCGAGCGCGGCGTTCATCGACGGCAGACCGTGCGTCACCCAGACGGTCTTCTGGGTGCCCATCCCGTCGTCGACGAGCTGGGAGGTGAACGTCGCGCCCGGCGGCGGGACCGGGATGAACGGGGCGTTGCACGCCCACAGGATCGTGAAGGCGCCCAGCAGGGTCGCGAGTTTGAGGAGCCTCCGCCGCAACGCGTTCATCACCGGGATTGCCTCGGCGAGGTTGCAAGAGCAAGGCGCGCGCCGCCGCGATGGCCGCGGAAAATCGCGGGCGTCGGGGTTCGGGACGTCAACTCTGTTGGCGGTTGCCGCAACTGGATTAACTCCGTCAGACGCTGAAATTGTAGCGCTTCAGCTTCTTTTGCAGGCCGAAGCGCGAGAGGCCGAGGATCTCTGCCGCCTTGGTCTGGTTGTTCGCGGCGCGGCCGAGCGCCTCGCGCAGCAGCGCGCGTTCCAGCCGTTCGACGCGCGGCTTGAGCAGCAGGCTGTCGGGATCGTCCGGCACCACGGCGCCCGGATCGCCGGCGGCGGCGACGGCCGGCGACAGATCCGCGACGCCGATCCGATCGCCCGACAGCGCGTCGGCCCGCGTGATCTCGTTCTCGAGCTCGCGCACGTTGCCGGGCCAGCGGTAGGCGGAGAGCCGGGCGAGCGCCGCCGGATCCATCGGCTTCGGCGCCGGGCGTCCGGCCGCCGTCGCCAGCCGGGCCAGAAAATGTTCCACCATCAGCGGGATGTCGTCGCGCCGGTCGCGCAGCGGAGGCAGCGCGATCTGCGCGACGTTCAGCCGGAAGTAGAGATCGCGGCGGAACTTGCCCTCCTCGACCAGCCGGGCGAGGTCGCGGTTGGTGGCGGCGACGATCCGGACGTCGACCTTGCGCGTCCGCTCGCTGCCGACCCGGCGCAGCTCGCCGAGCTGCAGCACGCGCAGCAGCTTGCCTTGCATGCCGGGCGACATCTCGGCGACCTCGTCGAGAAACAGCGTGCCGCCATCGGCGATCTCGAACAGGCCGCGCGTGTCGCGCTCGGCGCCGGTGAAGGCGCCGCGCACGTAGCCGAACAGCGTCGATTCCAGCAGCGTCTCCGGGATGGCCGCGCAGTTCTCACCCACGAACGGCTGATCGCGGCGCGGGCCGTTCGTGTGGATCGCGCGCGCGACCAGCTCCTTGCCGGTGCCGCTTTCGCCCTGGATGACCACCGGCAGCGTGGTGTCGGTGATGCGATCGAGAAGGCGAAACAGATCGAGCATGCGCGGTGTGCGGCCGATGATGTTGCGATAGTCGTAACGCACGGCGAGGGCCTCCCGGTTGTCGCGTAGTTCCTGCTTGATCCCGGACAGCTCTTCGCGGCGCGCCGCCAGCTCGACCTCCAGGCGGCGGTTCAGCGCCTCGACCTGGCGCTCGCGGCGGCGCAGCTCGGCGAGCAGGCGCGCGTTCTCGAGCGCGATCGCCGCCTGTTCGGCGAAGTCGAGCACCAGGCGCACATCGTCCTGATCGAAGGCGCCCTTGCGCAGTCGGTGATCGACGTAGATCGTGCCGGCCACCCGGCCCTTGATCGCGAGCGGCACCGCCAGCACGGAGCGCAGGTGCAGATCGGAGACCGACAGCGCCTCGCGGAAGCGCGCGTCGCCGGCGGCGTCGATGGTGACGATCGGTTCGCCGCCCGCCGCCGCCTGGCGCGCGATCGAACGCGACAGCTCGAACTCCGCGGTCTCCAGGGTGCGCTGATCGATGTTGCGCGCGACCTTGACCTCGAGCTGGCTCGACTCGTCTTCCAGCAACAGGAAGCCGCGCTCGGCGTCGGTCAGCTCGATGACGGTGTCGACGATCATCTCCAGCAGCCGCGGCAGGCGAAGCTCGCTGTTCAGGCGCTTGTTGATGCGCAGCAGGCGCCGCAGGCGGCCCTCGGCGGCCAGCGCGCGCGGCGAGACGGCGCCGTCGCCGGCGCGGGCGGTCTCCGATCCGAGCACCCACAGCGCGTCCGGATCGCTCTCCAGCCCGGCGCGATGATGTTCGGGCGTTGCCATGCGGATCTCCTCCATGGTGGTGCGCGCGAAGCGGCGCGCGTCGGTCAGCTTGTTGCGATCGCCGGCGCGCTCGGCGAGGCGGCCGGCCAGCGCGGCCAGTCGGAAGGCGAGCGGGCGCCGCTCGCCCGCGCGGACGCGCCGGGCCAGGCGGGCCAGCCGGTCGGCGGCGTCGCCGGCGGGCTCCCCGGCCCCGTCGGCGAGCGCCAGCGCCGCCAGGACCCGGGCGCGCTCCGCGTCGTCGTCGGCGGGGGGGGACAGCGCGTCGGCCTCACCGACGATCCGGCGACCCTCGTCGGGGCGGCCGGCCGCCGCGGCGGCCTCGGCGGCGGCGCAGAGGGCGCTGGCGGCGCGGTGGGGTTGCCCGCCGTCGGTGAACGCAGCCGCGGCCGACCGGTAACCCGCCACCGCCTCCGCGGGCTGCCCGGCGCGCAGCGCCAGGTCGCCTTCCACGAACGTCGCGGCGGCCAGCGGCAGCGTCAGCTTTCGCTCGCGGGCCAGGCCGCGCGCCCGCTCGAGGGCGCGGCGCGCCGCCGCGAGATCGCCGACGTGCACCAGAATGTTGGCGCCGTTGACGAGCGCCGTGGCGAGCTCGGCCGCGCCGCCCAGCCGCCCGAGCTCGCGGACCGCGCGCTCGCTCGCGGCGAGCGCTTCGCCATAGACACCCTGCTCGGCGAGCAACGCGCCGAGATTGAGCGCCACGCTCGCCAGCGTGTGCACGTCGCCGTCGCGCGCCGCCAGATCGTAAGCGGCCCGGTAACCGGCCAGCGCATCCGCCTCGCGCCCGCCGAGCTGGGCCAGCAGCGCCGCCAGGTAGGCGCGCCGGCCGTCGCCGACCGCGCCACTCCGTTCGAGATCCGACAGCGCCGCGCCGGCCCGCTCCGACTCGCCCAGGTAGGCGTGCGCCAGCGCGGCCGCCTCGAGGCTGACGGCCCGGACGCCGTCGCCGGGCACTGCGCCGTCGGCGTCGCGCGCGCGGAGCGGCTCGACGATCGCGAGCGCCTCCCGGAAACGCCCGCTGGTCACCAGCAGCCGCCCCAGTCGCGCCCGCAGCTCGGCAGTGGCGGACGGATCGTCGGCGCCCTCGGCGATCCCCCCCTCGAGCGCGGCGCGCGCGCCTTCGGTGTCGCCCCGGCGGGCCCGCAACCAGCCGTCGCGCTCGGCGCAGGCCGCCCGGGCGACGCGATCGCGGCCAGCGCGGGCGCGCGCCGCGGCGAGCGCGTGCGCTGCCTCCTCGTACCGCCCGAGCAGGCCGAGGCCGGTGACCAGCGCCATCCGCTCTGCCGCGTCGAGAAGATCCGGCGCCAGCGCGTCTGCGCGCTCGTAAAGCAGCGCCGCTCGTGTCGGCGCGCCGCCGGCGCGCGCCGCCTGGGCCGCGGCTCGACGCAGGACCGCGGCCGCGTCCGCCGGGCGGCCTGCAGCGACCAGCGCGTCCGCGCGCCGCGGATCGTCCTCGCCCAGATGCGGCAGCGCCCGCGTCGCGATGCGCGCGCGCAACTTCGGATCGGCGGCCGCCAGCGCCGCCCGCCGATGCGCCGGGCTGGGCAGGCGCACGTCGCCGCCTGCCGCGATCTCGAGCCAGCCCGCCGCGCGTCCGCTCGCCGCCGCCCCGGACGCGTCGGCGACGCCCGCAATCGCGCCCGCGTCCGCGGCGCCGTCGGCGAGCGCGAGCGCCAGCACCAGCGCTTGCGTCCCCTCGGGCAGAGCGCGGTAACCGTCGGCGAGCAGCCCGTCCAGATCGGCGCCCGCGTCGGTCGGCGCCGCCGCGTCTCGGCCGGCGCGCACGTTCGCGATCAGGCGGCGCACGAGCACGCCGACGACGGCCGCGTTCCCCTGCGCCGCCTCGACGATCGATCGGGCCAGCGCGGCGCCCTCGCCCGCCGGGATCGCCGCGTCGCCCGCGCCCGCGATCAGCGCGGCGACGTCATCGGCGACCAGCTTGCCGAGGGCGATCGCATCGGCGAACGGACGGGCCAGCGCCTCCCGGACCGGCACGACCAGCAACACGCGCCCCGACGGAGACGCCCCCGCCGCCCAGGCCGCGAACGCGGCTGCGTCCGGTCCTTCGTTCAGCCAGATGCAGAGCGGCTGCTCGGCGGCGCGCGTCTCCAGCGCCTCCGCCATCCCCGCCCAGCGGGCCTCGGCGGCGCGCTGCGCATCGAGGGCCACCCCGGCGGATCCCGCCCGCGCGTCCGGCGAAGCGGGCGCGGGCTCGAGCCAGGCCGCGAGCGCGTCGAGGTTGCCGCGCCAGAACTGGACGACCGGCGTCGTGCCCGCCGCGCCCGACACGGCCAGCTCGCGCGCGACGACGTCGAACAATGTCCGCCGCCCGCTTCCGGGCGCGCCCACCAGCGCCAGCGTCGACACCGGCGCCGCCCCGTCGGCGAGCCGTTCGAGGACGGCGCGCAGCGCGGCGCGCTCGGCGCGGCGGCCGACGAAGAGGCCGGCCAGCGGATCGCCCTCGGGATACGGGACGCCCAGGTCGACCTCGACGGGCGTCTCCGCGCCGGCCGAAAGGCGGATCACCTCGCGCAGCAGCTCGCGCGCGCTGGCGGGACGCTCGCCCGGATCGCTGGCGAGCAGCTGGGCAAGCAGCCGATCCCACCCCTCGCCCAGTCCGGGGCGAACCGACGACAGCGTCGGGGCCGGCTCGCTCAGCATGCGTTGAACGGCGGCGAGTCCGCGCCCGAACGGCGGCGCGCCGGTCCACGCCTCGAACAGCGTCGCCCCGAGCCCGAACAGATCGCCGGCGGGAGCGCGCACGCCGGTCAGCGCCTCGGGCGCGGCATAGCCGAGCGTTCCGCGCGCGGCGCCGTCGCCGGGCAGCGGCGGGCCGGCCAGACCGAAATCGATCAGCACGGCGCGGCCGTCGCCCGCGATGCGCACGTTCGCGGGACAGACGTCGCCGTGGACGATGCCCCGCCCGTGGAGATGCGCGAGCGCGCCCGCCAGATCGTGCGCCGCCCGCTGCAAGGCCTGCCGGCGCGCCGCCTCGTCGGGGATGCTCGCCAGGCTGTCGATCGACGGCCCGGCGATCCGCTCCGTGACGAGGAACATGCGGCCGTCCGCGGTGCGCCCGACGTCGCGCACGCGCACGACGCTCGGGTGGGCGAGCGCCTGCAGCCCGGCGAGCTCGTTCATCGCGGCGCCGCGCGCGGCCGCGCTTGCGGCGAACAGCTTCGCGACGCACGCAGCGCCGTCCGTCGCGTCGACCACCGCGAAGGTCTCACCGCTCGCCCCCTGGCCCAGCCGCTCGCCCGCCGCGTAGCGGGCGGGCAAAACCGATGCGCCAACTATATTGGCAACGGCCACACGTAAATCTTACTGCAATTAAAAAGAAAATAAAGTCAACGCACTCTTGTTGGCACCGGACAGGCCATTGCCGGACGCCCTCCTCTCCCGCCGGCTTACGGCCGTCGGCCTCTCCTCCAAGGAGGAGAGGCGACGAAGGATCAGGTCCCCTCGCCCCGCGAAGCGGGGAGAGGGTTAGGGGGAGGGGCGGGCCTACCGGCCGCCGGCTTCGGCTTCGCGGCGCTGCAGGCGCACACGCGCCGCGGCCGCGTCGGCGCGGATCTCGTCGTCGTCGTGCGTCGCCGCGATGAAGCTCAAATACTCGTCCGCCTCCTGCCCACCCAGGATCGAGATCGCCTCGATGATCTTCCGCATCTCGCGTCGGTCGCGCAGCGAGCGCGACTGTGTCAGCTCGCGCACCGCGCTGCGCTCGTGCATCGCGATCAACGCACCCAGCGCCGCGTCACGAACCGTCTCGTCCGGATCGCTGAGCAGCTTGAGCAGCGTCGGCACCTCGGCACGGATCTGCCGCTCGCCGATGATCCGGATCGCCTCCTCGCGCAGCTCGCCGCCGTCCGCGACCAGCGCGGCGTGCAACGCGGTCGGCGAGCCCTCCTCCAGCCGCCGCCGCGTGGCGACGCCGTCGATCAGATCGCTCGCGATGCGCAGCACCAGCTTCGTCAGCGATGGCATCGCCTGCTGCGGCGCCTTCTTGGTCGCGACCGTGTACGGTTCGACGCCCTGGCCCTCGACATCGAACTCGATCGCGCCGGGCGCGTCCGACGGCCGCGTGTCGACGTGCAGCCGCACCTGCGCACGCGCCTCGCCCTTGGCGCCTTCCTGCACACACTCGGCTGTGAAGGCGAGTCGGGCGCGGGCGGTGGGCATCGCGCCGCCGTCTGGCGCGGTCGTCGAGAACAGCCCGGACGCCGCCAGCGCCATTCGGATCTGGTCTTCGATGCGGCCCTTGTCGATCCGTTCGTCAGACGGTGGCGACAGATCGTCGAGAACGATCGCCGCGAGCAGCGGCCGCGGCGGCGGTGCCGGCGGCGGTGGTGCCGCGTGACGGCGGCAGGATCCCGCGACGATCGCGCCGCCCAGTGCCGCCGCGACCAGCAGCCCGGACGCCCCGCGCATCACAGCACCTTGGCGAACACCAGCAGGTCGTCTCCCTCTCGGTAAAAATCTGGGATCGCGCCCGCCAACCTGAAACCGGTCTTCTCGTAGAAGCGCCGCGCGCCGCCCTGCCCTTCGAGGCTGGAGGTCTCGACGCGGATGATCCGGCCGCCGCGCTGTCTCAGCTCCGCCTCGACCGCCGCGAACATCGCGCCGCCGATGCCGCGACCGCGCGCATCCTCGGCGACCACCAGCCAGTAGAGGTCGAAGGTCGCATCGGTCATCGGGGTCGGGCCGAGACAGGCGTACCCGAGCACCCGTTCGGGCTGTCCCTTCTCGTCCGAGACCGCCACGCGTGCTTCGTAGCTGTCCCGTTCGTCCGGATCAGCTGGGTCCAGCACCGCGTCGAGCAGCTCGATCGCGCACGCGACCTCGGCGGATCGGAATCCCGCTCCCTGCGAGATGATGTCGATGAGCTGCGCGCGATCGGACGGCAATAGGGATCGTATCCGCATGGGTGCGTCTCTGGAGAGCGAGGGTGACGATGCGCCGGACCACTTCGTCGTAACCGAGTCCGGCGGCGCGTCCGGCGCGGGCGAATCCGCCGGAGGTCTCCGACAGATCACAGTTGGGGTTGATGTCGATGACGTACGGAGTTCCGTCGGCGGCGAGCCGGACGTCCAGGCGCCCGTAGTCGCGCAGCTCCATCGCGGCGAACGCGGCGCGCGCCACGGACGCGATGCGCGCCGCGACGACGTCGTCGAGCCCGTTGCAACGCACGGGCTTGGTGCCCCGGTACTCCGCCGAGGTCTCTTCCCACTTCGCCGCGTACGAGACGATGTGCGGCTGCCCGGCGGGCATCTCCGAAAAGTCGATCTCGTGGAACGGCAGCAGGTCGATGTCGCCGTCGAGGCGCCCCAGCATCGAGACGTAGATCTCGCGCCCCTCGATGAAGCGCTCGACCAGCGCAGGCTGGCGATAGCGCTCGATCACGCCGCCGACCTGGCGACCGAGCTCGGCGCGATCCTGCACGACCGATTGCGCGCTGATGCCGACCGACGCGTCCTCGCGCGACGGCTTGACGATCAGCGGAAACGGCAGCGCCACGCTCGTGATGTCCGGCGTCGTCAGGCACACGGCGTCGGGCGTCGGGACCCCGGCGGCGCGCAGCACCGCCTTGGCCTTGTTCTTGTGCAGCGCGAGCCCGAGCGTCATCGGCGGCGAACCGGTGTAGGCGATCCCGGCCCGTTCGAGCAGCATCGGTAGCAGCGGCTCGAATCGGGCATCGCCGGAAAGCGACTCGCACAGGTTGAAGACCACGTCCGGCGCGAACGCCGAGATCGCCGACAGGGCGCCGGCCAGGTCCTCGTCGATGCCGAGCGCTTCGCCGACCAGCCCGGCGCGCCCGAGCGCCCCGACCACGTTCTCGGTAGTTCCCTTGATGTCCGCCCGCGATCCGTTCTCCGGATCGTGCTGGCTGTGCTCGAAGTCGCGGTTGTGAACGACTAGGACACGCGGCTTGGCGGCGCTTTTCACGCCTGGATCATTCTAGTGATCCGTTCCGACATTTCAACGGCCGAGATTCCGCTCAGCGCGGGCGAGTCGATCTGGGGAACGAATGTGACATCCAGTTCACGCCCGAGCGCGCCCGCGACACGCGCCGCCAGCAGGTGAAGCGCTGGCGGCGATCGTCCGGGACCAAGCAGGTGCGCGACGGACGTGGTGCGCACCGCCTGAAGACCGCACGGAACGATCAGGTCGAAGCCGTCGAGCGCGCTCGCGACGTTGAGCGCGAACCCGTGAATCGCGACGCGTCGATGGACATGCACGCCGAAGGCGCAGATCTTGCTGTTGTCGCCGACCCACAGCCCGGGCACGTCGCGCCGCCAGCGCGCGTCGATGCCGAGCTCGCCCAGCACGGCCGCGATCGCCCGCGCCATCGCCGTGACGTGGCCGAGCACGCCGCCGCGCAGTCGCACGATCGGATAGCCGACCAGCTGACCCGGCCCGTGATACGTCACGTCCCCGCCCCGCGAGGCGGGCTGGACGTCGACGCCGCGCCGCGCGAGCTCGGCCCGTGGCGCCAGCACGTGCGCCGGGTCCGCCGATCGCCCGAGCGTGACGACCGGGTGGTGCTCGCACAGCAGCAGCGTCTCGGGCGCCTGCCCGCTCAGCACGTCCGCGCGCAGGCGCTCCTGCTCGCGGGCGGTCGTCGCGAACGGCACGCGCCCCAGCCACCGCCAGACCGCCAAGGGTCAGCCCTCGGCGATGTCGGCGAAGAAATCCGCGTCGACGAAATCGACGCTGACCATGGTGTTGATGACGCCGACGCCGTGGCGGATGCAGGTCTCGGCCAGCGCGGCGCCATCGGCAATCTCGATGGGCGGTGTCGGCTGGTTTTCGGGCCGTCCCGAGCCGTCGGAAGCCTTCTTCCACTCCGCGATGGCGTCGTCGCCCAGCCGGCCGGCCAGCATCAGAAGCCCCTCGTCCTGGCCGCGCCTGCGGATCCCCTCGCGCAGCTCGCCGATGGCGCGGCGGCCGGCCGAGCCGCCGCCGAACTTGAACCCGACCAGGCAGCGGGACGACCGCGATCCGCGGCCGCGCAGCGCCTCGACGTAGATGGTCCCCTCGACGCGCTTGACGAAGGTCGCCGGTCCGAAGCCCTCGCGCTGGATCAGCACCCGGGCGAGCGCCTCGAACGCAGGCGCCGGCAGCTCGGCGATGCGCCGTTCCAGGGCGGCCGCGGTCCGCTCGCGCAGCGCGCGACGCGCCTCGCCGAACACCTGCTCCGCACGCTCGAGCTCGGCGTCGGGTGGACGGCGCGCCAGGGCGTAAAGACCCGCGCCCGCCGACCGGACGCGCGGCCGCATCCCGGCCCGCAGCCGCTCGCGCGGCTCGGCGGCCAGCGCCGTGCGCATCACGCGCCACGCCTCGTTGGGCTCGCCGTGAACGAGCCGCCGTCGGGTTGCGCCGTCGGCGATCTGCCGCACGTGCACGCCGCGCCCCGGCGCCTGTCCGCGCAGGATCTCCAGCGCCGCGTCGACCGGCGTCATGATCCGGCGGGGACCCTGCCCCTCGCCGGCGCCGCCCGCCGCGCCCGCCTGACCTTCGTCCACGACGGGGACCGGCGTGCCCGGCTCCGCGCCCACGCCGCCCTCACCCGTACCCGCTTCGCTGTAACGCGCGGCCTCCGCGGGCCGCGCCGACATCCCTTCGCCGCCCGGCGCGCCGGGCCGCGGACCCTCGCCAAACGCTCCCCCACCCTCGCCCCCGCGTCCCCCGCGCCGCCGCCGGCGCCGTCGCCGGCGTCCGCGCTGCTCGTCGCTTCCGGGCGCGCCGCCCGGGGCACCTTCGGCGCCGGCCGCCGCCTCGTCGCCGGCAGCCGGGCCCTCATCGTCGCCCTCGCCCTCGCCCTCGTCATCGCCGTCGACTTCGTCGCCTGCTTCACCGGCAGCCGAGATTTCGTCGTCTTCCATGGACGTTCCGTCCTCCTCGTCATCCTCGTCGCCGGTCGTCTCGTCGCCGTCGGCTTCGAGAACCCCGGTTTCAGCCAGTGCGGCGGCGCGCGCCTCGGGCGAAAGCCCCGCGTGCTGCGGCTCGTCCGCTTCACCATCAATCTCTTCCGCCCCGCCCGCCATGCTGGCGCCGGAGCCGCCTCCGCCCCCGCCCGCCGCCGCCGCCGCCGCCGGGGCCGGGGCCGGGGTCCCGCGCCGCTCGGACGGGCCTTCGTCGCTCGCGCCGCGTCCGCGTCCCCGCCGCCGGCGCCCGCGCCGACGCGAATCGTCGCGCCCGCCGCCGCCGTCCCGCCCATCTCGGTCGCGTCCCCGTCCTTCGCGCTCGTCCGGCCCAGACGATCCGTTGGCGCCCGAAGCCGCCGCGTCAGCCTTGGCGTACGCAGCGCGCTCCTCCGCGCTCACCTCCGGGTACCGCAACAGGCCGAACATCCCCGGTTTGGTGCGGACGAACGGGTTGCCCGGCGCCTTCTTGACCGCCGCGGTCAGCTGGGTCTGCATCGTCACCTCGGGCGTCCGCCCGACGAACGTCAGCAGCTTCTTCCCGAGGGCGCGCTCGGTCAGCTCCTTGTAATGCAGCGGCCGGCCTTCATGGCGAAGGATCTCGAGGGCCGCCTCCAGAAAAGTCATGGCGCCCGTCTTTACCACAGATCTGCGCCCATTTGCCCAATCCCGTCCGCGTACTCGACGGGTAATTTTTTTGACGGGCTACCTGGTCCCGGTTACCCGTGGAAGGATGACGGGTCAGCGCAAAATCGGTGTCCTGATGGGCGGCCTATCGGCGGAGCGGGACGTGTCGCTCCGGTCAGGCGAGGCCATCCTGGCGGCACTGACCGACCGGGGCCACGACGCATGGCCGCTGTTCGTCGACCGGGACGTGGACCTGGTGCTGCGACAGGCGCGCATCGACGTCGCATTCCTGGCGCTGCACGGCCGCTACGGCGAGGACGGCTGCGTCCAGGGAATGCTGGAGCTGCTCGGAATCCCCTACACGGGCTCGGGCGTGCTGGCGTCGGCGCTGGCGATGAACAAGGCGAAGGCCAAGGAGGTCTTTCGCCTGGCCAACCTGCCCACCGCCCCGGGCTACCTCATCGAGGCGGACAGCGGCGAGGACCTGTTCGAGCTTCACGGCGCGTTCGGCTTCCCGGTCGTCGTCAAGCCGTGCGGCGAGGGATCCTCGTTCGGGACGCGCGTCGCGCGCGACGAGCTGGAGCTGGAGCTGGCGGTCGAGGACGCGCTGCGCTTCGACGACGACGTGCTGGTGGAACGGTTCGTGGACGGCAAGGAGATCTCGGTGGCGGTGCTGGACGGCAAGCCCGTCGGCGCGGTCGAGATCGTCCCCAAGCGCGGCTTCTACGACTTCCACAACAAGTACGCCGGCGGCCGGACCGACTATCACTTGCCGGCGCGGCTGTCACCCGAGCGCTACCGGTCCGTGCTGCGGCTCGCCACGCTGGCGCACGAGGCGCTCGGCTGCGAGGGGGCGACCCGCGTCGACCTGGTCGTCAGTGAGCGCGGCAACGAGGTGATCCTCGAGGTCAACACGCTGCCGGGAATGACGCCGACCAGCCTCCTCCCCAAGATCGCCCACAGCGCGGGCCTGTCATTCGAGGATCTCGTCGAGGAGATCCTGAAGGGCGCCCGCCTGCGTGCCCACGGCCACCGGCGCGATCGCCGGGCCGTCCAGGTCGGCTTCCAGGGGCCGGAGCGCCGCGCCGGCTTCCTCTCCGACGCGCACTGACCGGGGTTTCCAGGATCCCGGCCTTGTTACACGCGCGTAACAGCTGCTTGCGCTAGACTCCCCGCCCGTGGCGCGCCGCGCTCGAAAGCCCGTCGTCGGCAAGCCGCCGGTGGTCAACGACCCGGCGGCCGCGAAGCTGTTCATCAACCGCGAGCTGTCGTGGCTCGGGTTCAACGAACGCGTCCTGGAGGAAGGGCGTGACCCGACCGTTCCGCTCGGCGAGCGGCTGAAGTTCGCCTCCATCGTCGCATCGAACCTCGACGAGTTCTTCATGGTCCGCGTCGCGGGCCTCAAGCAGCAGCTCTCGGGCAACGTCGTGGAGACGCCGCCCGACGGTCTGACGCCGGCCGAGCAGCTGGCGGCCATCAGCACGCGTGTCCACGCGATGCTGGCCGACCTCTACAGCGCCTGGCGCAACGACATCGAGCCCGGCATCGCCCAGGCCGGCATCCGCCGCCTCGGCGCCGGGGATCTGTCGCCCGAGCAGCGCGCCCACCTGTCGGCCTACTTCGCGCGCGAGGTCTGGCCGGTTCTGACGCCACTGGCGGTCGACCCCGGGCACCCGTTCCCGATGCTGCGCAATCGCAGTCTCAACCTGGCGGTGTTCATGCACCGCGAGAAGGAGAAGGTCGCGCGCCGCGAAACGATGGTCGCCGTCGTCCAGGTGCCGTCCGTTCTCCCGCGCATCACCGAGGTGCCGCTGCCCGCGGCCGCGTCCGAAGGAAACGGCGCGGCCGCCCCGGGGACGACGCGCTTCGCCTACATGCTGCTGGAGGACCTGATCACGATGCACGCGGGCGAGCTGTTCCCCGGCTTCCGCGTGCTCGGGTGCAGCCCGTTCCGGGTGACGCGCAACTTCGATCTGTCGATCGACGAGGACGAAGCCGACGATCTCCTGAAGACGATCCAGAAAGAGCTGCGGCGGCGCGAGCGCGGCAGCGCGGTGCGCCTGGAGATCGCGCACGACACGCCGGTCGAGGTCGTCGTCTTCCTGCGCCAGGCGCTGCGCCTCGAAACCGACGACGTCTACCTGCTGGACGGGCCGCTGCACCTGGCGGACTTCGGACCGCTCGGCGGGCGCGACGAGCTTCGCCCCTACCGCGACGAGCCGTTCTCGCCGCAGATCGTGCCGCCGCTGCAGGAGTACGACGACATCTTCAGCGTGATCGCCCAGCGCGACATCCTGCTGCAGCACCCGTACGAGTCGTTCGAGGACGTGGTCGAATTCATCTCGGAGGCGGCCGACGATCCGAACGTCCTGGCGATCAAGCAGACGCTTTACCGGACCAGCGCCGACTCGCCCGTCGTGCGCGCGCTGATCCGCGCGGCCGAGAACGGCAAGCAGGTGACCGCGGTCGTCGAGCTGAAGGCCCGCTTCGACGAGGCGCCCAACATCCAGTGGGCGCGCACGCTGGAGGATTCGGGGGTGCACGTCGTCTACGGCCTGATCGGCCTCAAGACCCACTGCAAGGTCGCGCTGGTGGTCCGGCGCGAGGGCAACCGCATCAAGCGCTACGTGCACCTGTCGACCGGCAACTACAACCCGGCCACGGCGCGCATCTACGGCGATCTCTCCTACTTCACGGCGCGCGACGCCTACGCGGACGACGCCGGCGCGCTGTTCAACCTGCTGACCGGCTACTCGTCGCCGCCGTCGTGGAAGCGGTTCGCCATCGCGCCCCACGGGCTGCAGGAACGGATCATCGCGCTCATCGAGCGCGAGGCGGCGCTGGGGTCGAAGGGGCGGATCATCGCGAAGATGAACGCGCTGGTCGACGCGCCGGTGATCAAGGCGCTTTACCGGGCGTCGCAGGCCGGCGTGTCGATCGATCTCATCGTGCGCGGCATCTGCTGCCTGCGTCCGGGCGTGCCCGGGACCAGCGACAACATCCGCGTCATCAGCATCGTGGACCGCTTCCTGGAGCACGCGCGCATCTTCCATTTCGGCAACGGCGGCAAGCGCGAGGTCTATCTGTCGTCGGCCGACTGGATGCCGCGCAACTTCCAGCGTCGTATCGAGGTGATGTTCCCGGTCGAGGACGAGGGGCTGCGGGATCGGGTGATCGACGAGATCCTCGGGATCGCCCTGAAGGACAACGTCAAGGCGCGGCAACTACAGTCGGACGGTCGCTATGTGCGGAAGCAGGCGGCGCAGTCGGCTGACGGGGACGGCCCCGAGGCGAGCCTTCGCAGCCAGTATCGGTTCATGGAGTTGGCTCGCGAGAAGGCCCAGGCCGGTCCGCCGCTGCCGGGCACGGGCGGGACCTATCACGTGCGACCGACGCCGCCGGCGCGGTCGGGCGCGGGTCCGGCGCCGGGAGCGACCGCCGCTCCGCCGGCGGCGTCTTCGTGACAGTGGAGTGACGGCAGTTACAGCAAGGGTCCCTCAACAAACCGGGGATTCGGCCGTATCATTATCAGCATGCGTGCTTCGCTAGCGGCCATCGCCCTTTCGCTCTGTTTGCTGGCGGCTCCCGCCCGCGCGTCCCTGGTGCTGGCGCTGGATCTGCCGACGCTGGTGAAGCGCGCCGACCACGTCGCGGTCGTGGACGTCGTCTCCGTCAAGGCGGACTGGGATGCGGGGCACGAGCAGATCCTGTCGACGATCGACCTGGTCGTGGTCGACAGCTGGAAGGGGGGCGCCGCCCCGGGGTCGCACCTGACCGTCGTCCAGCTGGGCGGGACCGTGGGCGACCTGACGCAGACCGTTCACGGCATGACCCGCTTCGTTCCGGGCGAGCGCGCGGTGGTGTTCCTGACCGGCCGCGCCGAGCACGCGAGCGTCGTCGGCATGGCGCAGGGGAAGCGCCAGATTCAGCGCGACGCGGCCACCGGAAGACTGTTCGTTCGCGCGCCCGATCGAGCGGGCGCGACGTTCATCCGCACCACCCCGGCCAGCGCCACGGCGCCGGTGTTCGAGGTCCGGGCGCGTCCGCTCGATGAGCTCAAGGCCGACGTCCGGAGCCTCGCGGTGACGGCGAACCCGACCAGCGCGCCCGGCGCGAAGCCTGGATCACCCACCGGCGGAGCGCGGTGAAACAAGCCCTCCTCCTGGGCGCCGCTCTGGCGATGACGCTGGCGGCGTTTGCGCGCCCCGCTCAGGCGTACGTCCGCTACAAATCTGCGAACGGCAAGCCGTTCCAGTGGGCACAGTCCTGCATCTTCATGACCGCCTATCCCGTCGACCTCGAGGGGATGATGACGCTGGACGAGATCCTGTCCGACACGGACGCCGCGGCGGCGACGTGGAGCAACGTCAGCGACTCGTGCACCTACTTGCAGATCATGGTCGCGAGCTCGACCGACAAGACGCCCCACGCGGCCAACGACGGCCACAACAACATCATCTTCCGCAGCCACGACTGGTGCAAACAGACAGCGACGGGCGGCTGTGATGCGAACGTCTCGTACGACCCGGCCGCGCTGGCGCTGACGTCGGTGTCGGCCAGCACGTCGACCGGTCTGATCAAAGACGCTGACCTCGAAGTGAACGCCACCGACTTTCACTGGGCCGATCTGGTGATGCACCCCGACCTGATCGGGGACGGCCAGTCGATCCACGATCTCCAGAACGCGCTGACCCACGAGATGGGCCACGTGATCGGGCTCGACCACACCTGTTACCTGCAGCCGCCGCCGCTGATCGACAACAACGGCAACCCGACGCCGGATTGCGCCAACGCGCCGCCCGACGTTCTCGCGACGACGATGTTCCCTTCGGCCAACCCGGGCGACACCGACAAGCGGACGCTGGCGCCAGACGATCAGCAGGCCGTCTGCGACATTTATCCCGCCGCGCAGGATCCGATGGTCTGCGCGCCGCCGCCGCCGTCCACGCTGCAGGGCTGCTCCGGCTCCGGCTGCACGACGGGTGGCGGCGCCGCGCCCGCCGCCGGGTCAGGTCTGATGGTCGCGGCGGCGGCATTGCTGATGGCGCGCGCGCGGCGGCGGCGCTCGAACCGAGGACGACTAGAACCGTGATGGGCCCACGCCCTGGCATCGCACGCCTGTCCCTGGTGACGGCGGCGGTGTCGCTGGCCGGTGTGTGCCTGGCGAGCACCCCGACGTACGGGTATGTCCGCAAACGGACGGACGGCGGCGTCGCCGAGTACTGGCAGGTCAGCTGCGTTCCGGTGACGATCTACACGTACGGCTTCACCGACATGACGCGCGATCAGGTCGCGACGTCGATCGGCGCGGCCGCGCACACCTGGAGCCCGACGGAGGTCACCTGCGCGGACGGCACGACGCACCCGTTCCTCGAGATCGTCACGGAGATGGCCGACGAGGGCAAGAAGCCGCCCCTGCCCGCCTGGGACGGCCAGAACACGGTCATCTTCTACACCCCGTCGCTGCAGCCGCCGCCGGACAACCCGATCTACAACTCGAGTTCGATCGTGGCGCTCACGTCGGTGTTCGCGCGCGCGAACGGGAAGATCGTCGACGCCGACGTGCAGATCAACAACATCGTCTACCCCTTCACGAATCGCGATCCGGGATTCGTGCCGCCCGGGAACGGACAGGGCGACTACGCCTTCGACCTGCAGAACGCCGTGACGCACGAGCTCGGCCACCTGCAGGGCCTCGGCCACACTTGCTGGGACCCGTTCTCCGACCTCGAGCAGCCGATCGACGACATGAACAACGGCGCGCCGAATTGCGAATCACCGGACGCGGCGGCCGTCGCGGACACCGTCATGTTCGCGACGATCTCCGGCCCGACCGAGGTCAGCAAGCGCGTTCTGTCGGCCGACGACATCCGGGCCGTCTGCTCGATCTATCCGCCGACCATGGATCCGAATTCGTGCAGCACGCAGACGCCGAACGACGGCTGCGGGTGTGGCACCGCGGGGACGACGCCGGCGCTCGCCGCGGTCGTGTTCGTCGCCTGGGTGATCGGCGTCCAGCTCGCGCGACGGCGCCGCC
>Ga0066395_10000131_pt1 | contig 27166 bp, 23 predicted proteins | sample PanSoiPlot1MoBio_FD_61218 | JGI IMG/M metagenome (GOLD analysis project Ga0066395, IMG submission 61218) | Tropical forest soil microbial communities from Panama analyzed to predict greenhouse gas emissions - Panama Soil Plot 1 MoBio | ecosystem: Environmental > Terrestrial > Soil > Tropical... | reverse complement strand
TCACCGACGTGCAGCCGGTCGGGAACGGGGTGCCGCTCGGCGCCGGTCCCGGATTGGACTGATCCTTTTTCTCGCCCGACGGCACCGGCGCGGCCTTCACGTGCAGGTCAGTGTGAACGACGCGGCCGCACTGCATCTCCGTCGGCGCCTCGACCGGCGTGTTGAACGTCATGTATTGCGTCGACGTCCCCGCGCTCAGCCAGTTCGGGTTCGACGGCAGGTAGATCCAGCGCTGCGTCGGCGGATTCACCTGCGACACGGAGTGGGCCGAGTCGTAGATGACGATCTGGCCGGGCGTCGTGGTGGCGCCGACGGCCGACAGCCATGTGGACAGCGCCATTCCTTTGGGGAACGTGGTGTCGATCGTCGCGGTCGACGGATTCGGCGGATCCTGCGCTTCCTGCGAGCCGCCCGTGTAGGCCGCCGTGCTGGGCCATGGCGCCGGGCCCTTCCACAGCCAGTTGAAGTGCAGGTGGCTGGCGAAGATGCGCCCGCCCGAATCGGCGTATTTCTTCACATTGCCGTAGAACGGCATCTTCACGTCGGCGTACTGGCTGCCCTCGCACGACAGCATCATGATGTCGTAGCCGAGCATCTTGTCCGTGCTGCCCCACAGCGTCGTCGCTTGCGCGAACAGGGCGCCGTTGTTCAAGGTCGGCGCGAAACGATCGGTGCCGAGGCTGCTCGACGCGTCCGGCCTGCCGCCGATGTAGAGGTTCACGCGTCCGTTCCCGGCGTCGGTGGTGAACTCGGAATCGGCGATGCCGACCTTCCGCAGCAAACACTCGAGCGCGTCGGAGCCGCCGGTCGTCAGCGCGATCTTGGGGATGTTGCCCTCCGCCGTCGTGCGCGGCAGGCGGGTCTGGTTCGCGTCCGTGATCGGGTTGTCGACGCAGGCGGTGACGGTGGGGACCGTAATCTGGCGGCGCCACTTGCCGACCTGGATCACCACGGGGACGTTCGCGGCCGCGGGGACGTTCTGCAGCACGAATTTGCCGTCGGTGTCGGTCAGCGCGGTCGCGATCGGCTTGCCCGACAGCTGCACGCTGCACTTGTCGCACGAGGCGCCGTTGGGAATCGGGTCGAGCGGCGCGTTCGGAACGTAGACCGTGACGTTGTAGAGCGGCACCTTCCCGGCGGGATCGCGGACCGTGCCGCTGATCGTGGTCGTCGCGCTTCCGGTGCAGGTCGGGATCATGCAGGCGAGGCCGGTGCAGGGACCCGAGCCGCCCGTGCCCGGGCAGACGTTCGGGATCGCCATGCCGCCCGCCGGCGCGGCGCCGCACGCCATGCCGCCCGGGCAGGCGGTGCCGCAATCGATCGTGCCGCCGCATCCGTCACCGATGACGCCGCAGTAACGCCCACCGCCCGCCGGCGTGCACGTGATCGGCTTGCAGTTGGGATCGCCACAGACGCCGGCGACGCCCCGGCCGCCGCACGACGCCGGCGACGTACAGGTGCCGCAGTCGAGCGTGCCGCCGCAGCCGTCGCCGATGACGCCGCAGAAACGCGACGCCGCGGCGTTGCAGGTCAGCGGCACGCAGCCCGATGTCACGCAGACGCCCGAGCCGCTGCACGTCTGCGAGGCCGCGCAGACGCCGCAGTCCAGGGCGCGGCCGCAACCGTCGCCCACGCTGCCGCAGTAACTGGCCGCGCCGCCGCTCGCCTGACACGCGAGCGGCATGCAGCTCGCTCCGCCGACGCACACGCCCATCTCGCACGTCTGATCGCCGGGGCAAGTGCCGCAGTCGAGCATGCCGAAGCAGCCGTTGCCGATGACGCCGCAGTAGCGCCCGTTCGCGGGCGTGCAGGTGATGCCCGAGGTGCAGCCGCCGCCGTCCGCGCCCGCGTCGGTCACGATCACCGGCGCGTCGATCGCGCCCCTACCCGCGCCGCCGCCGCTGCCGCCAGTGCCGGCGCCGCCGCCCGCATCGACGGCCGGACTTCCGCCCTTTCCGCTGCTGGCGCCGGGGCTGACGCCCGCGCACCCCGCCGCCAGCAGGATGACCAGTGTTGCGACGTATCCAAACCGCAGGGGCATCGGCCGCCTCCTCGTCACCGTTCGGTCCGAACGGTGTCCGGGCCGGTCGGGCGCGGCTCAGGGTGGGGCCTGCGTTGACGTCGGGGTCCGGGGAACCAGGTTCCCCGCATGAAGGACCGCGGACGGCGGAGGTTCTTGCAGTGGGGCCTCGGCGGCGCGCTGGCCGGCCTGGCCGGGCGCGGCGGCCCGGCGCTCGCGGCCGACCAGCTGCCCGAGGGGAAGATGCCGATGCGCGCGCTGGGACGGACCGGCGTGCAGGTGTCGCTGGTCGGTCTCGGCGGTTACCACATCGGCCAGGCGCCCGACGAGAAGACCGCGACGCGCATCATCCGCGCCGCCATCGATCACGGGATCAACTTCATGGACAACTGCTGGGATTACAACGATGGCAAGAGCCACCTCTGGATGGGGCGCGCGCTGCGCGACGGCTACCGGCGCCGCGTCTTCCTGATGACCAAGATCGACGGGCGGACCCGCAAGGCGGCCGCCGATCAGATCGATCAGAGCCTGCGCGCACTCGGAACCGACGTCATCGACCTGCTGCAGGTACACGAGGTGATCCGCGCCTCCGATCCTGGCCGCGTCTTCGGCCGCGACGGCGCCATTGAGGCGCTGGTCGCCGCCAGGCAAGCCGGCAAGATCCGTTTCATCGGCTTCACCGGTCACAAGAGTCCTGTCATTCACCTCGGCATGCTGCGGGCGGCAGCGTCGCACGGTTTCACGTTCGACACCGTGCAGATGCCGATCAACGTCATGGACGCGCACCACGACAGCTTCGAACGACAGGTGATCCCCGTTGCGACGAGGGACGGCGTCGCGGTGCTGGCGATGAAGCCGCTCGGCTCGGGTCTCTTCCTCCGCAGCGGGCCCCTGGTCGCGGGCGCGATCTCGCCAACGGACTGCCTGCGCTACGCGATGGGCTCGCCCGCGTCGGTCGTCATCACGGGCTGCGAGTCGATGCGCGATCTCGCGCAGGCCCTCGACGCCGCGTACGGGTTCCAGACCCCCACCGACTCGCAGCGGAAGGCCCTGCTCGGCCGGGCCGCCCAGGCCGGCGGCGGCGGGCAGTGGGAGAAGTACAAGGTCTCGGAGATGTTCGACGGAACGACGCGCAACCCGGGCTGGCTCGAGACCGCCAAGCTCTAGGTCACGCGCGGATCCGGAGCGCGCCCGGCAGGATCTCGAACGTCGCCGGAAGATGCCCGGGCGTCTCCCCATCCAGCTCGAGCGGGATCTCGGCGTCCGGCTCGACCGCCTCGGCGTGAAGGCGCGTGATGCGCGCGTGCGTCACCTGTTCCAGCTCCAGGTGCGTGCCGCTGAACAGGCGCCCGATGTTGGCGACCACCTGCGCGCGCGTCAGGTCGCCGACCGCCACGAGGTCCAGCATCCCGTCGTCCAGCTGCGCGTCCGGGCAGATCTTCATGCCGCCGCCGAAGAAGCGCCCGTTGCCGACGGCCGCCATCATCACCCGCCGCTGGCGCCGCTCCTGACCGTCGATCGAAAGCCAGACGTCGTGGTGGTCGTGCGTGAACAGCTCCTTCAGCGTCGCGCCCAGGAACGCCATCTTCCCGCCGAACCGCTTGGACGAAGCGTTCGCGCGGCGCGCGACCGCGCTCGAGAAACCGAACGACGCCACGTTGACGAAGTGACGCACGCCCTCGCCGCCGTCGGCGGCACGATAGCGGGCGCGCCCGGCGTCGACGACGCGCGCCGGCGCCTGGCGGATCTGCGCGGCCGCGGCGGCGATCTCCTTGGGCAGCTCGAGCGTTCGCCGAAAGTCGCCGCCAGTCCCGCGCGGGATGAGGCCGATCTCGGTGGTGGCGCCCGCGCCGGCCGCCAGCACACCGTCGGCGACCTCGGAGATGGTGCCGTCGCCGCCCAGCGCCAGGATCAGGCGGCGCCCGGCGGTCGCTTCGCGACGGGCGATCTCGGTCGCGTCGCGGGGCGCGGTCGTCATCGCGCTGTCGAGCTCGCCGAGGCCGTCCGCGAGCGCGCCCCGGATGCGCGCCCACCGTGATTCGGACAGCCCACCGCCGGAGCGCGGGTTGACGATGACGAGGGGTCGTCCCGAATCCAAGACAGTCTTTGTAACAGGAAGCCGTCTCGCCCGGTATCCTCCCGGCCCGATGCTCGCCGGCGTGCTCCTGGGACTCGGCGCCAGCGCCTGCTGGGCGCTGGCCAACGTTGCCATCGCGCGCGCCGGGCGCAGCCTCGGCTCGCTGCGCGCGCTGCTGTGGTCGCAGCTGGTCGGCGCGGGCCTGGCGGCGCTGGCGTCGGCGGCCGTCGAGCAGCCGAACCTGACGCTGCATGCGCTGGCCGTGCGCGGCGGCTGGATTGGCGTCGCGTGCGCGTCGTCGCTGCTCGCCTACGTCTGCATGTTCTATGCGTTCGAGCACGGGCGGCTGACGATCGCGGTGCCGATCATGTCTTCGTGGGCGGTGATCGCCGCCGCGATCTCGCTCGTCTTGTTTCACGAGCGCCTCGGGCGCGCGCAGCTCGGTGGGGCGGCGGCGGTCATCGCGGGGGCGCTGGTCGTCTCGCGCTACGCCCAGGCCGAAAGCGCCCGCGCAAGCGGCGGCTCGAAGCCGCGCTGGCTCTTTGCCGCCGCAGGCGCGGCGATCGGGTTCGGCGTGCTGATTCCCGCGATCGCGCGTCTGGTCCCGGCCTTCGGCAGCATCGGCGCGATCGGCGTCGTTTACGTCGGCGACATCGTGCTCGGTCTGCCGCTGGCGCTGGCGTTTCGGATCGCGCTCAAGTCGCCGGCCGGCGCGGCCTGGCTGCCGGTCCTGGCAGCAGGCCTGTTCGAGACCGCCGGCTTCGTCTGCATCACCGTCGGCTCACGCTTCGCCCCCGTTGCGCTCGTGTCGCCGTTCGCGAGCCTCGCCTCCGCCCTCACGGTGCTGTACGCCTGGACGTTGCTACGCGAGCGACCAGCCCGCGCCGTCCTGCTCGGCGCCGCCCTCGTCTGCGCCGGCGTCGTCGTCCTCGCGCTCTAGCGCCGCTCGCAACCAAACCACCCCGGCGCCGACAACGTCGGCGAATGCGCAAGGCCGGTAGCCGCTACTTCATCGAATGGGACCCTGACGCCCAGCACGACGTGGAGGACCTGAGAGCATTCGACGCGCGCCAGATCGTGAGGGCGGTCCGGGAGCTCAGGTACCAGGCTGAAATGGAGACGCGGCGATTCGGGCAGTTCCGGAAGCCTCGTGGGAATTGAGGATCGGCGATCTTCGGGTGCTCTATCGGGTTGGTAGAGACGGGATCGTGCGAGTTCTTCGGGTTATCCTGAAAGGGCGGCGAACGACTGATGAAGCGACGGGGTCAGGCCATGGCACGTAGGTATTTCACAATCAGCAAAGCGGAAGCGCTCGAGCTCAAGCGCCGATCTGATGAGTGGGATCGTCGAGGGTGGGGAATTCCTCATGCGGTGGTCGAGGCGCGGTGGCTCGCCAAGATGGGTCGGGAGCTTCGACAGATGGTTCGGGACTACGACGGCACGGCGCGCGAGGCAAAGAAGCTCCTCGAGTGCATTCTGATCGCCGAGGAGGAAGGCGTCCCGGATGTCGCCGAGATTCGCCACGCGCTGGCGGTCAAGCTCGGGAGAAAGCGCGCGGCCTAGGTCCGGACGTCCAGGCCGGCGGCGAGGACGAGGACGGCGACGAGGACGGCGGCGGAGACGAACATTCTTTGAAGATGATCGGGTCGAGCGCGGCGCGACTTGACCCCGTTTCGACGACGGGGTCCGGGCAAAAAAAACGGGCCTGGTCGCGCCGCGCGGACAGCGCTGACCAGGCCCGCCCCCCAGTGCGATTGACCTTAAGTACATCAATCGTGCCAGCGCCAAGCCCGCGAAAGCTCATGCGCAACAGGCAACAGTTGTTGCCGGAATGACAACAACTGTTGTACGCGGCGCAACAGGCATGGTCCGCGGCGCATGCTGCTAGACTGCCGCCGCCATGGCGCACCAGTACATCTACACGATGCAGAACCTCCGGCGGGTTCACCCGCCGAACAAGGAGGTTCTGAAGGGGATCTACCTGTCGTTCTACCCGGGCGCGAAGATCGGCGTGCTGGGATCGAACGGGGCCGGGAAGTCGACGCTGCTGCGGATCATGGCGGGCGTCGACAAGGATTTCTTCGGTGACGCCAAGCCGGCCGACGGCACGCGCATCGGCTTCCTGCCCCAGGAGCCGGCGCTCGACGCGTCGAAGACGGTGCTCGGCAACGTCGAGGAGGCGGTCGCCAACACCAAGCGGCTGCTCACGCGCTTCGACGAGGTGAATGCCAAGCTGGGCGAGGATCTGAAGCCGGGCGAGATGGAGAAGCTGCTCGACGAGCAGGGCAAGCTGCAGGACGCGATCGAAGCCGCCAACGGCTGGGATCTGGATCGCACGCTGGAGATCGCGATGGACGCGCTCCGCCTGCCGCCCCCGGACGCGGACGTCAGCAAGCTGTCGGGCGGCGAGCGCCGGCGCGTCGCTCTCTGCCGCGTGCTGCTCGAGCGTCCCGATCTGTTGCTGCTCGACGAGCCGACCAACCACCTCGACGCCGAGAGCGTCGCCTGGCTGGAGCACCACCTGCACGAGTTCCCGGGGACGATCGTGGCGGTCACGCACGATCGCTACTTCCTCGACAACGTCGCGGGCTGGATCCTCGAGCTCGACCGCGGCGCCGGCATCCCCTGGGAGGGGAACTATTCGTCGTGGCTCGACCAGAAGAAGAAGCGCCTCGAGGGCGAGGAAAAGGCGGAGTCGGCGCGGCAGCGGACGCTGGCGCGTGAGCTGGAATGGGTGCGCGCGTCGCCGCGCGCGCGGCAGGCGAAGTCGAAGGCGCGCCTCGCCGCGTACGAACAGCTGCTGGCCGAGGAGACGCAGAAGCGCGAGGAGTCGGTCGAGATCAGCATCCCGCCCGGGCCGCGGCTGGGCGACGTCGTCGTCAAGGCGGAGAACCTGCGCAAGGGCTACGGCGATCGCCTGCTGATCGACGACCTGACCTTCAACCTGCCGCGCGGCGGGATCGTCGGCGTGATCGGCGCGAACGGCGCGGGCAAGACCACGCTGTTCCGCATGATCACCGGCCAGGAGAAACCGGACGGCGGCGCGCTGCGCATCGGCGATACGGTCAAGCTCGCCTACGTCGATCAGAGCCGCGACACGCTCGACGGCGCCAAGACGGCGTTCGACGAGATCGCGCAGGGGGCGGAGATCCTCGAGATCGGCAAGCGCAAGATCCCGGCGCGCGCCTACGTCGCCGGCTTCAACTTCAAGGGGACCGACCAGCAGAAGCGCGTGAAGGACCTGTCAGGCGGCGAGCGCAACCGCGTCCACCTGGCCAAGCTGCTGCGCTCGGGCGGCAACGTGCTGCTGCTCGACGAGCCGACCAACGATCTGGACGTCGATACGCTGCGCGCGCTGGAGGACGCGCTGCTGGCTTTCGCGGGCTGCGTGGTCGTCATCAGCCACGATCGCTGGTTCCTCGACCGCATCGCCACCCACATGCTGGCGTTCGAAGGCGACAGCCAGGTGGTCTGGTTCGAGGGCAACTACCAGGACTACGAGGCCGACCGGAAGCGGCGTCTGGGCGCGGCCGCGGATCAGCCGCACCGGATCCACTACAAGAAGCTGATTCACTGATACTATCGAGGCATGATCTCGTACGAAGAGCTGGACCGTGCGCTCGCCCGCTGGAAGGGGCGCGCGAAGGGAGGCGCGCCCGACGCGCCGGCCGGGCCCGACGATCAGGCGACGCCGCTGCCGATCCGGGCGGAGGAGCTGGGAAGCATCCCCAACGCCATGTCGCCCGGCCCGGGCGAGTCGACCGGCGAGATCAACGCCGACGACCTCGAGACCTACGAAGAGGCCGAATAGCGCGGCCCCTCTCCCCGACCCTCTCCCCGCTTCGCGGGGCGAGGGGGCCGGACGGATCAGAAATAAAAGCGGACGCCGAGACCGCCCTCGATCTCGAACCAGAACCCGGGAACCAGCACGAACGACGGCGCCAGCTCGAAGAACACTTCGAGAAAGCCTGGGTTGGTGAACATCAGATCCAACCCGATCGGCGCGCGGACCATGACGTCGAAGCAGTCCCCGCTGCAGTTGCCCCACCAGACGAATCGACCGCCGCCGCCCACGTGCCAGTCCAGCTGAGCCTGGCCGCGGATGATGTTGGACTGCCAGAGGTAGTCCATGTTGAACGTGCCGTTGTTGTAGCCGTACCGGGTGCAGGGCTGGTTGTCGATGCACCGGTTGTTGAAGCCGTAGCCCCAGAAGCCGAGCCCGAAGTCGAGCGCGTTGGTGGGCGCAACCCACAGTTTGGCGGTAAGACCGGTGGGATCGCCGACGACGACGCCCAGACCGAACTTGCGGTTATAACCGACCTCCGTGGCCTTGGCCGATCCCGCAACTGCCGTCATCAACGACATCGCTACCAGCGCAGCCAGAAGTGTCCTTTTCATCCGGCTATAGTACGCACGAAAGTATTTCCGGCGACAAATTCTCGCCAAGCCCGCGCGTTCCGCGCGTCGCTGTGTATGGAACCGTCGACGGCTTCCACACCTCTCGCGACGAGATCCGCGCAGCACGTCGCGCGCGCGTCGCATTCATGACTGCGCGTTGCAATTCGTTGCGCGCATGCTGCCTCGTCGCGCTCGTCGGCGGCCAATCAATCGCCGCACATGCGTCACCGGCATTGCCGGATCTTCCAAGCGAACGACACGCCATCCAGGTCGTCGTGGTCGATGACCACGGCCGCAAGACGCAAGAGGAGCGCGAGGTCGACGCGCCGGCGGCGCGCGCGCAGGGCCTGACGCTCGTGGATCTGTCGGACGGTTGGGCGCCCAGCGTACTCGACGGCGCCGGCTACCGTTCGGTCTTCACCGCGCTGGCGGCGGATCGCGGAGACGGCGACGGACAACCGCTGGCCGCCGGCGAGCGAAATTATCTCGAGCTCTACGGCATTCCGCCCGCGCTGTCGGTGCTGCGCCGCCGGTTTCTCACCGACGCGGCGGGCGCGTGCACGCGGGCGTACGACCCCGACACGTTGCTGGCGGTCGATCAGATCCGGACCTGGGGGGCCAGCACGGAGCAGAAGGAGCTGGTCCGGCATCGCGCGCGCGGGGTCCGGCTGGAGGCGGCCCGCCTCGCGGCGGGCGCCGAGAGCTTGCAGGCGATGGCCGACGGCGACACGCGCACCGCCAAGGACGCCAAGGAGCACCTGCGCTTCGAAGCCGAGCGGCTCGCGTTCGCGGAGGTCGAGAAGCGGCTCGCCTGCGAAGGGATGATGGATCCCCGCAAGCACAAGACGGGCGTGTACGACACGGAGATGCGGACCGCGATGCTCGACTTTCAGCAGAAGCAGGCGGTCATGGACCAGGCCGACATCAAGCGCGCGACGCTGGAGGCGCTCGCGCGGCCGCCGCTGCAAAACGACTTCCTCGCGCTCGAGCGCGTGCTGACCGAGCGCGCGATGCACGCCGCCGGCTTCATCGAGGACGGCAGCGTCGGAGATTCAGTCTCCGATCCGTCGTATCCGACGTATATGGGCGCCGACGGCGCGCGCCACCGCGTCCCCGATCTGGCATCGGCCGCGCGCGACGCGACGTTCGCCGCGCTCGGCATTGCGACGCCCGACGACGCGGTCGCGTTCTTTCGCCGTCACGCGCGCGCCGACTTCGCCTGGCTGGAGGTGGCAGTCCGGCTGCCGCCCCCGCCCGAATACTACGCGCGGACGATGGACCTCTCGGTCGAGATCGATCGCGGCGACGTCTGGTACGACTTCCCGTTCGACGCCGCCGGCGTGCGCCAGCCGCAGCCGCGCGAGCGGTTCCCGCAGCTCACCCTCTACGTCAAGTGGCGGGGCGAGCGCGTGCCGCTGGTCCGCTGGCGGACCACCGTCGGCGGCTGGCGTGCCGAGCTGGCCAGCGACGGCCAGGAGTACTTCCGCTACAAGGGTTCCGACGTCGGCCCGCGCGTCTGGCGCCACATCGTCACCGCGCCTGTCTGGATTCCGCCGCCCAGCTCGCCGCTCGGTTCGATGGTCAAGGAGAAGCGCGTCGGGGGCACGTACGTGCGCGTGACGAACTACGACGAGACCGGCCCGGGCTTCCTCTCCGCCTACGGGATGGTGGCGGCGATCCACGAGGAGATGCGCCGCGGACCGGACGGCGTCCGTTATTTCGACAACGGCATCCGCACGCACGGCTCCTTCGACTACCCGTCGCTGCGCGGGCGCTTCTCGCACGGCTGTCACCGCCTGTACAACCTGTCGGCGATGCGCCTCTTCAGCTTCGTGCTCGAGCACCGGCGATCGCGCGTAACCGGGCCGGTGGCGGCCGGCTATCGCCGCGCGTTCTATTCGCGCGGCGAGGTGTTCGAGATGCGGCTGCCGAGCCGCGGTTTCTATCGCGAGCTCGACCCGCCCATTCCCGTCGACGTGCTGGAGGGGCGGATCAAGGGAACGCTGCAGAAACCGATCGCCGGCTACGTTCCAAAGCCGGGCGTCAAGTACGTGTCGCGCCGGCCGCCCGCGGCGTCGGACACGCCTGACGACAAGGCGGGGGGCGACGCGCCGTGATCCGACGGGCGGCTCTCGGTCTGGCGGCGGCGCTCGCGCTTTGCGCCTGCGGGCCGCGCGACGGCAGGCGGGCGTCGGGCGCGGCGCCGTCCGGCGGCGCCGACGGCGGTTCCGCCAGGCCACCCGTGGCGCCGCCTCCGCCATTGCCTGACGATCTGGAGCCCGCCGCCCTCGACGACCGGTCCGACGGCGGCACGGTCACGATCAAACTGCTGGCCGAGGCGCGCCGCCAGGCACACGTTTTCTGGGGGCGAAAGGACCTGGGCGTCGCGCCCCTGGAAATCGTGCGTCCCCGCGGCAGCGCGCCCCTCGATCTGACCGTCCAGGCGCCCGACTGCCTGCCCCTGCACACCCGTGTCTTCACCGATCGGGACGACACGCTCTCGCTCCGCCTCTACTCGGACCGGGACGCAATCGGGCTGCCGGGCTATTCCCCACCGGCGCCGGCGGCCCCATCTTCCTCGACCAAAACGCGCCGCCGCTTTTGAAACAACGCGCTCACCGAGCCGCTTTTTGCTTCCAAGTTGCTCGCGTTTCACCCACAATGCCGGCAATTTTCCCTCGAAAAGGAGAGCACGCACATGGCCAAGCCGATGTCGAAGTCGGACCTGATTTCTAAACTCGCCGAGGAGAACTCGGACAAGCTGTCCCGCAAGGACGTCAAGTCGGTGCTCGAGACGCTGGCTTCGGTCGGCTACAAGGAGCTGAAGAAAACCGGCGTGTTCCTGCTTCCCGGGTTCGCGAAGTTCGTCGTGATCAAGAAGCCGGCCACCAAGGAGCGAAAGGGCATCAACCCCTTCACCAAGGAGCCGACGGTCTTCAAGGCCAAGCCCGCGCGCAAGGTCCTGAAGGCGCGCCCCGTCAAGGCCGCCAAAGACGCGGTCTGATCGCTTCGCAAAAAAACCAGGGATCGACCGACTAGCGCCGCGCCGGTCACCGGCGCGCATTATATTTCGCGGGCATGGACGGGCTCGCGCGTCACTACCAGGAGGTTCGCCGGCAGACGGACCTGCTGGCAGAGCCGCTGTCGGCGGAGGACTGCCAGGTGCAGTCGATGCCCGACGCCAGTCCGACCAAGTGGCACCTCGCCCACACGACCTGGTTCTTCGAGACCTTCGTCCTCGAGGGGGCGCCGCTGGAGCCCTCGTTCGACTATCTGTTCAACTCGTATTACGAGGCCGTCGGGCCGCGCCATCCGCGCCCCGCGCGCGGCCTCCTGTCGCGGCCGTCGCTCGACGAGGTGAGGCGCTACCGGCGGCGCATCGATGACCGCATGCTGGAGCGGATCGAACGCGGCGTCGCGGGCGACGTCCGGGCGCGCATCGTGCTGGGCCTCAATCACGAGCAGCAGCACCAGGAGTTGATCCTGACCGACATCAAGCACCTGTTCGGCAGCAACCCGAACGCGCCCGCGTATCGCCGCGGTCCCGTCCCGGCGGCGGAGCGGGCGCCTGCCGCCGGCGCGCCGGCGCTCGAATGGATCGGGCACCCGGGCGGCGTGACCGAGATCGGCGTGGCCGGTCCCGGCGCGGACGGCGAGCCGTTCGCGTTCGACAACGAAAGTCCGAAGCACCAGGTGATGCTGCGTCCCTACGCGCTGGCGTCGCGCCTGGTCACCTGCGGCGAGTACCGCGCCTTCATCGGCGACGGCGGCTACCGCCGGCCCGAGCTGTGGCTGTCGGACGGGTGGGCCGAGCTGGCCCACGAACCCCGCGAACGGCCGCTCTACTGGCGCGCCGGGTCCGGCGCGGACGGCGGCGACACGGTCTTCACGCTCGACGGCGAGCGGCCGGTCGCCGACGGCGAGCCGGTCGCGCACGTCAGCTACTACGAGGCGGACGCGTACGCGCGCTGGGCGGGCGCGCGGCTGCCGACGGAGGCTGAGTGGGAGACGGCCGCCGCGACTGTGTCGGCGCGCGCCGACGACAACCTGGCCGACACGCAGGCTTTCCACCCGCGGCCGCTTCCCTCCGGTGCGACCGGCGGCGGCGCGCTCCGGCAGATTTACGGCGACGTCTGGGAGTGGACGTCCAGCGCCTACGGGCCGTACCCCGGCTATCGGCCCGCCCCCGGCGCGCTCGGCGAGTACAACGGAAAATTCATGTGCAGCCAGATCGTGCTCCGCGGCGGATCGTGCGCGACCCCGCGCAGCCACATCCGGGCCAGCTACCGCAACTTCTTTCCCGCGGGCGCGCGCTGGCAGTTCAGCGGCATCCGCCTGGCGCGTGACACGTGAGCGGCGTGTCCTCGCCGCGCGACGCCTACGCCTCGACGCGCCAGACGGCCGCCCGCGCGCTGCTGGAGAGCTCGACGCTGGACACCGCGGTCGCCGAGATCCTGCGCGCCGTCTCGACCGACCTCGACTGGCCGCTGGCGCTGTACTGGATCGCCGGTCCGGACGATCGGGGCCTGGGCTGCCGGTCGATCTGGGCGTCGGAGGCGCTCAAACGGACCGACGTCGTCGAGGCGTCGCGGGTGGGGCTGATCGCCCAGGGCGCGCAGGACGATCCCGCCGGTCGCGCCTACCAGGGCGGGGAGCCGGTCTGGATCGAGAACCTGTCGGCCGCCGGGATGGCGCCGGGGACGCGCCTCGGCCTGGCCGTGGCCGCCGGTCTGAAGTCGTCGTCGGCGTTTCCGATCGCCGATCGGGCCGGTGCCGTCGGCGCCATCGAGCTGTACTCGATGCGTCCCCGCCCGCCGGACGATGCGACGCTGGCGCTGATGGCGGAGATCGGCCACGAGATCTGCGAGGTGTTCCGGCGCGCCGAGGCGCAGGCCACCGCCCTGGAGACCGTGGCGCGGTCGCGCGACGAGCTGGATCAGGTGCTCGCGGTGCTGCCCGACGGCGTGGTCGTTTACGGCGGCGAAGGACGCGTCATCTACGCCAACGACGCCGCGGCCCGGGCGATGGGGTTCGCGTCGCGCGCCGATCTGCTGCGGGCATCGCGCGACGAGGCCCTTCGGCGCTTCCAGTTCTGGGACGAGACCGGCCGCCTGCTTTCGATCGACGATCTGCCGAGCGCGCACGCGCTTCGCGGCCGGCGCGTCAGCAAGCTGGTTCGCTACCAGCTGCTGGACGGCGGGACGGAACGCTGGGCGGTGGCCGAAGCGGTGCCGATCAAGGACGACAAGGACCGCGTTGAACGCGTCGTCCTCATCCTGCACGACGTCAGCAGCCAGCGCCGCGTCGAGCTGGAGAACGAACGCCTGGTCGGTCAGGCGCAGGAGGCGCTGCGCGCGCGCGAGGACCTGCTGGCGATCGTGTCGCACGATCTACGCAACCCGCTGGGGGTCGTGCTCGCCTCGACGGCGCTGTTGCTGAAGGCGAACCTTCCGACCGACAAGCAGGAGCGGGCGCGCCGCCAGGTCGAGGCGATCCAGCGGGCGGGCAACCGCATGAACCGCCTGATCCGCGACCTGCTCGACTTCGCCAGCATCCAGGCGGGGCGCCTGTCAGTCAGCAAGAATCCTCAGGACGTGGCCGCCATGGTGTCCGAGGTGCTGGAGGTGATGGAGCCGCTCGCCGCGCCGAAGTCGCTGCGCCTGACGGCAGAGGTCGCGTCCGGCCTGGCCATCCGCTGCGACCACGACCGCGTCATCCAGCTGTTTTCCAACCTGATCGGAAACGCCATCAAGTTCACCCCTGACGGCGGCCTGATCACCGTGCGCGCCGCGCCCGACGCCGAGGTGGTGCGGTTCGCGGTCGCCGACACCGGGCCCGGGATCTCGGCCGACGAGCTGCCGCACGTCTTCGATCGCTATTACCAGGCGCAGCGAAAGAACCGGGACGGCATCGGCCTGGGTTTGTCGATCGCGCGCGGCATCGTCGAGGCGCACGGCGGGCGCATCTGGGTCGAGAGCGAGGAGGGTCAGGGGAGCACCTTCTTCTTCACGCTCCCGCCCGGATGAATTATCGACGAGGGATCGTTTATCTCGGGGACCCTCAGAGGGTCCCCGAACCCCCCGCGATGATTCGCGGCGAGCAAAGCTCGCCGGCTCCTCACGCGAGTTATACTACCGGCCGCGAAAGTGGCCTGACGCGCACATGCCCAACGGTCTCGATGCGAAAGTGAACGGTTCGGGGATGCCCCGCAAGCCCGGCGACGCGGCGGCCGGCGGCTCGGCCGGCGGCGCCAACGGGGGTGCAGCGGCGGGCCGCGCGGGCACCGAGGCCGACGCGGCGCTGTCGGAGATGGCGGTCGCGAACCTCCCGTTCGTCGAGGACCTCTACTTCCAGTTCCTGAACGATCCCGCCAGCGTCGAGCCGGCCTGGCGCCGCACCTTCGAGGGGCTGGGCGCCACCAACGGCAACGGCAATGGCACGACGTCCGTGGCGGCGCTGGTGCCGCCCACGGCCTTTCGGCGCAGCATCTTCTCGAACGGCGGCGGGCCCGCCGCCAACGCCAGCGTCGGCGTCACCGGCAACCGGATCTCGGTGCGCCTCCTGTCCGAGCGTGTTCAGCGCCTGGTCGAGGGCTACCGCGAGCTCGGCCACCTGACCGCCAACCTGGATCCGCTCGGGCTGGTGCGCCGCAAGCTGCCGCCGATCGCGCTCGAGGATTTCGGCCTGGCCGACGAGGACCTGGACCTGGTGTTCAGCAGCGAGAACGTCGCCGGCCCCGACCGGACGACGCTGCGCGATCTGGTCGGCCTCCTGCGCGAGACCTACAGTCGGACGATCGGCGTCGAGCTGGCGCACCTGCACGACGTCGAGCTGCGGTCGTGGCTGCAGAGCCGCATGGAGGCGACGCGCAACCGGCTGGTGATGACGCGCGCCGATCGGCTGCAGATCCTCGATCAGGTGATCGGCGCCGAGGTGCTGGAGCAGTTCCTCCAGAACAAGTTCCTCGGCTACAAGCGCTTCTCGCTGGAGGGGGCGGAGAGCCTGATCCCGCTGCTCGAGCGGCTGATCGAGCGCGCGGCGCGATCCAACGTGGTCGAGATCGTGATCGGCATGGCGCACCGCGGGCGCCTGAACGTGCTGGCCAACGTGCTGCAGAAGCCGGCGTCCGAGATCTTCGCCGAGTTCCAGGACAAGGTCGACCCGAACGATCCGTCGAGCGGCGGCGACGTCAAGTACCACCTCGGCTTTTCGATCGATCGCACCTTCGGGCCCGCGGCGGGCGATCCGGCGACGCACAAGGTGCACGTGTCGCTGGCCTTCAACCCGAGCCACCTGGAATGGGTCAACACGGTCGTCCAGGGGCGGGTGCGCGCCAAGCAGGACCGCGTCGCCGACACCGGCCGCACCCGCTGCCTGCCCCTGCTGATCCACGGCGACGCCGCCTTCGCGGGCCAGGGGATCGTCGCGGAGTCGCTGAACATGTCGGAGCTCGACGGCTACCGCGTCGGCGGCACGGTCCACATCATCGTCAACAACCAGGTCGGGTTCACCACCTCGCCGCGCGACGCCAAGTCGACGACGTATGCGACCGACGTCGCGCGCATGCTGCAGATCCCGATCTTCCACGTCAACGGCGAGGATCCCGAGGCGGTGTCGCAGGTGGTCGACCTGGCGATCGACTTCCGCCAGCGCTTCCACCGCGACGCGATCATCGAGCTGTGGTGCTACCGGAAGCTGGGGCACAACGAGGGCGACGAACCGTCGTACACCCAGCCGGTCATGTACCGAACGATCGCCAGCAAGCCGTCGATCCGGATGGCGTACCTGGCCTACGACGGCGCCCATCCGGCGCCCGGCGGCGAGCCCGCCATCACCGTCGAGGAGACGGACGCCATCGCGGCCCGGAAACGACACGAGCTGGAGGCGCAGCTGGAGATCGCGACCAAGTCGAAGACGCCGCCCCGCCCCAGCACGTTCGCGGGCGCCTGGGCGCGCATCAAGGGCGGCCCGGACAGCCAGGTCCCGGAGGTGCCGACCGCCGCCTCGCTGTCGGAGGTCCAGGAGGTGACGCGCGCGATCGCGACGTTGCCCGCGGATTTCCACGTCCACCCGAAGCTGAAGGCGGTCGTGGTCGACGGGCGCGCCGCGATGGGCGCCGGCGAAAAGCCGATCGACTGGGGGATGGGCGAGGCGCTGGCGTTCGGGACGCTGCTGGCGCAGGGGACGCGCGTGCGCTTGTCGGGACAGGACGCGCGGCGCGGGACGTTCAGCCACCGGCACGCCGTACTGATCGATTACAACGACGGCCACGAGTACACGCCGCTCGCGCACGTGCGCGACAAGCAGGGGACCTTCGAGGTGCGCGACAGCCCGCTGTCGGAGGGCGGCGTGCTGGGCTTCGACTACGGCTACAGCCTGGACATGCCGGAGGGGCTGACGATCTGGGAGGCGCAGTTCGGGGACTTCGTGAACGCGGCGCAGGTGATCATCGACCAGTTCCTCTGCTCGTCGGAGGCGAAGTGGCACCGCGTGAGCGGCCTGGTGATGCTGTTGCCGCACGGCATGGAGGGGCAGGGGCCCGAGCACTCGAACGCCCGGCTCGATCGCTTCCTCAACCTGTGCGTCAACGACAACATGCAGGTCTGCAACCTGACCACGCCCGCGCAGTACTTCCATGCGCTGCGGCGGCAGGTGCTGCGGCCCTATCGCAAGCCGCTGATCATCATGTCGCCCAAGAGCCTGCTGCGATCGCCCGCGGCCACGTCGGCGCTGGCGGATTTCACGGGCGGGTGGTTCCGGCACATCATCCCCGACGGCGAGGGAGGCAGTCAGAAGGAGGGCGCGCGCGATCCGAAGCAGGTCAAGCGCGTCCTGCTCTGCACGGGCAAGGTCTATTACGATCTCGTCGCCACGCGCGAGGAACGCGGCTACGATGACGTGGCGATCGTGCGCGTCGAGCAGCTTTACCCGCTTCGCAGGGACGACCTCCTGGAAGTGCTGTCGGTGTACGCCGATGGAACGCCGGTCGTCTGGGTGCAGGAAGAGCCGAAGAACATGGGCGCATGGGCGTACATGAACCGCGAGCTGCAGGGACTGCTGGCGGGATCGTTCCACTGGTCGTGCGTCAGCCGGCCGCTGTCGGCCAGCCCGGCGACCGGATCCGGCAAGCGACACGCGCAGGAGCAGGCTCGCATCATGACCGACGCGTTCGGGAAGGGAACCTAGACGATGGCGCTCACACTGCGTGTCCCGGCGCTGGGCGAATCGATCCGCGAGGCGACGCTGGGCGCCTGGAAGCGCGCCGAGGGTGACGAGGTGGCGGCCGACGAGCCGCTGGTCGAGGTCGAGAGCGAGAAGGCGACGCTGGAGGTGCCTTCGCCGGGAGCGGGGGTGCTGCGCAAGATCCTGCGTCAGAGCGGGGAGACCGTCGCGGTCGGCGACGTGATCGCGGAGATTGATCAGATCGGCGCGGGCGCGTCGCCCCCGGCCGCCCCGGCTTCGAACAAGAGCAACGGCGGCGAGGTCAGAGCGGCGCCGTCGGCACGGCGCGCGATGGCGGAGAGCGGACTATCGGCCGACGACGTCAAGGGGAGCGGGCGAGGCGGGCGGATCTCGAAGCAGGACGTCGACCGGACGCTGGAGGCGCGGGCGCAGACGAAGGTGCCGCGCGCCGAGATCACCGAGATCACGCCGCCGCCGCCACTCCCCGATGCGCCCCAGCTTCCGCCGCCGCCCGCGCCGCGCCCGCCGCCCGCGGTCGACGCCGCGCGCGAGCGCGTCGTGCCGATGTCGCCGTTGCGGCGGACGGTGGCGCGCCGCCTCGTCGAGGCCCAGCAGAACGCCGCGATCCTGACCACCTTCAACGAGGTCGACATGACCAACGTGCTCGCGCTGCGCGAGCGCTACCAGGACCGCTTCGTCAAAGCGCACGGCATCAAGCTCGGCTTCATGTCGTTCTTCGTGAAGGCGGCCATCGAGGCGCTCAAGGCCTTCCCCGCCGTCAACGGCGAGGTGCGCGGCGCCGACATCATCTACAAGGACCACTACGACATCGGCGTCGCGGTCGGGGGCGGCAAGGGGTTGGTCGTGCCGGTCGTGCGCGATGCCGATCGCCTGTCGTTCGCCGAAGTCGAGGCGGCGATCGGCGACCTGGCCGCGCGCGCCCGCGACAACAAGCTGACGATGAAGGAGCTGGAGGGCGGCACCTTCACGATCTCGAACGGCGGCATCTACGGATCGCTGCTGTCGACGCCGATCCTGAACCCGCCCCAGAGCGGGATCCTGGGCCTGCACGCGATCCAGAAACGGCCCGTCGTCGTCGGCGACGCGGTGGTCGTGCGGCCGATGATGTACGTCGCGCTCTCCTACGACCACCGCCTGATCGACGGGCGCGAGGCGGTCCAGTTCCTCGTGCGCGTCAAGGAGTGCGTCGAGGATCCGGATCGCATCCTGATCGAAGTGTAACGACGCACGCGCCGTTCCATTTTTTGTAGTCCGTCGTTTGACTTTGCGGGGGGCGATTGCTACGTAGCCCTCGTGGGCCAGATCCTTCCCGGCACGGCGGTGCCCGGCGGCGGCACGATCGACCCGCCGGCGCTCGACGTCGACATCCTGCTGACCGAGGCCGACCGCGTCGCGTTGCTGCGCGCCGAGGCGCGGCGCGGCTTGACGGCGACGCCGAAGCAGCTGCCGCCCAAATGGTTCTACGACGAGCGCGGCTCGACGCTGTTCGAGGCGATCACGCGCGAGCCCGAGTACTACCTCACGCGCCGCGAGCGCGAGATCCTGCGCGCGCACGCAGGCGACATCGCGCGCACGACCTGCGCCGCGACGCTCGTCGAGCTGGGGTCGGGTAGCTCGGAGAAGACGCGCCTGTTGCTGGACGCGCTTCGCGACGCCGGCAGCCTGCGCCGCTTCACGCCCTTCGACGTTTCTCTGCCCGCCGTCGCCGCCGCGGTCCCGGGGCTGCGACGCGACTATCCGGGCGTGGACGTCCGCGCCGTCGTGGGCGACTTCCACGAGCACGTCCGCTTCCTGCCGGCGGAGCCGGCGGGCGGGCCGCGCCTGGTCGCGTTCCTCGGCAGCACGATCGGCAACTTCGACGAGGGTGAGCGGGCCCGTTTCTTCACCGCCCTGCGGCAGGTGTTGCGCCCGGGGGATTGGTTCCTGCTCGGCGCCGACCTGGTCAAGGCCAAGCGGCGACTCGACGCCGCGTACAACGACGCCGCGGGCGTCACCGTGCTGTTCAACAAGAACGTGTTGCGCGTCCTCAACCGCGACCTGCGCGCGACGTTCGACGAGGAACTGTTCGATCACGTCGCGGCCTACGATCCCGAGCGCGAGCTGGTCGACATCCGCCTGCGCGCGCGCGTCGCCCACGAGGTGAAGGTGCGCGCGCTGGGCCTGAATGTGCGCTTCGCGGCCGGCGAGGAGATGCGCACCGAGATCAGCGTGAAGTTCCGGCGCGCCACCCTCGAGCGTTCGCTGCGCGCGGCGGGATTCAGCCGCGCGCGCTGGTGGACCGACCGCGCGCGCGACTTCTCGCTGTCGCTCTGGCGCGCGCGCTAGGCCAGGCCGCCCGTTCCGCCCCGGACCATTCGTCCTCTCGATCTAATTGGTGAACTTTTTGTGAATAGCAGTACTCTCCCGGCCAGGGACACCTGGAAGAGGAGGGACGTTGCGATGAGAAAGCGAGTTCTCCGGACCTTGGTCATCGTGGCGATCGGCGCTGCGGCGCTGGCGGGAGCGTCGTGGGCCGATTCGGCCCTGAGCACCTCGCCAACGGCGATCATCTACGCCTGCCAGAGAATGGATGGCAGCAACGCCGGCTTCGTGCGGATCGTCGACGATCCGTCGCAGTGCCAGCACTTCGAGCGCCTCCTGTCCTGGAACGTTCAGGGGCCAGCAGGCCCGCAGGGACCGCCTGGACCTCAAGGCGACGCCGGCCCACAAGGGACCATCGGTCTGACGGGCGAGACGGGTCCCCAGGGCCCGGCGGGGCCCCAGGGCCCGCAGGGCCCAGAGGGAGCGCCAGCTTCAGTCGGCCATCAGTGCGATGCGACGTTTGGGGGCGTCCAGGCGCATGGCACCTGTGCCGCTGCGCAGGACCTGGTCATCGCGCCTGGCGCGAATCAGGTGTTCTTGCACGCTCTCCCTTCGAACGGCGCAGGCGAGTCCTGGTACAGGCTGACCTTCGAACTTTCTTCGGATGGAAACAGTCATGGTGCGCTCTCCCTCGCACGAGGCACCCCGAGCGCGCTCAACTACCTCATGGACGTCTACACCGACTGCGACGGAACTCTGGCCAGAGGCGAATGCCCCGGAACGACGTCGGCGTCCAGCTGGCAGCAGAGCGACAATGTGGACTGTGATCTGACCGCGTTCTACGTTCGGATTCGCCCCATCGATCTGAACGTTCAGTGTTCTCCATACCAGCTGGTGATCAAGAACTGATAGGCGGCGGAAGATGGTGCCTCACTGGTCGAGCGCCATCTCGCCGAGAAACTCCGTCACCTCTTCCTTTGGAGCCGGTGCCTTCGCCCGGGGCCTGGGTGGGCCGCTGCGGCTCGGGCGCGCGTCGGGCCGCGCGCCAGGTTTGAAGACGAACGGCAGCTTCCGGGATTCCGTCTTGGCGGGGGCGGCGCTCTCGATGACGGACCGCGCGGGCTGCAGCATCCACGACCAGATGGCAAAGACCGTCGACCAGAACGCGACGGCCCCGAGGCCCGCTTTGAGCCAAAGGAAGCGGCCGGCGCGAACCACCGGCGCGAAGCATCCCTTCGTCATGAGCGTGCCGTCGGCGCGCCGGAGAAGACGCAGGCAGGGAAGGGCGCCCTCGTGCTTCGCGATCAGCCGGCCGAGATCGGCGCGCGTCATCGATCGCGCGTCGTAGACGGGCTTGTCGCAGGCGGCGCACAGGCGGGCCCGCCCGTCGGATTCGATCGGCCGCATCTGGTTCCAGTCGGCGGTGCAGGGGACCCGGATCGCGATCCGCGGGAGCGAGCGGGACCTCATCGACGCTTCCCGGGGTTCCAGATCTCTTCCTCGGCCTCGAGCGTGCGGAGGGGCGCGGCGCGATCCGCCGCCGGCAAGGACGACCAGCCATTGGACCCGGGCGTTCGCGACAGGAGCGCGGCGTCTTCCGAAGGTGGGTGCGGCGGCAAGATGGTGAGCAGCCCTTGCAGGGTGTAGGTCGGCCTCTCGGGCTCGCTGATCTCTTCGGACGAAATCCGCGCGTCGACGTCGCGTCGGAGGAAGCGCGAAAGCGGGTGCAGGGCCAGCACCCATACCCAGAACGCGGTGGCGGCGAGCCCGGCTTTCAACCACAGAAGACGCCCGGCCCGGAACAAGGGCGCGAAGCAGTCCCGCGTGACGATGGTGCCGTCGGGCCGCCGGTGCAGACGCACGCACGGCAAGCGGCGCCCCTCGTGCAGGGCGATCAGGTCGCCCAGCTCGGCGCGCGTCATCGCGGCGCTGTCGTAGACCGGGCGCTCGCAGCGCTCGCAGAAGCGGGTGCGCCCGTCGGCGTCGATGCGCGTCATCGCGTTCCAGTCGACGGGACAAGGGACGGAGATCACAACCTGGGGAAGCGACCGGCGGCGCATGGTCTGCCGATCGAGGGACCACCGAAACCGCCACAGGTTCCGGGGATAGAATGGCGCCGATGACGATGACCCACCCCGGTTTGCGGATGATCGGCTGTGGGCTCGCCGCCGCTGCCCTCGCCGCCGGATGCACCGCGACGTCATCGAAGGACCTCCGGACGGGCCAGATCAGCGCCGGCATCCGCGTCACCGCGACGTCGGCCAGCGCGGCCACCGTTCACGTTGCGATGTCCCCGGGGAACGGCGTCGATCCCCTGAACCCCGTGAAGCTCGAGGGAGGCGACGCTCTCTACGCCGAGGCCAGCGGGCTGCGCTGGAAGCTGGGCGCCGTTGGCAGCGACTACGAGGCCAGCTTGCCGACGGGCGCGGCTGAGACGCAGGTGCAGGTGATCCTGGATCGCCCCAATCCCAACGAGGCCGACGCGCCCGACAGCATCGGCGCGCTGCCGCCGCCGTTCGAGCTGTCGCCGCTGTCCATCGTCGACATGCCGCGTTCCCAGCCGGAGTCGGTCAGTTGGTCCCCGTCAGGGACGGCGGACCGTATGCTGCTCGCGTTTCAGGGCAGCTGCGTCGAGGACGTCTCCTTCGCCATCGACGGCGATCCGGGCACCTACGGGTTCGCGCTCGAAGGAGAGTTCAGCCCGTCGTCCTGCACGGTGACGATGACGCTCACCCGCTCGCGCGCCGGCGTCGTCGATCCCAACCTGAACCCGGGCAGCTCGTTCGTGCTCGAGCAGGTCCGCACCGCGGCCTTCCACTCGAGCCCCTGAATCGGTATCAGCCGCGCGCGCCGGCGGACCGATGCGCGCGACGTCTCGCCGTCGTCTTGACCCGCGACGTCGCCCGCGTCCTCATCAACAGAAGGGCGAGCAGGCCGAGGCCGAGCGCCGATCCGCGCGCGCCGCCGCCGGTGTCGCAGGCGCAGCCGCCCGAGGCGCCGCTCTCGCCGCTGTTGCCGGTGCCGGAGCCGCCGGCGCCGGTCGCGCCGCTGCCGGCCGCGCCGGTGACGACCGTCGTCCCGCCGCTGCCGCTGGTGCCCGCGCTGCCCGTCGCCGAAGCGCCCCCGGTGCCGGTCACGACGTCGGTGCCGCCGGCGCCGGTCGTGCCCGCGCTGCCGGCCGTGCTGGTGCCGCCCGCGCCCGTGCTCCCCGCGGATCCTGCCGACGAGGCGCCGCCGGTGCCCGTGCCGGTCATCCCCGCCGCGCCGCCCACGCTGGTTCCGCCCGTGCCGGTGCCGGCCGCGCCGCCGCGACCCGTACTCGCGCTGCCGCCTGCGCCGGCGGTTCCGCCCGCGCCGCCGCGACCGCCGGCGGCGGTCCCGCCCGCGCCGCCGCGTCCCGCCGCGCCGCCACCGGTACCGGTGCTGCCGCCGGTCCCGCCCGCGCCGGTCGTGCCGCCCGCGCCCGTCGAGCCGCCGGTCCCGGTCGTCGTCGCGCCGTACTCGAACGCGCCGAGATCGGGCGCGTTGCCGACGTACGGCAGCTGGACATTGGTCCCCTTGTCGATGAGCGGGCTGCCGGCCTTGAGATGCATGAAGGTGCACGCGGCCGGCATGCTGCCGTCCGCCTCGCGCGGTCCCGTGCAGCCGGTGTCGGACGTGCTCGCGAAATCGGTGGTCGCCTCGGTGATGTTCAGGTCCCAGGTGTTGAACATCGTATCGACGCCCGTCATGTTGGCGTTCTTGTTCGGGAAGCCCACGTTGTTCCGCATGATGTGGACCTTGCTGCCCGTGAGCGTGATCGTGCCCGTCACATTTCCCGATGAATCGAAGCTGCTGGCGAGCATGTTGTACTGCGTGCCGTTCATGTAGGACGTGTTGTTGTACCAGGTGTTGCCGCCCGTCGAATGGTTCGCGTAGAAGCCCGACGCCTTGTTCTTCCAGGCCACGTTGTTCTGGACGATGTGCCGGACGCCCGTCTGGCTGCTGCCGATCTTGAACCCGTTGCCGTTGCCGCCCGAGCCGCGGCCCATCCCGGTGGCGAAGCTCCCCTCGATGGTGACCGGGACCTCCTGCGAGATGAAGTCGTAGCCGTCGTCCGAGTTGTTCCACGCCCGGCAGCCGCGGATCACCGTGCTCGGTCCGCTGGTCTGGTAGTGGACGCCGAAGCCGTCGCCGTTCTGGCCGTCGCCCTGGCTGCCGTTCACGTCGTAGTTGTTCCACGAATCGCAGTTGAGGATCAGGTTGCCGCCGTTGCCCGTGTCGACGAACAGCCCCGGCCCGAACCCGTGGTGCAGGTTCAGCAGCTCGAAGGTGTTGTTGCTGGCGTTCTTGGTGCGCAGCAGCGAGTACGAATGGTCGCCGCTGGCGCCCACCTTGGCGTTGCCGATCTCGAGGCCGCGCAGGTGCATCCAGCTCCCCGTCACCAGCACCGCCGGCACGTCGGCGGCCGTATTGGTGGTGTTGTATCTCGAGATGTCGAGCACCGGCGTCTCACCCGCGACCGCCCAGATCTTCGTGCGGTTCGTGTCCGAGGTGCCGCTCTTCGACAGGTTCAGCTGCGACGTGATGTAGTAGGTCCCCCCGTGCACCCAGATCGTGTCGCCTGCCGCGGCGGAGCTGTTCGCCTTCGACAGGGTCGCGAACGGCGCGGCGCTGCTGCCGGCCGCCGAATCGCTCCCGCTCGGCGAGACGTACCACTCGGCGGCCTGGGCCGCCGCCGGCGCCAGGAGGATCGCCAGGGCACCGGCCAGCGTCGCGCGTCCAAACAGACTGGGGCTCATGGCCATTTAATGTCTCCGTTAGGCTAGGCCTTCATGAGATTCGTAAAGTAGCTTAACACTACGGGAAGGGCCTCGGGCCTGAGGTCTGAGGCCCATTTGCCGCGCTAGCCCGGGTGGGGCGGCAGGGTAACGCCGAGAGCCCTGGCCAGTGCCGTCAGCTGCGCGGGCGATCCGCAGCCCAGATGCTGGTCGGACAGACGTCCCGCCCGCCGCCGCTGCAGCCACGACGCGGCGGGGTGAGCCGCGGCGGCGCGGCCGAAGTCGGCGCCCGATGCCTCGACCAGCCGGGCTACCTCGGCGTCCAGCCGCGCGCGCAGATCCGGAATGGCGGCCCGCAGGCCCGCGGCCCAGGTCGCGACCTCGGCCAGGCCCTGGCCTGCCAGCTCGCCGTCGGCGAGCCCGCGGAGCTTCTTGTCGATCTGCTCGAAGGTCATCGTCGACCATGGCAGCGCGCGTCGGACGGCGCCCTGCCACTGCTGACGCACGCGCGCCCAGTAATCCTCGCGCGCCGGCACCGACACCAGGCGGCGATCGGGCAGGACGAGGCCGGTCAGGCGCATGCCGTGGCAGGCGCCCGTGTCGATGCCGAAGACGCGCTCGCGCACGACCAGCGGCTCGGGGCCGATCACGGCGTGACCGAACACGACCGGCGTCTCGTCCTCGTAGAAGTCCCACCAGGGGCGATCGCCGAACCGCTTGGCCAGGCGCTCCTCGCCGGCGGTCGTCCCGGCGCGGACCTCCTCGGGGACGTCGGCCAGCGGCACGCCCGGGTAGAGGCCGAAGTGCACGACGCGCACGTCGGGGCGTTCCCAGTGGTACGGCAACGACGCCATCCAGCGCACGTCGTCGGCGTAGCGGCCCGGGCCGAGCTGCTCGCGCGTCACCTGCTGCGAGTACGAGAAAACGCCGCGGACGTGCTTGCGCTCGTGGTTGCCGCAGATGACGACGGCGTTCTTTCGCCCGCGAAAGAAGTCGATGACCGCGCCCGGGTCCGGCCCGCGGTCGACCAGGTCGCCGACGCTGACGACCAGGTCGTCCTCGCCGATGGCGGCGCGATCGCAGAGGTCCAGCAGCTCGCGGTGGCAGCCGTGGATGTCGCCGATGATCAATGTCTTTTGCACGAACGTTTCTCCTGCCACCCTATTTAGAGGACATCGGATGCCGGCGCGCGGACAGAAACCCGGACAACGGACGGCGGCCGCCGGAACGCCCATGGATTGGGCCGGTTACGTCGACGGGCTGATCATCCAGCACGGCTCGCTGGCCGCCGTGTGCGAGCGGCTGGGCGGGATCCGCGGCTACCGGGAAGACGTCGAGAGCGTGGGCCGGGCCCTGCGCCGCCTGCGCGGGCGCGCCAGCCTGTCGGGCGGCGCCTGGGGCGAGCGCCTGCTCCGGACCTTCGGCCTGCCCCAGCCGGTGGCGGCGCGCCTGCGCTTCATGGGGCAGTACCATTCGCGCTTCGTCGACCTGCCGCTGCCGCTCGCGACGGATCTGGTGCAGCTGTGGGATCGGCCGCCCACCAGCGAGAGCCGGATCGGGCGGCTCTGGTTGTCGCTGGCGCGCGTGACGCTGGCGTTGCGCGCCGACGACGCGGACGACGCGGCGACGCACCTCGCGCCGGCGGCTGCGGTCGCGTCCGACGATCCGGTCGGCCGGATCGAGGTCGCGCTCTGCGCGGCGATGCTCGAGAGCCGTGGTGATCCCGCGACCGTTCCGGCGGCGCTCGAGTCGGTGCCGGCGCTGCTGGCGCAGCTCGACGGCGGCGACGCGGCGGCCGGCGACGGCGACTGCCTGCGGGCCCGCTACGTCGGGCAGGTGGCGCACGCGCTCAACCGGGCCGGCGACGTCAACCGCGCGCTGGCCCTGCATCTCGAGCTGCCCGACGGCGCGGCCACGCACCCGTTCGCGCGCAGCCGCCGCGCCAACGGCGTCGCCTACGGTCTTTTCCGGCGCGGCGAACGCGACGCCGCGCTGGCCAGCGCGCGCCGGGCGGCGACGTTCGCCGGCGACGCCGGCCACGTCCGCCTGCGCGCGATGGCGCTCTTGATGGTCGCGCGGGTGGCGGGCGACGGCGCCGAGGCGGGCGAGGCGCGCGCGCGGGCCCGCGCGATCGGGCAGGCCCTGGCGGATCCGATCCTCCTCGCCCGCTGCGACGCCGCGGACCGCGCTTCTCATCGCCTCGCCCCCGAAGGGGGAGAGGCCGACGAGCCGAAGGCTCGGCGGGAGAGGGGGGCCCGCGATGAAGCGTCGGCCCCTCTCCCCGACCCTCTCCCCGCTTCGCGGGGCGGGGGAGAAGACTAGGCGTAGCGTTCGACCTGTCCCCGCTTCGCGGGGCGAGGGAGAAGACTAGGCGTAGCGCTCGACCTGTCCCCGCTTCGCGGGGCG
>Ga0066395_10000129_pt1 | contig 27361 bp, 38 predicted proteins | sample PanSoiPlot1MoBio_FD_61218 | JGI IMG/M metagenome (GOLD analysis project Ga0066395, IMG submission 61218) | Tropical forest soil microbial communities from Panama analyzed to predict greenhouse gas emissions - Panama Soil Plot 1 MoBio | ecosystem: Environmental > Terrestrial > Soil > Tropical... | reverse complement strand
TTCACCTACCGGCGGAATGTCGAGGGGCAGCCGGTCGCCGAGTGGCGTGCGTGGGACGACGAAGTGATCGCGGTGACGCCGGATGGCAGCGGGAAGGTCTACCGCTTCTGCCATCACCAGAGCGACGGCACGCAGGACTTCTGGGCGCAGCCGATTGGCAATGTCAGCGCGGACGGCCGCTGGGCGATCTTCACCAGCAACTGGCAGCGCACGCTGGCGAATGAGCGGCAGGACGTCTTCCTCGTCCACCTCACCTAGCGCAAGCGAGGACCCGCGACAGACGATGTCCAAACTGTCGTACAAAGTACTCATACGCAGCCGCGCGGATCCCCGCCACGGTCAGCGCGGCAGACGACGTGCAACCGCGTGGCGAACTCCTTGACATGGTCGATACACAGTCGTAGCCTCAGCGGAACTCCCGCAGGCGCAGCGAATTCGGACGGAGCCTAGATGTGCCAGCGAAGTCAAAAGCCCAGCAACGCTTGATGGCGGCCGCCGCCCACGGCGCCGACTTCCCCAAGGCGCAGCAGTTGCGCGCGTCGATGACCACGGATCAACTCCGCGACTTCGCCGCGACGCCGCGCGAATTTCTGCCGCAGCACACGTCGAGCGCCGTGAAAGTGACTCAGCCGCGCGTCCGCACGCCACGCGCGACGAGTGGCGCGAGCGTGAGCGGACATCCCGCCAAGAACCTCGCGCATTGGCTTCATCCGCGGAAGACGCGCTAATGGCCGAGCAGCCCGACCTCACCAGCGAAGCCGATCTCTCCATCGAAGACTTCGTCGCCCGCGGCAACGCCCGTGATCGCGGCGAGTCCGAGCCGGCGGCCGACGCCACGCCGCCGCGCGCACCAGGCGCGGCTACCACAACACCGGCCACACCGCCGCCCGCGCCCGCCAAACCGCGGTATGACCCGGAGGCGCGCAAGAAGTCGATCAAAGCCGAGATCGATGAACTCACGACGACCAAGCACACGACGCGGCGCGAGATCGAAGCGGCGCAGGCCGAGCTCGTGCGGCTCAAAGTCGAGCACGCGCGCCTCGCGGAGCAGCGCCCGGCGCCGCCGGCCGAACCCGCCGCGCGTCCCGCGCCGCCGGCGGTGCGGCCGACCGGCCCGATCCCCGACGACGATCCCGAACCGCTGCTCGAGCACTTCGCGACCGAGAGCGATCCGTACGGCAGTTGGTCGCGCGCCGTCTCCCGCTGGGAAACACGGCAGGAACATCGCCGCATCGAGAGCGGCCGCCGCGCGCATGCGATGTATCAACAGCGCACGACGAAACTCACCGACAAACTCCAGGCGTACGAACAGTCCCATCCCGGCTTCCAACGCGGCCTGCATCCCAGCGTCATCGACATCAAGTTCACGACGCCGAAAGAACTCGGCACGATGCTCGGCGACCTGATCGTGGATTCCGATCACACGGCGGCGTTGCTCGATCACTTCTCGCGGAACCTCGGCGACTTTCAGCGCATTGCCGCGCTGCACCCCGTGCTCGTCGCACGGGAAATCGGCAAAATCGAAGCTCGGTTCGATGCTGCTTCGTCTGGCCCAGCGTCGCGACCGCAACCGATCAGTCACGCGAAGCCATTGAACAAACCGGTCGGCGGGTCACCGCACGTCGCTGACGATGACGACGATGAGAGCGAGTTGCCGATCGAAGAATTTGTGCGTCGCGGGAATGCCCGTGATGCGACTCGCTCGCATCGCTAAGAAATGGAACCCCTGAATAAGCCATTAACGTCTTCTCGATTGGAGATTTCCGTCAACTGGAGGGCGACGTTCCGCCCCGAACGCAGAATGTTCTGAGCCGCATTGACATCGCGACTATGCACGACGCCGCACGCACCACAGGTCCACGTTCTTACTCCGAGGCCTTCCAGCCCTTTCGGACCGCTGCGTGCCGCGCACGCAGAACAGACCTGGGTCGAACCATGTTCGTCGGCTTCCACGTAGATTGCGCCGTGCCTGATGGCTTTTATAGCGGAGCATCCCACGCAACAGCGACCAGCCAGTGTCGTACATGGATTTCGCCATGCTTGTTCGCACAAGACTGGTCATGTTGATGTTGCCAACGACGATCAGACGATATTCACGAACGAGACGCGTCGAGACGAGATGGAGATAGTGGCGCCGACCATTGGCGATGCGGGCATGAATCGCTCTGGCGCGTGCCTTTCGACCAGCGCGCTGCGCTATTACCAATCGTTCACTATGACATCGGGCGTAGCGCGGATTCTCGATGCGCTCACCAGTCGAATACGTTGCGAGCGTGGCGAGTCCGAGATCGACACCGATCTCGGGTCCATGGTTACGAATCGGCGCTTCATCAATTTCGACCGAGAGATTCAAATACCAGCGCTCACGCGCATCAGCCGAAAAGTTTCCCGCCTTGATACGACCTTCCATTGGACGCGACAGCCACAAGCGATAGCATCGACCAAGCAATGTGACGGTATCGCCCATCAGACGGATGTCCTCAGGGCTTTTGAAAGGAATCCAGCCGAGCGACTTCTTGCCTCGCCAGCGAGGCCGCCGCTTGTGCTGACAAGCAGATCGCACGAACTGCTGACAGACCGCTTGGATCGTATTCGAGAGAACACCCAGTTCGCGAGAAGTTCCAGCCGTCAGCTTGTGCAAGTCGTACGCAGACGGTGGCCGACGCAGCGATCGGCGAGCAGTCCGGTGGGTTTCAGCACAGAAATTCCACACGAAATTGACGACGCGGGCCTGACGCTGAAGTTCCGAGCGATGGGTTGCGTCCTTGATTCGGTAGCGGTAAGTAAGAATCAACTACCCAATTATTGCTCAGTTAGCCACGTTTCGCCTAATTCTCAGCGCTTCCTCACGCTGCCCCCGGTCAGCCCGACCGGACCATTGGGGAATCTCGATGTGCGGGCCGACGCTGCCCAATCTGGTTCAGCATTGGCACTGCTCGACTGCAATCGCGTCCAGCCTAGGCAGCCAGTAGGCGGGTCGCCCGTTCTCAGCGAGTTCGCTGAAGACGAGGGCGAGCCGCCCTATGAACACCATTGCGAACAGCACATGGGTCACGAAGGAAACGGCCAGATATTTCCTGAATGACCTGACCGTCCTCGCGGACGGCAACGTCAACCGCGACTACGACGACCAGTACGAGCAGGCCGGCGCGAAAGTCGGCAACACCGTATTGGCGCGCATGCCGCAACGCTTCCAGGCGCTCGACGGCCAGGCGTTGCAGCTGCAGAACATCTTCGACCAGACGGTGCCCGTGACGTTGACCAATCAGAAGCAGGTCGCGTTCGGGTACTCGAGTGCGCAGGCGACGACCGAACTCGATTCGATCCGCTCGCGCTACTGCCAGCCCGGCGCGGAAGCGCTCGCGAACGCCGCCGAAGTGCTGTTCTTCCAGGGCGTCTATCGCGACATCTACCAGACCGTCGGCATGCCGGGCTCGACGCCAGGCACGCAGACGCTCTACCTGCAGGCCGGCACCAAGCTCACCGATCTCGCGACGCCGCTGCGCGGCCGCAAAGCGGTGCTCGATCCGATGGCGATGCAGACGCTCGCCGGCAGCAACGCGACGCTGTTCAATCCGACCGCCGTCATCTCCGAGAACTACAAGATGGGGATGTTCGGGCGGCAGCAGCTCGGCATCGATGAGTGGTACCAGGATCCCGTCGTGCCGGCGCACACGACCGGCAGCTTCACCGCGTCCACGCCGATCGTCAGCGGCGCGAACCAGACCGGCTCGAGTCTCTCGACTACGGGCTGGGCGAGTGGCGCGACGACGCTCAACAAGGGTGACACGTTCACCATCGCCGGCGTGAACTCGGTCAACCCGCTCGCGTACTCCTCAAACGGACGTCTGCAGGAATTCGTCGTGAAGGCGACTGTGTCCGACAGCAGCGGCGCGATTGCGGCGCTGCAGATCGATCCGCCGATCATCACCTCGGGCCAGTTGCAGACGGTGGACGCTTCGCCGGCGGCGAACGCGGCGATCACCGTGCGTGGCGCGACCAACCCGGTCGGCGGCACGCTCACCGCGACCGTCTCGCGGCAGTCGTTCGTCTATCACCCGGACTTCGCGACGTTCGTCATGGCGGATCTCGTCAAGCCGGGCGCGGGCGCCGAAGCCACCGTCATCAACTCGCGGGCGCTACGCTTCTCGATCCGCATGGTCGAGCAGTACCAGATAACCACCGATCAAATGCCGACCCGCCTCGATCTGCTCGCGGGCGCCGCCACGCTCCAAGCCCGCCTCGCCGTCAGGGTCTGGGGCTGATGGGTGCCTGATGGGGGCGGGACCTGAATGGGTTAATCGCGATGATCATCTGCGATAGCACGTTTAGAAAACGCGAAAGGCAGTCCGGCTGGTTCTGTCAGGGCACGTTCGACGGACCAGCCGCGGCGGAGCCGCGTGGCCAACGTGTCAGACCGCAGATTGAACTGGTTGGCCCAGTCTTTCACGCGCCGGGTTTCCCCTTGCCACGTCACCCAAAATGCATCGCAGCGGGCACGTTGGTTACCTCGCTGTTCGGCGCGATCCGCCCAGCGGCAATTCTCCGGTGTGTAAGGGCCATCGTTATCGATGCGGTCAATCGAGTGGCTCTGCGATGGCCGTGGCCCCATGTCAGCCAAGAAATCCGCAAACGACTGGCGCCAACGGTCACAGATTGTGATGCCGCGACCGCCATAAGCGTGGAAGCGATCATGGTTCGGATTGGTGCAACGCTGGATCATGTGCATCCAAGAGCGATATTCCGGCGTGAATCCGTACTTGGCGTGACCATGGCGTTCAAACATAACCGGAACTGTAACAGCTCTCTCATGTGAGAGGAGAGGTAATTCTTTGGCAATCGCAACCACGACACTCACGTCCCCGCTCGCGGCCACCGACACGGTCATGGTCGTCGCCAGTGCGGCGAGCTTCGGCCCCGGTCGCCTCTGCGACATCGATCAGGAAGTGCTGCAGGTGCAGCAGGGCTACGTCGCCGGCAGCCTGAACGTGCCGGTGCTGCGCGGGCGCGACGGCTCGGCGACGGTCGCGCATCGCACGGGCGCCTCGGTGACGCATGGCACGGCCGCCGACTGGGCGGTGCCGGCGCCGCAGACCGTCACGATGACGCCGGTGCAGCGCACGGTGCTCGAGGCGAGCGTCAGCGCGACGTCCACCCTCGCGCCGGTGCCGGCGGGCAGTGACATGCGCGTCACGCTCAACGGCACGTCGGCGATCACGCTCACCGTGGCGCCGCCGACGCGCGACATGGACGGCTGCGAGCTCACGATCCTCGGCAACGGCGCGGCGGCGCATGTGCTGACGTTCACCGGCGGCCTTGGCGGCGTCGGCGCCGGCTACACGACGTTGACCGTCAACGCGTCAGGGCCGGTGGCGTTCAAGTGCATTGCGAGCGGCGGCGTCTGGGTACCGCTCACCGCGACGCCCATTTCCGGCACCGCGACCAAAGTCATCGCGGCAATCGCCTGACCCACAGGCGCGCGATGGATGGACGCGACGTCGCCCTGCTGGGAGCGACGACGTCGCGCCCATCGTCCACTACGAGGAGTCCGAAGATATGCCGCTTCAAATTCCGGTCGAAACGCTCTGGGGTCGCGAGCTCGCGCGCTGGAACACGCCGCGCAATCGCAACGTCGTGGATTCCAACGGCGACGAGATCCTCGATGAACAGAACCGGCCGATTCGCGGCATGGGGGCGATCGGGTTCGAACCGTTCCCGATGCTGGTCTACAAGGCGCACAAGAATCCGCAGGGCAAAGTGCTCTGTATGGACGTGCCACCGCTCGCGGAGTTTTATCCCGACGAGAAGAGCTTCGCCGCCGCATGCGAACGCGTCGAGGTGTTCAACCGTCGCTGCTACCAGCGGGTCGGCAACGAGCAGGAACTCCAGCAGGCGTTGAAGGACGGCTGGTCGAAGACGGCGCAGGAGGCGCTCGAGAAGCAGGAGCGCCTGGAACAGGACATCGCCAATGCCGCGGCCGAAGCGAACTACGCCGCCAAGCGGCTCTCCGCGAACGCGCAAGCCGAACTCGACGCGGCCGGGCGGGAAACGCATCAACACGTCACCGACGTCGTCGGCGTCCCGCGCAGCGCGCGGCGGCGGCCGCTCGGCGTCAGCGGGGCGCCGAAAAAAGCCCGGCGCGTCGTCGCCGAACCCGAAGGTCGCTGATCCCTTTCATCCGACGGATGCAGGAACGCGAACGCATCCGCCTGCAGAGGAGACGACGCCGATGGCCTATACGCCGCTGACCCCGGAGCAGAAAGCCAAGCTCACCCCCGCCGACCTCGAGGCGCAGATCGCCGACCTCGAGGCGGCGCTCGCCGATCTCCGCACGCCGGTGCCGCAGGAATATCCAAAGTGGACCGAGATCGGCGGCGTCAGCCAGATCGTGGAATCCGAAGAGGACGAGAAGCGCAAGAAAGCGGCGCACGACAAGCACGAGAAAGCCGAGCACGACAAGAGCCTGAAGGAGACGAAGATCGGCACGGCGCACGCGAGCGCGAAGGGCTAGCCCGTGGCGCAGCCGATCTTCCCGGCGCAGTACATCCTCGGGCGGCCGGGCGCGGGCGTGACGACCGGCACCGGCAACTGGGTCGCCATTGCGTGCGGCGCCTCGCTCCTGACGATCACGACGACCGGGGCCGGCACGATCACCGCCGGGACGCTCCTGATCGAAGAGACGGACGCGCTCGACGACGGATCCGCGGCGACGCCGGCGCAACTCTCGACGCTCGACCTGACGACGATCACCGCCGGCAAGAAAAACGTCGCGCATGCGACGGCGGGCGCGTACGGCTTCATCCGCGCGCGGCTCAGCGCGGCCGTCACCGGTGGCGGCACCGTCGTCGTCTCGCTGATGGGCCTGTGAGATGGCGCTCGTCAGTTACCAGCTCACGCTCGGCGCCTCGCCCAAACAACTGAGCGACGTCTACGGCGTCGGCACCAAGCCGTGCAGTGAACCCGACATCCCGTACGTCGAGATCTTCATGCAGGGCGAGGGCGCGGACTTCTACCTGGGGACGAACGCGACTGTCTCCACGACGACCTACGGCGCGAAGGTATCGGTGACCGGGCAGCAGCTCGGGAGCGGCGCGCTCGGGCCGTTCGTCTTCGGCCGGTTCCGGCTCTCGGACTTCTGGGCGGTCGGCACCGGCGCGACCGTCCACATCATGGCAGTGCCGGCGTGATCAGTCGCGGACGTAGCACTTCCGCGACAAGTCGTAGCGGATCCCGGTCGGGTGCGTGCGGGCGAACAACTGCAGGTCGTAGGAGGCTTGCGGAGTCGAGATGCCAAACTTCCGTTGTAGATGCTCGCGGTTGATGAAGCGATACACGTCGAGCATTTCGTCAATCCAGACCTGGCGCTGCTGCCGGAACCAGTCACCCATGGCGCTACTCGGTCCCGCGCATGAGGCGCAGGGCCGCGCGATTCGCCGCGAGCACCTTGTCGAGGCCGGCGTTCTGCCGCCGCTGAATGGCCGTCAATTCATATTCGGCATCGTCAAGCAGCGACTTGGCTTTGCGGACCTGATTGTTCGCACGCGTCCATTCTTCACTGGCGCGCTGGAATTCTTCGACGCCCGCATCGTGGGCGTCGAGGATGTCCTCAATCGTCTTCTTGATCTCGTCAGGCGTCATCGCGGCTCCTCTGTCTACTCAGTATACCCGATAGCGAGAGTGGCCTGATGGCGACGGTGGCGGATCTGATCACCGGCGCGTTTCGTCGCATCGGCGTCGTGGAGTCCAACGCCGTGCCGACGCCCGAAGACATGGCCGACGGCTTCCTGCGGTTCAAGGGCATGCTCGGCATGTGGCGCCTGCAGTCGCTCGCGGTGCCGGTGCAGATCGCGAAGGCGTGGAACCTCGTCTCGACCAAGGGCGGCCCGGCCGCGCCGTACACCTTCGGCGTCGGCGGCGACATCAACCTGCCGCGGCCGGCGCAGCCGAACGCGCTCACCTGGATGTGGCAGGACGCGAGCGGCGCGCAGTATCCGTTCACGTCGCTGACGACCGAGCAGTACCAAGTGATCCCGCAGAAGACGCTCACCTCCACGCTGCCGCAGTGCGTGCATTATCGGCCGGTCTACGAAGGCACGACGTCGCCGCTCGTCCCGGCCGGCATGGGCGCGGTCTACCTGTATCCGATCGTGACCGGCGCGAGTCTACAGGGGATCGTCCTGGCCCCGTCGGGCGTGAACGATCCCGCCGCGCTCACCTCGACGCTCGTCGTGCCCGACGGCTACGACCTGCCGCTCATGGACAACCTCGCACGCGTCCTCTGGCCCGAATGGCGCGAGAACGTCCCAATCGATCAGGAGCTGAAGGCCAACGCCGAAACGGGCCTCGCGTGGCTGAAGACCGCCAACGTCGTTCCCGTCGAACTCTCGATCGATCCGACGTGGACGTCGTTCAGCGGCGGCGGCGGCGACTACGACATCTACGCGGACGAGTGAGATGGCGCGCACCTCCAAGGACGTGCAGGAGTCGATCGCCGATGCGATCGAGTGGCTCTCGTTCACGCAGGAAGTCTGGCAGAAGCAGCGGGACCGCGAGGAGGAAGATCTCTCGTTCCAGGCGGCCGAAGGCGCGTGGCCGGATGACGTCGTCAAGCAGCGCGGCGCCGTCGCCGCGGTCGGCAAGTTGCCGGCGCTGCCCGGCCGGCCGATGCTCTCGGTGGCGTCGATCGATGAACCCGTCGCGCTCGTCGCCGCCGAAGAACGCAAGGCGCACCTCGGCGTCAACATCCAGGCGCTCGACACCGACGCCGACGACGACACCTCCGAGATCCTCATGGGGATCTACCGCACGATCGAGCGCGACTCCCGCGCACAGAACGTGCGCAGCTGGGCGTATCAACGCGCGCTCTGGGCCGGCTGGGGCGTCTACCGCGTCACGAAGAAGTACGACCCCTACGGCGGGCATCCGTTCGATCAGAAGCTCGTGCTCGAGCGCATCCTCTACCAGGAACACGTCGTGCTCGACGCGTTCGCGCGGCAGCCGGATTGGTCCGACATGCGGCGCGCGATGGTGATCGATGACATGCCGTGGGAGGACTACAAGCGGCGCTACAAGAAGTCGAAAGTCGCCCGCGCCGGCGTCGATGGCCTCACCAGTCTCAACGGCCAGTATCCGACGTGGGTCGGCCTCGGCGATGGCAGCGCCGCGAAAAAATCCGTACGCGTCGCCGAGGAGTGGTGGGTCGAGATCACCGAGACGACCTACGTCCTGCTCGATGACGGCTCGGTCGCGCCCGAAGGCGACATCCCGGAGGGCCGCGCCGCCGCCAGCGGCGACGACGCGCGCGAAGCGGTGCAGGAAGAGCGGCGCGTCTTCCATCGCGTCATCAACTGCCAGGAGGAACTCGAGCCGACGACCGAGTGGGACGGCCAGTACATCCCGCTCATCCCGACGATCGGGCGCGAGCTCCAGCCGGTGAAAGGGAAGCGGCAGTGGCTCGGCATGGTGGCGAACGCGAAGGACGCGGTGCGCCTGACCAACTACGCCGCGTCGGGCGCCATCGAGATGGCGGCGCTCGAGCCGCGCGCCCCCTACAGCCTCGACCCCGAACAGATCGAGGGCTACGAGGACTGGTGGGCGACGTCGAACGTGCGTAACTGGCCCTACCTGCCGCATCACCGCATCGTGCGCGGCCACGACATGGGACCACCGACGCGCGTGCAGGCCGACGTCGCGAAGATGGGGCCGTCGATGCAGCTGCTCTCGATGGGGCGGCAGTTCGTGCAGGCGGCGACCGCGATCTATCCGCCGTCGCTCGGCGAGAACACGCCGGCGCATCGCAGTGGCCGCGCCATCACGGCGCTGCAGGATCAGTCGCTGCAGGCGAACACGCCGTACCTCGACAACCTGGCGAACGTCTCGATGCAGTACGAGGCGATGGTCATCCTCGACCTGATCCCGCACATCTATGACCGGCCAGGCCGCCTCGCGCGCATCTACGACGCGGAGAGCGACAAGAGCCGCTCGGTGATCCTCAACGCGCCCTTCATGCCGCATCCCGACACCGGGCGGCCGATGCCGCTCCCGATGGACACGCCCGATCAGGAAGCGATCTCGCAGAGCATGGTCCGCGATCCGCGCACGCCGGCGAAGCACTACGACTTGAACAAGGGGCGCTACGGCGTCTCGGTCAGTGTCGGCAAAGCCAAACCGACGCGCAACGCCGAAGGCAGCGATGCGCTGAGCGCGCTGATGCAGGCCGAGCCGCAACTGGTGCCGCTCCTCGGCCCGGAGTGGGCGAAGTTCCAGGACTTCCCCGGCCACCAGCAGGTCGCCGAGCTCCTGACCAAGATGCGCGAGCACCTGATGCCGTGGCTCACCGAGCCGCCCGGCGGCGCGCCCGACCCGAAGAAGCTCCTGGCCGAGAACCAGATGCTGAAGCAGCAACTGGGCATGGCCTCCAAGGCGATTGAAGGGAAGGTGCTCGAGCAGAAAGGCAAACTCGCCGTCACCCAGGTGCAGGAGCAGGCCGAGACGGAGCGCAACCGCCAGGACAACGAGACGAAGCTCGCCGTCGCGGCGCTCTCCTCCAAAGTCGAATCGCTGCAGACGATGCTAAACCTCTTCTTCGAAGAGCGCGCCCGCATCGGCAGTCAGCTCCACGACGCGGCGCAGGGGGCGCTCGAGCGGGCGCACGACGCGGGAATGGCCGGCGCGGACCACCAGGCGGCCCTGGAGCAGGGCGCGCAGCCACCGCCTGTAGACCCCAACGCCGCGCTGAACGCGCCGCCTGCGCCCGCTGGAGGCCCGCCAGCGGCCGTTCCGGCGGGACCAGAGGGCAACGGCGCCGGCTTCACCGGCAACCGCGGGATTGTGGGGTAGCCGATGGACTTCCCCGGCTTCTGCGGCTACTCCTACACGTCGCAGTCGATGCTGGCCGACGCCGAGCAGTGCATCAACTGGTATCCCGAACAGATCGAGTCCGACGCCGGCAAGACCCGGATCGCGCTCTACCCGACGCCCGGCCTGCGGCAGTTCATCGGCAACCCCGGCCGCACCAGCACGCGCGCCCTCTACACCCTCGACGGCCGCACGCTCGCCGTGATCGGCGACAGCCTGTACGACATCAGCGCCGGCCCGACCATCACCTACCGCGGCTACGTCGGCCAGGACAGCAGCCTCGCGCAGATCGTGATGAACGGCGACGCCGGCAAGCAGGCGCTCATCGGCAGCGCCCTGAACGGCTTCTGCTTGAACCTGACGACCAACGCGCTCACCCAGGTGACGACGCAAAAGAGTTATCAGGTCGGCATGCTCGACGGGTTCTTCATCAGCTTCGATTCGCTGCTCGGCCGCATGTGGTTGTCGAACAACGCGGACGGCACGACGTGGGATCCGACGCAGTTCGCGCAGCGCAGTGCGGCGGCTGACCGGTGGCGCGCGATGATCGTCGTCCCGCCCGACATCTGGCTGATCGGCAGCGTCACCGGCGACATCTGGTTCGATGCCGGCGCGTATCCGTTTCCGTTCGCGCCGCGGCAGGGGCTGAACTTCAAGTACGGCATCGCGGCGCCGATGAGTCTCGCCGCGATCGGCCCGACCGTCATCTGGCTCGCGCAGGCGATCGAGGGCCAGGGCATCGTCGTCCGCACGGTCGGCTACGAACCGCAGCGGGTGAGCACCTACGCCGTCGAGACGGCCATCGCCGGCTACGCGCGCCAGAGCACCATCGCCAACGCCGAAGCGATGACCTACGTCGATCAGGGCCATCCGTTCTACTGCCTGCGCTTTCCGACGCCGGAACGGACGTGGGTCTACGACCTGACGATGAACACCTGGCATGAGCGTGGCTATTGGAATCCGGCGCGCAACCAGTACGAAGTCTGGCGGCCACGCTGCCACACCTTCGCGCTCGATCGCCATCTGGTTGGCGACACGCAGACCGGGATCATCCAGGAGATGGACATCTCGATCGGCACCGAACTCGACGGCTCGGCGATTCGCCGGCTGCGGCGCACGCCGGGCGTGTTCACGCAGATGCGGCAGATCCCGATCCGGCTGATCGAGATCTATCTCGAGAACGGGCTCGGCCTGCAGAGTGGGCAGGGGAGCGATCCGCTCGTCATGTGGCGCTCGAGCGACGATGGCGGGCGCACGTGGGGCAACGAGCGGCAGGGGTCGGCGGGGCGCGTCGGCAAATACCGCACCCGGCTCCGCTTCTGGCGGCACGGCGTGCCGCGGGACCGCGTCAACGAACTCACCGCGACCGATCCGATCCCGTGGCGGATCATCGGCGCCTACGTCAACAACGATGCCGGGCAATAGGCGATGACTCATGGCGCTCGATCCGCCTCCGTTCACGGCGCCGCTGACGCGGCCGACGCTGGGCACGGTCACGGCCGACTGGACGCGCTGGCTGCTCGCGCTCTGGACGACCGTCGTCGCGCAGCCCGACATTCTCGGCACGCGCGTCAGTCTCACGAAACGGAATGTGTCGATCCCCACGACGGCGCTGCCGGTGGGGCAACTGGCGGGCGGCCTCTTTCGGGTGAGCTGGTATCTGCACATCACGAAGACCGATCCGGTGTCGGCGTCCGTCTCGCTGACGATCAGTTGGACCGAGAGCGGCCTGCCGCGCTCCATCACGGCGGCGACGGTGAACCAGACGACGCCGAATCTGTCGATCGGCGATGCGACCTTCTTCGGGGCGGATCAAGCGACGCCGATCACCTACGCGACGACCTACGCGTCAAACACACCCGGTACCATGGAGTACTACCTGGGGATTGTCGTGGAGCAACTGTGACGCGGCGCCCCGCGACGCTCGAGGATCTCGACGCGATCGTCGCGATGGGCGAGCGCTTCCGATCGTCGTCGCCGATCTACGCGACGCGGCTCGCCGCCAATCCCGATCAGATGCGGGCGCTCGCCACGCGGCTGATTACCGATCCGCTCGGCATCATCCTGGTCGCCGAGCGCGACGGCGCGCTGGTCGGCATGCTCGCGGCGCTCATCTATCCGCACTTCCTGAGCGGCGTCCGCGCCGCCGGCGAGCTCGCCTGGTGGGTCGATCCGGCGGCGCGCGGCACCATCGGTGTGCGCCTGTTGAAAGACCTCGAGCGCTGGGCGCGCGACCTCGGCGCCGAGACGCTCGACATGATCGCGCCGTCGTTGCGTGTCGAGCGCATGTACGAACACCTCGGCTATGAGCCGATTGAACGCACGTATCAGCGGAGACTGTGATGGCTGACCTGGGTCCGTATCCGCCGTCGAGTGGCGCGCGACCGCGCCACCATCCGCTCGTCAATCCCGAACACGCGACCGCGACTCTGCGCGAATTCATCCTCGCGTGGGACAGCGACGACGAGCCGCGCTTCATGCGAGCGCTCTTGCGCGCTCGCGAGCTGCTGCACGACTTTGCCCGCGAGGATGGCGCGCACTGATGGCCGATCTCACGCACAGCGCGCTGCGCATCTGCGATGACGTGATCGCCGATCCGGTGGCCTATACCGCCGCCGTGCGCCGGTTACCGTTCCAGACGCTCGATCTCGGCGGCAGCGTCTTCCACGGCATCGCGGCGTGCGACGACCCGGAGCTCGCCGAGTGGGTCGTCGCGCACTATCCGCACGCGCGCCCCGGCCTGACCTTCTACCGCCAAAGCGCCGACGGCCAGGTGGAGCCGAATTACATCCACGCCGATGCGGCCATGGGCGAGTGGACCGGCATTCTCTATCTCACCGAACGGTCGCCGGCGCGCGACGGCACGATCTTCTGGGAGGACCGCTTGACCGGCGCGCGGATGACGACGGCGACGACCGACGCCGAGCGCGCCGCCGAGTGGGCGGCCTGGCGGCAACTGGATCAGTGGCAGGCGTGGGCACACGTCGAGGCGCGGCCCAATCGCCTGCTGCTCTTTCCGGCGGCGTGCTATCACTCGCGCGCGATTCCGGAGAACTACGGCCACGGGGCCACGGCGCGCCTGATTCAAGTCATGTTCGGGACCGGCTCCCTGCGGAGGGACGAATGACCAGCACGAATCCGCTCCTGCCGCGCGTCCTGCTCGAGACGCCGCACGGCGTCTACGAACTCATCGGCACGGGCGCCGCGATTGCGCTCGCGGTCGGCGCCGGGGCCACCGCGGGCGGCACGATTTACGCCGCCAAGTCGCAGGCCAATGCCGCCAAAGAGGCCGCCGCGACCGGTGCGGCCTCCGCCGAACGCTCGACGCAGCTCCAGACGGATGCGCAGAAAGCGGCGCTCGACTACGAAAAGCAGAAAGACGCCGAGGCCGCGCGCCAGGCCGATCGCGTACAGCGCGCCAACTACGCGCAATGGGCCGCGAAGGAAGCGCGGATGAACGACATCCGCCGCGAGCTCGGCATGAACGTACGCGACATCCCGTCCTACGAGGACGCGCTCGGCCCCGACACCGCTGCCGTGCCGACGACGACCGTGCCCGGCGTGGCGGGCGGATCGATCACGGTCGGGCCGGGCGGCGTCACGCAGACGCCGCCACGCGGGATCCCGACCGGCCCGATCACGACTGCGCCGCCGACGGCGGCGACGCCCCCGAACACCATCCTCGCCAACCTGGTGCAGCAGGGGAACCAGCCGGCGCAGCCGATCAACGTGGCGCCGGTGACTGTGGCGCGCCCGACGTATCTGAATCCCGGCGGCAATCTCTATCTACCGAATACCATCGGGCGCTTCGTCGCGCAGTAGGGAGCCCGCATGCCTGCGAATACCGTCGGCGCGTTCACGCTCCCCGATCCGCGCAACGTCCCGAAGGACTACTACGCGAACGTGCCGACGATCGATCCGCACGTCAATGATCTCGTCAAGCAGTACATCAGCGACAAGAAGCTGAAGGCGAACCAAAACGATCCGAGCGCGCTACACGACATCACGTCGTATCTGCGCAGCCAGGGCGTGAACGCGCAGACCGATTACACCGACGTCAACGGGCACACGGGCGGCATCCTCGTCGCCGACGCGAACGGCAATCTGCGGCCGTATCAGTTGATCGACGGATCGAACAACTGGACGCAGCTGCAGGCGTGGAAAGAAGGTGCGTCCGCGCCGCGGATGTTCCCGGCGGCAACGACCTCGAGCACCACGACGCCGCCGCCGACCGGCACGACGCCGCCGGCGACGTCGTCGCTCTATCTGAATCCGACCGGACAGCTCTACACGCCGAACACGATCCGCGACTTCGTCTAGGCGAGGAGACGCGCACATGGCAATGGCAGGCGATGGCGGCGCTGGCAGCGGGACCGCACCGGGACCATCCTTTGATGAAGTCAATGGCTGGTACCTGAAGTGGCTGGGGCGCCCGGTCAGCCAAGAGGAGTACTACAACAACTGGTACGGGCAGTCGGGCGCGAACGAGTCGCAGGTCGCCAATTCGCCCGAAGGACTCGCCCGCGCGAATCAGGACGTGCCCGGCACGCCGGAATACACGCCGCAGCCGCCGGCACCAGGGAACGAGACGGGCCAATGGCCGCCGCCAGCGCCGCCGCCGGAAGAACCCATCGTGCCGGCGCAGCCGCCGCCGTCGCCGACACCCACGCCGACACCGACGCCCACACCGACGCCGACGCCGACGCCGACGCCGACACCGACGCCCCCTCCGACAGCACCGCCGCCCGTGGGTGGCCCGGCCAATCCGCCGCCGACGCCGCCGCCCGGGACGACGACGCCGCCCCCGGTGTCGGCCGGCGACATCGCCTCCACGCCGCCCACGTTTGCCGCGCCGCCGGTCGTCAAGCCGCCGGAATTTTCGTACGCGGACTTCACCTACGATCCGTTCAACGCGCCGACCGCGAGCGACGTCTACGCCGATCCGTCGTTCCAGCTGCGCTTCGGCATGGGGCAGAAGGCGCTCGAGAACAGCCGCGCCGCGATGGGCACGATCGGCACCGGGGCCGCGATCAAAGATTTCATTAACTACGGCCAGAATTTTGCGAGCCAGGAATACGGCAACGTCTACGACCGCGCCGCGCGCACCTATGCGATGAACCGTGGCAATGCGCTCGATCAATACGCGACCAACCGCGCCAACGCCGTCGGCAACTACAACCTCAACTACCAGACGCAGTACACCGATCCCTGGCAGGAGTCGTACGCGAACGCGAAGGCGGCGATGGAACCGGCGCTGCTCGGCTACACGACGCAGGTCGGCGCCGCGCAGCATGCGCAGGACGCCTACGATGCGCTCGCGACGCATGCGCGCGATCAATACGATCTCTACGGCTTCAACAACAAGGTCTTCGACTTCGACTCGTCGCTCGCGCGCGATCAATTCGACTGGACCAAGCAACGCGCCTCGAGCAGCGATGCGTTCGATCAGTGGTATCGCCGCATGCTGATCGAGTTGCAGGCGAGTGCGTAGGGCATCATGGCGGGCTTCGAATTTCAAAGTTACGTCAGCCCCTACGCGAACACGATCGCGCAACTGATCGCGCGGCAGAACGATCCCGCCGCGCAGGCCGCGCAGATCACGGGCAACCTGCAGGCACGGGCCATCGAGGCGCGTGGCGAGGCGAGTAGCGACATGATCCGCGGGCTCAGCGGACTCGGCGCGACCATCGCCGGCAAGGTGTTCGACACCTACCAGAACGCGCCGAAGCGTGAACTCGAGCAGCAGCAACTCGCGAAAGCGAAACTGGACGCGCTCGATGTGCAGGAGCAGCGCGATCAGCGGGCCACGATGCGCGGCATCATCCGCGACACGCCGCGGGTGAACCAGAACGGGATGGAGTATTACGACCTCCCGACGATCAGCGCCGCCGCGTCCGCGAAGGGCATCGATCCGACCGTCGCCATCAAGAACCTCAGTGACATCAACGACTCCTTCAAAGAGTTCGGCGCGCAGCGCCAGGCGGTGATCACCACGGGCGCCCAGCGCATCGCGCAGGCCGGCAACGATCCGGAACTCGCGCTCAATTTCCTCGATACGCTGAAGGGCAACCAGGTCGTGTCCGACGCGACGATCACCAAATTCCGCACCGCGATTGTCGAAGGCGGCCAGCCGGCCGTCGAGCGCATGACGCGCTATTTCATGGGGCCGCAGAAAGCCGAGATCCTCCCGGCGGGTGCGACGGCCTACGATCCGACGACCAACAAGCCGCTGTTCACGGCCCCGGAGAAGGAGGCGGGTTACACGCTCGGCCCTGGTGATATCCGCTACGACAAGGGCAATGAACCGGTCGCGTGGGGGGTGGACAAGCCCGCGCCGAAAGTGGATCCAAAAGAGGAGTACCTCGCGCTCGACACAAAGCGCCGGCAGGGGCTTCCGCTCACGCCCGCCGAGACGGCGACACTCGCGTCCTACGAACACGAAAAACTGATCGGGCCGGAAGCCGCCGCCGCCGAGGCATCCAAGCGTCTCGCTAGCTCGCAAGACTTCGCGACCGCGCAGCAGACACGCGCGCAGAATTTCACCGAGGCCGAGGCCGGGCGTCACGTCCTGACCGCGAAAGCGGACGAGTACAGCAAGGCGCAGCACTCCGCCCAGACGCTGCGTGACGTCGTCAACGCCGCGAAGTACGGCGGTGATGGCGGCAACCGGCTCGCCGCCTCGATGCAGACGTTGCTCTCGACAATCACGCCGATTCGCGCCGAAGGCATGAACCGCATCAACCAGACAGAGTACGGCGTGGTCGAGCGCGCCGGCAGCAAGCTCGATCGGATCGAAGGGTTTCTCGGCGGATGGACGAAAGGGCAACCGGTCCCGCCGAATATCCAGCAGGACATGCTCGACATGGCGGACATGCTCGAGAACACGGCGTACGACAGTTACACGAAGCAGGTGGATTACGCCCAGCAGACCTATCCGACGATGGGCACGGCGCCTCGGCTCGATCCGCCGGTGAACTACAAGCCGCAACCGCCGCGCGGATCGCCGCCGGAAGGCACAACCAAGACCGTGAACGGCGTCACACGCCGCTGGGGGTACTACAAAGACGCCTCGGGCACCGGGCAGTGGGGCTGGAAGCAACAGTGAGCGAGCAAGACCTCATCACCGATCCCAACTGGGGGAGCAGCGCGAGCGCGAAGATGCCGCCGCCCGGCGTCACGACGCGTGATCAGTGGGACGTGCGCCCAGACGGATCGAAGAAGGGACTGGGATTCCTCGGCGTGCTCCGTGTGCCTGGGACAGACGACGTCGCCTCCGAATATTCGATCGCCGATAGCGAGAAGTTGAAGGACGCGAAAGGCAATTATCTCGACTACCCCGCGCTCGTGCCGACGCTCACCAAGACGGAAGTGCAGCAAGTACTTGACGCGGCAAAGCACCATCGTCCGGTACCGGCGCCCGTCGCCGCCAAAGCCGAAGCGTTCGCGCTGCAACGGCGCGCCGAGGGGAAGCCCCTGTTCGCGCAAGACGGGGAACAGCAGTTGCTCTTTCCCGATCTGCCGCGCGCGACCGTCGAGGCTGGTGGCGGCCGTGACACGAAAACGAGCGGCAGCAGCGACGTCATCACCGATGTGAACTGGGGCGGCGACGCGAAGATGACGCTGCCGTCGTCTCGAGACGAGCAGACGCCGCCGGCGGCCAGGCCGTCGCTCCCGATGCTGCAGCTGCCCGACGTGCGTCTGCCGAAGGAAGTCGAGCAAGCGCGCGGCACGCCGATCGTCCTCGATCCGAACGCGCCGCCAGGACGCAACGCGGGCGATGCCTGGCGACAGTTCAACGCGCCGCTCTACGACACCGGCCATCCGAACGTGGACTGGCTCAGTTCGCCGGCTGGCGTCACCTCATTGGTCGGGAGTCTGGTGACGGTCGGGACCGCGGGAGTCGTGGCGGGCCTGCCCGCCGCGGTGCGCGCCGGCCTCTCCGAAGCGTCGCCCTACGTCGTGTCGATTGCCGTGAGTGAGGGGCTCGATGCGATGGGCCTCGGCAAATGGAAAACGCCGATCCTCGTGGCCCTCGGCATCCGGCAACTCGCGAAAGCGGGCAAGGCGGGCGGCGCCGCCTCGAGCCCCGAATCCGCGGCCGCCAAAGCCGCTGCCGCCGAGGAAGCGGCGGCCGCCAAAGCCTACGTGAAGGCGCAGGCCGAGGCGCCGGTGCAGGGGCCGACCGAATTCAAAGACCTCTCGCTGGCGCAGCAGGAGCCGTATCTGCCCACGCAGGGACCGACACCGGTGACGACGCGCACCAGCCCGGCCCCCTATCAAGCGTCGCCGACGCCGTTCCATGAACTGCCGCTGGCGCAGCAGATGGAGATGCTGCCCTCGCATGGGCCGACTCCAGTCACGACGCGCTCGAGCGGGCCGCCGGCGACGATCGGTGGCGTGATGACGCAAGCGGCCGTGCCATTCCATGAACTGCCGCTGGCGCAGCAGATGGAGATGCTGCCCTCGCACGGGCCGACTCCGGTCACGACGCGCTCGAGCGGGCCGCCGATGCGGATCGGCGACTTTACCAGCGCGCCGACGGCGACACCGTTCCATGAATTGCCGTTGGCGCAGCAGATGGAGATGCTGCCGTCGCACGGGCCGACTCCAGAAACGACACGCACCAGTGGCCCCCCGGCGCGCGGGGCCGACGGACGGTTCCAAGCCGACACGACGCCGCCGGCAGCTGCGCCGCCTGCTGGTACGCCCGGCGGTGTGCCGCGTCACCTGGCGTTCCCGTTCGAAGGCAAGGGCAGCCTGCCGTCGGCGGAGCGCTTGAAGAAACTCTTTCCTGAGGGGCTCTCCGCGCGCGAGACGGCCTTTCTCGATCAAATGGTCAACCGCGCCGGCGCATCAGGTGGGCAGGCGGTGCGCGCCCTGCAAAATGCGAAGAAAGCCGGCGACTACAGCGACGTCGATCTGATCAACGGGCTCGCCCAATTCCTCGCCGACATCAAACGCTGACCCGTCATGGCCTCAGCCGGCACCTACGCACCCGATCCTGACCTGCATGTGGTCGATAGCAACGGCTTGCCGGTGGCCGGCGGCCTCGTCTGGACGTACATCGCGGGCACGCTGACCCCGGTTGCCACCTACACCGACGTCGCGCTCAGCATCCCGAACAGCAACCCGATCGTCGCCGGCAGCGACGGACGCTTCGTCGCGTTTCTCGCACCGGGCAATAGCTACAAGTTCGTGTACGAAAGCGCGGCCACGCCGCCGACGCACGGCGCGGTTTTGGCAACGCGCGACAACATCGGGGCGATCCCGATCTCGTCACCCTCGACTGATGTCAGCGGCACCGCCGGCGAGCTCCTGACGCAGGGCCAGTGCGTCTATCTCTCGAGCGGCCTCGGCGGGAAGGTAAGCGGCCAGTGGTATCTCGCCGACGCCGACTTCGACTACGCCAGCTCGACGGCCTCGCTGGTCGGCATCGTCGTGAACACGGCGCTCGCCGGCACGCAGTGCCTGGTGCGCCTTGGCGGCCAGATTGCGATTCCCGGTCTGACGCTCACACCTGGGGCGGCGTATTACGTGAGTCAGACGGCGGGCGCGATCACCGCCACCGTGCCGCCCGTGGCCCCGCCGGCCTATACGCGGTATCTCGGCCAGGCGCTCGACGTCTCGACGCTCGCCGTCACCGTGCCGATCAACACGGCGACGTCGAACGACACGTTCACCGGCGATCTGACGATCACCAAGAGCACGCCACGCATTACGGTGATCGATACGTCGCAGGGCGTTGACCTGAAGACCTTCCGGCTGGGGTTCAATTCGCAACTCTTCCAGTTGTCCGCGGTCAACGATGCCCTGAGCGTCGCGACCCTTGTTTTTGCGATCAATCGGAATGGCGATGTCTTCGAAAAAGGTCGCGGCGTGGCGATGGGCCACTGGAGCAGCGTTCCCTATAGCGCCGCCAATTTCACTGCGGTCGGCGGTGGGACGTGGACGGTGGATGCCGGGGATGTGTTGTTTTATGACTATGCCCTCGTCGGCAAGACGATGTGGCTGAATTTCAACATCATGCTGTCCACTCTTAGCGGGACGGTGAACGAGCTGCGAATCGCCTATCCCGGAGGGTATTCGTCGGCGGGCAAGCCGACCTATACGCCGATCTACACTAACGCCGGGTCGGCGGCCGCCCCGATCGGCGGCTGGGGCTTCTGCATCGGCGTGACGCAGGCGTCGTATCTGGCGCTACGCAACGACATCAACAACACCGTCGCCTGGCCGACGCCGATGACCAATAACCTGTACTTGTTTGGCACCTGTATGGTTGAACTCGCCTAATCACAGGGGGGTGGTGTGCGATGAGTGTCGGACTGCCAGTCAGCAAGCAGGAGATCGATACGCGCAGTGGCGACATCGCCCGCGCGTTCCAGCGCAACTTCGAAGACGTTCTAACGATGCAGACGTATCTCGAGGCAACGCCGAACGCTGACTTGGTCGCGCTTGGCTACACCGATCAGGAAGTCGCGGTCCTGAAAACCGCCTTCAGCGATCTCACGCAGCTGGGCCGGATCTGGACCGGGAGCGAGGCGCTCGCCGATCCGAAAGACTTCCGCGTCTTCGTGCGCCAGCTCTGGGGTGTCGGCGCGTTCTAGGCGATGGCTTCCACCGGCACGTACGCGCCCGATCCCGACCTGCACGTCGTGGATGCGAACAATCAACCCGTCAGCGGCGGGCTCGTCTGGACGTACATCGCCGGCACGACGACGCCGATCGCCACCTACGCCGACGTTGGGCTCACGACGCCGAACACGAATCCCATCGTCGCCGGCAGCGATGGCCGGTTCGTGGCGTTCTTGAATCCCGGCAACAGCTACAAGTTCATCTACGAAACGGCCGCCACGCCACCCGCGCACGGCTCAGTGCTCGCCACGCGCGACAACATCACGGCGATGCCCGTCTACGCGTCCACGACGGACGTGATTGGCACGGCCGGACAGACGTTGACGGCCGGGCAGGTCGCCTATCTCTCATTTGGCGGGCAGTGGTTGCTTGCCGATGCGGACGATGCGGGCGCGTCCTATCGCCCCTACCTGATCGGCGTGGCCGTCAATACGGCGGTGGGGGGCACGCAGTGTCTCATCCGGATTTCAGGCCAGATCGCGATTCCCGGCGTCACGCTCATCCCCGGGACCATGTATTACATCAGTCAGACGAGCGGGGCAATTACCAGCACGGTCCCGCCGCCGCCGGCCTACGCGCGCTTCCTCGGCCAGGCGCTCGATGCCACCACGCTGGCGCTGGGGCTGAATCCGCAGGAGCCGCAAGGCGTCGTCGTGGCCCAAGCCTTCAATGCCGGGCACTTCGTCGGCGGCGGCAGCATGACGTGGACGGTGACATCGGGCCAGATGAACCTGAATCAATACGCGGTCTTCGGGCGCACGCTGATGTGGACGCTGCACGTCAATCCCTCGACGCTCGGCGGCACGTCCTCAGCCCTGTTGTTGATTACGCTCCCCGGCGGATTCTCCTCGCCTGGTGCCAGCGCGAGCGGCCTGATCCCGACGGCTTTCCTCCTGGATGGTGGCGCCACGCCACGAAGCGGCTACGTGGGCCTCTGGTCCGCGACACAAGTCGGTGTGATCAACTCGGCTGGCGTCTTGGCGCTGGGGGCGAACGCCGGCGTCGGGTTCACCATCTTCCTCCCGATCCTGTGACGACACATGGACGCCAATCCGACCGCAGACGACACGCGGCGGTATCAAACGGCGATGCTCGGCGTTGCGGGCAAAGTCGAACGTGCGCTCTCGGTCGCCAGTGAACGCCGCGTCGCCAATGTCTGGGAATACACGCAATCGGTGATCGCCGTGTGCGTCGTCGTGACGACGTGCGGCGGCGTGCTCGACCTCGCCATCTGGCATGTCGATGCGCGCCTGCCGCCGGAATGGTGGACGATCGCCGGCCTGGTGATCGGCTTTTACTTCGGCCGAGTGCGCCCGCCGACGAGCGCGCCGCCGCCACGCTCAGGCTTCGAACGTGACCGGGCGACAGACGGGAAGCCACCTTAGTTGCGGCTGGGTCCGCGGCCCTGACTCGGTTGCCAGACCTGGCGGGAGAACGCGCGTGTCCGCGCGAGCTCGGCGCGGGCGATCAGCGGCAGTGCGTTGTATTCCTGTTCCGTCATGGGCCGCAGCCGCAGATCCTCGCCCTCGACCGGTGCATGGAAGACGAGAAACTGCCCGCAGTGCATGCAGGCGCAACTGTCGCCGACCTCCGGGGCCTGCTCCTCGCCGCTCACCGTGCCGACTGCGGTCATCACGTCGCCGCAGGCCGGGCACGTCCACGGCTCCAGATGCGTCACCGCCGGATCCGTGTCGTCGCGTTTCATGGCCGCCCCATGACGCGGAGCAGGATCGCGATGATCATCGCGATCGTGGCCGTTTGAAAACTCATCGCGACGACGATCCGCCACGTCAGATCAGCTTTGAGCTCGGCCAAATCGGCCTTGAGCGCCAACAGATCGCTTTTCGTGGCGAGCGTCTCTTTGTCCTCGATGGCGATCACGGATCGCGCGGCCGCCTTCGCCATGTCGTCCTGCACGCCGGCCGCGCGCAACGCGTCGTACAGTTCACTGACCATCTGCGTCATGCGGGTGTTCTCCCTTTCCGCCGCGCGGATGTCTTCCGGCGCTTCGGTGACGTCGCCGGTGTTCGGGCTGCGCGCAGCCGCTCAAGCTCGGCGGCCAACCGCTGGAGTTCGGCACTGCGCTCCTCCGATTCTCGCAGGAGATCGGCATAGCGGGTGTCCGCATCGTTCGAAGGCTGCGGCAAGGCAAGGCTACCAAGGCCAGGCAAGGCTGCGCCGGTGAGGTAGTCCGTCGCCGGCCGCGCCGCCAGCTGCGCGACGAGCGCCTCGAGCGTGTCGATCTTCTCCTCCTTCGTGTGCGGTACCCAGTCGTCCTCGGTTTCCGCCAGGTGGCCGAAGACCTCCTCGCGTTCCTCGACCGAGATCTTCCACGCCAGGATCCGCAGCGGCGTGTGGACGCAGACGACGAACCGCATCTGATCGTAGTCGCGGGACGCCTGCGGCGCCTCCTGCACGATCGATCCGTCGGTCAACGGGCGCGGGCGCGCCGTCGTCGCGCGCGTCGGCGCCAGGTGTGACGGATAAATCCTCGTCAGCAAGGCGAGCAGCAGGTTGCGTTCGTGAATGATCTCGTACCTGTTGCGGCGCGCGGCGTCGCGCTGGTCGGTCGCCGACAGATGTCGCGTGCTCATTGGACACCGATCAATTCGGAGGTGGCTTTCATCAGTCGGCCGAGGATCTCATGCGCTTTCTCGAGCCCCTCAATCGCACGGGTACAGCCGTCAGCCGCTTGACGCAGACCCAGGATCTGGTTGCCCTGGCTGCGATGCATTTCAACCTGCAGGTCGTACATCAATCGCAAGATCTCGCGTTCCTTTTCGTTCATGATTCGCTGCTCCTCTAAAGGTTGCTCACGTACAACAGCACACGGCCGCCGGGGCCCGGTGCCGTCCGCAGGACGCCGTTGCGGACTAGACGTTTCACGCCGTCATAGACCCACTGGTGCCCGGCATCTTTGTTCCGCCGGCAGGCGCGGTCCACGTCCGCAATGCAGCACCCTGGATGGCGGGCGACGAAGGCGGCGTACTGATGTTGCGCGGAGCTCATCCGCGCGTAGCTGCGGTAGGTCACACGTCGTCGGCTCATGGCGTCACCGCCGGCGTCGTGCGGATCTGCTCGAGCACCGCGGCCGCGATCGTCGCGCCGCCGGCGGCCTCGAGCAGGCCAGTGTCGAACGTGCGGCCGCTCGGCATGCCGTGCTCGAGCGCGTCCTGCGACGCATAGTGGTCGGCGCCCCACGTCTCCAGTGCGTCGCCGACGCACCAGAATTCGCCGGTTGGCACCGCGACCAGGACGTGCGGACAGTGCGGGCCCTCGACCGTGCAGCGCCAGCCGGTGGCCGCATGCAAGGCTGCGGCGACCGCCTCGTAAATGGCATAGGGATTCTTCGTCGTCATCATCGCCGGCCCCCCTTGCGTAGCGCCGCCGGCGCCTGGCGCGCCGGCGTGCCGCCGAACGCCTCGAGCCCGCGCGCCACGTAGCGCTCGAGCCCCAGAATGATCACCTGGCGGATCGTCACGTTGTCCGTCACCGATTGCGTCTTGGCCGCCTGCCAGATCGTGTCGTCTACGTTTTGCAGCGGATACGCGGTCAGCGTTTTGCCGCCGGCCGCCGGCGCCGGCCGCGGGGTGCGGCCGCCGATGGCCTCAAGGCCGCGCGCCCCGTAGGCTTGCAGGATCAGCACGATCACGTCGCGCACCGCGACGCCGTCAATCGTCGCGCGAATCTTGGCACCGTGCCAGACCTCGTCGGGCACCTGCCGCAGCGGATAGGAGATCATTGCGCCTCCTTGATGTGATCGAAGAGATGGCCGGGCTGCTCCTTGTTGCAGGCGGAGCACCAGGTCGGCGCGCCGACGGCATCGGTCGTCCGATCGTCCAGATCGCAGCCGCACATGCACGTCGTCGGCGCCTCTTCGCGCGCCCACTGCGCCGCCTCCTGGGCGCGCCAGTCGCCGTAGGCGCGCTCGAGCCCGCCGTCGGTCAACTGCCGCGCGTCGCGCGGGCGGCCGGCGATTACTGTGTGGCGCTCGTAGCTCCACCAGGTGTCTGTAGTGGTGATCCACCGCAGGAACGCTTCGGCGCGCTCCTCGGCGCCGTGCGCCTGGTCGTCGCTGTAAAACAGCGGGCCGAATGCCCAGTCAGTGGTCGAGCAGTAGAGCACCGCGGTATCGGCGCCCGTGTCGTGCAGAATGCGAACTCCCATAATCTCTATCCTCCCTATCCTCTAGACGGTGGAACCCGTCTGTATCTGACCGTTAAATAAAACTGGCTTTTATTTCGTCGCCGCACAGGCCGGGCAGAGCGCGCCGCCCTCGCCGGCCGGTTCCCCGCAGAGCTCACAGACCGGGATCCATCGTCCGCTCACCGCCGGCGGCGTCGCATGCACCGGATCCAGGTTGCCAGCCTGGAGACTTGAACGCTCGCCGGTCGCCAGGACGGTCACATACGCGATGATGCCGTTGAAGCCGGCATTCGCGTACGACTGCACCTGCACCTGCTGGCCGGCGGTCCACCGACCGGTGCTGTAGCGCACGGTGGCGACGTCGCCGGGCACGATCAGTCCGTCTCCGCTGCAGACGTCGTGCGACTGCGGGGGCACGCGATAGCCACGCGCGTGCACTTCGCGCTGCTGCGCCTTGGTTAGGCGCGGCAAGGCCGCGATTGCAGCCAGGCAGTCAGCGCAGTAGCGCGTGCCCGTGACGGCCAGATCGCGCCAGTCGCCGTAGCTCCAATGGTCAGGATCGTATTCGGCACCGCTCAGGTGCGCGCAGAGCGGTTCGATCAGGGTGTCTTCGGCGTCCACGAATTCGACGCCGTCGCGCTTGCGTGAGAGCGCCTGCTGGATCTGGCGATACGCGTCCTGGCGGTCGTCGGCCCACACCTGCACCGTCACCTGCACGGTGTAGCGGCCCGGCTGGGCGGTGTGCTTGTTCGTGCTCATTGGTCGTTCTCCTAAACCAGGCCAGCGCTCGTCCAGATGCGCCAGCGGCCCTCATACCACTGGTAGAGCACATCGCCCTGCGTCCAGCGCTTTCTCAGCCGCGGCGAAATAGTGCGGTAATAGCTGGTGCGCCCCTGCGGCGTCACCAGCTTGTAGGGCCAGCCGTTCCGACCGCGGGCCTGCTCGCGCGCTGTCGCACGGTTCGCGCGGATCTGCTCCCGGCAGGTGTGGTCGGCGTGCGGGTTGATCGGGCGCCCGCAGTCAGCGCAGTAGGTCGGCATGGTTAGCGCTCCTCGCCGGCGGCCACCGTGGCGCGATACTCGTCCAACATCGCCTGCTGCGCCGGCGTGCCGAGGCGCTTCGTCTGCGCGACGTGCGCCTCGTAGGCCTCGAGAATCAGGTCGCGCACGCGCGCCTGGCAGTCGGCCGCTTCGCCGATCGGTCGCAGCAAGGCGAACGAACGACGGTCGCCGTTCACCTGATACTGCCGGGCCGGAAACGTGACGTTGCGACCGGTGCTGGTGCGGCGCTCCCAGACACTGAACCCGATCAGCTTCAGGCCGGCGAGCGCGCCGTCGGTGAAATGGAGCTCAGCATCGGCCAGCTTGCCGGCCGGGTTGCCGCGGTCGTTCAGAATGATCTTGATCGTCATGCCATTCCATTGGGCGAGATACATACGCATCGTGCTACTCCCTGCTCGTGATTGACCGTGTCGGTCAATACAGAGAATGTATATCATCTCTATACTCTTGTCGAGTGGAAAATGCTCGCCGGTGACGAATCAGTGCCGGCGCATGCCTTGGCATGCAGCGACGTAACAGCAAGGCGAGGCTACCAAGGCTAGGCGAGGCTACCAAGGCTAGGCAAGGCTACCAAGGCTAGGCAAGGCTACCAAGGCTAGGCAAGGCTACCAAGGCTAGGCAAGGCTACCAAGGCTAGGCAAGGCTACCAAGGCTAGGCAAGGCTA
>Ga0066395_10000127_pt1 | contig 27422 bp, 13 predicted proteins | sample PanSoiPlot1MoBio_FD_61218 | JGI IMG/M metagenome (GOLD analysis project Ga0066395, IMG submission 61218) | Tropical forest soil microbial communities from Panama analyzed to predict greenhouse gas emissions - Panama Soil Plot 1 MoBio | ecosystem: Environmental > Terrestrial > Soil > Tropical... | reverse complement strand
CGGACGACTGCTCACGGTCGAGTCGACCGGATCGGGGTTTGGCGGGCCGATCTTTCGTTACTCGAACACGTTCACCGGCTCGCCGGCCGCGGTGGTGTGGGCCGGCAATCGCATCAACGTCTTCATGAACGGGGACGACAGCAGCCTCTACAACGTCTGGTTCGACGGGAGCAACTGGCAAGGCTTCGATCAACTGAACCCGGGCGGGCTGTCCGGCTCACCGTCGGTCGTGGCCTGGACCGGATCGGGTCAGAACCGGCTGAACGTCTTCCTGCGTGGACCCCAGGGCCGCGTCATCAACGAGTATTGGGACGGCTCGAACTGGCACGGTTACCAGCCGCTGTCGAGCACGGTCTTCCCGTGACGGCTACAAGACCTGGGAGATGGTGAGGTCGAGACGGCTCGCCAGGAGGTCGGCCAGCGATTCGATCTCGGACGACGCAATCTTCAAGCGCTCCTTGAGAATGGACTTGAGCTCGGCAAGGACGTCCTCTCGGGCTTTGGCCAGCCAGCGAGAGGCGGTCGACTGGCTGCAACCGAGCAGCGTGCCGATCTTGTCGACGCTGACGCCGTTCACCATGTAGAGGCGCAGGATTGCGCGGTCGCGCTCGGGTGCGCGTCCGAGGGCTTCCTTGAGCGCCTCTTCGAACTCGGTCGCGTAGCGGGCCCGGAAGAACGCCGCATCCATCGGCGTCGGGCCGCCGAGATCCGGTTCGAGACCCGCGCGGATGGCCATGCCGGCTTGAGCTCGTTCGCTCCGCAGCCAGCGAAGCGCAGCTCTCTGAGCGACGACCTCGATCCAGCGGGCGAGGGGGGCCCGGCCGGCGTAGGCCGCGATCTCGGGCGGGCGCGACGGCGATCCGACCAGCAAGTCCGCCAGCAGTCCCTGCTCGATCTCGTCGGCGTGAGGCTTCGGGACCAGGCGCTCGACGCAACGCCGAATTTCGGATCCATGACGCAACATGAGGGCGTTCGCCGCGCCCGCGGCGCCGACGTGACAGGCACAGGCGAGGTACAGATCTTCTACGGCGAGCGTCGAGAGGGGCGCCGGGTCGCCGACGTGCGTCGCCGCCCGGGCGAGGTGGCGAACGAAGGTCTCGTCGTCGAGAACAATCTCGCCGAACGCCGCCCGACCGCGCGCGCAGGCAGCCGCCAGCTCGCTGGCCAAGTCGGGTCCGAATCTGGCGCGATCATCGGCGGATAGCTCGCCAAGGAACGCTGCCTCCAGCCGTCCGTCCACGACGGGCGGCATGCTAGCAAAATTGGCTGGCCGATGAATGCCGCCGTGCGCCCAAGCGTAGCCTGGATCACGCTCGGTGAGCGATGGACTCGGGACTGAAAATGGGTTGTGTTCTCTGCTCGAGGCATGAGCTGTCCGGACGCGAACACCATCGCCAGCTTCATCGAGGGTCGTCTGGCGGAGGCCGATCGATCCGGCGTCGCCGGGCACCTCGATTCGTGCGAAGGCTGTTTTGCGCTGGTGGCGGCGGCCCTCGGTCCGCAGTCGACCGGCGACGGGGACTCGCATCGCGGCCGATGGCGCCCGCTGCCGAAGGGCGCCGCCATCGGACGCTACCTGATCCTGGAGCTCGTGGGCCGGGGCGGGATGGGCGAGGTCTACGCGGCCTATGACCCGAAGCTGAATCGCAAGATCGCGCTCAAGCTTCTCAACGAAAGAGCGACCACGCCGCTCTCGGCCGCGCGATTCTCACGGGAGGCCCAGGCGATCGCGCGCCTGTCGCATCCCAACGTGGTCGCGATCTACGACGCCGGCGACTTCAACGATCGGCTGTTCCTGGCCATGGAGTTCGTCGACGGGCAGACCTTGGCGGAATGGCTTCGCTCGGAACCGCGATCGTGGCGGGAAATTCGAGACGTGTTCGCGGCATGCGGCGCAGGGCTGGCGGCGGCGCACGAGGCCGGCCTGGTTCATCGCGACTTCAAGCCCCAGAACGTGATGGTGGGACGCGACGGTTCGGCCCGGGTCATGGACTTCGGGCTCGCCACCGACGGCTCCGAGATCGAAGCTGCCGAGGCGGCGTCATTCGATGCAGCGGAAGCAGGCCCGGAGCCAACGCCTCGCACCCTGGCGTTGACCCGGACCGGGGTGATGTTGGGCACGCCTCTCTACATGGCGCCGGAGCAGTTCCTGCGGCGAAAGGCAGACGCGCGCACCGATCAGTTCAGCTTTTGCGTGTCGCTTTACGAGGCGCTCTACGGCGAACGCCCGTTCGCGTCGGATTCGCTTCCGACGCTGTTCGACGCGGTCGTCAACGGCCGCGTGCGAGAGCCGACCCAGAAGACGCGCGCCCCGTCGTTCGTCCGCAAGCTGCTCTTTCGAGGTCTCGCCACCGACCCCGCCGCCCGCTTCCCTTCGATGTGGGCCCTGCTGGATGCCCTTCGACACGATCCGGTGCGCCGTCGACGAAACGGCGCGATCGGCGCCGCGATAGCCGTGCTGGCGGTGGCCGCAGCGGTGGGTGGGCAGCGGTTGACGACGCGCGGCCAGCGCATGTGCCACGCAGGCGGCGACAGGCTGGCGGGAATCTGGGAGCTCGACGCCCAAGGTGAACGGCGCGGCGCGATCCACCGGGCGTTTCTCGGAACGGGCCGGGCGTTCGCCGAGGAGACATGGAACCGGGTCTCTGCGCTTCTCGACGATTACAGCAGGCGCTGGAGCGAGACCTATACCGACGTTTGCGAAGCGACCCACGTCCGCGGTGACCAATCCGTCCAGGTGCTCGATCTCCGGATGGCTTGCCTCGAAGGTCCGCGTGGCGCTTTGAAGGCCCTGACGGACGCGCTGTCGCGGACAGACCCCGCGGTGCTGGTCGAGGCCGTCAACTCGGTTCATGCGCTCCCGCAATTCGATCGCTGTTCCGACGTGTCGGCGCTGGAAGCAGCGGTGCCACCGCCCGCGGACGCGGCGACGCGCGCACGCGTCGCGACGCTACGGAAGGAACTGGCGGATGTGAAGGCGTTGGTTGACACCGGGCAGTGGCCGGCCGCGAAACGCTCGGCGAAGCCTCTGATCGATGCGGCAACCGCCGCCGGGTATACGCCGCTCCTCGTCGAGGCGCTCTCGACCAGCGCCTGGCTGGAGATGGAATCCGGCGCACCCGCGAAGGCTGCGGAGATCTACGGGAAGGTCTTCTGGTCCGCGCTCGCCGCCCACCGCGACGACATCGCGGCCGAATCGGCGGCCCAGCTCGTCGCCATCACGGGCGACTATCTCGGTCGCATCCAGGACTCCGACCGATGGGCCGAGGCGGCAGAGGCCTTGCTGCAGCGGATCGGCCCCGGCCACGATCGGATCGCGTCCTGGTATTACCAGGGCCGCGCCGCCTGTGGCGAACGGAAAGGCGAGTATCGGGCGGCGCTCGCGGACCTGGACGTCGCGCTGACCCTCAAGCGACGGGTCCTCGCGCCGCACCATCCAGACATCGCAAAGACGCTGTACTCGATCGCCAACATACGGAACAGGGCTGGCGAGCGCGAAGGGACGCTTGCCGTGGCCACCGAAGCCGTCGAGATCTACCGAGAGGCCTACGGTCCCACGAGCCCGCTCCTGACGCAGCCGCTTGAAATCCGCGGTGAGACCTTGAACCTGCTCGGTCGCTACGCCGAGGCCGAGCGCGACCTGCGCGACGCCGTGGATCACTCGATCGCCTGGGTCGGCGCCGACCATGTCTGGACCACCTATCCCATGACGGGGCTCGGCGAGACGTTGATCGCGGAGCATCGCTTTCGCGAGGCGACCTCCATCCTCGACAGAGCGCTCGAGATTCGAGAAAAATCCGGCGTGAGTTCGGAGGACCTGGCGGAAGCGCGGTTCGCCCTCGCACAGGCGCTGCGGGGATCCAGCCAGGATCCCGCGCGCGCGCTGGCGCTCGCGACCGCCGCGCGTGCTGCATACAAAGACCTCCCCGGGCACGGCAGACAGATCACCGAGATCGACGCCTGGCTGGCCGAGCGGTCGAGATAGACCACGCGCGACCAGCGGCAGCCGATGCGGCGCGTTGGAAAAGATGGATGAAAGGCCGGGGGCGCGTCCCTCTACATCAGGTCACGTAATTCCTGACTCGAAATGGGGGGCTATCTTGTCGCGATGTCGGAGGGCTGATGGTGTCCTCGTGGTCTGTTGGGCGTTGGCGCAGGGTTTCGCTGGCGGTTGTCGTGGTGGCGCCACGCCCGCGGTGGCCCCGGAAACGCAGAAGGTCGTCGCCGCGCTGAACGCGAGCCCGAAGACGGGCGACTTCGTCTTCGAGGCCGCGAACAGCCTCGTCCTGCACAGCGCGCCATTGACGGTCACGGGGGGTGATGTCGGCGCGCGCGGCACGGGGAGCGGGCCGTTCCTTTCGGGCGGCGTCGCCATCGACATCTCGAGCGGCGCTGTCGTGCAGACGACCCACAGCGTGATCGCCGATTCGATCCGGCTCAACACCGGTGCCTCCGTCGGAGACCTGCAGGTGAACCGGCTGGTGAACCCCAACGCGGGGACGCACGGCTCGGTGACGCCGCTGGTGGCGCTGCCTGCGCTGCCCGCGCCCGCGGCCGTCGCGCCCGGCGCGACGAACCTGACCGTCGCGGGGGGCAAGACCGTGGTCGCGTCCCCAGGACAGTTCTTGACGGTGAGCCTCGGTACGAGCGCGGTGCTGCGCCTGAACGCGGGCACGTACCAGATGAAGGACCTGATGATCGGCACGAGCGGGCGCATCGAGGCGCTCGGCACCGTGAAGATCCGGATCGCGAATCGGCTCAACGCGGGGTCGGGCTTCTTCATCGGGCCGGCATCGGGCGCGACGCTGACGGCGAAGGACATCCGCATCGAGGTGTCGGGGGTGAACGGCAGCGACGGGGCGCTGGGGTCGACGCCGAAGGCGGCGGCGCTCGCGGGCAACGGGGACGTCCGGGCGCTGCTGCTCGTTCCGAACGGAACGCTGGCGCTCGCGTCGGGGATCTGCGCGAAGGGGGCGTTCCTGGCGCGCGACATCGACGTGGGCAGCTCGAATGCGGCGTACACATTCGAGGACGGGTTCCCGAACGCAGCCACGTGCGCGCCGGCATCGTGCGACGACGGGAACCCCTGTACGGCCGACAGCTGCGGGCCGAGCGGCTGCACCCACGCGCCGGCCGCGAACGGGATCGCGTGCGACGACGGGAACGCCTGCACGCAGACCGACACCTGTCAGTCGGGCGCCTGCGTCGGCGGCACCCCGATCACCTGCGCCGCTTCTGATCAGTGTCACTCGGCAGGGATGTGCAACCCCGCAACGGGCGTCTGTTCGAACCCGGCCAAGACGGACGGGACGGCGTGCAACGACGGGAACGCCTGCACGCAGACCGACACCTGCCAGGCGGGAACCTGCACGGGCGGCAACTCCGTGACCTGCACGGCGCACGACCAGTGCCACGTCGCCGGGAGCTGCGACCAGGCGACCGGCGTCTGCTCGAACCCCGCAGCCCCGAACGGAACGCCGTGCGACGACGGCAACGCCTGCACCCAGACGGACACCTGCCAGATCGGCGTGTGCCAGGGGAACAATCCGGTGACGTGCACGGCCGCGGACCAGTGCCACGCGGCGGGCTCGTGCGATCCGACGACCGGCAACTGTTCGAACCCCGCTGTGGTCGATGGGACGACGTGCAACGACGGCAACGCTTGCACGACCAGCGATGCGTGCCACGGCGGTGCCTGCTCGGGGACGACAGTCACGTGCGCGGCGCAGGATCAGTGCCACGCCGCCGGGAGCTGCGACCCCGCGACCGGGACGTGCAGCAATCCCAACAAGCCCGACGGGAGCAGCTGCAACGACGGAAACGCCTGCACCACGGCCGATGCGTGCCACGGCGGGACCTGCTCGGGGGCGACGGTCACCTGCGCGGCGCAGGATCAGTGTCACGCGGCGGGGAGCTGCGATCCGGGGACGGGCGTCTGCTCGAATCCCTCGAAGGTCGACGGGGCGACCTGCGACGACGGGAACGCGTGCACGACCGGCGACGCCTGCCACGCGGGCGCGTGCACGCCCGGGACGAACATCTGCCCCTCGCTCGCAGTCGAGCAGTTCACGTCCCCGATAGGTTGGGCGGGGATCTTCACAAACACCCTCACATCAATTCCCGCCGCGGCGGCCGTGCCCGGCGATCCGATCAATTTCACCGTCGCCATCGTCTACACCAGCGTGTTCCTGAATGCGGCCAGCGGGACCGACTTCACCAACAACGGCTCGACGCCATTCATCTGGGGCAGCTACCAGGTCACGCTTCAATATCGGTCGACCGTTACGCAGCAATGGATCCCGCTCGCGCGAACGTCCTACGACGCCAGCGGCGCGCAATCGGATGACCCGCCGCTCGCTCACCTTGCATTCGAGAACCTGGTCGGTCAGACGATCGCGCCGGGGCAGTTCGTCGGTTACGACACGTCATCCAAGTTCACCCTGACAGCCGAGGACCTCGAGCTGCTGAGGGATCCGACGCAGGCGAGCCAAGTCGAGATCGAATGGCACATCGATACCGGGAGCGGGCCGGGCATCACGCTGGACCGCGACATCACCGACGAGTTCGAAAACAACTCCTTTCCGCAGGCCGGCGTCAGTGGTCACCTCCAATTCGGCAACGGCAGCACCCCCGACGAGAGCGTTCCCCTCTTTCCAGACGGCGCGTCGATGAATCCCGGCGAGACGCTGACGCTCACCGGGTCGACCCTGGCGACGCTGATCGCGCCCAAGCAGCCGGGCGAGACCGACGACCAATACGTCCGCGACCTCGGTTCGTTCGGCTACGCGGTCCGGTTGCACATGAACATCGACGCGGAGAATCGCGAGTTCTTCGACCTGCTCAACCCGATTCTGCACGTTCAGAAGTCGGGCCCCGCGCAGGGGAACGCCGGGCTGACGCTCCCATATCCGCTCCAGATCCAGAACAGCGGGCGCGCCGACGCGTCGGGGATCAGCATCGTCGACACGGTGAACGGTACCGACGTCGGCGCGCAGATCGTCATCCCACCGTTGGTCGCGGCCGGCGCCAGCGGCACGGCGACCATCAACGCCGCCAGCCCGGTCGGTCAGACGCCCGGCCCGTACACTGACCAGGCAGCCGTCACCTGGCAGGACCGCAACGGGAACGTCTACGGCCCGATCTCGAGCAGCTTCACGACGAACCTCGCCGCCGGGCACCCCGAGGGATACATCACGCTGTCGGACAACGACGCGCCGACGCCGCAGATGCTCGGGACCCCGGTGACGGTGACCGCGAAGGCGCTCGACCAGTTCGGCAATCCGGTCCCGACCCTGACGGTGCAGCTCGCAATCACAGGGAACAACCCACAGACGGTTTCGGTGGTGACCGGGCCTGACGGGACGGCGTCGTTCACGTACGACGGCCCGAACCTGGGGCGCGACACGATCACGGCGACGGCGACCATCAACCCGGCCACGCAGGCCGCCCAGGCGACCTTTACCGTCAATTGGGTCACCTCGGTGGGCACGCCCTGCCAAGGGCGCGCGACGCCGCTCGACGTGCTGCTGGTGATCGACGGTTCACCGTCGATGTTCACCGACGACCAGATCGAGGCGGCCGAGGCGGCGGTGAACAGCTTCATCGGCGATCTCGACCCCTCGCGCGACCAGGTCGGGTCGATCCTCTTCGCGGCCGATACGACGGTCACGCCGTTGAGCTCGGACTTTGCGGCGGTGACGACAGCGACCGATGCGGCGATCAACGACTACGTGCACGCGTGCGACGGGCTCATCTGCAGTCATGGCGGCACCGTCTTCCAGCTGGCATTCCAGGGGGCGCTGGCGGAGTTTCAGTCGCCGCGCCACCGCACGGGCGCATCGCCGGTGATGGTATTCCTGTCAGACGGTAACGACTTCGGGCCCGATCCGACGGCGGATATCGCGGCCGTGAAGGCGGCGGGGGTGCGGATCATCGCGCTCGGTTACAGCCGCGCCGTGAACCTTCGCGAGATGAGCCAGGTGATCGCCAGCTCACCGAACGATTATTTCACTTCGCCGTCCATCGGCGAGCTCAGCTGGGTCTACGGCAACATCGACCAGGACGCGTGTCGGACCGTCCCGCCCCTGGTGAGCGCGGGCGGCAATCAGGGGCTCTACGAGGTGCGGCTGCCTTCCACGCTGACCCTGCAGGGGGAGGCTCACGGTGGCGGCCCGCGCGGGGACCTCAACCTGACGTCGACGTGGACCGAGGTGAGCGGCCCCGCGCCGGTGACGTTCGTCGACGCCAGCTCCCCGGTGACGAACGTCCTCTTCACCGACCCAGGCACGTACGTCTTGCAGCTCGAGGCTTCGGACGGTTTCCTGACCACGGCCGACCGGGCCACGATCACCGTCGATCCCGCGCAGTCGCTGACGCAGGCGAGCCTGGCGGTCGCGCTGTCGTCTCCGGGGCCGCTCGCGACCGGCACGCCGGAGACGCTGACCGCGATCCTGACCGACGCGAACTTGCAGCCGATCAGCAACTTCGTCGTCCAGGTGACGGTGAGCGGCGCCAATCCGACGACGGCGGTCCTGACGACCAACGCGTCCGGCGTGGCGACGTTCTCGTACACGGGCACGAAGGCCGGAACGGACGTCCTGCAGGCGACGGCAATCGCGGGAACGGCCCAGCTCCCCGCCGCTCCCCTGGCAGTGAGCTGGACGCAAGGGACCGGCCCGGTGGGCGCGGTCACCCAGGGATGGATCGGCTCGCCGGGCTCACAGACGACGGTCGTGGGCCTGGTACCGATTGCGGTGGCTGCCGGCGTGACCGTCACTTCGGGCACGCTCACCTATTGGCCGGCGACATCGCCGGCCGACATCCGCACGTTGTCGGTCAACGCGGCGGGCGGCCCGGGCGCGACGCTGGCGACGCTCGACACGACGACGCTGCGGAACGGCAGCTACGTCATCGACCTCGCGGCCACTGACGACCAGCAACACCAGCAAGAAAGTGCGATTCTGGTGACGGTCGCCGGCGACTACAAGCCCGGCCGCCTCGTCGTCGACGTCCAGGAGTTCACGATCCCGGTGGCGGGAATCCCGATCTCGGTCGGTCGCCGCTACGACAGCCTGAACGTGGACGAGGTGGGCGACTTCGGCCGTGGATGGGCGCTGACCGTCGGGCACCCGGACTTGCAGGTGGACCAGGCCCACAACGTCACGATCACGCTCCCCAACGGGCGTCGGGCGACCTTCTTCTTCACGCCGTTCGGGTATCCCTTCCCGTTCCGCTTCTTGCTCCAACCCTTCTATCTGCCGGACTTCGGGGTCTTCGGGACGCTTACCTCCGACGGTTGCCCGATTTTGGTTTCGAACGGCGGCCAGATCGTTTGCTTCGAGGAGAGCGATGCCCAGTACAACCCGACCACGTACAAGTACACCGACCCGTACGGCACGGTGTACACGATGGGCGCGGACGGCACGCTGAAGGCGATCCAGGACCGCACCAACAACATCCTCACCTTCACGCCCGACGGGATCACCGCGTCCGCCAGCGGCCAGAACGTCTTGTTCACGCGCGACGATCAAGGGCGAATCACGAAGATCCTCACCGCCGACATGGGCGACTTCTTCCACTCGCGCTTCGAGTACGACTACACCTACGATGCCGCCGGGAACCTGGCGACTGCCACGGCGCCGCCGCAGAACGTCTACGAGGAGGTGACCACATACACGTACGACGCCAACCACCGGCTGCTCACGACGAAGGACCCGGCCGGGAACATGGCGCGGACGTCGACGTTCGACACGGCGGGCCGGCTCGCGACCGATACGGACCCGATGGGAAACGCGACGAGCTACGCGTACGACGTGCCGGGGCACTCGACGACGACGACCTATCCGGATGGCGGCGTGGTCAAGCAGACGTTCGACGACAACGGCTTGCTGCTGTCGCAGACGGATCAGCTCGGTCGGGTCACGAAGCACGAGTACGACGCCAACCGGAACGAGATCAAGCGGACGAACGCACTCGGCGACGTGACGACGTACGCGTATGACTCGAATGGCAACCAGACCTCCAGCAAGAACGCGCGTGGCGAGACAACGACGACGACCTACAACGCCTTCTCCGAGCAGCTGACGAAGACGAACCCCATTGGCAACACCACGACCATCGTCTACGACGACAGCGGGCTGCCCACGAGCTTCACCGACAGCATGGGGCCGCTTGCGACGTTCACATCGTCGGAGCATGGGCTGCCGCTGACGGTCGCCGACGCCGCGGGGCGCATCGTGTACTTGAGCTACGACGCCTCGGGCGACCTGACGGGCCGCCTCGATCGACTGGGCCGCTTCACCGGCTACGCCTACGACGCCATGGGGCGCAGGACGTCGATGACCGACCCGCGCGGCGGCGTCACGAACTACGGCTACGACAACGACGGGAACCTGCTGTCGACCGTCGTCCCGGTATCGACGACCACTCCCGACGCGTCCGGAACGCTCTTCCATCTGGACGCCAACCAGAACGTCAAAGAGATCACGACAATCCACCAGTACTTTGGCGTGACCTTTGGAGCCTTCCGCACCGACCAATTCACGTACGACGCGGACAACCACCTGACGAAGACCTTCCACACCGCAGACCAGACGGAGATCGACCAGACGGTGGACTTCCGCGGGAACGTCTTGACCAAGACCGACGAAGCGGGCCACAAGACCAGTTACTCGTACGACCTGGCGGGGCAGCTCGTGCAGACAACCTACGCCGACGGGACGTCCACGACGCAGACGTTCGACGGACTCGGGCGGCTCGCCTCGAAGACCGACGAGCGCGGGGGCACGACGACCTACACGTACGAACCGGGGTGCGACTGCGCCGGCCGACTGACCAGCGTGACCGACCCGCTCGGGCGGACGACGTCGATGACCTATGACGCCCAGGGGCGCAAGACGTCGATGACCGACGCGAACGGACACCAGATGTTCTACGCGTACGATCTGCGCGACCACCTCATCGAGACGGACTACGCCGACGGAACAGCAACGCACGACACCTACGACGCCATCGGCCGCCGAACGGCAAGCGCCGACCAGACGGGGGCGACGACGCTATACGGGTACGACGCCGAAGCGCAGCTCACGTCCGTGACCGATCCGCTCGGCAACGTCACGACCTACGCGTACGACGCAAACGGAAACCTGGCGGGGGTGACCGACGCCAACAACCACACGACGGCATACGCCTACGACCCCGCGAACCGCAAGGTGAGCCGCACGCTGCCGCTCGGGATGACCGAGACGTTCGGGTACGACGACGATGGCAACGTCACGAGCCACACCGACTTCCGGGGCAAGACAGCCACCTACGGTTACGACGATCGCCGGCCTGGACGCCTCACCTCGAAGGCCCCGGACCCGAGCCTCGGCGAGCCGACGGTGACGTACGTCTACAACGCGAACAGCACCCGGTCGACCATGACCGATGCCAGCGGCACGACGACCTACGCCTACGACACCCGCAACCGCTTGCTCACGAAGGCGACGCCGGAAGGGACGTTGACGTACAGCTACGACGCGAGCGGGAACGTGGCCAGCATCGACTCCTCGAACGCGAACGGGACCTCGGTGTCGTACGCGTGGGATGCGGCGAACCAGCTTGCCACGGTGACCGACAACCGCCTCGGCGGCGTGACGACGGCCGGTTACACGGCGACCGGGCGGCCGCACAACTTGGTTCAGCCAAACGGGGTCGGGGTGACATACGTCTACGATTCGCTCGATCAGGTGACATCGATGGCGTGGCAGCACGGGACGACGACGCCGACCACAATCGCGAGCTGGACATACACCTACAGCCCGCGCGGTCAACGGATGTCATCGACAGACCTGTACGGGCGACAAGCGGCGTATGCCTACGACACGGCATCGCAACTCACGAGCGAGACGATCACCGGCGATCAGAACGGACCGAGCGGGAACGGCACGGTCTCCTACGTCCTCGACCCGGTCGGCCGGCGGTTGTCGCGCGCGTCGACATTGGCGACGGTGGGCGCGCAGTCGTTCTCATACGACGCCAACGATGAGCTGACGAGCGACGGGTACGACCCGAACGGCAACACGACGAGCTCGGGCGGGCACACGTATGCCTACGACTTCGAGAGCCGGCTCGTCTCGATGGACGGAGGGGTTGTGACGCTCGTCTATGACGGCGACGGAAACCGCGTCGCGAAGACCGCTGGAGGCACGACGACGCAATACCTGGTCGACGAGCTGAACCCGACTGGATACCTTCAAGTGCTGGACGAGGTGTCGGGCACGGCGGTGCAAACGCGATATACCTACGGCCGGATGCTGATCGCGCAGACGCGCGGCATCTCGACGACCCCCGTATCGAGCTTTTACGGCTACGACGCCCACGGCAACATTGCGTTCCTGACCGACGCTGCCGGATCGATCACGGACAGATACACGTACGACGCCTGGGGAACCATCATCGCCAGCACGGGCAGCACGCCCAACACCCGGCTTTACACCGGAGAGGAGCTCGATCCCGACCTCGGGCTCATCAACCTGAGAGCCCGACAATATCGGCCCGGGACGGGCCGCTTCCTCACGATCGATCCGGCTTCACTTCAGCACGCCACGCTGAATCCCTACCTATACGCCAATGCCGATCCTGTCACCTTCGTCGATCCGAGTGGCCGCAACGCTGCCATCGAGTTCCTGCTCTCGTTCGCGGTGAGCAGCGCCGTCATCAATATCACTACGCTCGGCTTCGTCTACACCATAGCCCACAGTCCGAGCTACGCACGGCAAGTTCAGCAAGCCGCCAACATTTACTTCCATCAGGCGCTCGCGAACATCGGCGTGGGAGGCATCGCCATTCCCTACGCGGGGCCGAGGGCGCTCGGATTGACGCTTGCCTGTGCGTACAACGTGAAGCATTCGCCCAACGGGTTCTCGTGGGCGCCGGGCTGCTACTTCCCCAACTTGTGATTCGGGGTCCTCGCCGCGCTGATGGTCCTCACGACATCAGCGCGCGCGCGTCGTCCCACAGCCGCCGCACGACGGCCGCGGCTGGCTCGGCGCGGGCGAGGGCGGCGGATTGGCCGGCCCAGGCTTGCATGCGGTTCACGTCACCTGTCCGCTGCGCCTCCTCGCGCATGGCGGTCGTGAGCCCGCGCTGGACTGGATAGGGCGCGGGCGGCGGTGCGGTCGCCGCCGACGCGGCGATCGCGTAGCGCGTGGCGATGCTGCGGCCGGCGCGGCCGCTGAAGACGCGGCTCACCAGCGTGTCCTCGGGGCGCGCGGTGGCCAGCACCGCGCTCCACGCCGGGTGCACCTTCGCCTCGGGGCAGGGGAGGAACGCGGTGCCCACCTGGACGGCGCTGGCGCCGAGCGCGAGCGCCGCCGCGACGCCGCGCCCGTCGGCGATCCCACCTGCGGCGACGACCGGCACGCGCACGGCATCGACGACAGCGGGCACGAGCGCGAAGGTCCCGACCAGCTGGCGCTCGGCGGCCGCGGCGTCGAAGGCCCCGCGGTGCCCGCCGGCCTCGGCGCCCTGGGCCACGACGACGTCGGCGCCGGCGGCCTCGGCGGCGACGGCCTCGGCGACGGTGGTCACCGTGGCGAACCAGGCGATCCCGCGCGCCTTCAGCGCCGCGACGAACGGCGCCGGAAACAGACCCATCACCGACGAGGCGGCCGTCGGCGCGGCGGCGAGGACCGCCTCGCACTGCGCGCCGAAGTCGGGCGGCGTGGCGTCGCCGGCCTGCGGCGGCACGGGCGGTCCCCAGTCGTTCAGCAGCGCGCGCACGCGCGCCTCGCGCTCGGCGTCGCGCACCGGCGGTGGATCCGGGACCCAGAGGTTGAGCTGGACGGGGCCGCGGCTGGCCGCCCGGAACTCGCCCATCCACGCGGCAATGCCCGCGGGCGTGTGCAGCAGCATCCCGCCCGCGCCCATGCCGCCCGCATTCGCCACCGCGATCGACAGCGACGGCGGGCACGCGCCGGCCATCGGCGCGAGCAAGATCGGCACGTCGATCCCGAAACGGTCGCAGAGCTGCGCTGCCCGCGCGGGCGCGACATCGCGCGCCCGCGAGCCAGGCGCCGGGCTGCCGCCCTGGACGGACGTAACGCGGGCGATCCAGGTGCGCTTCCTGCGCGCGAGCCGGGGGTCCTTCCCCTCGCCCTCGACATCCGACGTCGACCGTCGCAGCAGTGACGGATCGACGCCGTCGAACGCGTTGACGTTGACGACCGCATACACGTTGCCGTCGATCCGGCTGGTCACGACCGGCACGACCCCGCACCGGGCGCAGACGTGAAACTGCGCGGTCCGCGTCCCGAACTCGTAGCGCGACACCAGCCCGGGATCCTCGACGGTGATCTCGAGGGCTGCGTCCGGATCGGACGTCCAGACGTTGCCGTGCCTCGCGCAGAACGTGCACGTGCAGGCGCGCGCCGGGATCTCGGCGGGATCGGGCTCCCAGGTGAGCGCGAAGGCGACGTTCCCACAGTGACATCGGCCGCGTATGCGCATCGTGGAAGTCTAGCTCCAAGGCGGCGGCGAGAAATTGGACGCCGTCCCCGGATCGCTTTTCAATGAAGCATGGCGTTCGAGGGCGACGTCGCGACGTTTCCGGCCGGCGAGCTGTTCGCGTGGCTGGCGCGCAGCCGCGCGACCGGCGTGCTCACGCTCGCGCGCGGGATGACGATCCGCCGCTTCCACCTGCGCGCCGGTCAGATCCGGCTGGTGAGCTCGTCCGAGCAAGAGATGCTGCTCGGCCACCTTCTGATCGAACGCAAGCTGGTCGGGCCGGAGGAACTGGAGAAAGCCGTGGCCGGCCGCGGCCGGTCGCGCGCGCGCCTCGGCCGGCTGCTGATGCGCGGCGGGCTCGTGAAGCGCGCGGAGCTGCGCGGGATCCTCGCCGAGAAAGTGCGGCGCCTGCTCGCGGACGCGCTGACGTGGGACGAGGGGCACTTTCTCTACGAGGCGGGCGAGGCGCGCCCGGGTGGCAGGGCGCCCAAGCGTCACGACGGAATTGCCGTGGCCGTCGACCTCGAGGCCGCGCTGGCGCAGATCCGAAGCGGTCGGGTGTCCGACGCCCCCGACAGCTACGTGGCAGTGGACGACAGCGACGTGATCGAATCTGCTCCCGCGGGCAGCGACGACGTCACGAACTGACTCTCCGAAAATGTCACGACGCCGTTGATATCGGCGGGCCCGTGCCCACACTCGAATTGTGGCGTGCCGGCTCGGCCTCGTAGGACGTCTCCTGACAGCAGCGGCCCTGTGACTGGTCGCGGCCGGTTGTCGAGCCTCGCCATCACCGTCCTCGGCGCTGCGCTGGGCGGCGTCGTCGGCGGGTTCCTGGTCGTCGGCGTGACGCTCGTGCTCAAGGCGGGGATGGACCTCGCCTCGCGCGAGAACACTCTTTACGTCGTGGTCGTGCCGCTGGTCGGGCTGGCGCTCGCCACGTTCGTTCTATACGGGTTCGGCCGAAGTGGCGGCGCGGACGCGCGGCGCACCCATCCCTGGCGGACGTTTCCACCCGAAGCGATCCGCGCGGACATCAGCGGCGACGTCATCGAATGCGAGGGCGAGGAGGAACGATTTCCGTGGCGCCTGGCGCCGATCCGCGCGCTGGCGATCATCGCCACGGTCGGCTCGGGCGGCGCGATGGGGACGGAGGCGCCCGCCGCGTACCTGGGCGTGGCCGCGGGGGTCTGCCTCGGCGATCGCGGCCGCTGGTGGCGACGCTTGCTGCGGCCCGCCGCCCTGGCCGGCGGCGCGGCCGGCGTGTCGGCGCTGATGGCGGCCCCGCTGGTGGGAACGGTGTTCATGCTCGAGCTCGGTCTCCGCAGGCGTGTCCCTGTGAACGCCGAGCGAGGCCTGGCCGCGCTGCTGGGCGGATTCATCGGTTGGGCGATCACCGCCTACCTTCACTTGCAGTTCATCCGCCTCGTCGTTCCCAAAGAGCCGCCCCACAGTTTCACGCAGGCGGTCGTGACCGCGCTGCTCATCGGCGGGCTGGCAGGCGGCATCAGCTCTCTGGCTGGGTTGGCCGTTTACCGAGCAAAGAAGTGGAAGGCTTCTCCCGTCGCGCGTCTGGCGATTGGCGGCGCGGCGATCGTCGCGACGGCGATCATCCTCGCGCGGATCGCGACCCCGACCGCCGCCGTCGGACCCGGCGGCGGCGCGATCCTGTGGGCCGAGAACACGGCCGCGCTTCCCTGGACCCTCCTGTGCGTCTGCGCCCTGCGCGCGACGGCGACGACCGCGGCCGTCGCAGCCGGCGGTTGTGGCGGCGTGTTCGTGCCGTTCCTCGCGGTCGGCGACATCGCGGGTCGCGTGTTCGCGCCCGGGCTAGAGGTGAGCAGCGATCTCGCCGGGGCGGCAGGAGCTGCGGGCGGCATAGCCGGCGGCTATCGTCTGCCGTTCACCGCCCTGGTGATGGTCATGAGCGTCGGCGGTCCTCGCCTGGCAACGCTGACGTGCCTCGCCACCGTGGCGGTCGCCTTCTACGCGGGCCTGGGCGCCGAAGCGGCGGTCACGAGGCTGAAAAGTCTTTTCTCCGCCCGTCGCCAGGCTCCCGTCCACTGAGGGCCGATCTATAACGAAGTCGGCGGCGGCGCGGGCTCGGACGGCGGCGGCGAGTCGGGAGCGGGCGGCGTCGGGGGCTCGGCACTCGGCGCGCTCGGCGCGGGTGCGGTCTCGTCATGATCGCTCGGCGGCGGTGCCGCCTGGCTCTGCTCGCTCCCTCCTTGATCACCGGGTTGCGCTGCACCTTCGGTGCTCGGCTCCGCGGGCGCCGGGTCCGGCGTCGGTGCCGGGGGCGCGACTGCCGCCGAGGCGGCGGGCGCGGGCGCCGGTGCTGTCGGTGGGTCCGCGGATGGAAGCGCCGGCGGTGACGTCGGTGGCAGGCCCCCGGCGGGGGGCTGCGCCCGCATCCGCTGCCCGCGACCGACGGCGATCGTGTTTCCCCGCGGATCGCGCTGCGGTGCCTGCGCAGCGACGCGCGCGAGCGGCGCCGGGAGCACCGCGGGGCGCGCGACGGTGGGCGGTGGCGAGGTCTCCGCAACTTGCGAACCGCCCGCTGGTCTGTCGGCGAGCGACACGACCGTCCAGCCGATGACGGTGACCGACGCCAGAGCGAGCAACGCGGCCAGGATCATCTGCGGGCGGCTGCGCGGGACGCGCGCGGCGCTTGCTTCGAGCTCGTCGTCCTCGTCCTCGGCCTCGGCCTGCGCGTTCTCGAGCTCGTCACCTGCGGCGAAGAACTGCTGCGTCAGCGACGACGGCGCGCTGGCGAGAGTCGTCGCGGGCGCGCGGCTCGGGGGCCGGGCCACCGCCAGGCGATTCGGGGTCGCTGCGCTCACGAAGGCCTCCTCGAGCGCTTCGACGAACGCCATGACCGTGCCGAATCGCTGGCTGGGGTCTGGGCTCAGCGCGCGGGAGAGGACGCGCTCGACGGCCGGCGCCGCCATACCCCCCATCCACCGCCACGCCAGCGTCGCGAGCGCGAGCTGATCCGCACGCTCGGCCGCGCGGCTGCCGAGCTGCGGCCCCGGCCGCGCCTCCAGCCGCGCCACCCCGAAGTCCAGCAGCTTCACGCACGTCTGTCCGTAGCCGTCAGCCTGCGCGATGAAGACGTTGTCGGCGCGAACCTGGCCGTGCGTGATGCCGACCGCATGGGCCGCCGAGAGCGCCGAGGCGACGCCGCGCAGGATCGGCAGGATCTCGGCGGCCGCCACAGGCTGGCCGCTCGCCGCCTCCTCCAGCGTCATGCCCGCAAGGCGCTCCATCACCACGAATGGCGTCCCATCCCCCAGTGTCCCGACGTCCACGACCTGCGCGACGTGGGGGTGGCGCAGATTCGCCACCGTGATCACCTCGCGTGTGAAATCCAGGACCGCCTGCTCCGGCAACGTCGCGCCCCAGGTGAGCAGCTTCACGACGAGACCGCCCCGGCCGGTGCCGCCGTCTGTCTCGAAAACCTGGCCGCTCTGGCCCACCCGCGCCCCGATGGGAACGAACTTCGACTCCCCGGGACCGCCGATCGGCGTCAACTCGGCGTCGTTCGGGAAACCATGAAGCGTCCGCTGTTGTGACATGTGCGTTCGCAAACGCACTGCAAGTTTCGAACCTTCGATGCGGTGCTGGCGATCACGCCGACGGCTCAACGTTGAATGCGAACTCCACCGGAACGCCCGAGCGCAGCGTGTCGAGGTTCACGCACGATTGCTCCGCCTGCTTCCGCAGCATCGCGAGCCGTCCGGGGTCGACGTCTGGCGGAACGCGCAGCTGAACACGACAGGTCATCGTTCGAAACCCCACCTTCACATCGCGATCCATGGCGAGGCAGCCACGCACGTCGACGTCGCCCGTGACCTCTACCTTGAGGTCGAGGATCGGGATGCCGAGCAGGTCGGCGACCATGCGGACAGTTCCATCCTCACAGACCGCCAGCGCCGCGCAGATGACGTCGCCCGGATTCGGCAGGTCGTGATCGCCGCCGATCGCATGATCGATTCCCGTGCGCTGAGAGACGCCGTAGCCCTTGCCGATGTGCACGACCGAGTGAAGCGCGTCGGTCTCCGCGGTCTTGGCAGTGGCCGCCCATTTCAGCGTCACGGCACGCTCGGGATCCTTGACGTAGGCCCGTCGCAGCGGCGCCTGCCGTTCGGCGACCCTGGATGTCTTCTCGGCCATCGGAGCTCCCTTCCGAAGACAACCTACGCCCGCGACCGCTGTCAGTCCTTGGCCGCCCGTCCGGGCGAGTTGACCGATCCGCCGAAATCCCGCTCGGCTAAGCTGGGTCGATGGACGTGGTGTCGGAGCTGCTGAAGGTGGTCAAGCTCGACTCGGCCATCTTCTTCAACTGCGAGGCCTCGTCGCCGTGGTGCTACCGCGCGCCAGAGTCGGCGTGCGCCGCGCGTCTCCTGGCTCAGACGGGGCGCCACGTCATCATCTTCCATCTGCTGCTGCAGGGTCGCGCCTACGTGCAGCTCGAGGGCGGCGAACGCACCTCGGTCGCCGAGGGAGAGATCGTCACGCTGCCTCACGGACAGGCGCACTTGCTGGGCAATGGCGAGGGCGCTGCGCTGATCGACGGCGAGAGAGCGCTGCCCAAGCTGCTGGCCCGCGGGCTCGAGGTGATCAAGCTCGGCGGCGGAGGCGATCGGACCCTTTTCGTCTGCGGCTTTCTCTCCTGCGATCCCCTTTTGTCGAAGGGCTTTCTCCAGGCGCTTCCGCCGCTCTTCAAGGTCAACATTCGCGACGATCCGTCGGGGCGGTGGCTGGAGGACTCGCTGCGCTTCGCGGTCGCCGAGGCGGTGGCGGCGCGCGAAGGCGTGAACGCGATGCTCGCCAAGCTCTCGGAGGCTGTCTTCATCGAGACGGTGCGGCGCTACATCCGTAGCTTGCCGCCGACAGAGGTCGGCTGGCTCGCCGGTGTGCGCGATCCGGCGGTCGGGCAGGTGCTGAGCCTCTTTCACGAGCGTCCCGCGCATCCCTGGAACATCGCGAAGCTGGCGAAGGCGGTCGGCGTCTCGCGCTCCGTGCTCGCGGAAAGGTTCCGCCACTACCTCGGCCAGTCCCCCATCGCCTATCTCACCCGCTGGCGCCTCCGGCTCGGCGCGCGTGCTCTCACATCGGGCAGCCGAAGCGTCGCCGAGATTGCCTCCGAGGTCGGCTATGAAAGCGAGGCATCGTTCAACCGCGCGTTCAAGCGCCACTTCGACCTGCCACCGGCGCGCTACCGAAAGAACCGCACATCGGGCGCGCATCCCACCTGACGCGCGACGCATGTAGAATGAGGGTCGCGAGTACGAGGTTCCTACGGCAACCGATCACTTGACCCGCCTGCGACGCGCGCTGCTGGGGGCAGCCTTGGTCGCCTCGCTGGCGGCGTCGTCGCGGCAGGCGCGTGCCGCCGAAGCCGATTCAGGGCCGAGCGGACCGCCCCTGGCGGTCGATGTGAGCGGATGCGGAGCCCTGAAAGACAAGCTGATCGCACCCGACGGCACGATCCGATTCGCGGCGGAGCGCGATGCCTATCAGGTGTTCGCGGCCGCGACGACCGATCGGTGCCGCCAGGCTGTCGAGCGCAACGCGGCGCCCGAAATCACCGGGCCCGTCGTGGCCGCCTTGCTTCGGGGCGCGAGCATGCCCTATCCGGACGGCGCCGCCCTGACGGCGCAGACCGCGCTCTGCGTCCTGCGCCCGCAGACCGATTGGGCGTTCTCCTGGATGCTCAGGTCGGCCAGCCAGCGAACGGCGCCTGTCTGCCTCGCCGCGCTCGCCGACAGCGATCGCCCGGAAGCTAAAAGGTTGGTCGAGGGCATGTTCAATCAGATGTTCGGCAACCCGTCGAGCAACGTGGTGGCCGACGGCTTCGTGCTGCAGGCGGCCGCGTACTCGCCGGCAATGCGGGCGCGCCTGAGGGGGCTCTTGCCGAAGGCGCGCCGACTGAACGCGAGCAACCTTGGCGACGTGGAGGCGGTGGCGTGCTACAGCGCCGACCGAACGACCCTGGGCTCCATCTGTGACGTGCCCGCTCGCGACAATGGGCGTGGGCAGAACGAGCATCGCCTCGCGACGAACCTGACGGTCGCTGGGCTCGTCCTGGCGGTCGCCGGCGGCGCGATCGCCGGCGCGGTGTCCTCCCGCCACGACGACGGTGGTCTGGCGCTCGCGACGATCTCGGCGGCGGCCGGCAGCGGGCTGCTTTTCGCGACCGTGTCCGATCTGTCCGTCACGGGAGGCGGCCATCCGACCAACGGGACCGAGAGCTCGCTGGAGGCGCTCGGCCGGATCGTCTACGACCCGCTGTTCGGAATCATCGGCGGCGTCGCGGGCGGCCTGATCGCCTACGAGGCTCTGAAGGACTCGTCGGGCGGTCGCGTGGCCACGACCGCCGTCGGCGCCGCAACCGCCGCGCTCTGCACGATCCGGTTCGTCTGGAACTGAGCTGCAAGCGGCGCGGTCGACCGTTCGCTCCACGTTGCATGAGTGACTGAATGCGTCGGTCCAGCAACCATCAAATGTGGTTGACCACGAATTGAAAGCAAACGTAGCATCAGCGTGCCCTCGGATCTGCTTCCTGCAATGATGGTTCATGGGAATCGGGCGGTCTGCGGGGAATCACAATAACGAGGAGGGAGGCCCATGATTGCAATCAGGCATCGAACGCGCGAGCGGACGCGCGGTGGTTGGTTTGTAACTGTTGCAACGATCATCGTCGCAGCTGCGGGTTGCAAGTCGCACAAGACCCCCGCCGCCGCCGCAGGGGAGACGACGACGACCGTCGCCGCTGCGATAACGACGCCCACGCTGCAAGCGCTCTACAAGAACGGCGATGCGGCGGCACCGAACGACAACCAGCTCAAGCCGTTCTTCAAGATCAAGAATGCGGGGACCACGAGCATCGCGCTGTCAACGCTGACCGTTCGGTATTGGTACACGATCGAATCCGGGAGCCCGGAACAGGTCTGGGTCGACTATGCGCAGGTCGGAAACGCGAACGTGCACGGCAACGTCGTCCGCTTGCCGACACCCGCCACGGGGGCCGACCGCTACCTGGAGGTCTCGTTCGCGTCGGCGGCGGGATCGCTCGGGGCGGGCGTCACTTCCGGCGAAATTCAGATGAGGGTCAACAAGGCTGACTGGACTGTTTACGACGAGACCAACGACTACTCGTACCAGAATGTCACGTCGTACGTCACCGCTCCGAAGGTCACCCTCTACTGGAACGGCATGCTCGTCTGGGGAACGGAACCTGCGGCGGTAAGGAATTGCGATGCAGGCGTTCGAACGCGGATTCTTTACGTGGCAGGGGATCGAACCACGCCAAACGACAATCAGATCAAGCCGCACATCCAGCTCGTGAACACCGGGTTCACCGACATCCCCCTGTCAGAGGTGAAGATCCGCTATTGGTTCACGAGCGATACCACGTCGCCCGAACAAGCCTGGATCGACTACGCCCAACTCGGCGGCAGCAAGATCACGACCGTCTTCGTCTCGCCACCCGTCGCGGTCGCGAACGCCGATCGATATCTCGAGGTCGGCTTCACGGCCAGCGCCGGGACCTTGCTCGCAGGCGCGTCGACGGGCGAGATCCAACTTCGTTTCAACAAGACCGACTGGTCCAATTACAACGAGGCGAACGACGCGTCTTATGATGGCACCCGCACGGATTACCAGCCCTCCATGCAACTGACGGCCTACCGAAATGGCCTGCTGTTGTGGGGCCAAGAGCCTACGCCCGGCGCGTCCATTGCCGGCCAAAGCGTCTTCGTGCAAGGAACGCTCGTGCGTGCTGCCGACGGCACGATTACAAAGACCGTCGGCTCGCAGACATTCACGTCGCCCGTTCCGTTCACGTTTCCCGATACGATGCCGGTGTCGGAAGGTAACCTCGGCAACCAAGCCGTCTCGCTCGTCCTGAGCACGAGCGCCGGAACCATCAACTGCAGCTACAGTGGCGGATCATCGGTCGCCTCGCCGACGACCGACCAGGATGTAGCTTTCGGGCGGGTGGCGCTTTTTCGCGACTGCGACCAGGCGTGTCCCGCGATTGGCGATTCGCTGTTCATCACCGGCATCACCCTGACCGTCCTGGGAGCCGATCCGACTCAGAGCCGCACGACTGTCACACTCAATCGTCCGTCTTCAAATGAGCCCGAAGCGAGGCCGACGCCGATAGCCGACAACGACCCGACGTTTCTGCCCCAGGGCGATCCGAAACCGACCTTCGATCCGACCAGTACCGGAGAACGACACCCGGGTTCTCCGGACCATCCGCACGTCGTTGCGTCGGATATCCCCGGCACCTTTACAACCAACCCGATTGCCGTGGGGCACGTCGATACCGTCGACCCCGACGTCATCATTTCGCAGTGAGGCCGCTATGAAAACCATCGACGACTCCTCAAGCGCAGTCCGAGCAGCCGCTCGTCGGCTCTCCGTCCTCACGATCGTGACCGTCACGGTCGTCTCGGCGCCACTCGCGCGCGCGACAGGGTTACAGCGCCAGGCGGTGACGGGCGTCATGTACCGCCAGGCATTCCAGACTGTCCCCTTGGTCAATTACACGATCTCAACGAGGAATCTTTCGGCAAATTCGGACACGATCATTCACGTCCTCCAGTATCCCTCGGGTCAGTTCATCACAGGGAATGATGACACTGTCACCACCGATCCCGACTCTGGGGCGCAAGTGTTGCAGCCATTCTCGACGGTCAGCTTCACGGGCACGGGGCTTCCCGTTTACCTTGTCGTTCGCGGGAAACCAGGAACACCGGACGGAAGCGCGGACTTCAGGATCTTTGGCTCATTCCTGGGATTGACCGTCAAGGATTCGACCACGCGCATCAACTTCAGCGCGGGATTCGTAAAGACCGTTCCATCACTGGCGGCCGGAACGCATATCACGACCGTCGAGGAGGCGATCGGGACCATCGACACGATGGTGATGGTATTCGGCAACAACGATCCCGTAACGGCCCTCGCGTTCGACGACGATGACGCCGTGGATCTGATGTCGTTCATCAAGTTGGGGACGGCGTGTTCTTCCAACTGCCAGATCGTCGTCGGAACGCCGACGCCATTCATTCATTTGACCCTGCCAGGAGGCGTCAACGTGAACGTAGGCCTTCCGCCGGGTCCGGTCACCCTCATCTGGGATGAGAGCATCGAGACGGCGGGGCATGATCCGGACAGGGACGGTCTGAGTAATGAATTGGAAGGCATCATTGGGACGAATTCTGGGAGCTTTGATACAGATGGAGACGGTATCGGGGACGGTTACGAAGTGTATGGGGCCGTTCTGGCTGGATCGGGTCGGAATGGCCAGGGCCCGGTTGCGGCTGGTGGCGCCAAGGACGGAAACCTATTGAAGTTTCCGAAGTACGGCGCCAATCCGCTGGCCGATGACATTTTCCTCGAGATCGATTGGGTGCCCGCTTGCCCGGGCAGCGATCCGAACTGCTGCAGGGGTTCAGCGTGCGCGCCCGGGACGCTGTTGGCCGACGGGCTGAGGGCCACGGTGGCGGACCTGACCTCGGCGTTCAACTCCATCAGTGGCGCTGCGAAAGTGCACATCGACGCTGGCATCCCGACGATGGCGGGCGATACCAACGTCATGTTTGGCGACTGGGGCGGAGCGAATCGGCTGGGCGACGACCAGGTCGATTTCTCCAAGCCTAGCGGTGCAGCCAACTACAACGTGGTTCTTCACGACGAGCTCGTCGGCGACAAGGACTGTTTCAACGGCATCGTACCCGCGCGCGTCAACTCCGGAACCTTCCATCACCAGATCCTGATCGACCATAACAGCGAGGGGACTATTGGTCGCTACCCGGTCTTGGGCACGACGCTTTTCGAGAGCGCCGCCTGCGCCCTGGCGGCCACAGGCGACGGAAGCATCGCACACGAGCTCGGCCACAATTTCAATTTACGACACGGCGGCTTCCCGAGCGCGGCGGACGGCGAGCTGAATTGCAAGATGAACTACGGAAGCATCATGAGCTATCCGAACCAGACCAACAACACGACCCCGTTTGCCCCCGGGTACTCGATTGGCCGCTTCGTAAATTTCACGGTCAACGGCACAAATATCGGCGAGTCGAACGGGCTCTTGGTCAACAACAACACCGGAATCCTGAACGTCTTCTACCCAGGCAACCCACTCCTAGGGATTCCAGCCGGCAGCATGGATCGAGGTTTCCAAGACGCCGCATTCCCGATGGGTATCGATTGGAACATGGACGGCAGGATCGACAACATGCGGGGAGTGCGAGCGCCGATGAACTGGGCCAACACGACCTGCGCGGCGCCGTACATGCGCGGGCAGTGGCGGCTGATGCTCAACGCGAGCTCCGTGGATGGTTCGACGTTTTCTAGTGGTGCGCTGCCCGTGATGACGGTGGCGGAAGCCACGGCAGCGTCGCCCCAAATTTATGGCGTCGGAAAAACATCTGCCTCGACCGGCGTGGTGAAACCGGTGCTGTTGGTTGGTTCAGGTGATGCGTCGTCTTGCCAGCAGCAGGGGCTGGGGACATGCACCTTCTGGAGAGACCGTGAGTCAGTCGACGCCGGTATCAAGCCCGCATCGCAGATGGCGGTGGCGGGCCCGCTCATCGCCTATCGAGACGTGGTCGGAAACCTTTGGTACATCCGCCGCGGCAAATCCATCACCGGGTGGCAAGGACCTGGTTTTTTGGGGACGAATGTGACAGGTGATCCGGCCGCGATCGAAGAGAACGGCCGCGTCAAGGTCTACGCGGTCGATTCCTCCGGGTTCCTGAGGCGCTGGGAGATGGACGAAGCCACCGGCGCGTGGCCCGTTTCCGGGGAGGCGGATTTTTGGGAAAACGGCACGTTCGTCTCGTCCGGGTTGGGCATCGGCGTTGCGCACGGAGTTGTCCGACCGAACGTGCAGGGTGTCTTCGCCGCGATTCCGAACCGTGCCAAGGCCGCTGGAGCCGGAATGCCGATGCCGATTGAATTCGCCCGCCGCACCAGCACGACCTTCACCACGACGACCACGGTGCCGGCTCACACGGTCAGGATCGGCACGGGGAGCATCACGGTTCCGCCGTACACGTACACGACAACCGTGCACGAGGATAGGTGGGTGCGCTTCCCAGCGCCTGGACCGTCGGCCGCGTTCTCCAAACCAAGCCTCGTTTACTCGCCGTTCGACACTGCGTTTCCGGATGACGGGCGCTTCTACATGACCTGGGTCCCTGGAGGTACTGGCTTCCAGAGCACGACGGCCTTCATCATGTTCACCGAAGGCAACGACCAGACAGCTCCCGGCTGTCCTGGCATGGGCGTCGCATGCGGTCGGCGCCTGAGGTGGATGAACAACCAAGCAACGCCGTTCGCCGATCCCGACAACCAAAGCCGCGATCTTCGCTTCGGTGTGAGCCTTTCCCGGTTCGGACCGTCAGTCGTCGGCGTCACGACCGACTACCTCGGCACCAACTACTTCCCCGCCGCGGACGGAATCGTGAACGCCGACCTCCATGACTTCGAGGACAACCTCCTCGTGCGTCACAACCTGCCCTGTTCCGTTCACGGCCAGGAATGCGACGACTCTCCGTGACCATTTTCGGTGCACAATCCGAGAGTGAGTGGCCCACGGCAAGACGAGGTGCTCCAGCGCGCGACGGACAGGTGCGGGCCGACCGTGGTGATTTTGGCCGCCCTCGCGGGCGGCATCGGCCCCGCTTGTTCGAAGAGCGGACCCGACTACGGTAGCCTCGCTTGCCTTGACGGTTGGCCCGCCGCTCCCGCGCCAGCCCAGGCGGCGTCGCTGACGGTAACGCCTTCCGTCCTCTGGCAGGTGAACCTCGGCCAGATCGCGACCCCGGGACAACCCGGGGTCGCTCTTTCGAATGATCGGATCATCGCGAGTGGAGGCGCCGGTTGGGTTTCCCTCGATCGAATGACAGGTGCGAAGCTCGCGATGGGCAGCACGAGGCCCGATCCGCAGAACTACTTTCTCGGGGCTCCGGTGGTCGATGAGCAGGGCGGAATCTACGTGCAGTCGCACGTCTCCATTTACGCGTTCGCAGGCGACGGGTCGCTGCGTTGGTCTTGGGCTATCCCAGGGCAGAACCAGAGCTCGGAGCCGTGGGGTGGAGACTTCATGCCTTCGCTCGTTGGCAACGGGCAGATATTGTTCGGCTCCTCGACGCGACCGACGCAACTTATTACATCGACATCGGGGCCCAAGCAGCTTTGGAGCTCCGTGCTCGGGACCAGCTCCCTCATCGGACATTGGGGTCTCGGGTACGACGGAACAGCCTCGTACGTTCTGGACCTCCGGACGGGAAAAGGTGCGGGAAGACTGCACGCACCCAATGGCCACGACGTCGTCGCGCTGCTGCCCCTCTCCGGTCGGGGGATTCTGGCGATGGATCGCGACAATACGACGGCCCTCAATCTGGTCATGCTCGACACCTGCGGCAACGCGAGCTGGTCGCTCGCGATACCGGGATCGAAGGTGTGTACGGGGGCATCAGTGGTGGGCCCCGGTGAGATCATCTACATGGGCATCGGCTCTTGCAACGGAGGACAGCCCGCGCCCGAGATCATCGGAGTCGGTACGGACGGTAAGATCGTGAGTGGTCCTGTAGCCTCCACCCGGGCTCCATGGATCGCGGGCGCCGACGGCACTGTGTACACAATCAATCTGAATGCCCTGACCCCGCCCTCAACCCTGGCTGCGCTTTCGCCGGCCCTCGAAACACTGTGGACGCTGGATCTGCCCGGCGTCTTCAGCAACTCCGCGACCGCCGTGCTGGCCGACGACGGGATCCTGTATGCGCAGATGAGCACGACCGCCGGCAACGAGATAATCGCCATCCAGACAACGAGCCCAGGTCTTGCGTCGTCATCGTGGCCGTCCCGTCGGCACGACAACCGGTCGAGCAACTGGGCGGCAGGACCGTTCTGAT
>Ga0066395_10000126_pt1 | contig 27594 bp, 38 predicted proteins | sample PanSoiPlot1MoBio_FD_61218 | JGI IMG/M metagenome (GOLD analysis project Ga0066395, IMG submission 61218) | Tropical forest soil microbial communities from Panama analyzed to predict greenhouse gas emissions - Panama Soil Plot 1 MoBio | ecosystem: Environmental > Terrestrial > Soil > Tropical... | reverse complement strand
GATCAGCGCCGCCGGGGCGATCGGCACGGGCGAGGCCTCCGGGCTCGCCGTGCTGAGCAACGTGGCCACCCTGGCCCCCACCGGGATCGCCACCACGGGGGTGCCCGGCACCCCCGCCCTCACGGTGGGCCCGGTCACCCTGGCGGTCACGGGGATCACCACCGCCGAAGGCCCGGGCGTGCCCCTCGTCGCCCCCGCCGGGGTGGTGCAGGTCGCGCCCCCGGGGATCGCCACCGCGGGGGCCCTCGGGACGCCCGTGCTGGCCACCGGGCCGGTGGCCGTCTCGGCCGCCGGGGCGGTGGCGAGCGCCGGGGCCCTGGGCGCCCCGACGCTCACCACCGGCACCGCGGCCTGGCCCAGCGCGGCCGTGCAGCGGTGGACGGGGAGCGCCTGGGCGCCGGCCACCGTGCGCCGCTGGGACGGGAGCGCCTGGCAGGTCACGGTCGTCACCCGCAAGTCTTGAGAGGAGCGCCCATGACGGACATCGTCACCGAGGCCCCGCCCGACCCGGCCCCCAACGGGCAACCCCGCCTCCCCGAGGGCAGCCTCGCCCTGCCCCCGGCCATGGTGGCGCGCCTCACCCGGGTGATCAGCGCCACGCCCGGGGTGCAAGACCTGATCGGGGCCTACGTGGAGGGGAAGGAGGCGCAAGGGCCCTTCTCCCTGGTGATCCCCGCCGTCATCTTGCTCAAGCAGGAGGCGCCGACGTGAGCGACGAGGTGACCCCCCGGGCCGGCCCGCCGGCCCACCGTTCGCCCCGGGATCGGGCGCTGCAGGAGGCCCTGCAGGCCCGCTCCCCCCGTCCGGCGGCGCTCCTGGACGCGATCCGCCAGACGTACCCGGCCCTGGCCGGCTTGGCCAGCGCGCGCCGGGCGGCCCTGCTGGACGTGGTGCGGGCGGCGGGGCTGTGAGGCGGTGACCCCGCCCCCGTTCGGCCACCACGCGCCCCCCGGGCCGGGGGCCTCCCAGCCGGGCGAGGGGCCCCCCGTGGTGGACGCCACCCTGCAGGCCACGGGGGGCTTCGTCACGGTCGACGGCCGGCTCTTCTGTCCCCTGCAGGGCACCAACCCCGCGAACCCCCTCATGGGGGGCTACGGCTGGCTGAGCCCCACCGACGGCGGCCAGACCGTGCACCCTGGTTTGGACTTGAACAGCGGCACCTCCTGCAACGACGACGAGGGCCTGTACTGCGTCAGCCCGCTGGCGGGCGTCGTGCGGGCCGTGCTCTGGTGGGACGGATACACCTCCGGTGAGGGAAATCACGTTTGGATCGAACTGGACGACCCTTGTTGCCCGGCCCCAACCTACCTGCACAACGACCACTTGCAGACCGTGCTGGTCAGTGTCGGTCAACGGCTCACCCCTGGGGAACCCTACGGCCGCTGTGGGCGTACTGGTGGCTGGGATTGCGCCCACGCCCACGTCGAACTCACCAAGGGGCCCCCGGCCTACGGCTGGTACCAGTGGCCCTACCGGTGGACGAAGGGCCAGGTGGAGGCCGCGTACTTCAACCCCTACGACTGGTGGCAGGCGGCCAAGGCCCTGGTGTTGGCCGAGAGCAGCGGCGGGCCCGCCCCGCCCCCGGAGGTGATCGTGAGCATCCTCAACGGCGCGCAGACGGCGGCGATCCAGGCGGCGGTCTGGGCGGGCTACTGGAACCCCGACACGGCCGACTTCGCCATCCCGGCGGCCTGGCGCAGCGAATGGAACGCCGGGCGGTGGAGGGGCGCGCCCCTGACCGACGAGCAGGACGTGCCGCCCAGCGGGGACAAGCCCGCCGGGCGGTACCAACTGTTCGACGCCGGGTGTGCGGTCTGGTTGCCGGGTGAGGAGGTATCCTGGTCGGGATGAACGACGACGACCGCTGGCAGGCCTTCGCCCACCGCATCGACGCCCACCTGACCGCGATCGACCAGGAGTTGGCCGCCCTGCGCCAGACCCTGAAGGCCGCCGGGATCCGCGTCCACGTCCAGCGGATCCGGGTCACCCGGCGCAACAAGCGCGCCACCCAGGCCCTGCAGTACCTGCGCCAGAGCGCCACCCCGGCCACCCCGGCGGACGTGGCCAAGGCGGCCGGCATCTCCCCGGAGTACGCCTTCGACGTGCTCTCGGCCCTGGTGGCCGAGGGCGAGGTGGAGCGGGTGGGCCGGGGCCAGTACCAGGTGAGCAAGAGGTAGGGGGCGAGGAGGTGACCGGCCGATGAGGCTCGCCCTGCGCCAGGTCTTCCTCCTCGTGGCCGCCGTCCTGTTCGCCGTCGCCGCCCTCTACACCCCGGGGCCCAGGCTCAACCTGGTGGCCGCCGGCCTGGCCTTCCTGACCCTCTCGCTCCTCGTGCCCTGATGCGCCCCCCGAGGCCCTCATGGCGTCTCCTCGGCTGGCTCGTCTGGCTGGGGTGGGCCTGCTTGCTCTGGTGGGCCTGCACGCAGGCGCGCCCCGCGTCCTAGCCCAGCCCGCCACCGTCGTCGTCTGCCACGCCGTAGGGGGCACCTACGCGACGCTGCGCCTGCCCCCGTCGGCGGCCGAGGCCCACCGCGCGCACCCGCTCGACATCTTCGACCCACCAGGAGGGGTATGTCCGGAGACCGTCCAGACGCCAACCTCGACGCCGTCCGCCACCTCCGCTGCGACCTCATCGGTGACCGGGACGCCAACCAGTGGGAGTGCCGCCTCATCGACGGCGACGGCCGGATCCTCGCAACCCTCACCGGTACCGCCGTCTTCGACCTCCGCTTCATCGACGACCACGACCCCGACGCCGTCACCTTCACCTTCACCGCGCCCGTGCTGCCCCCCTGGCCCCTTCCCCGGCGCGACGAGGAGCCCGACGCCGACCTCCTCTCCGTCCCCGACGCCTTCGACATCGCCCTCGCCGCCGCCCGGGCCGGCCCTCCCGGCGTCCAGTTCGACCAGCCCGGTGCCACCACCGGAGCCACCCCCACCGTCCCCACCGGCGAGTGGCAGCGAGAGCACCACGAGCGTGACAGGCCCTTCCTCCACGCCCACGTCCACACCCACCGAGCCCGCAATACCCTCACCCACAGCCACCCCCACACCCACGGCAAGCGCGAGCGCGTCGCCGGCGAGCACCGAGGGGGCGACCACCACGGCAACCCCCGGGCCCCAGACCCCACAGGAGGCGCCCAGCCGGACGACCCAGCCGAACCCTAGCCCCGAGGTGGTCTATGTCCCGTACCCCGTCCCCGGCCCGCCCGTGGAGCGCACGGTGGTGGTCACCGTGGTCACCGTGGTGGTCGCTACAGCGGCGACGCCTGGTGGGCTGGCTCCGACGGCGGGCGCCCCACTACCGGGAGGACGAACGCCTGGCCCTGCACCTCCTGGTGGCGGGCCTCTTCCTGGTGGTGCTGCTGGAGACCGTGCTCCTGGTCACCCGGGCGACCTGACCGACCCCCAGCAAGTCCTGCTCCTGGTGGGCTCGGCGGCCCTGGGGTGCGCCCTGGGGATCCTGCGCGTCCTGACGGAGGCGCGGTGAGTGACGACACGCAAGACGAGCGCGGGGACGAGCCCGAGGCGGCGCCCGTCAACCCGGCGCCCCCGGAGGTGGCGGTGGCCGCCTTCATCGCCCGGGAGGCGGTCGCCTTCCTCTTCGTCGCGTTCTGGCTGCTGCTCTTCGCCGCGAGCCTGGTGACGGGCGCCTTCGTGCTGCCCTTCTGGTACCACTGCGTCGCCGTGGGCGTCCTGGGCTACGCCCTGGGGGTCAACGTCGCCACGCTCACGGCTGCCAGGCCTCCCGATACGGGGGGCGTGGCTCGCCGGCTGCGGGAGCGGCGGGAGGGGCGGGAGCGGCGATCGCCCCCCGCACCTCCCGGGCCACCGCCTTAGCCACGTCCCGCCAGGAGTGGGTCTGGGCCGCCAGGGCGCCCGCCTGGCCCATCCGGGCCCGCTCCTCGGGGTGCCTCCAGAGCCAGCGCAGCGCCTTCGCCAGGTCGTCCGCGTCCGGCTCGCCCCGCCACACGGCGCAGGCGATGCCCGCGTCCGGGGGGACGAACTCCGGCGCCGGCCCGTGGGCGGGGTAGACCACCGGCACCCCGCAGGCCATCGCCTCCAGGAGGGGCAGGCAGAAGCCCTCGGCCCGGTAGGGCTGGATCACCACGTCCACCGAGCGGTACAGGGCGGCCATCTCCGGGTCGCTGTAGCGGTCGCTCACGGCGATCTGCCAGTCGCGCCGGTCTTCCGGGGCCTGCACCGCCGGCGCCTCCCGGTAGAAGCTCTTCTGGCCCTGGAGCTTGAGCACCAGGCCGGTGGGCTCGGCCGGGGTGAAGGCCCGGCAGTACGCCGTGACCGCCAGGTCGCAGCCCTTGCGCCCGATCGCCCCCCCGACGTACAGCACCCGGAAGATCCCCTCCCGCTCCACCGGCCAGGTCTCCCCGTCGGGCCGGAAGACCCGCGGGTCGACGCCGTACGGCACCACCCGCACCCGGGCCGGGTCGAGGGCGTGGGGCCCGCCGGCCGACAAGAGGAGGCGCCGGGCGTGGGCGCTGCAGGCCCAGACCCCCCGCGCCCGGCCGGCGTGCCAGGCCTCCAGCCAGTCCCCGGGCGGGGGGCCGTGCTCCCAGGCCACCCAGGGGAACCAGGGGACGCCCAGGTCGGGGAGGCGGAAGGCCCGGGCCGGCTCCAGGCCCGGGTAGTAGTGGGACACCCAGGCGTCCGGCCCCAGGCTCGCGTGGGGCGCCGGGGCCGTGGGCTTCAGGACGTGGACGAAGTGGCCCTCGGCCCGGAGCCCGGCCAGCAGCCGGCGGTTCACCAGGGCCCAGGAGCCGTACCGGATCCCGTCCGTGCGGCCTTCGAAGACCAGGGTGAGGGGTTGCGGTTCGGCTGCCGGGGGAGGCTGGTCGTCCATCCGGGGAATGGTACCCGCTGAGTACGTGGCCCGCGCCCTGCAAGTATGGCGCCCGCCGCTGCGGTGGCCCGCCCTGCACACCCGGTACCCGCAAGGGATGTGGCCCGCCCCCTACTACTTGGCCCCCGCTGTTCGTGTGGCCCGCCCGCTCCTGCCGGCCCCCGCGCGCTGTACGGCCCGCACCCGGTAATTGGCCCCTACTGCAAGTATGGCCCGCACCGAGCGGGAGGCCCCCACAGGGGCGGTGGCCCGCGCAGGAGATGTGGCGCCCGCAATCAGGACGGCCCGCATCCAGGCGCTCGGCCCCCGCAAGCGACGTGGCCCGCGCGTGGGTCTCGGCCCCCGCATCGCAGACGACCCGCGCTCGTATTCTGGCCCCCGCTGGACACGCTGGCCCGCCCGGCCCTGACGGCTCCCACGACGTAGGCGGCCCGCCCGCCGATCTCGGCCCCGGCAACGCTGTCGGCCCGCTTCTCCTCTTCGGCCCCCGCTAGGAGGTTGGCCCGCCCGCGTACTCCGGCCCCCGCATCGTTGTCGGCCCGCCCCGACATCCCTGGTTCCCTCGTACGAGTATGGCCCACCAGACGGGTTGGCTCCCGGGCAGGCTGTGGCCCGCACGGTGGTCGTGTGGCCCCCGCTGCTCGTGTGACCCGCGCCACACGTGCGGCTCCCTCGCCTGAGGTGGCCCGCGCCTGCTGGACGGCGCCCGCTAATTGAGTGACCCGCACGCGCGCTATGGCGCCCGCAATTCTATGGCCCGCCCGCGTACTCCGGCCCCCGCGGCCCGACATGGCCCGCTCCGATCGGCTGGCCCCCGCGGCTCCCACGGCCCGCGCCCTGAACCCGGCGCCCTCCGCCTGTCTGGCCCGCGCGCCACTCGTGGCGCCCGCAGCGGCGTGGCCCGCCCCCCGTTGACGGCTCCCCCGAAGATGTCGGCCCGCCCCATCAGCGGGGCCCCCGCGTGAGCTTCGGCCCGCACGAGTGCAATGGCCCCCGCGCAGATCACGGCCCGCCCGGACACCATGGCCCCCTGATCATCCGAGGCCCGCCGTGGTGCCACGGCCCCCGCGGCGGACGTGGCCCGCGCACGAGCCCGACGGCCCCCACGACGTACACGGCCCGCGCTGGTACTCCGGCCCCCGCAGACATGACGGCCCGCCCTCGTGCTTCGGCTCCCTCGCGGTGGGTGGCCCGCCCGCGAACTCTGGCTCCCGCGCGCCAGACATGGCCCGCTCACCCCTTTCGGCGCCCCCACCACCATCGGCCCGCTCACTCCTTTCGGCGCCCCCGCCACCTCCGGCCCGCCCACCCGTTTGGCCCCCGCATGTCTCTGGCCCGCCCACTCGATGCGTCTCCCGCTTGCACCATCGGCTCGCCCCGCTAGAAGGGCCCCCGCGGCTAGAATGGCCCGCGTCGTGCGCCTGTGCCCGGGCTTGGTGTCTGGCCCGCCCGCCTTTCGTGGCTCCCGATGACAACTTGGCCCGCCCCACTACATTGGCCCCCACTATCGTTGTGGCCCGCCCGTCCTGCCCGGCCCCCGCAACGGGTTCGGCCCGCTCACCCCCTCAGGCCCCCTCGCGCTGTGTGACCCGCCCGCCTTGCGTGGCCCCCGCGTGGCAGAAGGCTCGCGCCCACTGCGTGGCCCCCTCGTCATTGACGGCCCGCACCCCACACATGATCCCCGCGGTAGATTGGCCCGCGCATACCTTCCGGCGCCCTCCACACGCTTGACCCGCCCACTCGGTCTGGCCCCCGCCAACAACACGGCCCGCCCGCTTGGAAGGGCCCCCGCTCGCAACGTGGCCCGCGCTCGGAGCGTGGCCCCCTCGGCCGACCCGACCCGACCCGCCTCGATGGCGCCCTCCTGCCAAACGGCCCGCCCCGGCGACCCGGCCCCCGGATGTCCCACGGCCCGCCCAAGTGCTATGGCTCCCCCGCATCCAGTTGGCCCGCGCCTAAGCACCGGCCCCCTCCCATGGTGTGGCCCGCCCGATCTTAAGGGCCCCCTCACCTTCGACGGCCCGCTCCTGCACGACGGCCCCCGTCACCTGCTAGGGCCCGCCCGGCCTCTTCGGCGCCCGTCTCCCAGTTGGCCCGCCCCACCACAGCGGTTCCCGCTTTGACATTGGCCCGCCCGTGCCTTGTGGCCCCCGTGCCGATCACGGCCCGCTTCGCCTCGTTGGCTCCCGGCTCGACCTCCGGCCCGCTCGCCTCCCTCGGCCCCCGCTTCGACACCAGGCCCGCCCCTTCGTGACGGCCCCCGCATCCGATATGGCCCGCACTCCTGACTCGGCCCCCTCCTGTGGGACGGCCCGCCCTCGGGGTTTGGCTCCCTGCCTGGCACGTGGCCCGCTCGCCCATTCCGGCTCCCTCGGGCCCGTCGGCCCGCCCTACCACGTTGGCCCCCGCTTCGACACCGGCCCGCCCCGTCACAATGGCTCCCGGATGATGACTGGCCCGCTCGCCCAATCTGGCCCCCGCCTCGAAGGTGGCCCGCTCAGCACCGATGGCTCCCACCCGAAGGATGGCCCGCGCCCCCGCAGCGGCCTGCGGGGGCGCGGCGCCCGGTCAGAACGCCGGGTTGTCTTTGGGCTGGGGCGTCCGGTCGTCGTCCCCCGGCACGGGGGTGAACGGCACCGGGCACTCCTGCTTGTGGGCGTGGCCCAGGTGGGCCATGGCGAACGGCACGGGGGGCAGCCGGTGGAAGTGCCGGCGGTAGTTCTCCTCGTGGTACGCCGCCAGGAAGAGCTTGACGGCGTACCGCTTGGCCCGGGCGTGGATGTGCGCCGGGGGCAGCATCCGCGGGCCCGCGCCCGGGGCGCCGGCGAGCTTCTTGGTCAGCCCCTGCCGGTCGCCGGCGGGGGCGGCCAGGATCTGCCGGGCGGCCTCGACGGTGAGGCACCCGCTGTACCACTGCCAGGCGTCCGTGTCCTTGCCGATGTTGTACGAGGCGAGCTTGCGCTCGGCCTGGTCGGCGTAGGCCCCCTGCTCGTTCATGGCCTGCTCCCGCGCCTTGCGGGCGGCGAACACCCGGCCGTAGTAGCACTCCGGGTGGTTCTGCATCTTCACCATGGATTCGCCTAACTTCCAGGTGAGGACTTTCAGCGAGGCGTTCCAGGGCCGGCGGGCGAGACCGGCCTCCAGGGCCGCCCGGCTGACGTTGCCCTGCTTGTCCTTGGCCAGGCGGGCGATCGTCTCCATCGGGCGCTTGGTGCGCTGGCTGACGAACGCCAGCACGTCGTTGTCCGGCCGGTCGGTGGCCCGGAGCCCCACGCCGGCGTAGGCCTCCCGCAGGAGCACGGCGGCCTTCTCCCGGCCCAGCCACTCGTTGGTCGGGTCGAGGCCGGCGAACCGCCACCAGTGCCCCACCGTGCGGGCCCGGGTGATGTCGAGGTGGGCCCGCAGGCCGGCGGCGATCACCGGCCCGATGCCGACGTGCAGGCGGGCCCAGGCCGCCATGCCCGAGGGCTCGTAGCGCGTCCAGACCTCCAGGATGGCCCGCAGGTCGTCTTCGGTCTTGATCATCTGGGCCATCACCCAGCGGATGGCGTCCGCGGGCTCGGCCTTCTGGCCGGGGACGGTGGGGGCGCTGAGGCTCCGCACCTGGCCCGCGGCCGCGATGCGGTAGCCCTGCCACTGGTAGTAGCAGTCCACGATGTACCTGGCCTCGTTCAGGCCCAGCGTCTTGGCCGCCTCGCGCAAGTCCTTCCGGGAGAGCGCCAGGAGCCGGCTCAACTCCAGGTACCCGCTGGGGATCCCCGGCTCCCGGGGCCCGGGGGCCTTGTCCGCCGGTTCGTCGCCGGCGGGTAAGCCCTGCTCGTCGCCGTCCGGGCTGTCCCACAGGTCGAAGTCCTCGTTGGAGCCCGGCCCGTCGGGGGTCTGCTCCTCGTACTCGTCGTAGGGGTTCATCGTCGTCGGGCGCCTCCTAGCGCACCGGGATCTGGTGGCGGGGGCTGTGCTCCCGCGCCATGTAGACGGCGGCGCGCCGGCGCCGCACCGTCAGCCGCGTGTACCCGCTGTCCACCACGAGCCCCTGGCGCTGCAGGTCGACCCGCCGGGGCCGGTACGTGTTCCCCTCCATCCGCAGGGCCTGCTGGCCCTCCTCGTCGGTCGCGCCGGTGTCCTTCCGGCCCTTCAGGTACTCCCACACCCGGCGCAGGGCGGCGCCCTGGGAGCCGGCGACGCTGGACAGGTAGGCCGCCTCCCGGCTGGTCTCGCTGCCCCGGGCGTACGGCCCGATCGGGCCGCCCCCGCCCTCCGGGGCCCGGCGCTCCTCCGGGGGCTCGTCCAAGAAGCTCGACTGGGTCATCATGGTCTGATCTCCCTCCACGAGCGGGTCTCGATCTCCTCCGCCCGCAGGACGTGCTGGTGGCAGCGTTCCAGCGTCCGGTCGGCCGCCCGCAGGCCGGCCAGGTCGGCGTAGGTCAGCGCCCCCCGGTGGCCGGTGTCCAGGCCCTCGATCAGGGAGATGGCCTGGCGGGCCATGTGGATCGCGGTGAGGATGGAGCCCCGTTCGAAGGTCTGCTGGCGCAGCCTGGCCCGGGGGCTCAGTTGGGCGTCCATCGTCGGGCGGGTTCTCCTTCTTGGGTGGCAGGGTGTCCATCGCCCGGCGCACCATCCACTGGGGGGCGTGGATCCCGTCGGGGATCCCCGCCCAGGGCCGGCTCGGCGTGTACTTGGTGGGCACCTCCAGGGTCTCCCCGGTGAACGGATCCCGGATCCGGAGCCACCCCCGCTCCCACCCGGCCCCGTACCCGCTCTGCCAGAGGCAGCGCAACTCGTCCGGGCCCCGGTTCCACAGGCGGAACCGGCCCCGGTAGGGCTCGTAGGGGACGGGCTCCTCGTCGCTCGTCCGGTCGTCGTACGAGAGGTCGCCCCGTCGTCCGGTCACTCGCATCGCCTCCCGCAACTGCTACCCTAACACACTCGGCAACCGAACCGCATCACGCGCTGAGCAGCGACAGCAGCCGGCGCACGCACGCCATCTGGGGGGTTGCGCCCTCGGTCAGGATCGTCACGATGTCCGCCTGGTCGCTGGGCATCCACCAGTAGGCCTCCACGTCGCAGGCCAGCAGATCCCGCAGCCAGGCGTCCTGGCCCTCGACGAGGCGGGGCGTCGCCCCCCGGCTGAGGCGGGCCACCGTGGGCTTGCGCCCCTCCCGCTTCAACTCCGCGAACAGCAGGCGGGGCGGGCGGCAGAGGCACAGGTCGGGGTACCCCGCCGCCGAGAAGACGCTGAACCGCGTGTGGTAGGCGCGGTACCCCAGGGCCCGGGCGGTGTTCATCACGAACCGCTGCAGGTCGTCCTCCGACCAAGCCGCGAAGACCAGGGCCTGCGCCTCCTCTACGGACGCAGGCGCGACGACCGCCCCCTTCCGAACCCTGGGGGGCATCTACGCCCCCTCCCCCGCCTCTACGGCCAGCGTGGGGGCTCCCAGGGCCTGTTGCGCGTACCACCGGCGGGCCAGGGCGAAGGCCTGGCGGTTCATGCTGGGGAAGATCGGCCGGAGGCCCCCGGGCCCGGAGACCCGCCACAGCAGCGGCAGGGAGCCGCCCCGGGCGTGGCCGTCCTGGGCCCGCAGGGCGCAGGCGCAGGCCCCGATCGCCTCCTTGGCCGCGAACGGCTCGGAGCCGTCCAGCAGCCAGACGATGGGGTGCCCCCGCTGGCAGCGGGCGGGGAGCGAGGGGAGGGAGGGGCGGGGCGGGGCGTCGATCACGAGGGCTTCCCTCCCGGCCCCTGCATCTGCTGCATCTGCTGCGGCGCCTGGGGCGGCTGCGGGGGCCGGAACGGGGGGATGGCCGGGGGCCGGGCCGAGGGCGTCGCCGGCGGCGGGGCCGGCGGCGGGGCCGGCGCCGGGGGCGTGACGGGCGGGGGCGCCTGGTGGGGCAGCGCCGTCGGCTCCACCCGGGCCGTCTTGCGGGTCTGCACCGCGAACCGGCCGTCCGAGGCGCCCCCCGCCTTGAACCGGTGCAGGGCGGCCTCCCGGGCCACCAGGTCGCTGAGCTTGTTCTCCTGGTGCAGGCCGTGGCTGTAGAGGTCGACGAAGGCCAGCACGCCGTACAGGGCGGCCAGCCCGCCCAGGGGGCGCCCCTGGGCCGCCACCCGCTGCCGGATGTAGCGCGTCTCGAACCCCGCCAGGCCCTCCCGGATCATCGCCCCCTTGAGCTTCTGGAGGTTGAACTGGGGGTCGTCGCCGTACAGCCGGAGGAAGGTGGACAGGGAGAGGATGACCGCCTGGCTGTAGATCGACTTCTGGCTGTGGACTAGCTCCGGCACCTCCCGGCCCCAGCACTCCTTGACCAGCAGGAGGCACTGGCGCAGGCACTCCTTGCCGTTGCTCTCGCAGGCCTGGAGCAGGCCGGAGACGGCCCGGATCCGGTTGCGCTGGAAGCCCGCCCCGCCGTAGGGGGCGACCTGCAGGCCCAGCGTGTCCAGCACGTCCTTGACCTGGACGGCGATCGGGTCGCCCTCCTCCACCCGGGCCGGGAAGTCGTCCCCGGCCGTGTGGCGCAGCCGGCGGGCGTCCTCCGCCAGGTAGATCCGGGCCTCGTCGGCCCGGCTGAGGCCGTGCAGGACTTTGCAGGAGAAGGGGTAGCCGTAGTTGCCCTGGCTGACCTGGGCCTGCCAGCGGTGGTTGCCGGCCAGCACGACGTTGGTGCCGTCGGCCCGCCGGCTGACGATGAGCACGCCGTCTTCGTCGTCCTGCCACTCCCGGATGAGGCGGTTCACCCAGTACCGGCGCAGGGGCCGGGCGCGCTCGTGGCGCTGTAGCTCGCTGGCGAAGAGGATCTCCAGCGTGGTGCGGTGGCCGCCCTTCACGAAGGGCGGGGCGCTCGGTGCTGCCATCGGGGGGTTCTCCTTGGGTCAGTGGCCGCCGTCGCCGGGGAGGCCCCGCTGGGGCCCCCCCGGCCAGGCGCGCCGGATCCAGTCGTCGGTGCCGGTCTGGGCGGATGTGGGCGGGCGGGCGTCCCGGACGGGGACGCGCCCCACCCCGGGGACGTTCACCTCCCGGACGCTGGCCGCCTGCCGGCGCGCCCAGTCGTCCGGGTGCTTGAGGACGTAGGTGCGCTTCAGCGCGTCCTGGACATCCTCGCTGCTGAAGTAGCTGCCTAGCTCCCGATCGGGGGGCAGGAAGCCGACCAGGGCCGCCTCGTCGTCTTCGGTCGGCCGGGCGAGGCCCCGCCGGCCCGGCTTGGCGACGAGGGGCACGGCCTCCCGGTCGGCCGTCACCGACCAGGCGCCGATCGGGTACCGGATCAGGTGGCCGTTGCCGTCCCCCTCGATCCGCACGAAGTACCAGCCCGGCGGGGCGGCGATCGTCTCGCTCACTGCGGGGCGCCCTCCTTGGCGTCGTGGGCCATGACCTGGTCGCGGATGATCCGGGTGTGGCGGGCGATCTCGGCCAGGGGCGCGTCCCGGTTCAGCAGGGGGCCCGGCACCGTCATCCGGCGGTCGCGGGCCTGGTTCATGCGCTGCTGGTAGAAGCCGTAGAGTTGCGCCCGGCTGTACCACCGGCCGTCGATCGTCAGCCCGTCCTGGTTCTGGGCCCCGCCGTTGTCCCCGGCGCCTCGGCCCTGCCAGGGGCTCTCCTGGTCGCGCTGGGGCGGGGGCGGGGGCGCCGTCAACGGGGGGCGGGCCGGGGCTCCCCCGCCGGCGGGGGAGCCCCCTAGCTCCTCGACCGTCACCAGCCCGACGTTGAGCAGGTCGCGGAGGGCCCGCCCCTTGGCCCGGGTCTCCGCCATGCGGATGAAGTGGGCGGCCACCGTGCGCCCCACGTTCTCGGGGCTGGCGTCCCCGATCCCCTGGGCCTGCCGGAACGTCCCGCCCTCGTCCTGGATGGCCACCGTCGCCTGGCAGATGCACGTCTGGCCGTTGGCCGCGTCCGGGAACTGGATGACCTGGGTGCTCATCAGGAAGTGCCCCTCGCTGACCTGGTGGAGGAGATCCACCAGGCCGGCGTACTGCACGAAGTCCCGGCCCTGCTGCTTGATCACCCACTTCCGGAGGCGCTCGTAGTCCACCTCCGGGGCCGGGGCCTGGTGGTCGGCCGCGTCGAAGACCTCCTCCGGCTGCTCGGTCTGCTCAGTCGTCTGCGCCACCGCCGGCCTCCTCCCCCAGGAGCGAGCGGATCACGTCCGCCGCCTCCTGCACGATCGGGATCCGCACCGCGTCCAACTGGGGCAGGAGCCAGCGCGCCCGGTCGGGGGCGTTCATCGGCTCCGGCTCCGGGAGCCCCTCCGCCCCCGCCCCCGGCCCCGGCCCCGGGGCCAGGGCGTCGAAGAGGGTGCCCTGGGCCGCCCGGGCCGACCGGCGCTTGGCCTCCTTGACCAGGGCCAGGCTGGGCGTCTCCCCGTTGGCCAGCAGGTCGGCCAGTAGCTCCTGGCTCTCGCCCCCCAGCCGGCTGGCGTGCAGGGCGACCGAGTACGGCAGCCGGCCCTCCAGGAAGGCGACCTGCAGGGCGGGGTCGAGGTCGGCCAGGCGCAGGCGCTGCTTGATCGTCTGCACGGGCAGGCCGGTGGCCTGGGCGACGGCCGAGAGGGCCTCCTTCTCCGGGAGCCCGTCCCGCTCCAGGCGCTCCAGCAGGTACACGATCGCCCGGAAGTCGGCCACCGGGTTGTCCTGCCGGACGGCGTTGCTGGCCACCGTCAGCACGGCCGCCCGGCCGTCCCGGGCCGTCCCCTCCGGGTCGGAGAGCACCCGGACGGGGATCGTCGTGAACCGCTTCAGTTGGGCGTAGGCCTGGACGTACGCCGGGAGGGTGCTGAGTTGCTGGTCGTCGGCGGCCTCCCGGGCCAGCTTGTCGCAGGCCGCCTTGTACTGGGCCTGCAGCAGGCGCACCGCCTTGATCCGGCGCCGGCCCGCCACCAGGCAGGTCGGGTCGCCGTAGGCGAGGGCGCCCCCGGCGGCCCGCACGACGACGGGCTCCAGGACGCCCCACCGGCGGATGCCCTCGACCAGGGCGGCCGAGGGGGCCGGGGAGAGGATCTGGTCGTCCGGGGGGAGCCGGTTGGTGGGGATCTGCTCCACCTGGCCGAGGGTCGGGGGCTCCTCGGGGATGAGGTACTGCTGGGTCAGGGACAGGCTCGTGGCGCTCACTCGGGTCTCCTTGCACGGACGTACCGCCCGTGCTTGTAGTTCGGGTTCTTGGTACCGGCGTTCACCGACTTGCCTCGGTTACGGCCGTAGGCGTGCTCCCAGAACCTACTCATCGACTTCCAGGACGGGCAGCCCGCTCTTGGACGCCTTGTCCAGGGCCGGCTCGTGGGTCTTGTCTTCGGGGTCGGTCACGACCTCGATGCGGGTGATCGGGAGGCGCAGGAACACGCCGGGGGCGAAGCCGGGCTTGTACACGTCCCGGTCGGGCAGGCAGTAGCCGGCGTACGTGAACGCCGGCATCTCCCGGGGCACGAAGTCCAGGCGCTGCACCTCCCGCTCCATCCGGTCGGGATCCGGGTCGTGGGTGACGGTGTTCGGCAGCAGGCACTCCCACCAGAGGGAGGCGCACATGCCGCCGGCGGGGCCGTCGGCCTCGTGCCGCTGGTCGAAGGGGCAGAACGACGCCCCGGTGCGCCCCTTGGCCCGGGTCAGGAACGAGAGCAGGGGGCGCCCGTCCCCGTCGCCCCCCGGGTTCTCCAGGAGCCACAGGGGGTTCGTGACGACGGCCCGGGGGTGGATCAGGACGTGCCGGGCGTCCCGGCCCAGGGCCTTGAAGTCGAAGCTCCTGGGGATCCGCCGGGAGAACCCGAACAGGGCCCCCTCCTCGACGAAGTCGGCCACGTTGGGGTAGCCCTCGGCGCCCACCCAGTCGAGCACGACGGGCCGGTCGCCCCCGTCGTACCCCAGGGTCATCCCCTGGTAGCTGGCGCCCAGGTACGCCTGCTCGACCGGCAGGGGCGGGTCGACGACGAGGCGCTCCAGCAGGATGCCGTGGTCGGTGAGGGCGGTCACCAGGTAGATGCCGCCCGGGGCGCGGCTGCCGCAGCCGCGGGTGACGCTAGCGAGCATGGGTTCGGGCCTCCTCGGCCGCTGTGTTGGGGTTCATGGGGTGGGATCTCCTCCGTCCGGGATGGTATCACGTACTAGTGCTGACCGCAAGCCCTCAGTCCGGGCGGTGCCAGACCTCCAGGGGCCGGAAGGTGGTGGTCGGGCCGTCCCACAGCAGGGGCTCGGTGCCCGTCTCGCCGGCCCGGTTCTTCGCGACGTGCAGGAAGGCCTCCCGGTCGTCGCCCTGCCCCCGGGCGAACAGGCCGGGCCGCCACAGCAGCCAGACCACGTCGGCCGTCTGCTCCAGCATCCCGCTCTCCCGCAGGTCGGCCAGGACGGGGCGGGGGTCGGCCCGTAGCTCCACCTGGCGGTTCAACTGGGCCAGGGCCAGCACGGGGACGTGGGCCCGCTGGGCCAGGCGCTTCAAGGCCAGGGCCACCTCGGCCACCTCGACCTGCCGGTTGTCGGCCCGCCGGCCCAGCCGGATCAGTTGCAGGTAGTCCACGATCAGCAGGGCGCACTCGTCGAGCGCGGCCGCCCGCTCCGTCTCCCGCACGATCGTCGCCAGGTCGAGCCCGGCGCCCGTCTGCAAGAACGCCAGCCGGTGCTCCCCCAGGGCGCCGATCGCCCCCAGGGCCCGGGACACCTCTTCGTCCGAGAGGTCGGCGCCCGTCCGCAGGCGCCCGGAGGGGATCCCGGAGCGGGCGGCGACCATCCGGAACAGCAACTCCTCCGGCTCCATCTCGGCGGTGGCGAACACGACGGGGTGGCCCGCCTCGGCCACGCCGAGGGCGATCTGCCCGGCCAGGGCGCTCTTGCCGTGCCCGGTGCGGGCCGCCAGGACGGTCAACTCCCCGGCCCGCAGCCCGCCGGTGAGCGCGTCCACCCGGGGCAGGCCGGTGGCTAGCCCGGCCCCGCGTTCCCCTTCGCCGTCGAGGGGCTCCATCAGCACGGGGGCGTAGTCGGCGGCCGCGTGCCAGGCGGTCTCCCCGCCCAACCAGGCCTCGCCCGCCTCCGCCACCGCGTCCCGGGCCCGGCGCAGGGCGACCGCCGGGTCGGCCTCGTCGTACGCCGCCTCGGCCACCCGGCCCGCGGCCCGGATCAGCCGGCGCCGGGCGGCGTACCGGGCCACGCGCTGGGCGTACGCCGCCACCTGTTCCACGGCCGGGCCGTCGGCCAGGCAACCGGTGGCGAGCGCCCGGTCACCGTCGGCCTCGGCGCGGTCGCCGTCGTTTACCTCCAGGAGCTTGGGGCCTAGGAGCGTGTGGTCGACGATGCCCCCCGTCTCCTGGGCGACCAGGGCCATCGCTTGGAAGAGCCTCTGGTGTTGGAGCCGTTCGAAGTCCTCGGGCCGGACGAACCGGGCGGCCTCGGCCCAGGCCCGGGGGTGGAGCAGGCAGGCCCCCAGGCAGTGGCGCTCGTCCTGCTCGTCGCCGGGGAGATCACTCGGGCTGGCCATCCCCCGCCTCCCGCTCCCGGCGCTCGATGTCTGCGTCCCAGGCGTCGTAGTCTGCCGGCGTCGGCCGGAAGGGCTGCTGGGGGCCCTGGCCCAGCATCCGGCGCCAGGCCCGGATGGCCTCGGTGATCTCCCGGGCCCGAGGGTTGCGCCCCCCGTGGCCGCCGGCTAGCCGACGTTGCGTGTCCTGCTCGTCGGCTAGCCGGCGCTGCTCGGCCTCCCGCTCCAGGGCGACGGGCTCGGCCAGGGCGAGGGCCTCCCCCGGGGTGGGCATGAACTGGCGCTCCTGGATCAGCAGGCGCCCGACGATGCGCTGCCAGGCGTCGGCGTCTAGCTCCTTCACCAGGTCGTACCAAGAGCGCCGGAAGGCCAGGCGCTCCTGGTCACTGGCGGCGCGCTGGGGGTAGTGCAACTCCAGGCGCAGGAAGGGCGCGGTGAAGTCCTCTGGGGTCATCTGGGGCCTCCTTGGGGCCGAAACTGTCGAGGAAGGCGTCTACGGTGCCGAGGATGTGGCCGTTCAGGCGGGGCCTGGTCTTCCACGACCGGTGCAGCTTGACGCCCTGGTTGACCGTGAGGTGGTCGCGATCCCACTGGTCGCCTAGCTGCTGGTCGCGGATGGCCGCCATGCAGCCCGCGATCTCGGCCACGGGCAGGTCGCTGGCCAGCACGGCGTTCCGCTCTTGGGGGGTCAGCCGGTCGGGGAGGCCCACGGTGCGGAGGGCCTCGATCATCGCCTGGACGCGGGGGTGCCCCCGTGGCGGGGGCGCGGTCGCCCCCCGAACCACCGGAGTTGCCGGAGGCTCCGAAGGAGCCGTAGGCAACGGAGGTGGGAGGGGATTCTTCCTGGTCTTTTCCTCCTTCTCTTTTCTGTGTCCACCGGTGGACACTTGAAGTGTCCGCCCGTGGACACTCGACCGTCCACCCGTGGACACTTGCTCCGGCAAGTGGTCACCGGTGGACACTTGCGAGCGTCCACCCGTGGACACTTGCGAGCGTCCACCCGTGGACACTCGGCACAGGGGCCCGAGCGCCCACCGGGGCTGCCCCCACCCGCCCTTGCCGGCGGGCTGGCGGGTCATGGCGAGGTACCCCTGCTCCACCAGCTTGTAGGTGTACTGGCGGACGCGGGAGGCGCTCAGGCCGGTGATGGACGCGAGCGTCTGGTAGCTCGGCCAGGCCGGGCAGCCGTTCGTGAAGCCGGCCACGACCTCCAGGACGTGGCGCAGGCTGGGGTGCAGGCCGTGCCGCTGCGCGGCCAGGCGTGCCTGGAGGACGGCCTGGGCGTTGAGGAAGCCTCGGGCTAGGCCAGGCTCCCCCGCGTCGTTTCCCTCTGACACGACGAAGGGCCCCTCTCGTGAAAGTCTGGTGTGGCCGCTGGCCGCCGACCGGTGGCAACCCCCGCTAGGTGGGGACGGCCCTCGGCCAACGGACACACCAGGCCCTACGAGAGGGGCCCGATCCGCATCCTAGCGATCGGCTTGCCACAGCCGGACGGGGTACGTCCCGTCAGTCGATGTGGTTGTCAGTTACGCGCAGAACCGTAACACATCCGCACGTGCTCCGCAACACCGGGGTGGCTGACGGAGGGCCAGTGTACCGCCGTTGACCTGGTTCCCGCCAAGGCTCTGGCCCGCCCGCCCGTGCTGGTTCCCCCGGGTTCGATGGCCCGCGCCGCCGCGCCGGCCCCCTCGGACTCAATGGCCCGCCCCACGTAGGTGGCTCCCGCTCGCGGATCGGCCCGCGCCGCCGCGAGTGGCGCCCGCACCATGCACGGCCCGCGCCTAGCGTCTCGGCGCCCGCATCAGGTGTGGCCCGCTCGCCTCCGGTGGCCCCCTTGCCTGGCTTGCCTGGTGTGGCCCGCGCCTGTAGTTAGGCTCCCGCAGAAGCTCTGGCCCGCCCCCGCCGGACGGCGCCCGCAAAATCTCTGGCCAGCACCCGTTGCCGCCGATTCCCCGCCCTGCTAAGGTTGAGCGAACCTCTCCGCCGCTGGGGTGGCGGGACGGGTTCTCCTTGACAGGACGCCGGGGCCTCCGGGCCCCGGCGCTCTGTTTTGTGCCGGATGTGTCTGAGCAGCTTAGGCCTCGGCCGCCCCGGCGGCCTCGGTGATGAACCGCCGGCGGGGCTTGCTCGGCACGTACTGGGGGTGCTTGCGGTCGCGCACCGCGTACCGGCGCAGCACGGGCAGGGCCTTCTGCCGGCGGGTCTGGTCGATCAGGGCGTCCCGCACGGCGTCCGCGACGGTGGGGTACGCGATCGCCACCGCCCCCAACTCGGCGGCCGTCCAGTCTGCCCCGCCCAGCAACTCGGCCGCCCGGGCGTTGGGGATGCCGAGGCTGGGCCAGAAGCGGTCGGGCGCGTCGTACTTGCCCCGCTCCCCCTCCAGGAAGCTCAGGAGGGTGGTCGTCGTGCCGGCGAGCAGCTTCTCCGCGGTGACGACGACCGGCGCCTCCCCCGGCTGCCGGGCCCGGGCGAGGGCCAGGGTCAGGGCGGCGGCGAGCAGCCGGGCGTTGTGGGGCAGGGGCGAGTGCACGCCGTTCTCGAACCGGTTGACCGCGAACTGGGAGAGCCCGCTCTTCCAGAGCGGCGGGCGCTTCTCCCGGTAGGCCGCCCGGGCGTCCTGGGCCACGACCTCCTGGGTCAGGTCGGCTAGCTCCCGTTGGGAGACGCCGGCGCGCTGGCGCCAGGCGCGCAGGCTGTGGGCCACCGGGATGTAGTGGGGCTGGTCGTCCATCGCCCCCGACGCGCGGCCCCCCAGGCCCCGCGACTGGGGCGGCGGGGGCAGCGGCCGGGGGCCGGTACGGCGCCGGGGGTGCAACAGGACGGCGTCGCCCGCGGGGGCCGCCGTGGCCGTGTCAGACATCAAACGCTCCTCACCCCAGGAGCGTGCCAGGCGGGGGACGGATCGTCAAGACGCGGGCGCCCCCGGCCTCCAGGCGGTACAGCCAGACGGCGGCCGCGTGGGCGCAGGGCTGCCCCATCGCGCCGGCCTCACAGGAGCAGGCCAGGTGGGGCTGCCCCCTCCGGCTGGTGAGCGTGACCTGGTGGAGCAGGCCCGGGCGGGTCTGGCTGGGCACCAGGTAGGTCTTGCCCCCGCCGGCGCGCACCTCGCGCTGGAGGCCCCTGGCGAAGGCCCGGCGCAGGGCCGACCGGCGCCGATCGGGGGCGATGGTGGTCACCCCCTAACCGTACGGCAGTCAGCAACCGAACGTCAACGATCGTCCGGAAGCAGGTAGCTGCGGGCGACCCGCTCCTCGGGCTCCCGCTGGAGGGAGGAGGCGGGGATCAGCCGGACGTGCTGGCGCTCGGGGAAGACCTGCACGGCCTGCGCCGTGACGATGCGGGTGCAGGCGGGGGCCCAGGCGCCCCGGGCCCAGCACATCGCCTGGGCGACGGGCCGGGGCACGCCCCCCAGGACGAGGCGCCCGACGGCCCGGTCGAAGAGGGCCAGGTCGTCGGGCAGCAGGGCCTCCCAGGGGTAGGGCGGCCCGGGGGGCAGGGCGTGGTGCTGGCCGAGCCAGCCGGAGAGGGCCGCCTGGTCGGCGGTGAGCAGATCCCGGGCCTTGTTGATCGGCCGGGGTCGGGGGGCGGCCGGGGTCGAAGGGGCCCGGCGCTTGCGCTTCGCCACGGCCGCCGCCCTGTTAGGCGCCGTTCAGGGCCCGGACGTACTGGCCCATCGCGGTGGTGGCGATGTTGAGCATCGCCTCGGCGGTCGACCGCTGGTCGGCCGTGAGCGACCGCAGGAACGGCGTGTCGGTGCCGTCCATCAGCGTCTCCAGCCGGTGCAGGATCTCGGTGCCCATCTGGACGTGGTGGGTACGGACGGGGACGGGCGCCAGGGTGTAGCAGTAGCCCCTGGTGCCGGCCCCCTTCCCGACGGTCACGAGGCTGCTCTCCGGGATCCGGCGGCGCAGGTCGTGGACGGCGAGGTAGATGTCCATCCGGCTGAGGCCGGTGTGCTTCTCCAGGAAGCCGGCGGGGACGATCTTGCCGCTGTACTGCTTGAGGAGGAGCAGCACCTTGTCGGCCCGGGCGCTGCGTTCTTTGCTGATCGGCATGGGTCGGGTCTCCTTGACCTGGGCTCCCTGCGGACTAGCTCCCGGGGTTACCGGAGCCGAGGACGCCCCGCAGGAAGTCGTCCACGGCCTGGGTCGCGCTGCCCGTGTCCACGTACTGGCGGATCCGGGCGAGGTTGGCCTCCAGGCGCACCCAGGCGTCCCGGAGGAAGGCGTCGAGCCCCCCGGGCCTGTCCCGGCCGAGCCGGGGGGCCAGGGCCTCGATGTCCGTGCTGAAGCCGTCCAGGAGGCGGATCAGGGCGAGGTGGGCCTGCTCCTTGTCCAGGGCGGCGAGCGAGGGGGTGGTGCTGATGATGTGCTCCCGGCGCCCCTGGTCGAGGCGCACGGCGGCGAGGGTGGCCTCGGCCACGGCGTGGCGCAGCTTGCTGCCGGGCAGGGTGGACGCGGCCCGCACGTCGGGGTCGTTCAGGAGCGCCGCGGCCTGCTCGACCTTCTGGGCGGTGGTGCCCTGGAGCAGGAGCCGGGCGCCCTCGTAGTCCATCATCCGCTGGCGGTCGGGCGTCCCCTCCACCGCCTCGTAGGCCTCCTGGAAGGAGGGGAGGGTCTTCGCCGGCGGGGAGGGCTCTGCACCATTCCCGGCATCCGCGCCGGCGCGCAGCCCGTGCGTCGCCCAGATGCTGGAGTAGCGGAAGCCGGTGGTCGTCGAGAACCGGCGCCCGGAGGCCTCCCGCACGTCGGTGCACCACTTCGGCATGGCCACCTTGCCGGTCGCGGTCTCCTTCTCCCCCGCCCGCAGGGTGTGCTCGTAGGTGAGGCGGGCGAGGATCCAGTTGGCCTCCTCCCCTTGGTCGAGGGCCCTGGCCGCCTCCCGGACGGCCCGGTCGTACGTGGTGTCGCGCTGCTGCATGGGGTTCTCCCTTGTCCCTGGGGGGCCCGCTCCGGGCCCCTCGTCGCCACTCTACTGCGCGGGCGGGCAGTGCGTCAAGCTCAGTCGTGATCTACACCGCAGCCTCCTCTCTAGCGGTGCGTGCCGTAGACGTTGCCGTGCTCGTCGAGCCAGGCGCGCTGGCAGCCGTGGACGGCCACGAAGTCCTGCTGCTCCCCCCGGAAGGCGACGAACGTGCGGTGCCGCCTGGGGTTGTACTCCACCTGGAAGTGGGGCACCTCGGGCTCGGGGGTCTGATCCTCGGCCCAGACGCCGTAGGCGTAGGCGTGGACGTTCTTGTGGCCCGTCTTCAAGACCTGCTGGCGCCCGCGCTCGTAGACCTTGAAGGCCACGTTGGTGAGCACGGCGGCGTCCGTGTGGCAGACGACGCGCCAGACGTGGCGGTAGCCCCGTGTGGTCTCCTGGCGCACCCGCTGCTGGACGCTCCAGCAGTCGGCGTGCAGGTTGCGGTAGATCCTGACCGGCTCCCCGGGCAGGGGGACACGGGTGTGGGCGGTCTGGGCGGTCTGGGCGGTGCGGGTGGCGGTCACGGTGGTCACGGGGCCTCCTGGTAGCGGCCGGTTCTGGCGCTGTGCTGGCGGTTCAGCGGCGGGCGTTCAGGGCGTCCGCGACCACGGCGGCGGCGGCCCGGGGGCCGGAGAACCAGATCCGCGGGCTAGCCCCGTCGATCGCGTAGCGCCACCCGGCGACCAGTTGGTCGTCGGGGGCGTCGTGGGTGTCGGCCGGGTCGTACCACAGCAGGACATCGTGGCCGGCGACCAGGGCCAGGTAGTGCTTCTCGCGCCCGGTGTAGCCCAGGGCCTCCAGCACCTGGTCGGTGCTCAGGGGCCCGGGATCGCCGGGGGGCTCAGAAGGCGCCATGCTCGGCCTCCCAGTCGTCGGCCAGGGCCCCGGCCGCGCCCTCCCGCTCGTAGTGCTCCTGGGTCTCCAGGTTCTCGATCGCCTGGGCCTCGCCGGCGAGCCGGTCGAGGGCGCCCTCGGAGCACGTCCCCATCGTGCGCAGGATCTGCACGACGGCCCGGTGGCGGTGGTCGCGGTCGCGGAGGGCGGCCTCCGCCCGCTCGGCCCGCTGCCTCCAGGTGATGGCGTCCCGGACGTTGTGGTCGAGGGCGTCCTTCTGGCGGGCGTTGTCGCGCGTCAGCACCTCGTTGCGCCGGGTCAGCGCCTCGGCCTGGAGCCGGAGGGCGGAGGCCTCCTGGCGGATCTTGTAGCCCAGTTCGATCTCCCGCCGAAGCTCCTCCCGGAGGTGGCCGCCCTCCTCCTGAAGCTCGCCCGCGGCCGCGGTGGCCTCGTTGGCGCGCTTGACCTGGCCGGCAAGCTCGTTGAGCCGCCGGTGGGCGGCGTCCAGGGCGTCGGCCAGGCCGGCGCTGTTCCGGCGCTCGGCGGCGAGCTTCACGCCCAGGTCGAAGAGGCGTTGCTCCAACCCGGCGGTGCGCTCGTCGGCGGACAGCTTCGTGTCGGTCACGGGGGTCTCCTCTGCGGGGGCGGGGGCCGGTCGGCCCCCGCCTAGTGTAACAGTCAGCAGGCGTGCCTCAGGTCAGGCGGCACGCAGCAGCGCGTCCCGGGCCTTCTGGGCCTGGCGCAGGTTGTGGCGCAGGCGGGTCATGCCCCGCTTGCCGTAGTTGAAGGCCTCGACGGGCCGGCCGTAGCGCAGGGCGATGCGGAGCAGGGCCAGCGTCGGGTTGTCCGGGTGCTCGTTGAGGATGTCCACCGCGCCGGGCAGGGCGAGGATCGAGGGGTAGCCGGTGCCCTCCACCTCGCAGGCGGAGACCAGGACGTTCACCGCCTCCCGGGGGACGCGCAGGCCGATGTAGGCCATGTCGTCCGGGCTCCCGTAGTGGTGGAAGCGGGCCGGGTGCTCCCAGACGAAGGCCTCCGGGTCGTTGATGCCGTACGTCAGGTCGTAGACGCGCTGGGACTTGGGGAAGGCGCCCCAGGCGTGGAGCACCGGCGCCTTGCGGTTCATGCACACCCCCTCGACGTACTGGGCGTCCCAGGATCCGACCCCCTCCGGCAGGTAGCCGGCCAGGGCCTTGCGGTCGCGCCAGGCCGCCTCGTAGATGAACTCGGCGGTGTTGCAGAAGCAGGCGCCCGGCGTCCCGCCGGGGATCCCCAGGGGCAGCGTCGCCGGGACGAACCGCTCCCCGTGGGCCAGGAGGTACTTGGCCAGGGGGACGATCGCCTCCCGGGGGAGGAGGTTGTAGTCGTTGATGGGCCCCTCCCCGGGCTCCTCGCTCTCGTTGGTGCGGAGGTGGTCTTCCAGCCAGGCCAGGGTCTCGGCCCCGTCCTGGGTGGGGGTGGGCTCGGCGGTGGGCACGGTCGCGGTCTCGGTCGTCATCTCGGGGTCTCCTAGCACGTGAGCTTCGGGCGCATCGCGGCGCGCAGGCGGGCCTCATACTCCTGCACCGTGTCCATGTCGTCCAGGCGCCGGGCCAGGACGGTGATCTCCGCCAGGACGGCGGGCGGGGTGGTGCGCCCCGCCGCGTCGTTGTCCCGGACGATGGTGAGCCGGTGGTTGAGGCGGGCCCGGGTCTGGCCGGGCGCCTCGCGCCTAGGCGCGGGCACCGTGTTGCTCCCGGGCCCGGGCCGCGCTCTGCTCGCGCAGGGCGACGACCGCCAGGGCCTGGCCAACCAGGTGGCGGCAGTTGGAGCCCCGGCCGAAGTACGGCTCCTCGGGGGTCAGCCCCAGATCCTTGACGATCCGCCGGGCTAGCTCCAGGTCGTACACCCCGGAGAGGAAGTCCACCGGCTCGCCGTCGGTGCCGAACAGGGTGGACTTCCAGTGGGAGCGGTCGCTCTTGTGGGTCACGACCAGGGGCTTGAGGGTCTCGGCGGGCACCCCCTGGGCGATCAGCCACTGGGGGTCGAGGATCCCGTGGCCCTCGCAGGCGTCCAGGATCGCGCGCAGGGTGGCGGGGGGCAGGTCGGAGAAGGTCTTGCGCTTGGTCGGCATCGGGGCCTCCTTACTTGACCGCGACGAGCACGCCGTCCTTCAGAGTGCCCTGGGCGTACCAGCGGTGCGCCTCGGGGTAGTGCGGGCCCTCCAGGTAGACCGTGCCGTTGGCCGGCTCGTCGCCCCCGAAGGGCCCCGCCTGGTAGACGGTGACGCGCTCGCCCGAGGCGACGGCCGCCTTGAGCGCCTTCTTCGTGCGGAAGTTGCGGGTGGTGTACATCGGGGCCTCCTTGGCCGGCTCGGTGGGCTAGAGGGCCTCCAGGTCGATCCTGGAGGTGCTGCGCCACTGCTGGGCGTAGGGGTGGTCGACGCGGGCCAGCAGGTCGCGGGCGCGCTTGCTGGGCTCCCGGGTCAGGAACCCCTTGCCCACGCCCAGGGCATAGGGCGGGTCGCTGGTGAACTGGTCGGCGGTGGGGTCGAACACCGTGTCGTCGTCGGCGCGCAGGAACCAGTGGGGCTGGCCCTGGTGGGCGACGAAGCAGGGGTGCAGCGTCACCGCGCCCTTGGCGGCGAGGGCCTTGACCGCTTCGCAGGCCACGTAGCAGTGGCCGGCGTAGGGGTTGGGGTCGCCCCGCCAGGGGCGGTGGCGCAGGTCGTCGCTGGCCACCAGGGCCTCGCGCACGGCCTCGACGATCTCCCAGACGAAGGCGTCGCGGTACCAGACAGCGGAGCGGTCGGCGGACATCAGTGGGCCTCCTTGTGCAGTCAGTGTAACAGACACCACCAAAACCTCAACTGCGCCAGGTCAGAAGGGCAGTTGGGGGGCGGTGTAGGGCTCGTCCCCGTCGACGGGGTCGGGGTCGGCGTCGCCCGTCTCCAGGGCGAGCCGGCGGGCCAGGGCGGGGTCGTCGACGGCGTGGTCGGCCCCGCAGTCCCGGCAGCGGAAGTGGGCCACCCGGCCCAGGGCGCCCAGCACCACCAGGGTGCCCCCGCACACCCGGCACCGGCCGGGCTGCGCGGGATCCTCCCGGAGGGGCTCGTCGTCGCGGGGGAAGAGGTCGCCCAGCGTCGCGTCGCCGTAGACGGTGATCTTGCCCACGCCGTCGTGGGAGACGCTGTAGTGGCCCCCGAAGTCGGGGTGGGCGCCGACGCGCATCTGCGCGTACTTCCGGGCGCCCCGGAGGGTCTTGAAGTTGCGGTGCTCGGAGAACCCGTCGACGGCGTGGTAGTAGACGCGGATGTTCATGCCCGGCTCCTTAGAACGAGTAGTCGTGGTACTTGCCGCGGTGGCCGATCAGCACGACGTTTCCCCCGGCCGTGTGCCACTTGCCGTCCTTGCGTAGGCGGGCGGCCTGGACGAAGCCCTCGGGGTCGCGGTCGAACGTGTAGCTCTGGCTCTCGGACATGCCGTTCTTGTCCGTCCGGGTGGCCGTGTCGTCCTGGATCCAGATCGTCTTCCCGGAGGGGCTGACGCGGATCACCGTCGCCGGCTCCCGGTCTGTCCACCAGATGATGGTGGCGCCGTCCCCCACCTGGGGGACGGCCGGCGTGGACTGGGCGTACATGAGGTTCTGCAGGCTGCCGTGTGCGGGCATTAGCGGTTCTCCTCTACTTCTTGGGGCCGTTGGCGGGCGTGGATCTCAGCGAGCCTCGCCCGCCGGTAGTCGTGCTGCTCCCGGATCGCGGTCACGCTGCTGTCCGGGCTGGTGACGGGGAAGTCGGTGCGCCACTCGACCGAGAGCAGGGCGCTGCCGTCGTCGTGCAGCACCTCGTCCTGGATGGTGAACACGTAGAAGTGGGCCGGGAAGTAGCCCCGCCCGCCCGGGGCGTACCGGTCGCTGTGGCCCTCGACCTTCATGACCAGCGTGCGGGGGGTGCGGTGCCACAGCGTCTTCTTGCCGGGGCCGTAGTCGTGGCCGGGCGTCTCGATGTCGTCCGTGGGGCTGAGCTTGATGATCATCGGCGGGCCTCCTCGCGGGCCTTGAGCTTGGTGACTTCGGCCTCAAGCTCGTGGATGCGGGCCTGGAGGCGGTCGCGCTGGGTGTACTGGTGCTGCATCACGCTCTGCGCGCTCTGCAGCTTGGCGGTCAGCCGGCCGACCTCGTTGCGGAGGTGGACGATGTCGTGGCACTGGGGGGTCATTGGTGGGTCTCCTTGCGTGTGTGTGGGTAGATCAGGCGACGGTGAAGGAGCCCCGGGTGATCTGGGTCTCCTTCACCCCCTGGCGCTCCGTGTGGGCCTTGACGGTGGCCTTGCCCACCAGCACGTCGCCGGGCTTGTACTCCTTGCTGGCGAACCAGACGAAGGCGTTGCCGGCGTCGTCGGTGAGCTTGGTCAGCATCGTCGCCCCGTAGGCGCCCTCCAGGTACTTGACGAAGGTCACCGTGAGCTTGAGGGCGAGGCGCTCGCCCACCTTGCCCTGGTGCTCGCTGGTCTGGGCCAGCCCGCCCTGGAGCCGGCGCTCGGCCTCCCGCGAGGCCTCCCGCTCCCGGGCCTTGAGGAACCCGGCGGGGAGGTAGGCGGCGTAGCCGATCATGCGGTCGTCCAGGTGGGACGCGCTCAGCACCGTGTGCATGTTGTTGTCGAAGTCCGACCAGCGGTCGGCGGGCTTGCCGGCGAAGTAGGCGCGCCAGTAGTCGATCGTGGCGTCGCCCAGGTCGTAGTCGGGCTCGGCCACCTGGTCGGGGTGGTACCGGCGGGCGCGCTCGACCCACTTGGGATCCAGGTGGGCCCGCACGCGCTCGGCCGTCGTCCGCCCGAACGGCTCGCCGGCCTCGATCGCCATCTGGACGGCCTTCTTGCTCACCCAGCCGAACCGGCGGGTCACGCCGGCGGCCAGGGCGGTCACGTCGTCCAGGGCGTAGGCGTCCGGGGCGCCGGCGCTCCGGCCGTAGGCCTCCTCGTCGGCCAGGCTCTGGCGGACGGTCTCGACGATCGCGGCCCACTGGGCCAGGCGCTCGGGGTTCGTGTGGCCCAAGAAGTCCTTGATGCAGGTCGAGCCGACCTGCACGAACACCCCGTCCTTGTCCACCACGTACGTGTCGTTCCGGCGCCTGCGCTGGTGGCAGTGGTCGCAGTCGTCGGGGGAGGCGTCCCGGAACCGGAGGGGCAGGTCGCCCTCCCGGCCGGGGACGGTGCGGACGAGGTTGCCCCCGTCCGTGTGCTGGAGCACGGCGGTCAGGGCCCACCCGCCGGGGAGCTTGGGGGCCTCGCCCTCGACCCGCACGTCCACGACGGGCGTCTTGCGGATCCGGGGCCTGCCCTCCAGGGTCTGGTGGTCGTAGTCGGGGTCTTCCCTGACCCAGTGCTTGATCGTGATGAGCTTGGGCTCGGGCACCCCGAGCCTGGTGGCGCGCTTGGCCAGGCTGGCGACCTTCTCCGTGAGCCACTCCAGGTGGTACTCGGGGACGGTGTAGACCCTGGGCTCCTCGGGCGCCTGGGCG
>Ga0066395_10000124_pt1 | contig 27751 bp, 16 predicted proteins | sample PanSoiPlot1MoBio_FD_61218 | JGI IMG/M metagenome (GOLD analysis project Ga0066395, IMG submission 61218) | Tropical forest soil microbial communities from Panama analyzed to predict greenhouse gas emissions - Panama Soil Plot 1 MoBio | ecosystem: Environmental > Terrestrial > Soil > Tropical... | reverse complement strand
CGCCGATCGTGAGGGGCCGGTGCAGCGTCCCGGCCAGCGGCGCCGGCGGCTCGCCGGCCGGCGGCGCGGCGTCGACGATCGCGAGGATCGGGACGCCGCCGCCGGACAGCGCGCGCCGATCATCGTCGCCCAGCACCTGGCCGTGCAGGTCGAGGACCAGCAGCGCGGGCCGCGCGTCGTGCCCCAGCGCCAGCCGCGCGAGCGCATCCTTCAGCGTCTCGAAGCCGATCGCGTCGTAGCCGCGCTCGCAGAGCTCGGCCCGCAGGTACGCGCGCGGCCAGTGGTCCGCGTTCACGATCCAGATCGCGTCGCCTCGAACCATGCCGACATCTCTTCGCTGAACCGAGCGGGCTCCTCGACGAAGGGCTGATGGCCGCTCCGTTCGAAGAGGCGCATCGTCGCAGTCGGAAGGCGGGGCAAGACGTCGTCCCACAGCACGTACGGGACTGTGTAGTCATGGCGGCCGTGCGCGAGTAGCATCGGCGCGCGCAGCGGATCGCCGGCGGTGACGTCCCAGGTCGGCGCCAGCGTGCCGAGCAGGTGCCGGAGGACCTCCGGCCGCGGCTGCGAGTCCGCGAACAACGGGCGCGCGTCGTAGAGGGGATCGAAGAAGCGCATCGGCGTCTGCGCGTACATCCCTTCGGCCGGCGACGCGCCCGGGGGCAGCCCGGCCATCTTCTCCTGCAGCAGCCGCTTCCGCTCCGCGGACGCGCGCTCCTGGAAGAAGGCCGTCGACGCCGCCAGCAGGACGGCCATGTCGCCGCGCGGAGGCGAGCCGACGACGATCGCGTGCGACACCGTCTCGGGGTGGCGGCGCGCGTATTCGATGGCCAGCATGCCGGCGATCGAATGACCGAGGACGACGACGCGCGGCGCGCCGAGCGCGGTGCGCACGGCCTCGAGATCCGCCGCCATGAGGTCGAACGTCAGGTCGGTGACGGTGCCGGTCGAGCGCCCACTGCCCCGCACGTCGACGAACGCGAGCGTGAATCGATCGTCGAGCGCGGCGGGCAGCTGGCGCTCGTACGGTTTCGTGCCGATCGTGGTCAGCACCAGGCAGACCGGGCCTCGCCCGCGCGTCACGCACTGGAGCTCGGCGCCCGCGGCCTGGACGATCACCCCAAGAAGCTGCGTGTCTTCCGGTCGAGGGTCAAGAGCGCGATAATGACCTCGATGGCGAAAGCGCCCGTTCTCGTCCTTCTGGCCGCGGTCGGGTGCGGGTCGTCGGCGGGCACGGGCGGGACGGCGGGGACCGGTGGGACGGCCGGGGCCGCCGGATCGACGGGATCGGGCGGCAGCGCCGGGACGGGCGGATCCGCGGGGACAGGCGGCGTCTCCGGTTCGGCGGGCACCGGCGTGGCCGGCGCGGCCGGCACCGGCGTCTGGCGCCCCTTCAACGATCAAAGCCCGTGGAACACGCCGATCGCGAACGGGGCGGCCGTCGACGCGAGCTCGACGACCTTCATCAGCGACTTCTCGACCATCTCCGGTCAAACGTCGTTCTGGATCAACATCCAGGACTACAGCGTTCCCGTCTACTGGGTCGACGCATCGACGCCGTCGGTGATGGTCAGGGCGTCGCTCGGCGGCACCGGCTTTCGCACCGGCGCCGCCAGCGACTCGGTGGCGGCGGGGACGGGGCTGGCGCCCATTCCGGCCAACGCCTTCCCGGCCGCGGGGTCGGACATGCACCTTGCGATCGTCGACCGCGCCCGCGCGATCGAGTGGGGGTTCTGGGACGCCATCTTCACGCAGGTCGGCGACTGGTCGGTGGGCGAGGCGTCGACGATGGATCTCGCGGGCGACGGCGTCCGCCCGCCCGAGCGCAACAATCCTTGGTGGGCGGGGCACGGCCCGCGCGCCTGCGGCTTCTCGCTGATCGCCGGGCTGATCACCGTCGACGAGATCCAGGCGGGCGCGATCGAGCACGCGCTGGTCGTCGCCTACCCGCACATCCAATCGCGCTATTACACGCCGCCCGCCAGCACGGCGCAGGGGACGACGACCGACGCGCTGCCGACCCGCGGCATCCTGTGCGGCGGCCGCATCCAGCTGGATCCGGCGCTGGACGTGACGACGCTGGGGCTGTCGCCGGCTGGCGTGGCGATCGCGCGCGCGCTGCAGAAGTACGGGGCGTTCATCGGCGATTACTCGGGCGCGGTGTCGCTGTACGCGGACGCGTCCGACGCCGCGCGGAGCGCCTGGAGCGGCGTGCTCGCCAACGACACGGCCCAGAAGATCCCGCTCAATCGGTTTCGCGTGCTCGCCATCGGGACGATCTACGACAACATGAACTGATGCGGCCCACGCCACACGCCCCCGGGCCGGTCCGTCGCGTCACCTCGGGCATCCCCGCGGTGGTGACGCCACCGCCGCGCATCGCGGCCGTCATCCGTCACGTGGCCTGGGTCGGCATCGTCGCGCACGCCGGTTTCATCCCGATGTTCGCCTGGCTCGGGCACGCGCGTCTGGCGGCGTTCAACGTGCTCAGCGTCGCGACCTGGGTCGCGGCGGCGATCGCCAACCGGCGCGGACGGAGCACGCTGGCGATGTGGCTGCTGACGGTCGAGGTCGTCGCGCACGCGGTCCTGGCGGTCGGCACGCTCGGCTGGGGCAGCGGGTTTCAGTACTACCTGATCCCGCTGATCCCGTTCGTGATGTTCAACGATCGCCTGGGCAGCCGGGCCGTCGTCGCGACGTCGGTCGGCGTGTTCGCGGCGCTGATCGCCCTGCGCGTCGGCGCGCCCGACGGCGCCGTCGCCGGCGTGCTGGCGCCCGTCCTCCGCTACGGCAACCTCGTGATCCCGGTGCTGGCGCTGGCGCTGGTCAGCTTCTATTTCCGGCGCGCCTCGACCCAGGCCGAGCAGCGGATGGAGTCGATGGCCCTGACCGATCCCCTCACGGGGCTGCTCAACCGGCGATCGATGGAGCAGCGGCTGCGCGAGGCGGCGCACGGGTTCCAGCGCACCGGCCGTCCGTTCAGCGTCGTCATGGCCGACGTCGACCATTTCAAGCGCATCAACGACGTGCACGGGCACGACGCGGGCGACCGCGTCCTGCGCTCGGTCGCTGAGTTGCTGGGCGAGAGGTTGCGCGGCCACGACGCCGTCGCGCGCTGGGGCGGCGAGGAGTTCCTCTTGCTGCTGCCCGAGACCGATCTGGACGCCGCCCGCGACGTCGCGGACCGGCTGCGGGGGGAGGCGGAGGCCCGGCTCGTCGACGGCGCGGGCCCGGGCGCCGGGGTCACGCTGACGTTCGGCGTCGCCGTGTTCGATCGCCCGATGCGCGTCGACGTCTGCCTGCGGCAGGCCGACGAGGCTCTGTACGCCGGCAAGGCCGGCGGGCGGAACCGGGTCGTCAGCGCCTCGTCCGGGTAGGTGCTTCGCGCATCTTGTCAGGAGGGCCGGCGCGTGTTACATGGGATCCAATCTTATGGGTACCAATGTATCTGCTCCGGGCGCGGAGCGTCGTGGGACCGGCGGGGACACGGCGACGCGCGCCGTGCTCGACGCGATCCGGCGCATCGTGCGCGCCCTGCGCGAGTCGTCGCGCGCGGCAGAGCAGTCGGTCGGGATCGGCGCCGCGCAGCTCTTCGTCCTTCACCGGCTGGCGGGGGCCCCCGCCATCTCCCTCAACGAGCTGGCCGCCCGCACCTTGACCCATCAGAGCTCGGTGTCGGTGGTCGTCAGCCGGCTCGTCGACCGGGGTCTCGTCACCCGCTCTCGCGGCGGCGAAGACGGGCGGCGCATCTCGATCTCGGCGACGCCCGCCGGGCGCGCGCTGCTCGCCCGCGCGCCCGCCGCGGCCCAGGATCGCCTGCTCGCGGGCCTGCTGCTGCTCGGCGCGGGCCCGCGCCGCCAGCTCGCCGACCTGCTCGGGCGCCTCGTCGAGCTGATGGCGTTGCCGGATCAACCGGCGCCGATGCTCTTCGAGCCCGCGCCCGCGAACCGGCGAAAAAGGCGACGTGCCCGCCTCGCCTGATCGAAGCGGCGGGGCAGGGGAGCGGCTGGGAGACTTCACGGCCGGCGTTCGCACGCTGCCGCTGGCGGCCCTCGCCGCGCTGCTCGGCGTGTTCAGCGCCTACGTCGCCACGGCGCTGCTCTCGCTGATCGCCTTCTTCACGAACCTGTTCTTCTATCAGCGGCTGTCGTTCGCATCTGTCTCGCCGGCCGGTCACACGCTCGGGCTGGCCGGCGCCCTGGTCCCGGTCGTCGGCTGCCTGATCATCGGGCTCGTCGCGCGCTACGGCTCGGAACGGATCCGCGGGCACGGGATCCCGGAGGCGCTGGAGGCGATCCTGATCCGCGGCAGCCGGATCGAGCCGCGCGTCGCGCTGCTCAAGCCGATCTCGTCGGCGATCTCGATCGGCTCGGGCGGGCCCTTCGGCGCCGAGGGCCCGATCATCATGACGGGCGGCGCGTTCGGGTCGATCCTCGCGCAGCTCTTTCACCTGACCGCCGCCGAGCGCAAGACCCTGCTGGTGGCCGGCGCGGCGGCCGGCATGTCGGCCACGTTCGCATCGCCGATCGCGGCGGTGCTGCTGGCCATCGAGCTCTTGCTGTTCGAGCTCAAGCCGCGCAGCCTGGTCCCGGTCGCGCTCGCCTCGATCGCCGGGGCGGCCACCCGCCGGTATCTCCTCGGCGCCGGGCCGCTGTTCCCGGTGCCGGACGTCGACCTGGCCGCGGTCGTCCGGCCGGAGGCGCTCGGCTGGTGCATCGTCGTCGGCGCGCTCGCCGGCGGCCTGTCGTCCACGTTGACGGCCGCCGTCTACGCCGCGGAGGATCTGTTCGGGCGCCTGCGGCTGCACTGGATGTGGTGGCCCGCGCTGGGCGGGATCGCCGTCGGCCTCGGCGGCCTCATCTGTCCCGAGGCCCTCGGCGTCGGATACGACCAGATTCAGGGGATGCTCGGCGGGGGCGCGCGCCTGTGGCCGACGCTGCGGCTGATGCTGGTGAAGGCGACGATCTGGGCGGTGTCCCTCGGGTCGGGGACGTCGGGCGGCGTGCTGGCGCCGCTCTTGATCATGGGCAGCGCGCTGGGCGTCATCGAGTCGCACCTGTTGCCGAACTACGGCGCCGGCTTCTGGCCGCTGGTCAGCATGGCCGCGATCCTGGCCGGGACGATGCGCGCCCCGCTCACCGCGCTGGTGTTCGCCGTCGAGCTGACCGGTCGGTTCGGTCTCGCGCTGCCGATCCTGACCGCCGGGATCGTGGCCCACACGTTCACGGTGCTGGTGATGAAGCGGTCGATCCTGACGGAGAAGGTGGCGCGGCGCGGTTACCACGTGACCCGCGAGTACGCCATCGATCCGCTGGAGATCCTGTTCGTGCGCGAGGTGATGCGGCCCGAGGTGGTGGTGCTGCCGGGTGACACGCCCATCGACGGCGCGATCGAGCTGCTGTCGGCGACGGCGCGCTCACGCGCCCAGGGGCTCTATCCGATCACCGATCGGCACGGCGCCCTGCTCGGGGTGGTGACGGCAGGCGACATCGAGTCTGCCGGCGCGACGGCGGCGCCGCTGGCGTCGATCGCGCGACCGCCCGTCGTCGCGCGCAGCGACGAGCCGGTGCGCGCCGCCATCCACCGCATGGCGGAGATGGGCGTGACCCGACTGCCGGTCCTGGACCAGTCCGATCCCCCCGGCCTGATCGGCCTCATCACCCTGCGCGAGGCGCTGAAGGCGCGGGCGCGCCATCTGGAGGAGGAGCGCCGCCGCGAGCGCATCCTGCCGGTCGGCTTCATCATCCCGCTCGCGCGTCTGCTGCGCGTGAAGGACGTCCTGTCCATTCGCCGCTCGGGCGAGTGATCGCGTCAGGCGGTCAGGCTGGTCAGATCGATCACCAGACGCTCGCCCTCCACGCGGGTGGGGGCCGTGACCAGCGGCTTCTCGGCCGGGCCGCCGACGACGTGTCCGTCGGTGCCGAACCGGGATCCATGACATGGGCACTGCCACTCGGTGGCGCTGGCGTTCCAGGCGACGACGCAGCCCTTGTGCGTGCAGTGCGCGGTGATCGCCTGCCAGGTGCCGCCCGCCTCCGGCGCGAGCAGCAGCAGATCGGGGTGGCCGTTGCCCGGCTTCAGCTCCATCACGTCGCCGGCGCGCATCTGCGCGAGCGCGGTCATCGGGATGCGCAGCTCGTTTCCCGTGAAATGCTGCTGGTCCGCTGCGAGCACCGGGTGGGACGCGCCGCCCCGGAGGTACGCGCACCCCGCGAATGCGGCGGTCGCGGCGCTCGCCTCGACGATCACGAACAGCTCGCGCCGTGATACCCCGTCTTTCATCGCGCGCCGAAAGCTAAGCAGGCGGGTGTGATCGGGAAGACGCGCGCGACAGAAAAGATCAGCAGGCGCGCGGGGGCATGTGTCGAGCGTCACGAACGCGGCCGCGTCTGCGCTGATGAAGGGAACCCCTGAGTGGCACCAACGTGCGCAGAGGATCTCCAATGAAGCCATCGAAAATCCGGTTGGATCGTTTGCGCGGTTGCGCGCTGATCGCATTGCTCGTGGTTGCGGGCGCCGCGTGCAGCGCCAACACCAATGGCCTGCCCGGCGTCACCGGGACGGGCGGCGGCAACGGCAACAACAACTGCGGCGCGCCGGGCCGCGCGTGCTGCGCCGCGAACAGCTGCCAGGCGGGCGGCTGCTGCGTCGGCGGCATGTGCGTCGGCAGCGGCTCGACTTGCATGGGCGCCGGCACGACCGGCACCTGCTCGAACGGATCGTGCAAGAACGCAAGTGGCGCTGCCTGCGGCGCGGTCGGCGAGACCTGCTGTGGCGGCGCGCCCGTCGACGGCGGCGGCGGTGGCGGCTTCATGAGCTGCACCGCCTCGGGCGCGCGCTGCGCCGGCGGGACGTGCGTCGCGTGCGGCAGCCGCGGCGCCGAGTGCTGCGCGGGCGGCGGCACCGACGCGTGCACGTCGGGTCTGTCGTGCCAGGGCGGCGGCGGCGACGGTGGCGCGACCTGCCAGCCGTGCGGCGCGAGCGGCCAGGAATGCTGCGCGGGCATGTGCAGCAGCGGCCTCGCCTGTGCCGGCGGAAACGGGATGCCGCGCACGTGCATGAACTGCGGCGCGGTCGGCGGCGCGTGCTGTCCGGGTGACGTCTGCCAGATGGGCGGAACGTGCACCGGCGCGACGATGGGGATGGGCGGAACCTGCACGGCGTGCGGCGGCTCGGGACAGGCGTGTTGCGGCGGCGGTGGTTTCGGCGGCGGCGGTTGCGACATGGGCTTCAACTGCATGGGCGGCGGCGCGGACGCCGGCGCGGCGACCTGTCAGCCGTGCGGCGCCGCGGGGCAGGATTGCTGCGGCGGCGGTGGTGGCGGCTTCGGCGCCTGCAACATGAACCTCGCCTGCGCCGGTGGCGCCGGTGGTGGTCGCGCGACCTGTCAGGCCTGCGGCGGCTCGGGGCAGCCCTGCTGTCCGGGCGGGGGCGGCATGGGCGGCGGTACCTGCACGGGAACACTCGCCTGCCGGGCCCCCGACGGCGGCGGCGCCCGCACCTGTCAATAGACTCGCGCGCCGCGCGACGAGTCGGCTGCCAGCGCACGGTCGAGCTTCGCGACCCTGTGGCCTCGAGGTGACGTTCAGGTAGCGCTCGTACCGATCTCGAAACCGATCATGAGTGCCGCTGTCGCGCATTGGCGCATTTCACGCGTGCGCGCAGCGCGCGCCGTCTTACGCAGGCCGTTCTCGACGGAGATGGCACCCGCCGTGCATGGACGACAACCTGGATCTGGTTGGCGGAAGGAGTGTCGTGGTGAAGCGATTCGGTATCGGGACGGGCGCGCTGGTTGGATGCCTCGGTCTCGTGGTCCTCGTCGGCTGCGGCGACAGCTCGCCTCCGCCCGGCACGAAGCTACTGACCGACGGTTGTTCCGATCTGTTCGATCAGAGCGTCGTGCAGCAGTACTGGATCGACATGAACCAAGACGATCTGGAAGCGATGCAGAAGGAGTTTCAGAACGTCTCCGCCGTCCTGGCCGGCATGCCGCAGGAGACCTACCACCCGATCGTGTTCCACCTCGGAAGCGAGACGGGCGAGACCGTGAAGGACGCCGCCATCCGCCTCAAGGGACAGTCGTCCTGGGTGCAGACCGTCCAGCTCGATCCCAATCCGAAGATGCAGGTGGTGATCGCGTTCAACCAGAATGATCCGAACGGCAGCTTCCACGGCGTGACCAAGCTCGGCTTCGACATGCCGCGCTCGGACTGGAGCTTCCTGCACGAGCGGCTCGCGAACACCTGGTGGCGCCGGCAGAACGTGATGTCGCCGTGCTCGAACAGCGGGATGCTGTTCCTGAACGGGACGTACTACGGCCTCTACGCCGTCGAGGATCACGTCGGTCACCGGCTGGTGAAGTCCTTCTTCCCCACAAATTCCGGGGGCAACCTGTTCAAGGGCGGCCAGCCGCCCGACCAGAACGGCCAGACGCCGGAGGACACCGCGAAGCTGCAGGCGTTCTGGGCGGCGACGGACATACAGTCGATGGCGAGCCTCATCGATCTCAACGCCTCGGTGTCGGAGTGGGCGGGCGACGCGTTGCTGAATAACGGCGACGGCTACTACGGCGGCAACCACAACTTTCTCCTCTACGACCAGGGCCAGCAGGGCTACGTCTGGCTGCCGACGGACCTGGATTCGACCTTCGACTGGCTGTCGCAGAACAGCCCGTTCACATTCAACGACCATCCGATCTACTGGTGGGAGGGGATCCCCAACGCCCAGCCGCCGGGGCAGCATTACCTGGCGGTGATCAACGATCCGACCTGGCGCCAGCACTACGTCGACGCGATCGCGGCGCAGCTGGACCACTGGGATGTCGGGCAGATGCAGGGCTGGATCGACACCTGGTCGCAGCAGATCGCGGATGCGGTGAGCAACGACCCGCACAAGATGGCGACCGTCGATCAGTGGCAGACCGCGGTCGCCACGGCGCGGGACGTCGTGCAGAAGCGGCCGGACTTCCTGCGCGACTTCGTCGCGTGCGAGCGCGGGCAGGGCGGCGCTGACGCCGACGGCGACGGCGTCAAATGGTGCGACGACTGCCGTGACGACGATCCGAACGTCCACCCGGGCGCGCCCGAGATCTGCGGCAACGGGATCGACGACAACTGCAACGGCCTCATCGACGAAGGCTGCCCGCCGCCCTCGCCTTAGCGGCGCGTCCGAATCAGGCGGGCTTGGCCCAGAATCCGTCGAGGGGCGCGGCGAACGGGGCGGCGGTCGACGTGTAGCCGTACGCCTGCGCGATCGTCCCCCAGAACTGGTTGATGCTGAAGTTCCCGGTCACGTAGCGGCCGTGCTGGAACCCGAGCTTCGTGCCGCCGATGATCATCCCGGCCATGTTGCTTCGCTCGTGGGAGTTCTGCGTCACCTCGGTCAGGAACGGAACGCAGGTGTAGTCGAGCAGGCCGTTGCCGCAACCGTCGACGGCGGTTTTCCAGGTGGCCAGGTTCTCGGCGTGCCGCGCGTAGTACCAGAGCTGGACGTTGTAGAGGAAGGCCGCGTTGACATTCAGGTCGGCGGGCGTGACGCCAGACGTGACCTCTGCGCCGCCGATCTTGTGACTGGTCGGATGATGCTCGTACGGCCGGGTGTCGTTCGGGTACAGGCCGCCGAAGGCGACGTGGTTGAAGCCGGGCGCCCACTGAAAGGTCCCGACGCGGATCAGATCGCAGATGAACGCCGCCTTGAGGACGCCGAGGTGCGCCGCGCCGACCGCCGCGTGGACGGTTGATTCGTCCATGGTGCCGTAGGTCATGCTGTAGTCGCCGTGGAATCCGGTGTTCCAGTCGGGATTGCCCGTGATGTCGGGCGGCGCGGACGGCTTCGTCGTGCAGCCGCCGCCGCAGGTCGGGCCGCCGTTGCCGCCCGTGCCGCCGGCTCCGCCCGTACCCGTGGTGCCGCCGGCTCCGCCCGGGGTGGGGTACTTATTGATGGCGTTGGCGATCTGCGTCTCCACGCTGAGGATCGCGTCGCTGTGGTTGGACAGCTTGTTGCGCGCCTCGCTCGGCGCCAGCTGGCGCACCTGATTCAGCTCTTCGAGCGCGAAGTCGAGGACGCTCTTCTTGCCCACCAGCTTCTTCAGTGTGGCGTCGGCGACTGGCGCCGAGGAGCTTCCGCCGGCGCCGCCCGTTCCGGAAGCGCCGCCCGCGCCCGCCGTTCCAGGAACGAAGCTGCCGAACAGGTTCGTGTACTGCTCGAGCGGGCTCAGCACGCCGAGCATCGGCTTGGCCTCGGTCGCGCTGGTTCCCGAGTAGGTCATCACGTTCTGCGATTCGGTCGAGTACGACAGGCACTTCGTCGAGATGCCGCCGTCGTCGGTGCGCATGTCCGCGATCGAGCCCGCGAACCCGGGGCCGGGTCTCTGCAGCGCGGGCACGTTCTGGAGCAGGATCTGGTCGATCGATCCGCCCGGCGAGGCAAAGGCGTCGGACGCCTGGGCGCGATTGGTCCGCACGCCGCCGGCGCTCCGCCCGGTCACCAGCAAGACCGTCCCCGCTTCATGACCGCCGCCGCCGTTGGCGTTCAGGTTTATCGTCGACAGTCCGCGAATGACCGTCATGTCGTTCCCGAGGCCCTGATCGGCGAACGGTTTCAAACCGGGTGATCCGCCCACGCTGCCCGACGTCGGCGTCCAGAGCGCGTTGTTCGCTCCGGAGACGACCCCGATCGGCCAGTGCGTGACCAGCAGCCGCGCCGGCGACGGCATCCCCTGCGCCGCGCCCTCCAGGTTGCGCAACATGATCTTGAGACCGACGCCCCCGCTCATCGCCGCGATGAAGGCGCGGCGCCGAAAGCGATACGACGTCACTGGGCCGCTCTTCGCAAGACGAAGGCGGGCGCGGCCGTCACCGATCGCACGAGGTCGGAGAACGTCTTCCCGCCGGCGCTCTGGTAACGCTGGACGACGTCGGCCGCGGCGCAGCCCGCCTGCTGCGGCGGCAGGGGCAGCTCGACGTACGAGCTCAGGTCGACCAGCGCGTACTGAAGGAAGCTCTTGGCCAAGCAGTTCGTGAAGGCCGGGCTCGCCGCCAGCTTCTGCGCCAGCTCGACGCCGTTCGCCACCGTGCCGCCCCCCAGGATCGCCGGGAGCGTCGCGGTCGCGTCGATCGGCTTGCCGCCAAGATAATCGTAGACGACCCGGTAGCGGCCGATGGCGTCGTAGTTTTCGAGCGCGAGTCCGTAGGGGTCGAACATGCCGTGGCAGTCCCGGCAGACCGGCGCGCCTGCGCGGGTGGCGACCTGCTCTTGGCCCGTCTGCTGGTCCAGTGACGTCGAAGCGATCATCACCGCCATCGTCGTCGAGACATCGGTGGGCGGCGAAGTCGTCAGGCACAGCATCGCCGCCATCACCGCTTTGCCCCGCGACACGATGTCCTGCCCGTTCGATCGGTCGCGGGCCGTCAGGAACCCGGCGTTGGTCAGAAGGCCGGAACGCTGGTCGGCCGGCAGCGTTGCCAGTGTGAAGTTCGTGTCGGTCGCGTCTGGCGGGATCGGCACCCCGTAGATGTTCGTCGCCAGGTTCGTGTTGAGGAAGGTCGTCCGCGACAGCAGAAGGTCGGTCAGGTTGCCGTTCCAGAGCGTGTTGTCGAGGAACATCCTCGCTTCGGTTTCCATGTCGGCGACCAGGGCGTCCGTGATCGGGAACTTCGTCGGGTCGACCGAGTAGTACGGCAGCTGGTTGATAAGGTAGTAGTACTCCATGGTCGTCCGCAGCCAGTCCTTGGCGATCGGCGACTGGAGCAGCCGTTGCACCTGGGCGGACAGATTCCCGCGCAATCTTCCGGCGGCCGCGTCCGCCAGCAGCCCGTCGTCGGGCGGCTGATCCGTCATGAAGAACGCGAGGGCCGTCGCCAGCTCGTTGTCCGTGAGCGGAATGCCGGCCGGGGACGTCGACGCCATCGACGGATCGCCGAGCTCCCAGCGCCAGAGCGTCTGCGGCGAGCTGAGCACCGCCTGGACCGCGTAGCTGGTCGCTTCCTCGACGGTGAATGTGACCTGGTAGCCGTTGACGATCTGGGTCGAACGCAGGTTCGTGTAAAGGGCGGTGAACCGGGCCTGCTCGTCGGGCTTCAGCGGCCGCCGGTAGGCGCGGGCGGCCAGCTTGTTGAGGTAGATCGTCGCGCAGGCGTCGGTCGGGTTCGGACAGCTGGCCAGCGTCGAGAAGTTGTCGAGGACGTAGTTGGCGACGTGATCGCTCAGGGCGACGATCGGGAGGATGTTCGTGTCGTTGAAGGTCTCTTGCTCGCCGTCCGACGGCGGAAAATGACGCTCGGCAGGCCTCGTGATCGCGAACATGTCGCTGTTGACCGCCTGCGCCTCGGCGTCGTTGATCAGATAACGGACCGTGTTGACGACTTCATTCGACGTCAGGCGCAAGATGCGCTGATCTGCGACCACCAGCCGCGAATCGGTCGCGCCCATGCACGGGACGGCGACGCCGGACGCGCCGCCGGTACCCGTCATGCTCTGCCCGCCGGTGCCCGTCCCGACGATGCCGCCGCCCATGCCGCCCAGCACGCCGCCGCCGGTCCCCCCGCCCGGCTGGATCGGCCGGGCGCCACAGCCCGACGCGGCCGCGCCGGCCAGGGCGAGCAGCACGGCAAGCGACCATCGACGGGGGGCGTTCTGAGGGGCGTTCCGCATCGTTGCAGCTCCGACTGGGTCCGGAACGCCCCGAAAGTGCCGCTGCTTTCGCGGCAGGGCTCAACTATCGACGCCGCAGCAATGGCGACATGGGCCCGCGGCGCGGCCCGGGCCAGGGTCTGACAGGGGCGCCCGAGATCGCGTCGGGCTCGGGCGGGCAAGCCGGATCGGTCGCCAGCAGCCCGAGCCGGGCGGCGTCGCAGCGCAGGCGCGGGCCGCGTTCCGGACCGATCGACTTCACCGCGCCTTGCAGGAAGGCCACCACTCTCTGCTTGCCGAAGCGGAACAGCTTTTCGGCGTCGGGCTTCGCACCGCCGAGGCTCGCGCGCGCGTCTGGGCAGAGCGGCAATTTCCCGGCCTCGCGCGGATCGATACCGGTCAGGGCGTTGAGGAGGAAGGCGCAGTCTTTCGCGCAGCTGTCGAGCTCGAAGCAGAGTCGGCTCCACATCCTGTCGTCCCCCGCGTCCTCCGGATAGTCGGCCAGCCTCGAGATCGTGGCGGCGGCCGACAGGGCGTCGGCGCGCGCGCAGCCGCGCGCGTCGCCACCGAGGCTGAGCCTCGCGAGGTTGCATTTCAGGATCACGCGATCGTCTTCACCAAGATTTGCCTCGGCATTCAGCGCGGCTCTCTGGAACCGCCGCCTCACCCAGGCGATGGCCCGTGAATTCAGCGGATCCGAGTCCTCGCGCGACGACCAGTTCACCGCCTGCTTGAAATCGTCGCACAGCGATCCCGGATCCAGCGACGCCAGCGAGCCGCCGATCGCCTTCAGCGTCTCGGTGCAGGTCCCGGCGCACGCCGCCGCGTCGCTGCACTCGTACGCCCAGTTCGTCAGACCGAGCTCGCTCTCCCGGCGCTCGACGACCAGGCGGGAGAGCGCATTCATCAACTCAATCGCCGACACGCGCGGGTCCGGGGGCGCGTCCCCCGCGACGGTCACCAACAGGGCCAGCAAAGACGTCGAGAGCATTTTTTTCCGTGAGGCGCCCCCGATGATAGCCGCCCTGCTGTTTCAGGGGGCCGGCGGATTGCTGCCGGCGGGCCGGAGGAAAAATAGCCGGCTCGACCAACACGGCGGTCCGCTGGGCACTGGTTTGAAATAGGATCGGGCCGATGAGCGACGGGCAGGGCGCCACACGACGAATTTCGAACGCCGACCTTCGAGCGGTGGCGGTGCGCCGCGCTCAGCTCCGCGTCGTCCGCGGGCGTGACAAGGGCAAGGTGCTGGACTTCGGCGCCCGTCGATCGGCGGTGCTGGGCACCGGTTCGGACTCGGACCTCATCTTGACCGACGACAGCGTCTCTTTTCGACACGCCGAGCTCCGCGCCGAGGAGCAGGGTTACCTGCTGCGCGATCTCGGTTCCACCAACGGCACCCGCGTGGGCGGCGTGCGCGTCGGTCAGGTGGTCCTGGACGTGCCGCTGGCGACGATCTCGCTGGGTGAAACCGACTTGAGCTTCGCCGTGGCGGCCGAGGAGATCCAGCATCCCCTCAGCACCGGCGATCGCTTCAAGAGCATCGTGGGCCGTTCGGAGGCGATGCAACAGATGTTCGCGATCCTCGAGCGCGCGACGACCGGCGACAGCACGATCCTGCTCGAAGGCGAATCGGGCACGGGCAAGGAGCTGGTCGCGGAGGCGATTCACGCGGCGTCGGCGCGGGCGGGGAATGCGTTTCAGGTCGTCGATTGCGCGTCGATTCCGCCGTCGTTGATCGAGAGCGAGCTGTTCGGCGTCCGCGCGGGCGCCTTCACGGGCGCGACGCGGGATCGCGCGGGCGCGATCGAGGAGGCCGCCTCGGGCACGCTGTTCCTCGACGAGGTGGGCGAGCTGCCGCTCGAGATGCAGCCGAAGCTGCTGCGCGCGATCGAGCAGCGGCAAGTCAGGGCCGTCGGCGCGACGACCTTCGAGGACGTCGACTTCCGCCTCATCGCGGCGACCAACCGCAACCTGCGCAAGCTGGTCGACGAGGGTAAGTTTCGCGCCGATCTCTATTACCGGCTGGCGGTCGTCCAGGTCGAGGTGCCGGCGCTGCGTCACCGGCGCGAGGACATCCCGCTGCTGGCCCGGCATTTCCTGGCGGCGCAGCGCGTGGTCGGTCCGAAGCAGGAGATCCTGACGCCCAGCCTGCTGGCGGCGTTCGCGGCCTACGACTGGCCCGGCAACGTGCGCGAGCTTCGAAACGCCATCGAGCGGCTGGTGGTCCTTGGCGACATGGCGGGGCTGCCGACCGCCACGCAGGCGCCGCCGGCGCATCCTCTTCCCCTCGACGATCGCGCGGTCGATTACTCGACCGCGCGCCGGCTGGCGGTCGAACGGTTCGAGCGCGACTACTGCCGGGCGATGCTCGATCGGGCGCGCGGGGTGGTCGCGCACGCGGCGGCCCAGGCGGGTATTTCGCGACAGATGTTTCACCGGCTTCTACGCAAGCACGGCGTCGAGGTAGAACAATGACCGTGGTTGCGGCCGACGACAGCCCCGAACGATTCGGGCGTTACACGCTGCTCAAGCCGCTGGCGTCGGGGGGGATGGCGGAGATCCACCTCGCCTCGTTCGAAGGCGTCGCCGGGGTCCCGAAGCTGGTCGCCATCAAGCGGATCCTCCCCGAGTACGCCCGCGACGCGGAGTTCCTGGCGATGTTCATGAACGAGGCGCGCATCGCCGCCAGCCTGCACCACGCCAACGTCGTCCCGGCATTCGACTTCGGATGCGAGGACGGGCGTTACTTCCTCGCCATGGAATACCTGCGCGGGCAGGACATCCGGCGCGCCGGTCAGGCGCTGGCGCGGGCGGGACGGCAGGTGCCGCTGGAGATCGCGATCGCGATCGGCATCGGCGCCGCGGCGGGGCTGCACTACCTGCACGAGAAGCGGGACGCAGCCGGCCAGCCGCTGGGCCTCGTCCATCGCGACGTCTCGCCGCCGAACATCTTCCTGACCTCGGACGGAACCGTGAAGCTGGTCGACTTCGGAATCGCCAAGGCCGTCCGCCGCGCGGGCGAGACGCGCACCGGAACGATCAAGGGCAAGGTGTCGTACCTGTCTCCCGAGCAGTGCCGTTCGGAGCGCCTGGATCGGCGCAGCGACATTTTCTCGCTAGCGATCGTGCTGTGGGAGCTGACGGTGGGCCGCCGCCTGTTTCCGGGCGATTCGGATCTGATGGTGATGAACGCCATCGACAAGGTCGACGCCCCGCGGCCGTCGCAGCTGGTGTCGCGCTATCCGCGCGAGCTGGAGCGCATCCTGCTCAAGGGCCTGGCGCGCGATCGCGAGCGTCGCTACCGGGCGGCCGAGGAGATGCAGGAGGACCTGGAGGCGTTCGCGCTGGCGCAGCGGCTGGCCGTCACGCAGGGGAGCGTGTCGTCGTTCGTGCGGACGCTGCCCGGCGCCAGCGAGGTGACCATCGCCGCGCTCGATCCGGGCACGGAGGTCGGTCCGGAAAGGCCGCAGGAGGACGCAGCGGTGCCCGCCGTGTCGGGCGGGCGCACCCGCGTGGTGAAGCCGCGGCTGGTGCCGCCGGGCGCGGCGGCGGCCTTCGATGGGCCACCCGCCCATCGGTGGCGCGCGGTGGTGGGGCTGTCGGCGATTTGCCTGGTGGGGGCGGGCGCCGGTTTAGGTACAGCTCGCCTCGTGCGCCGGTCCGAGCGCGCGGCCACGGCCGCGCCGCCGATCGCCGCTCCCGCGCCCGTCGCGGCGCCGGTCCCCGTGACTGCCCCGGTTCCGCCGCCGCCGTCGCCTCCTCCCGTGGCGGCCCCGGCCATGCTGCGCGCGGCGCACGACGACGACGTGCCCGAGGTGTCCCGCCCGAAGCACGACCGCGTTAGACGGGTCCGTCCGGCGCACCCACCGGCCGCCGGAGGCGCGCCGCCGACGGAGAAGTGGAGCCCCGACTCGGCGCTGCCGCCGCCACCTTAAGGAGCTGCGGCCAACGTCGCCGCCACGACGAACATGATCGGGTAGTCGGCGTCCGGCATGCCCTCGAAGCTCCACCTCACGTTCAGATGTGCCTGTGTCGAGGTGGCGAGAAACGTGATGTCGACCGGAGCGAGGTTGGACGTGATTCGCCAAGGTGCCGGGTCGGGGGCGGAGCCGTCGTCGAGATGAGCGGTGAGGATTGTTGCGCCGTGAGCACCGATGTAAAGGCGCAGCCTTTGCGTTGCCGTGGTTGCCGCGATCGTCCACGTGATCTGTCCGGGCCCGCCTGGATAGCTCATGTAGATGCCGTCGAGGTTCCCGGTCGTGGAGGGGGTCATCGTCCCATCTGACCAGACGCAGTCACTTTCAGACATCGCAAGGCCGACGATGGCCGACGGCGTCAGGTTGCTGATCGGCCCGCCCACACGGTTCTTGTGCTCGAAGATCAACCCGTCCTGGAGTGTGTATACCCAGTGCGCCCAGTCCACCTTCCCTTCTGCGGTCAGGTCGACCGGCGGGTTGTAGGGCGCGTCGGCAAACTCGAGAACGCCTTGAGGCGCGCCTCCGGTTCCACCCATGCCAGCGCTGCCGCCAGCGCCGCTGCCGCCAGAACCCGCGCTGCCACCCGCACCGGCGCTGCCGCCAGCACCAGCGCTGCCGCCGGTACCAGCACTGCCGCCGGCACCAGCGCTGCCATCTGAACCCGCGCTGCCACCCGCACCTGCGCTGCCGCCTGTGCCGCCGCTGCCGCCACCGCTACCACCGAAAGCGCCCCCGCTCCCGCCGCTCCCGCCCCCGCCCCCGCCGCTGCTGCCACCGGTTGCGGTGTTGACGCACGCCTCGGGAACAGGGCCTGTCCCGTTGAGCATGACCGTGACGAGGTCCGTCGCGTGGCCCGGAGTGACCGCCACGTCGCTGCCGGTGCCGAACGCCGTCACATGATAGATGTCGTCCAAACCACACGCCGTGGTGGCAAAGACGCCGCGCACGGTCGCAGGTAAGTAGACGCCGAGCTCGCGGACCTGGCCGGGGCCCGCCGGCCAGGGGTAGTCGACGTGCCAGCTGTCGCCCGAGGCCTGCGGGGAGAGGATCACGCGCACCTTCGCGGGGACGATCGATCCGGCGAGGTCGACGTTGACGGGAACCAGCGACCGGCCGTCCTTCGTGCATGCGCCAACCATCGAGGCGAGGACCAGGTTTGCAAGAACGTACCGCCGAAGCATGTCGCCAACGTCCAGCTATGGGTTGCGGCAGTCCCGTGGGGCGGCGCACCCGGGTTCGATCGTACGCGTGAACGCGCCGGCGGCCGCCGCGATCACGATGCCCGCGGCGACGCCGCCGCCGATCAGCGTCCAGAACCACCAACGGTGATAGATCGGCGTGGCGCGCTCCACCGGGGTGGACGTCTCCGTGAGGTTGGCGACGACGTTGCTCGAAGCGGGCGGCGCTGCCTGTAGCGTCGGCTTCGCGGGCGGCGGCGCGATCGCCGTCGCTCCGTCGCTCGGCGGGGCCGACGGCGGCGGCCCGGCGGCTGGCGCGCCCGGCAGGGGCGCCGTCGTCGCGAGCTCGGCGCGGCAGGCCGCGATCTGGTCATGGGCCGCCGCCTCCTGCTTCGCCGCCGGTCCGCTGCGCAGGAACGCCTCGTAACTGACGATGGCCGCCTTGCACTGGTGGTTCATCCGCTGCGCCTGTCCGAGCGCGTACAGGAACTCCGGGCGCGGGTCGATCTGATACCCGGTCTTGAACTCGCCGATCGCCTCGTCATACGACTGAACATTGTAGAGGCGAAGGCCCTGCTCGAAATGTCGCTTCGCCTCCGCGGCGTCTCCTTCGGACTGCGCGCGGGCCGATTGAGCGAATCCGACGAGGACGGCGACAAGCGAAACGACAGCGAGTCTCGTCATTGCGAGCTGCATTTATAACCCGAGCCGCCGTAAACGCCCCGTGGACGGTTTACGGGCGGATGCAAATCAGCGATTGACACTCGGGCCGCGCCGCACCCGCCGAGGCCACGTCGGCTGCGCCGTGGTCGAGCCCGCGTCCACGGGCACGTCGCTTGCCTTCGGGAGCGCGCGCGCGGCGATCGAAGAAAACAGGAGATACGAGAATGACTTTGAAGCGGAAGCGGCGGATCCAGACCCGGCTCGGGCTGTTCGGCGTGGCGTTGTTGTCGTCGTTTGCGGCCGCCCCGGGCTGCACGAAGCACGACGACGTCGAGCTCGCTCAATCAGCGGTCCTGAGCAACGTCCAGGTGACGGTCGTGGACACCGACGGCGCGCCGCAGGTGGGTTGGACGGTCTTCTCGCAGGCGACCTCCGGAGCGCAAGCCGGGTTCGTGGCGACCGACAGCCTCGGGCACGCCGTGTTGTCCGTGAACGGCGGCGACTACAAGTTCGGTGTCACCCGCACCGAAGCGACGTTCTGGAGCGGGGCCGACGGCCACTGCACCGTCCCGTCCTGCGCCTCCGCGACCATCACGGTGCAGAAGCCGGTGACGGTGACTGTGGTCGACGAGCACGGCAACCCTCCGGCGAGCGCCCAGGTGGTCGCCGAGGACACCAGCGACAACCAGGTGGCGTTCGTCGACGCCGATGCGCAGGGACACGCCGACGTCTGGGTCAACGCCGGGTCGTACAGCTTCTACGTCATCGTCGACGGGACCTTGTTCCGCAGCGGCCCCGACGGCCACTGCGCGGTCCCGGGATGCACGACCGCCACGATCACGATCCGGGATGCGGTGCTGGTGACCGTGGACGACGGCGCCGGCCATCCGCTGGCGGATGAGGAAGTCATTCCGCAGGACGCCGACAACGACCAGTTCAGCCCCGCGAACACGGACGCCCAGGGGCACGTCAGCTTCCGCCTCGCCGACGGCGCGTATCGCTTCCTCACCCCGGGCGGGACCTCGTTCATCGCGAGCGGCGCGCCCGGCCATTGCGTCGTGCCCGGCTGCACCGCCGCCACCATCCGCGTCTACAAGGTCGTCGTGACGGTCCTGGACGGGCCGGGCAATCCGCTGGCCGGAAAGCCGGTGCTGGCGCAGAGCGCGGACGGCGACATCGGCCCCGCGACGACCGATGCGGCGGGGCACGTCACGATCGACCTGGATACAGGTGCGTACCGGTTCGCCGCGGACGTGGACGGCCACATCTATACGTCGGGTGAGCCCGGCCATTGCGTGATCCCGGGATGCACGCAGGCCACCATCCGTCTTCCAACCGCGTGCACGGGTCAGCCCGACGGGACCGCGTGCGACGACGGCAACGCCTGCACGCGGACCGACACCTGCCAGGCCGGCGTCTGCGTCGGATCGAATGCGGTGACGTGCGCGGCCCTCGACCAGTGCCACAACGCGGGCACTTGCGACACGTCGACGGGCGCATGCTCGAACCCGGCGAAGGCCGACGGGAGCGCGTGCAGCGACGGGAACGCGTGCACGCAGACGGACAGCTGCCAGGCGGGCACCTGCGTCGGATCGAACCCGGTGACGTGCGCGGCCCCCGACCAGTGCCACGACGCGGGCACGTGCGACACGGCGACGGGCGCATGCTCGAACCCGGCGAAGGTCGACGGTACGGCGTGCAACGACGGGAACGCCTGTACGCAGACGGACAGCTGCCAGGCGGGCACCTGCGTCGGATCGAACCCGGTGACGTGCGCCGCCTCCGACCAGTGCCACACCGCGGGCGCGTGCGACACGGCGACGGGCGTCTGCTCGAACCCGGCGCGGGCCGACGGCACGGCGTGCAACGACGGGAACGCGTGCACGCAGACCGACAGCTGCCAGGCGGGGCACTGCCAGGGGAGCAATCCGGTGACGTGCGCGGCGCCGGATCAGTGCCACACGGCGGGATCGTGCGACCCGGCGAGCGGGACGTGCTCGAACCCGGCGAAGGCGGACGGCACCGCGTGTAACGACGGGAACGCGTGCACGCAGGCGGACAGCTGTCAGGCCGGCGTGTGCAAAGGTGGAGCGGCGCTGACCATCGATGACGCGAATCCGTGCACGGCGGACAGCTGCGACCCCGCTTCCGGCGCGGTGCACACGCCGGTCGCGGCCGGCACCGGGTGCGCCGATGGACTGCCGTGCAGCGGCGCCCAGGTCTGCGACGGACACGGAGCCTGCATCCCGGTCGACGACGGCAACGCGTGCACCGTCGACGTCTGCGACCCCGGCAAGGGCCTCAGCCACGTGCCGATGGCCGCGGGCACGCCCTGCATCAATTCCGCGTCGTGCCCAGGGCAGGCGACCTGCGACGGGGCGGGAGCTTGTTCCGCCTGCAATGTCGGCACGCTGAAGTTGCTGTACGGCCAGAACGAAGTCCCGAGCGGCGGCGTCATCACGGTTCCTTCGGTGCTGGCGGGCTCGAAGGGCGTGGTCATCCCGTTGACCCTCACCAACGTCGGAAAGGGCGACGTGACGCTGTCAGGGACGCCGAACGTCACGATCAGCGGGCCGAACGCGGCAGACTTTTCGATTCAGCAGTTCCCGCCCAGCAGCATCGGGTCCGGCGACAACGATTCAATCCAGCTGCGGTTCGCGCCGTCGGCGGCGGGCACCCGGACCGCATCGCTGCAGATCAACAGCAACGACGCGGCGAGCCCGCTGGTCGTCTCGCTGACGGCGACCGGCCTCGCGCCCTCCGACCTGAACCCCAACACGAACGGCAACCTCCCGGACCACACCGTGGGCCTGTGCAACACGCGCGAAGCCCGGCTGATGGTCCGCACCGGTGACATCGACAACCTCGGCTTCGGCTGGCCGGCCGGCTTCGATCCGTTCACGGGCAACAACACGCCCGCGCACAGCTATCCCTGGCCGATAGATCCGAACGATCCGGCCGGGACGGACCGAATCTCCGTCGGTTCGGCGTTCACGAATCACTTCGGAGACGGCTACTCGAGAACGACGACGCGGCCGGCGAACCTTCCCCAGTGCATTGTCTTGAACCTGGAGCTCCCGTGCCTCGACGGAACGGTGCCGAGCTCGGGCATCGTCCAGATGTTCGTGGACGATTTCCAGTCGCGCGTCTTCAACTCTCTGTTCCAGGTGACCATCAACGGCAAGCGCGCCACGCAGATCGAGAACGGAATCAACACCCTGAATCAGACGGGCCCGATCGGGAAGCTGATGACGTTCACGCTGACGCCGGATCAGCTGGCCTCGTTGCATCCGGGCGCGACCACCATCTGCTTCGACGATCCGACGACCGGCATGGGCGACGGTTTCGCGGTCGACTTCATCAAGCTGCTCGTCGACGTGTATGGCACCGACCGGAAAGGGACGATCAAAGGCAAGGTCACCGATGCCCGCACCGGCGCGGCGATCGCGGGGGCCGCGGTCAGCGCGGGCGGGGTGGTGACCAGCCCGTCGGACGCGAGCGGCAATTACACCCTCACGAACGTTCCCGCCGGCCTCGTCTATCTCTACGCGACCGCGGCCGGGTACCAGACCAATGGACAGGTCATCGATCTGCTGGACACCCTGACCGACACGGTGAACATCGCGATGAGCCCCAACGCGCCGCCGGTCATCACGTCGACGCCCGTGACACAGGTGCTGGTGGGGTCGACCTACTCCTACAAGGTCGTGGCGACCGACGCGGACGGCGACTTCCTGGCGTACGGCATCCCGCAGAACGCGCCGCCGGGGCTGTCGATCAACGAGTTCACCGGGCAGATCGTCTGGTCTCCGACGGAGGACCAGATCGGAACCTGGCCGATCACCGTGGAGGTGGACGACCGGCGGGGCGGCGTGACGGTGCAGTCCTTCACGATCAACGTCGGCGCAGCAAACACCCCGCCGACTGTCGCGTGTCAGCAGGACCTGGCGCTCACCGGGTCGAGCGCGACGGTCACGATCGCCTGTCCGGTCACCGACGACGGCAAGCTGAACGCCACGCCGACCCTCGAATGGTCCTCCGAATTCAAGGGGACCGAGGCGCCGACGCTGACCCCGACAGGAGACACCGCGGACGTCGCGTTGTTCGCTCCCGGCATCTACGAATTCGCCCTCACGGCGAGCGACGGCGAGTTCCAGGTGACGGATTCAGTCACCGTCACGTTGAGCCCGTCGTCGAACCCGCCGCTGACGGTCTTCGCGGGCCGCGACCAGGCCATCGTGGACCTGACGACGAACCTGACGGGCACGGCGATCGGCGGCAGCGGCGCGCTGCTGGTGTCGTGGTCGCAGCTGGATGGGCCGGCGGCGGCGGATATCGCGATGCCGGTTGGCGAGAGCACGGGGGTCACCTTCACCAAGACCGGAACCTACGACTTCCGGTTCACGGCGACGGACGGCATCTCGATCGACAGCGATGACGTCAAGGTGATCGTGCTGCCGCCGAATGGCACGCAGCAGAACGGAACCCAGGGCTGGATCGGCGCCCCGCTGGCGCAGACGACGGTCCAGGGTCTGGTGCCGATCACGGTCACGGCCGGCGTCACCGTGACGTCGGGAACGCTGAGCTACTGGCCGGCGACGAACCCGGCCGACATCAACACCCTGACCAGCACCGCCGCGGCGGGTCCGGGCGGCACGCTCGCGACGCTCGACACGACGGTGCTGCGCAACGGGACCTACGTGATCGATCTGACCGCCACTGATAGCTTCGGCCGCCAGCTGGAGAGCGACATCCTGGTGACGGTCGACGGCGACTACAAGCCGGGCCGCGAGGTCGTCGAGATCACCGACTTCACAGTGCCGATCGCGGGCCTGCCGATCACCGTCAGCCGTCGCTACGACAGCCTCGAAAAGGATCTGGTCGGCGACTTCGGCAACGGCTGGTCGCTCACCGTCGGTCACCCAGACCTGCAGGTCGACCAAGCCAACGACGTCACGATCACGCTGCCGAACGGCCGGCGGGCGACATTCGTGTTCGAGCTGGTGCCGGCGACGGTGGGCCCGGTCGTTCTTGGCTTCTTCGGGCTGCCTGCCTACATCCCGGTGGCGGGCGTGTTCGGGAAGCTCACCTCGGACGGCTGCCCCCTTCTGTCGTTCGATCCCAACAACCCCGATCCGATCTGTTTCGGGGCCATCGATCAGCCCGACCCCCACTACAGACCAACGACGTTCAGGTACACGGACCCGTACGGCGTCGTCTACACGATGGGTGCGGACGGGGCATTGAAGTCGATCCAGGACCGCAACAACAACGTCCTCACCTTCACGCCGGGCGGGATCGTCAGCGAGCCCAGCGGTCAGACGGTGTCGTTCACCAGAGACGCGCAGGGCAGGATCACCAAGATCCTAACGCCCGCGCAGTTCGAGTACGACTACGCCTACGACGCCAGCGGCAACCTCGTCACCGTCACGCAGCCGCCCCAGAACACGTTCACCCAGGTATTCACGTACACCTACGACGGCGCCCATCGCCTGCTCACCATGACGGATCCGGCGGCGCATCAGAAGAAGTCGACGTACGACGCCGCCGGTCGTGTGGCTTCGTCCACGGACGCGATAGGGAACGTGACCAGGTATGCCTACGACGTCCCGGGTCACACTGCGGCGACGATGTACCCGGACACGGGCGTCGTGACGGATAAGTTCGACGACAACGGGATGCTGCTAGTGCGGACGGACCAGCTCGGCCGAACTACGACGCACGTTTACGACGCAAGCCGGAACGAGATCAAGCGGACGAACGCGCTCGGTGAGACGACGTCGTACGCCTACGACGGGAACGGGAATCAAATCGCCCTCACAACCGCGCGCGGCGAGACGACGGTTGCGACCTATAACGCGTTCTCGGAAGCGTTAACGAAGACAGATCCGGTCGGCAACACGACCACAATCACCTACGACAACAAGGGCGTGCCGACAAGGGTCAGCGACAGCTTGGGACTGCTGGCGTTGGTAACCTCATCCGAAATGGGGCTCCCGATCTCGGTGACGGACGCGGCCGGGAACAAGATCCTCATGAGCTACGACGCCTCGGGCAATTTGACCGAACGCACCGATCGACTTGGGCGGCAGACAGCCTCCGGGTACGACGCGATGGGGCGCAAGACTGGCACGGTCGACGCGCGCGGCGGCGTGACGGCGTACGCGTACGATCAGGACGGCGACCTGACGTTCACCCAGAACCCGCTGGGGTTCGGGCCGCTGATTCGATACGACGCCGGCCGCAACGTACAGCAGATCCAGGACGTCAACGGCGGGGTTGCTCGCGGCGATGAGTTCACATATGACGCTGAGAATCGTCTGATCGCGACCCTCCACGACGATGATCGGAGCACGATTCGTCAGACGTTGGACTTCCGCGGGAACCCGCTGACCAGGACGGACGAGGCCGGGAACACGACCAGCTACAAGTACGACCTCGCGGGCCAGCTCGTGAAGACGATCTACCCGGACGGGACATTCACGACCCAGACGTACGACGCCCGGGGGCGATTGCAGTCGAAGACCGACGAGCGTGGGAATACGACCACGTTTGCTTACCAGCCGGGGTGCGATTGCAATGACCGGCTGACCGCCGTCACCGACCCGCTCGGACGTACGACGTCTACGACGTACGACAGAATGGGTCGCAAGACGTCGGTGACCGATGCCAACGGGCACCAAACGGTCTACGTCTATGACTTGCGAGGCCACCTCGTTGAGACCGATTACCCCGACGGGACGGCGACGCATGATACATACGATGGCCTTGGCCGCCGCAGGGCGAGCGCGGCTCAGAACGGCGCGAAGACGCTGTTTGAATACGACGCTGAGGGGCAGCTCGCCTCGGTGACGGATCCGCTCGGCAACGTGACGGGGTACGGCTACGACGCGAATGGGAACTTGATATCGGTGACGGACGCCAACAACCACGTGACGACATATGCATACGACGCCGCCAATCGAAGGATCAGCCGGACGCTACCCCTGGGAATGACGGAGACGTTCGCGTACGACGGTGACGACAACGTTATCAGCCATACCGACTTCGGCGGCAAGACCTGCAGCTACACATACGACGGCCGCCGGAAGGGCGGGCGCCTGGTCTCGAAAGTCCCCGATCCTAGCCTCGGGGAGCCGACGGTGACCTACGCCTACAACGCGAACAGCACGCGGTCCAGCGTGGCCGACGCGAGCGGGAGGACGACGTACACCTACGACAAACGCAACCGGACGCTGACAAAAGCGACGCCGGAAGGGATGTTGACGTACACGTACGACGTGAGCGGGAACGTGGCCAGCATCGCATCGTCCAACGCGAACGGGACCTCCGTGGCGTACACCTGGGATGCCGCGGATCAGCTTGTCTCGGTCACCGACAGACGCCTTGGCGGGACGACGACGGCTGCGTACACGCCGACGGGACGGCCGGCGAGCCTCACACAGCCGAGCGGGGTGGGCGTGACCTATTCATATGACTCCTTGGACCGAATCACCTCGTTGCTCTGGCGGGCCGGAAGTTCGCCGGCGCTCGGTAGCTGGGCATACACATTCAACGAGCGCGGTCAAAGGCTGACTTCGACGGACGCGACGGGCCGCGCAGCGAATTACGCGTACGATGCTGCTTCGCGCCTGATCGCTGAGACGATTACCGGTGATCGACGTGGGGCTGCCTTCAACGGCGCGCTCTCCTACGTGATGGACGGGGCTGGCAACCGGTTGACCCGAATCTCAACATTGGCGGGGCTCGGGGCACAGAACTTTTCGTACGACGCGAACGATCAGCTCTCGACGGACATCTACGACGCCAACGGAAACACGACGAGCTCTGGCGGTCACACGTACGCGTACGACTTCGAGAATCGCGTGGTCTCCAAGGATGCTGGGGCCGTCACTATCCAGTACGACGGCGATGGAAACCGCGTCGCCAAGACCGTGGGCGGCGTGGTGACGCGATACCTGGTCGACGACCTCAACCCGACCGGCTACGTCCAGGTGCTCGAGGAGGTCGTCGGCGGCACCGCAACGATCAGGTACACCTACGGGACGAACGTCGTCAGCCAGACGCGCAACGCCTCGTCGACGGCGACGACGAACTATTACGGCTACGATGCACATCGCAATATAACGTTCTTGACGGATGCAAATGGTCTAGTCACTGACACCTACGACTACGATGCGTGGGGCAACTTGGTCGCCTTCAGTGGAGGCACACCCAACACGCGCCTCTACGAAGGGCAGGAGCTCGACCCGGACCTCGGCCTGATCAATTTGAGGGCACGCCACTATCGGCCGGATGTGGGGCGGTTCCTGACGATTGACCCGCTGGCAATGCGTGAGCGGGAAAAGCCCTGGTCATTCAACCGATACCTCTATGCGGATGCCGATCCTGTCAACCTTTGGGATCCGAAAGGTAAGCAGGAGTTTATCGAGGAAGGATACGAAACAGAGGCGTTTGGCCAGCCGGCCATCGCGTGGCAGCCGAAGCTGCCTCAATTCCCGACGGGAGGCAGTATTGCAATTACCCGGGGCCTGTTGAGTGACTGCCTCGATATGGTCACGTGGCAAGAGCCCGGTCTGAAGGTGGCCTACATCTTCTTCTGTATCGGGTTATTTGCCTTTGGCGCGATCTGAGGTGAGCGCGCGGGTGAGCAGCGCGCTCAACAATAACTGGGGACGTGGCGAGTCATTGCTCATCGTTTCCGACGCTGGGCGATGCGCGCGTCGGCGCTGGCCCAGCCCGCGTCGACGGGTTGGCTGGGCTGATCGAGATCGATGATCACCGGCGCGTGGTCGGAGGGGATCGGTTTGCCCTTACGCGCCTCGCGGTCGATCTCGGCCCAGACGATCCGCGCGGCGATCGGGGCGGTCGCGAGCAGGTGGTCGATGCGCATACCGAAGTTCTTGTGGAACATGCCGGCGCGGTAGTCCCACCAGCTGTAGCGATCGGGTTCGGGGTGGAGCGTGCGGTAGCCGTCGGTGAAGCCCCAGCGGAGGAGGGCGGCGAAGGCTTCGCGCTCGGGGGGCGAGACGTGGGTGCCGCCGTGGCAGCGGGCGGGATCCCAGACGTCCGCGTCCGTCGGCGCGACGTTCAGGTCGCCGCCCACAATCAGCGGCTCGGCGGGGCGGCGTGTCTCTTCTAGCCAGCGTTGAAGGCGCGCGTACCAGGCGAGCTTGGCCTGATAGAAGATCGAGCCGACGGTGCGGCCGTTCGGCGCGTAGATGCTGACGAAGCGGATGCCGTCGCAGACGGCCGATATCATGCGGGCCTCGCGCAGCGGCTGGTCGTCGGGGGCCTCGGTGC